>Ga0067045_1002236_pt1 | contig 20722 bp, 8 predicted proteins | sample TerdegcTABiofilm_FD_59184 | JGI IMG/M metagenome (GOLD analysis project Ga0067045, IMG submission 59184) | Combined Assembly of (Gp0054472, Gp0054536) Wastewater bioreactor microbial communities from Singapore -Terephthalate degrading...
TGGAGCGCGGCGATTCATCGCGGTGTCGTGTGCGAATCTTTTCGGTCGCTGCCTGTAGGGGCAATTCATGAATTGCCCCTACCAATGATCGCGCAAGGGTTTCGCCGATCTGGTTGTCGATCGATCGAGACACTCTGGGAGAGCTGGCACAGGGCCAGTCTGTGAACCATCGTGTCGCGGTGTGATGGTTCCGCGGGGAGCTGAAGCTCCCGCGCGAAAGCGGGGCTAAAGCCCCGCACTCCATATTTGGATATGTGGAGTGCGGCGATTCATCGCCGCTTTCTCGCTTGATGTAGGGGCAATTCATGAATTGCCCCTACCGATGATCGCGCAAGGATTTCGCCGATCTGGTTGTCGATCGATCAAGAGACTCCGNGAGAGCTGGCACAGNGCCAGTCTGTGAACCATCGTCTCGCGGTGTGACCATTCGGCGGGGAGCTGAAGCTCCCGCGCCAAAGCGGGTCTCAAGCCCCGCACTCCAAATGTGGAGCGCGGCGATTCATCGCCGCTTTCTCGGCGAAGGCTTTAGCCTTCGCCCCCTCGCGCCAATCCTGCTCGCGTGATGCGTGTTCGTAAATAGAAAGCCCTTTGACTGTTGCCGGTCAGGGCAATTCACAGGTCGGGGGAATTCATGAATTGCCCCGACTTGGGGCTATCGAGGTGCGCCGATTTGATGAGGGAGTTATTCAGGATGCCGCCAGATAGTTGGCCAAAGTGCTCAAGTTCCGGATGAACGTCTGGGTCGTGATGATGCGCGTCACGCCTGCATCGGCTGGGGCGGTTTCCAATCGTCCGTCCTCAACCCAGCGACCGCGCTTGTCCAATTGCTCGACGACACGCCGGGCCTGCGTGGTGAGCGAAGCCGAGAGCCGGGGCGCCCTGGGCAACTGACCGATCCGCGGTCGTGGACCTGTCCGCAACGCCTCTTCGTACTGGCGCTGGATGGACGCAAGCTGGTTGCCGACCTTGAAGGCGTAATGTGTGGGCGTGTCCGCGTCGCTGTACGTCAACTGGTAGTCGCGAGTGCAATACAACGGGCGATTGGTCTTCAACTCGTAGAATCGCGCCAGGCTTCCGTCAGGCAGCGCCGACCGCTGCAGGTATGCGATGGCCCGCGGGATCGGCTCCAGGTAAGCTTTCTCCCCCGTTTCATGGTAAAGCATGATCAACGTCCGCATGACGCCCTGAGATTCCCCACCGGTGACAGCCGGGGGTTCAAACTTCCGTGCCCAGCAGGGTTGCATCCGCGCGTCATATTGCTGTGCCCAGGCGGGCTGAGGCTCGGGCATCTGGGCCTTCAGCAGGAACTCCCCTCCTCGCCGGGCGGCTGCCAGATAGCGGTCCTCGCCATAGACCCGCCAGGCAAGAAGGACCGTCTCCAGGGTGTCCGCATGCGTATTATCGTTGATCGTGTAACAATCTTGATAAGGTTTGTTGGGGAATTGCCGCGGCCAATCGTCCGGATAGGAGGCCGGTAGATCGGGGTAGTCTTTCGGATCGGGCGGCTCAACAAAGCGCTGGGGCCAGCCACCGTTGGGACGTTGAACAGCCAAGAGGGCCGATAATCCGAAGAGCACCGCCTCGTGAACTTGCTCGTCCTTCATGCCCGTCTCGCGATCATATTCCATCAGAAAGCGGAGGGCCGATTGGGTGTTGTCGTCATCGAGCGTCGAGCTATTGGCAGCCTTTTCGCTGCCTGCCGGGGGTTTGCGATAACGGTATCGCACACGGGCTTGCGGGGCAAATTCGATGCGATAATCCCACCCTCCAGAGACGAGCTGTCCCTTCACCAGGGCGTGTGCCGTTCTCTTGGCCGCCTCGAGACACACCGGCTCTTTTGTCAAACGATAGGCATTGAGAAGGGCCGTCCCGACGCTGGGCGTTCCCGGTGGTTGGACCCAGGCTGTTTGGGCCGTCGCTTTGCCTTCCCCCTCGCGGAGACTCAGGTCCTCGGCGTAAGCCCAAACATAGCCGCCTTCGATGGACACCTCTTCGTCGAAGAACGTCACGGCGCGTTGCAGGGCGTCTCGGACCGCCGTGCGTAAAGCGGCTTCATCCTGGGGAGTCTCCATAGCCCATCCAGGCTGACGGAGCGCGGCCATTCCTCCTGTCAGGACGGCGATGCGACAAAAATCACGGCGCAACATCACTCTCTCCTTCCCCAAACGGACATCTCGGAAGCCACCCAACGGCAGAAACGATTTATCCTTCGCGGAACCATGGTGCGGAGCGAAGGTTTTGTTTCTTTTCCTCAACCTTGAAGACGCGGCGGGCGTTTTCGTGCATGATGGGATCCACGAGGTCCAGCGCGTCATTCAGACTCAGCCAGCCCTCTTCGACCAACTCGGAAAGGGCCAGGGCAATCCCCTGCCGCGCAATCAGGGCATGCCCGAGAACCGGCTCCACAGGGTGGTAGTCACCGCCAAAGGTGAAAATCTTGTTAGCCGGTGCGGTCACCAAATATTTCTTGAGAAAATCCTTAGACGCGACTGGATTTATGATCCAGGCCCAACACATATCCAGATAGGCATTGGTGTATTGCTTTGCGACGGTAATGATTTCCTCGTAGTACGGATAGCAGATATGCATAAAAACGAACGTCGTTTGGGGGGACATCCGGCACAGGTCGCACGCCGAGCCGGCGTTGTGAAGCAACCTGGATAGCGGCATGCGATTGTCGCCCGCGTAGTAGCCCGTGTGCAATTTGACCGGCAGATTGTTTTCCNTTGCCTTGCCGACGGCGTACCAGAACAGATGATCTTCGAGGGCCTTTTGCTCCTCCGGATTGAGCGACTCCCCCTTCAGTCGTTTTGCGAACAGCGGCTCCGCTCGTTCCTGGGGGACTTTGTCGTAGTCGATGTTCCGACTGTACGCATTCTGGGATTTGACGGCCACGGCGTATTTGGCGTAGCGGTCGAACCACCAGTCGATGACGCGATACCAATCGGTCAGGGCTTTGACCTCAATGCCGGTAGGTTGCCCGAAGGCTCGAAGATCAGGCCCCGCGAACATGCCAACGATGCTGATATCCTGCAACAGGAGGAGGGGTTGTTTTGACTCGTGGAATGGTCCGGCATTAACCTGGCAGGAATCAATCTTGCCTAAGTCGCAGAGGATTTTTTTGTAGAAACCGGGGCGCCGTGTCTCCTGATACTTTTCCTGGACTTTGTCCACCGTTTTTTCGGACAGGTCATCGATTCCGTAAAGTTCGCGGATGGCGATCCGCACAGCCTGGCCGTAACCGGTGTTCTTGACCGCCGGCCAGAAAGGAGCCAGGATCTGCCATTTCTCCTGCGGTGACCCCGGCTTTTGGAAGAACGCGTCGTACTGTTCCCGGGTCATTCCTGCCGCCCGAAGGTCGGAATCCAAGTAGTGCCGCAAAAGCACCGTCCATTCTTCCTGCGTCGTTCCACCGGGACCGCGCAAACAGGTTTCCTCATCGGGAAGATGTTCGTGGCTGTCGATCAGCGGCGTTTCCCACACCCGCTTGAAGATCTGACGGCGGATGTCATTCGACGGCGGGACTGAGGGGGATTCCACAGACGGCAGAGCATGAACAGAACCACCGGCAAGCACCCCGGTTGTGCCAAGTGCTCCAAGGACCTTGAGTGTGTCACGGCGCGTGAAGTGACTCATGGCGTGCCTCCCGACCTGCTGAAATGAGCCTAACCGGATATGCCGCCTCTGCGGAGCGTCCCCAGAGGCAAATCCGCCGATGATTGTAGTTTCTCGGTAAAGGCAAAGCGAGTCGGGAGAGCGTCCGTGACCAAACACATCACGGGGATCGAAGCACATGCGGCATGGCAAACCGAGATTTTCTGCCCGTTACTCTTGCTTGCGGTCATAGGCCAGATTGGCCGCCAGCCAGTGTTCCACCTCCTCCACGGACAGGTCTTTCCGCTCGGCATAGGCCTCGACCTGATCCCGCGTGATCCGATCCACGGCGAAATAGCGGGCTTCCGGGTGGGCGAAATACCAACCGCACACCGAAGCCGGTGGCGCCATGGCGAGCGTCTCCGTCAGCGTGATCCCCGTCGTCTTTGTCGCGCTGAGAAGGGCAAAAAGGGTGATCTTTTCCGTGTGATCGGGACAGGCAGGATAACCCGGGGCAGGCCGGATTCCTCGGTAGCGCTCTTTGATCAAATCCTCGTTGCTGAGGCTCTCGTCTCGACCATAGCCCCAATCGCGGCGTGCCTGTTGATGGAGCCATTCGGCAAAGGCCTCCGCCAGGCGGTCAGCCAGGGCCTTGATCATGATGGCCCGATAGTCGTCATGCTTGGCCTCGTAGTCACGGGCTAAATCGACGGTTTCGTGTCCGGACGTGACGGCAAAGCCCCCCAGATAGTCGAGTCTCCCGCTGTCCACGGGCGCAATGAAATCGGCCAGGGCGAAGAAAACCTCCTGTCCCTGCCGCTTCCATTGCTGCCGGAGCGTGTGCACGCGGGCAAGAACACGGCTGCGAGCTTCATCGGCGTACACCAGGATGTCATCTCCCTCGCTATTGGCCGGCCAAAAGCCATAGACTCCGCGGGGGTGAAGAAGATTTTTGCCCGCAATTTCCTCCAGCATCTGTTGAGCATCCTGCCACAGATTGCGCGCTTGAACGCCAAACCGTGGGTCGTCAAAAATCTTGGGATATGTCCCGGGCAACTCCCAGGCGATGAAAAAGGGCGTCCAATCAATGAAAGGAATCAGCGTTTCCACTTTCACGTCAACCTGTCGCGTTCCCAGAAAACCGGGGTGGGGAATATCTACTGTCTGCCAGTCACAGGTGAAGCGTTTCTTGACGGCCTCCTCATAGGTCACAAGATTGCTGGTCCTGCGCTGATGATAGGCCTCCGCCAGCTTTTCCTGTTCGCGGCGGACTTCTTCACTGAACCTTTCCCGATCATTGGAGTTAAGAAGTCGTTCCACGACGGATACGCTCTGCGAGGCATCCGGCACGTGGACCGTGATGCCCGCGTATTCCGGGGCGATCTTCACGGCGGTATGTTTGGCGCTGGTCGTGGCCCCGCCGATCAGGAGGGGCCGTTTCATCCCCCGACGATTCATTTCCCGCGCCACGTGGGACATTTCTTCCAGACTCGGCGTGATCAATCCCGATAGGCCGATGATATCCGCCTTTTCTCTCTCGGCAGTCTCCAGAATGGTTTCGCAGGGAACCATCACACCGAGATCGATGATGCGGTAGTTATTACAGGCCAAAACGATCCCCACAATATTCTTGCCAATATCGTGGACATCACCTTTGACGGTGGCGAGAACGATTGTCCCCCGATAGCGCCCGTTATGGCCTGTCGTCGCCTTTTCGGCCTCCATAAAAGGCTGAAGATAGGCGACGGCTTTCTTCATGACCCGCGCCGACTTGACGACCTGCGGCAAGAACATCTTTCCTTCCCCGAAGAGGTCGCCGACGATCCGCATGCCGTCCATGAGTGGTCCTTCGATAATTGCCAGGGCGCTGGGGAGTTGCTGGCGGATTTCCTCCACATCCTGTTCGATGAACTCATCAATGCCGTGGACCAGGGCATGTTTGAGCCGCTCGGCCACCGGGCCTTCCCGCCATTTTTGCTGGGCCTTTTCCTGAACGTCGTGGGTCTGCGTCGATGTTTCGGCAAAGCGGATCAGTCGTTCCGTCGCGTCCGGTCGGCGATCAAACAGGACATCTTCCACCCGTTCGCGGAGAGTTGGGTCGATGTCTTCATATACGTCAAGTTGGCCGGCGTTCACGATGGCCATATCCAGCCCGGCCCGAATCGCATGATAAAGAAACGCCGCATGCATGGCCCGGCGGACGGCCTCGTTGGATCGAAAGCTGAAGGAGATATTGCTCACACCGCCTGATGTCTTCACCCCAGGGCAGAGTTGCTTGATCTGCCGCACCGCCTCGATGAAATTGATGGCGTAACGATTGTGTTCTTCGATCCCCGTTCCCACAGTCAGGATATTGGCATCGAAAATGATATCCTCCGCAGGAAAGCCCACCTTTTCGGTGAGAAGCCGATAGGCCCGTTGCGCAATCCGCACCTTGTGTTCGCTGGTGACGGCCTGGCCTTCTTCATCAAACATCATAACGACGACGGCGGCGCCATAGCGGCGGATGCGTCGTGCCCGTTCCAGAAAGGCCTCTTCCCCCTCTTTGAGGCTGATCGAATTGACGATCGGTTTTCCCTGGATACACTTCAGACCGGTCTCCAGAATCGACCATTTGGAGCTGTCGATCATGATGGGGATGCGGGCGATGTCCGGCTCGGCCGCCAGACGGTTCAGGAACTCCCGCATCGCATGTTCGCCATCGAGCAGGGCATCGTCCATGTTGACATCGAGGATGTTGGCCCCACCTTCCACCTGCTGCCGGGCGATGGCCACCGCGTCGTCGTAGTGACCTTCCCGAATCAGCCGGGCAAAGCGCCGTGAACCGGCCACATTGGTCCGTTCGCCAATCATGATGAAATTGCTGTCGGGACGGATGACGAGCGGTTCCAGACCGGCCAACCGGGTGAATCGCGGCACATCAGGTGGGACCCGCGGCGGACAGTCACGAACGGCCTCGGCAATGGCCCGGATGTGATCGGGCGTCGTCCCACAACAACCACCCACAATGTTTAACCAGCCCGCCCGAGCGAATTCCCGTAACGTCTTCGCCATCTGCTGCGGCGTCTCATCGTAGCCGCCGAATTCGTTGGGTAACCCGGCGTTGGGATGACAGCTCGTGTAAATGGGCGCCAGGCTGGACAACTCTTCCACGAACGGCCGCATCAACTCCGGTCCCAGGGCGCAGTTGATCCCCACACTGAAAAGCGGGATGTGAGAAATCGAAATCCAGAAGGCCTCCAGCGTCTGCCCGGACAGCGTCCGGCCGCTGCGATCTGTGATTGTCACCGAGACCATCACCGGCAGCCGACGCCCCAAACGATCGAAAAGGTCCTCCAGGGCCACCAGACACGCCTTCAGATTGAGGGTGTCGAAAACGGTCTCCACAAGGAGGATATCGGCCCCAGCCGCCATCGCCGATTCTGCCTGCTCACGGTAAGCGGCGTAGAGATCATCAAACGTCACGGCCCGATAACCCGGACGATTGACATCCGGCGACAATGAGGCTGTTCGATTCGTCGGACCGATGGAGACGGCGACAAACCGCGGGGTTCGGTCGTCCGGATGAGTCTGGCGGAAACGGTTGATCGCCTCCCGCGCACATTGAACCGCCGCCCGGTTAATCCCATCGACCCGATCCGTCAACTGATAATCTGCCAGCGAAATCCGGTTTGCATTAAAGGTATTCGTGCAGAGGATGTCGGCCCCGGCCTCCAGATAACCCAAGTGAATGCCGATGATGGCCTCCGGCTGAGTGACACACAATAAATCATTGCAGCCTTTTAACGGAACAGGATGGTCGCGGAAGAGGTCGCCCCGGAACGCCGTTTCTTCCAGCCCCAATCGCTGGATCATCGTTCCCATCGCGCCATCAAGGATCAGGATCCGCCGGCGGATGGAAGCGGCCAAAACCTCTTCACGAGCCGCGCGAGGCTGCTCGCCGACGTCAGATAACATTCCAGATGCAACAGATTGCACAGTCGTTTTTTCCCCTCAAACACGCTTATTGACGTCCACAAAACCCACGGACGCTCTTCTATGCGACGTGCCTGGACCAGAACGTTGCCCATCGGACCAAGACCAATAGGACACCTGCGAGAGCGTTCATTTCAATGGCGCCGAGCACGTCGTGAAGACAAATCCTCGCTGCTTCCAACCTTCGTGAACAGAGACCTCCTATCCCCTATGATATGCAGTTGCCTCCGGTTGATGCAGACAAATCCCGGAAGAGTTCACACTCGTTGATTTGACCCAAACTGTGGGACACAACCGCTGGCCGTTCACAGGATCATAGCGGGGATTTGACCGCAGAAGGCATTTGCTGGACACCCCCCAGGGCAAGCCGTGCGAAAAGTCTCTTGGCCGGGAAATACCATCCATGGTCGGGGCCATTCATGAATGGCTCCGACCCATGAATTGCCCCTACCGGTGAATGGCCCCCAGCCGTGAATTGTCCCGACCCGTGAATTGTCCCAACCGGCAACAGCCAAAGCGGCTTCTATTTTTGAACACGCATCACGCGAGCAGAATTGGCGCGAGGGGGCGAAGGCTAAAGCCTTCGCCGAGAAAGCGGCGATGAATCGCCGCACTCCACATTTGGAGTGCGGGGCTTTAGCCCCGCTTTGGCGCGGGAGCTTCAGCTCCCCGCGGAACCATCACACCGCGACACGATGGTTCACAGACTGGCCCTGTGCCAGCTCTCGCAGAGTCTTTTGATCGATCGACAACCAGATCGGAGAAATCCTTGCGCGATCATCGGTAGGGGCAATTCATGAATTGCCCCTACAGGCAAGCGGTGTGGTGTGATAAGGGCTGTGCGACTGTGAAAGTGTGCTATGCTTGCGGTGGGAACCTGCAAAAAATTAAGCGGTGTTGGGCTGCAGAAGGATTTCTTGCGTCAAGCTATTGACAAGGGGAAAGGTGGGGGTAGAATGGGGACGTCTGGTGGGCGATTCACTACTTTTGGGTGGTAATTAAGGGTTGCCCATAGTCCGGATGGGGGGCGAAAAGGGCGGGGGTCTGGGCAAAACCGTAAGTGAAGGCAGGGATTGAAGTTATGGCGAAAAACGCATGGTTGCACAATGATGCAAGAATGCAAAAACACCCCACTTTTGGGAGGGGTCTGGGCAAAAATCGAAATAAGTTACGTTCAGAAAACAACTTAGGAGGGCAGGAGTTTGATTGGGGCTTGGCCGAGAAGGGCCGTTGAAACAATGTACTGAGCAACAATCAGCGTATCGGCCCTATCTGTTTGATTGGGGCTTGGCCGAGAAGGGCCGTTGAAACTCTTTAGCTCCGTAGCGGGCTGCCCGTCAGCGGCCCGTTTGATTGGGGCTTGGCCGAGAAGGGCCGTTGAAACAATACATCCGTGGCGGGCATCTTGGCTCGCTTGTTAGTTTGATTGGGGCTTGGCCGAGAAGGGCCGTTGAAACAGCAACCCCAGGGCGATTTCGTCTATGACGACACCGGTTTGATTGGGGCTTGGCCGAGAAGGGCCGTTGAAACGTCCACTGTGGCCTCGTACGGAGGCCATGTTCCGTCCACAAGTTTGATTGGGGCTTGGCCGAGAAGGGCCGTTGAAACGTGGCCAGGACTGAAAATTAAACGTAGGCCAGTTAATTTCCGTTTGATTGGGGCTTGGCCGAGAAGGGCCGTTGAAACGGCGATTCTTGCTGTTTGTTCGTGTCCGATCGCAGAGTTTGATTGGGGCTTGGCCGAGAAGGGCCGTTCAACTGCGTTCTGGGGCAACCACGGGGCATTGCGCGCGAAGAGAGTCTCGTCAGTGCGAATTGCGGTCCAACGGTAGGGGCAATTCATGAATTGCCCCTACGTCAACCGAGAAAGCGGCGATGAATTGGCGCACTCCACATTTGGAGTGCGGGGCTTTAGCCCCGCTTTGGCGCGGGAGCTTCAGCTCCCCGCCGAACCATCACACCGCGACACGATGGTTTTACAGGCTGGCCCTGTACCAGCTCTCGCAGAGTCTTTTGATCGATCGACAACCAGATCGGAGAAATCCTTGAGCGATCATCGGTAGGGGCAATTCATGAATTGCCCCTACGTCAACCGGGAAAGCGGCGATGAATCGCCGCACTCCAAATGCGCTCATCGGTGGACTTGCGGCCCAAGGGGTGTTACACTCTTGTTGCCCAGCCGTGATGGTGCTCGGTAGGATCATTCCCCAGAAGATCGCCGTTAACTGTTTAGGCCCATCTGCTGGTTGCTTTTCCGACGATGCCAAAGTCAACGCCGTTTTTGCTGGAGGAGAGAAGGCCATGTTCGCCGCATATGCAACTCGCCTGTGTCGAATGCTCTCGTTTTGGTGTTTACTGGGACTGGCTTATGGGAGTGTGTCTTTTATGGCGTCGTCATTTGCCGAGGGTCCCCGGGGCGCCGTTCGCACCTGGTCGGACTCCGTCACCATCCCCACGTATCCCTGGGAAGAGGACCTGAATCCCAAATTCTGGGCAATGGAAGGCGGCCCACGGCTATCGACAACCGTCCACGGCAGCATCGTTTATCCGTATCTGATGCAGGATCATCTCATTCGGGTCAAAAAAGACCGGACGTATCGGGCCGTGTTCCTGGAAAACGAGTATCTTCGTGTCATGTGTTTGCCGGATTTGGGCGGCCGAATCCATTCTGTTCTGGACAAGACAACCGGGGAGGAGATGTTTCATCTGAACAAGGTCATCAAGCCCGGCATGATTGCCATGCGTGGGGCATGGATTTCTGGCGGGATTGAATGGAACCCTGGTCCGCACGGGCACACTGTTCTCTGTTTGGAACCTGCGAACGTTGTGACGGGGTCCAATCCCGATGGGTCGGCTTTCCTGGAAATCTCGAACACCGAGCAAATCTTTCGGACGCGGTGCACCGTGCGGGTCACCCTCCACCCGGGGCGGAGTTACCTCGATGAGGAGATCGCCCTCGATAACCCGACGGATGGCATGCATCCGTATTACTTTTGGAATTGCACGGCGTTTCCCAACACGACGGGGACGCGATTCATCTTCCCCATGAGTTTGGGGACCGACCACAATGCCCGCGAGTTCTTCCGCTGGCCGATCCACGAAGGCAAAGACCTGACCTGGCTCAAGAACTACGAGATCTACTCTTCCATCTTTGCAGTGAAATGCACACACGATTTTTTTGGGGCGTATGATGTGGACGCCGACCGGGGCGTTGTTCAGTGGGCCGACCATCGTCAATTGAGCGGCAAGAAGGCGTGGACGTGGGGTGAATGGGACTTTGGGCGCATGGCCGAGCAGGACCTCACCGATGACGACGGACCCTACATCGAGGTTCAAAGTGGGCCGTTGCCCACGCAATCGGACTACGGGCGTCTCTGTCCCCGTCAGCGTGTGGCTTGGCAGGAATGGTGGTTCCCGGCACACGGTCTGGGCGATGGATTCGAATATGCGACGCGGGATGCCGTTGTCAATGTCCTTCGGCGACGCGATGGCGTACAGGTGCGAATCCTTGGCACGGCTGCCTTCCCCCGTGCTACGTGTGTCATCAGACGTGGTGAAAAGGTCCTGAAAGAAGCGACGGTTGACGTCAGCCCGGCGCAACCCGTGGTTGTGGACGTGCCAGGGAACCCCAATGACACCTTTGATCTTGACGTGCGTTCGGCAGAAGGTCAGGTGATTGTGCAGTATCGTTCTCCGCTCGAAATCCCGCGGGTGGAACCGCCGGACCCCTCCACGTTCCGTGAGACTCCGGATGAGAAGAAGACAGCTGAGGAGTTTTACCGTAAAGGCGAGAAATACGATCTGGCGACCGATCGGCCGGCGGCAAGGCGGTATTACCAACTGGCTCTGGAGCGCGATGCGGGCTACACACCGGCCCGGCGTGCGTTGGCGATCCTTGACTTTGAAGCTGGCCTTTACCAGGCGGCGGTGAACCAACTCAAGGAGGTCGTGGCACGTGATGCCGCTGACGGCTGGGCGTGGTTCTATCTGGCGGCCAGTCAATTTCGGCTGAAGAATTTCTCCGAGGCGGCCTCCGCAGCACAAAAGGCGATCGAGGCAAAGACCCCTGGCGTCCCCGCGGCGGACCTGCTGGGGCGGATTCTCATGGTCCAGGGGCAGTACGCCGAGGCCGAAAAGGCCTTGCGCCAGGCCGTTGCCCAATTCCCCGACGATGCGGTAGCCGCGGATCACCTGATCTGGTCCCTGATTGCCCAAAAGCGGGAGCGTGAGGCCGATGAGATGATTCGCCGTCGGATGGAAACGAACGCCACGGCCATCCTGCCTGTTTGGGCGGTCCGGCACAATCTTCCCGAGCATAAAGCGCTGGCTGTCAGTTGGGCGACGATGCTCGGCGATCCGCAGTTCGAGGTCCTCGAAGCCGCGTTAGTCCTCGATGAAATCGGGATGAGCGCGCAGGCCGAAAAGTTGGTTCGGACCATCCTGGTGGATCATGCGCCGCAGGGTCGGTACGATTTCATGCCTTATTACTATCTTGCCTGGTTTGCCGCAAAACGTCAGGATCAGGCCGCGATGAAACAATGGCTGGACGAGGCCGTCAAACACCCCTCATCACGGCGGTTTGCGTCGCGTGTCGAGGAAGTCGAAATCCTTCGCCTGGCCGCGACAGAGAATCCCACGGATGGTCAGGCGTGGTTCCAGCTGGGATGTCTTCTGGCCAATCTGGGGCGAATCGAAGAAGCCGTTCCTGCCTGGCAAAAAGCGGCTGAATTGAATCCTCAAAACAGTGTGGCGTGGCGCAATCTGGGGCTTGAAGCCACGAGGCGAAACGACCTTGCATCGGCGGAGAAGGCTTACCGGCAGGCCATCCAGGCCCGACCCGACGACCAAACATTGTATCGGGACCTGGCCGAAATCCTCATTGCGGCCAATCGGCGGCGTGAGGCCATCGAGTTGCTTGAGAACATGCCGGTGTCCAATGTCCGACGGGCCGACATCACGGTCATGCTGGCCCAGGCCTACCTTGATGAGAATCGCTGCGATGATTGCCTGCGATTGCTGGAAAACACACCATACTTCACCAACTGGGAGGGGCAGGATATCGTGTGGCAACTCTTCAATCGGGCGCACATCCTGCGAGGAAGAGAGAGATTGGAAAAGGGCGACGCACGTTCTGCGCTGGCAGACTTCGAAGCGGCCCTGACCTATCCCGAAAACCTGGGGGTGGGCCGTCGCGACAAACCTGTCGAGGCCCCGGCGCAATACTGGCGCGGTCGAGCACTGTTGGCTTTGGGGCGCTACCGTGAAGCCCGCGACGCCTGGCTGATGGGGGTTTCACTACCTTCTGTCGCTGGAGAACAGGACGAATACCGCGAAAAGTGCCGGCAGGCCCTTCAGGAGCTGCCTCCTGTTCCGGATGACCCCATCACCATTCACGGCCCAACGTACCGGTGCTTTAAGATCCAGCGCGATCTGGTCTTGACGGGCGCCATGGACGATCCGCTGTGGCAGGCAGCACGGGTTGCTGTGCTCAACGAACCCGTGGAAGGCCGTCCGGGTCGCTATCGGACAACGGCGCGATTACTCTATAACGACCGTTACCTTTACATCGGTTTCCGGTGTGAGGATGAACTCGTGTGGGGGACACTCACCGAACGGGACACGCCGATCTACGAAGAAGAGTGCGTGGAGACCTTCATCTGTCCCACAGGGCAACCTCGGCTTTATTACGAAATCAACGTCAGTCCGCTTAACACCGTGTTCGACGCGTTCATTCTCAACGGTCGGCCGGTCGGCGGCCCACGGGTTAACTTCATGGGTCTGCACGATTACACCTGTGAGGGGCTGATCACGAAGGTCTTCGTCGATGGCAAACTGGGACAACCCGGCGCCCGGGGATGGTCCGCCGAATATGCCATTCCTTTCAAGTCGCTTGTTGGTTACGAGCCGGGAACGCCGAAATCGGACACGACGTGGTTTTTGAATCTCTTCCGGATCGATGCACCGGATCCCAAGAAGCCCGAGTTTTATTCCTGGGTTCCGACGGGGGCCATTGACTTTCACCGCCCATGGTGTTTTGGTATGATCCGGTTTGACTGAGCCGTGTTGGCCATCAACGTGAAGCGGATTCTTTCGGGCGCTGTGGCGTCCATGGAATAGTTCTGCATGAAACCGATTTGCCCATCGTGTCATCAAGAGATCCCGGTCGAGGACGTTCATTTGGACACAGGGCTGGGCCGTTGCCGCTTTTGCAATGAGATCTTTGAAATCCCCGAACTTGTCGAGCATGTCCGCAAGGTCCAGGCAGCGAAAGAAGACAAAGAGACCAAGCCGCCGGTTCGTCCTGCCGATACCCGCATCCGACTGGTGCGAAAAGAGGATCGGCTTTTAATCTATCTTCCTCCGTGGGGACTGCGCGGGCCGGCGGTCGTCCTCCTAATCTTCAGTGCTTTTTGGCTGGGATTTGTCGCGTTCTGGACAGCCGGGGCACTGGGGGTTTTCTTCCAGCCAGGGAACCCACCCAAATTGGAGAACATCATTTTTTCACTGTTCTCGATCCCATTTTGGCTCATTGGGCTTGCCATGCTTGGGGGTGCGATCGGCGGGATGCTCTCCCGGCGGATTGTTTATCTGGATTCCTCCTGGTTGGAAAGTCGCTGGCAATGCCTGTTTATCAAATTCCGCAAGCAAATCAGTCGGGAAGACGTTCAAATGGCTCGTGTGGCCAGTCCGCCCACGTTTCGATCCACCACGAACGACCATCCCAATCCAACATTTGGCATTGAGATCGTCTATCAAGGTGGGACGGTCAGGGTACCCTGTGAAAACCAGGCGGAACAGGATTGGCTTCTGGCCGAGGTCAACCAATTCCTCGAAACGGTTCCCTATCGTCCGAATTACCTGAGTGAGGGAGCCGCCGATGAGACGTTGAGGGATCTTTCCGCGGAAGGATAACGATTCTTCGAATCTGGGGCCAATGACTTACCCTGTCACCGTCAGGAACTTGTTATTTCTTGCTTCCCAATGGGTTACTGTGGATTTCATCAAAAGAGGTCTCGCCATGAGAAACAGGATGATAAAAAAGGCCCGAACGGCGATCGTCAGTGTGGGTATTGTCATGACGATGTTTTCCTGCACGGGTCTTTCTCAAACGATTGAGCCTGTTCGGCATTACGTTTTCGATCGGTCGAAGGACGCCCCAAAGGTTGTCAATAGTTTGGGAGTGGAAAAGGAGCCGGTGAGTCTATCCCTTGATAGACCATTGGCCACCGAACAGGGGCGTCGCGAGACAAGCCGGCTTTTTGTGATAGATGATAAGGCCTATGAGGGAAAACCCTTCGACGCCAGCAAGGGCTTTACCATCGAAGTTGTGTTTCGCTATTTCGGCCAGGGTCGTGAACTGGGAAACGGTCGCCCTAACGGGATGATCTTCGCTCAAGGTGATGGTTACTGGCACGGCCTGCGATTGTATTGCGACACTCCCAGCGGACAACTGCGGTTTGAAATGGGCCGTCCGCAGCCGCAGAATGCTTTTGGTATTTCCTCATCCCTCAGTATCCCCAAGGGTGTGTGGCAGCATGTGGCCGTTGCCTGGGATGGCAAACAACTTCAGCTTTACTGGAATGGCGTCCTGGTTGGGTCGGCCCCTTACGCTGACCCCTACGCGGCGCCCAACGGTCCGCTGCGAATTGGTTTTGCCGATGCCGGGGTTGGGTCCCTCCAATTGCAGGTTGCGGAATGGGTGGCGTATGCGGTGAGTCTTCCTCCGGAGGTGATCGCTGCTCATGCCCTTTCGTCCATTCCCGGACCGATTGCCGTGTCCGGACCGTCCCGGCAAACCGTGGCGACGTGGGTTGATGGCTGGACATCGGCCATTCAGGCTGCCGCGGCAAGCAACTGGCGAGATGCCGAAAAATCCTGGTCTGCTCTGGCCGAAAAGGCAGACGTGCCACCCCCGGTGCAGGCTCTGTCACGATTTGCCTCTGCCATTGCAAAACAGCAGCGCGGGGCGACCGGACAGGCCATTCAGACCTGGGCCGCCCTATCTCAGAATCCATCGGTGCCGGAGCCGTTGCGATCGACCTCGGCTGCCATGTGCGTCGTCAATCGCCGCGGCATCATCTGGGCCGTCGCAGCCCCGGACCTGTACGAGACCCTCCTCAAGGCCGCGAACTGGTCGCCCGAAGAGCGAAGGACGCTCTTATTGCTGGCGGGTGAGGCGGCCCTCCAGAATGGCAAACCTGTGGAGGCACGGCAGCGATTTGAAGAGGCTCTTACCCTGCCGGGTGTGTCGAAAGAGATTCAGTGGGAGGTTGCCCTGCGGATCGCCCATTGCCTGCGAGCGGCCAAGGATTGGGAAGCCGCACGGACGGCCTACCGGCGGATCGCCGATGACGCCCAGGCCCCTGCACCGCTCCGCAGTTTGGCGCTTCTGGCCTGGGCATCGACCTACGAACGGGCCGGTCAATGGACAGCAGCGGCCCAGGCGTACCGGGAAATCGCCGGCTCATCGGTGCTGCATCCTGTTCATCGATGGGAGGCCGACGAGCTTGCCCGCGAAATGGAACGGCTGGCCCAGGGACTTCCGCGACGAGACCCGAGTTGGCATCGAACGCCGTCGCCGGTGCTGCCTCGACCGGGATTGGAACTGTTTGTCGCTCCCAATGGCAAGGATACAAACCAGGGAACGGCGGATGCCCCACTCGCCTCGCTGGAAGGAGCCAGGGACCGCATCCGGCAAGTCAGGAAAAATGGCGGCCTGCCGCGGGGCGGTGTCACCGTTCGGGTTTGCGGGGGAATCTATCCGGTACGACAAACCCTGGAGCTGACGAGTGAAGATTCCGGGACCCCCGATTCACCGATCGTTTTCTGTGCTGTCGAAAACGAGACGCCAGTGTTTACGGGCGGCGTCGTGCTCAGCGGCTTCCAACCGGTTCGCGATCCCGAAATCCTCAAGCGACTTCCGGAAGAAGCCCGGAATAAAGTGGTGGAGGTCAATCTGCGGGCCAATGGGATCGAGGATTTGGGGAGCCTCGGCCCACGCGGGTTTGGCCTGGCCGGCTACCCCACCCATCCCTGGGTCGATGTCTATTTTAACGATCAACCGGGAACCCTGGCCCGCTGGCCCAACGACGGTTTTGTCAATATCAAGGGCCTGACAAGCGGTGCTGGTGATTCAGGACAGGGCAAACCCGGAACGTGGACGGTCGAGGGACGCCCCCTGACATGGGATCCAGGCAACGAAATCTGGATGTACGGATACTGGCGATACCTTTGGGCAGGGACGATGATCCGTGTTGCCTCGATCGACCGAAACACGGGCCGGTTGACGACGGCAGGCGGGTCGAATTATGGCTTTGCCGACGGGATGCCCTACTACTTCTTCAACGTTCTGGAAGAACTTGACCAACCCGGTGAGTGGTACTTGGATCGCAAAACGGGCGTCCTTTATTTGTATCCCCCGGGCGACGTGGCCCAACTGCGGGTCACCTTGCCCGTGCTTTCCGCCCCATTTATTCGCACGAAAGACACGTCGTTTGTACGCTTCGTCAAACTGACGTTTGAGTGTGGTCGGGCTGAAGGCGTGGTCATCGACGGCGGGACCGATGCGGCCCTCCTGGGGTGCCGAATCCTCCGCCTGGGGACAAACGGCGTCGTGATCCTGGACGGGACAAAACACATGGTGATGGGCTGCGACATCGGCTCAGTTGGTGCTGGCGGCATCCGCCTCGCAGGAGGGGATGAGAAAACGTTAACTCCCTCCGGCCATGTGATCGAGAACTGTCACGTCTGGGATTTCACACGGGTCGATCGCAACTATGCCCCGGCGGTTCATGTCGATGGAGTGGGAAGCGTTATCCGCCACAACCTGTTTCACGATTCGCCTCACCACGGGATGCGACTCGAAGGTTTTGATCACCTCGTGGAGCTGAACGAAGTCCATAGCGTGGTGTACGAGTCGGACGATCAATCGGGCATTGATATGTTCGGCAACCCCGTCAGTCGGGGCAATGTCCTGCGATGGAACTTCTGGCACCACATCGGCAGTGGACGTAACGTCGCCGGTCAGGCCGGGATCCGACTTGACGATATGATCAGCGGCGTCGCGGTGTACGGCAACGTGTTTTATCGCTCCGCGGGGGGCCATTTTGGCGGCCTGCAGATTCACGGAGGAAAGGACAACTGGGCGGACAATAATCTCTTCATTGCCTGCAAGGCCTCGGTTAGTTTTTCCGCCTGGAGTGAATCCCGCTGGCTGGAAAGCGTCCGCAACTGGCTGGAGAACGCCCGGCGTCGGGGATTGGACGTTTCCAAGCCGCCGTTGTCGGAAAAGTATCCGGAGTTATTGCGTCTGGAAGAAAACGCCAATCGAAACTTCATCCTCCGGTCGCTGGTCATCAGTTGTGGGGAATTTGCCATTCGTGATCCCGGCGTGAACGTGTTTCTTGACAATCATGCAGCCGAGGGCGACGTTGGCTTTGTGGACGCGCTCCGGCGACAGTTCGGTTTGAAGCCGGATGCACCGGTCTTTCAGTGGTTTGATTTCCGGGCGATCCCGTTCGAGGAAATCGGTTTGTATCCGAGTCCCGAACGAGCAACATGGCCCGTCGAACACACGGTTTCGCCGAAGTACGTGGCCGAGTAAACTGGACTCCGCGTGAGTGAGTCGTTCCACATTGCGGTCGAAGCGCTCTTGAATCCCAAACGGTAGGGGCAATTCATGAATTGCCCCTACCGTGAGATGAATACCATTCGTGAAAATGGCCACAGCTTCAGGTCCCGCTCGAATTGTGATGTGGACCCAAGAATACCGGTGGCAGAAATGTCATTTCTGGATGTGGTTTTTGCATCTTGGAACAGGGAGAAAGGCCCATGACAAATCGCACAACACGACGTGAGTTCCTCGGACAGGCAGCGGCCTTGACTGCCGCTGGACTGGGCGCAGCAACACCCTGGTTATCCGTAAAAGCGGCTGAGTCTGCCGCACCCTCGCCGCCCCCTGTGCCACGCTGGCGGGGTTTCAATCTGCTCGATTTCTTCCAAGCCATGTGGCGACCGATGGAGGGCGATTTCGTCAAGGTCTCGCCTGTGCCCGAAGAAGATTGCCAGCTTATCGCCGACCTGGGATTCGATTTCGTTCGCCTCCCGACGGATTACTGGCTGTGGATCGACTCCGACTGGCCGAAGACGAAGAAACTTAACCCCGATGACATGTTCAAGATTCGCGAAGCCACATTGGAAAAAATCGACCAGTCGATCGAAACCTGCCGCAAGCACGGGCTTCATGTCAATCTCAATTTTCACCGCGCACCGGGCTATTGCATCAATGACCCGGAACGCGAACCCGTTTCGCTTTGGAAAGACAAAGTTGCCCAGGAAGCCTTTCTCCATCACTGGGAACTGTTCGCCAAACGCTACCGAAGCATCCCTGCGAAGGAACTCAGCTTCAACCTGGTCAATGAGGCGCCGGGTCCCCGCCCAGGTTACATGACGGCGGAGGATTACTGCCGGATCATGGGTCAGGCCATCGAGGTCATTCGCAAAATCTCGCCCGATCGCCTGATCTTCGTGGATGGTTTAAGTGTGGGAACAAAAGTCGTTGAGGGTCTGATCCCGCTGGGCGTGCCTCAAAGTGTCCACGCTTATTACCCAGCCCAGATCAGCCACTATCGGGCATCCTGGGTCGATCGTAACTCGAGCTTCCCCGATCCCACCTGGCCGATTCGCAACCCGGATGGCTCGGTCAAGATTGGCCGTAAACAACTGGAGGATTACTTCGCCCCCTGGGGTGAACTGCGAAAACGCGGGATCGGCGTCCACTGCGGCGAAACAGGCTGCTTTAACCGGACTCCCCACGATGTCTTCCTGGCCTGGATGGAGGATGTCCTTGACCTGCTCAAGAGCCACGACATTGGCTGGGCCTTGTGGAACTTCCGCGGCTCCTTTGGAGTCCTCGACTCTGAACGAAAAGACGTCGCTTATGAAGATTTCCGCGGCCACAAGCTGGACCGCAAGCTCCTGAATCTCCTCCAGAAGTACTGATGGGGGGATAAGAGCCACCGGACGAACGGCGCGTTCGGCGTCGTTCGGTCATCACAATATCGAACGGATTATTCCAGAATTGACGAGTAAGCCGATTGCGGGGTTTTCTGCCCCGCATTTTGTTTTCTGGGGCGGCCACAAATGGGGTGAATCGTTCCTTTTCGTATCGCATGGTTTCCTAAACACGTCATTGTGTGTGATGCCGTTTCATTGTTTTATTGCGACGGGAACATTCATTCGCCCTGGAAAGGATTTCCCATGACAACGATGGCCCTGCCCGATCAGGTGATCCCGCTGCCTGCCGATCCGCGATTAGCCCACGCTTTAGTCGCCGCGGTCGAGGACGCCCTCACCATGTGCAACGCCCGCGCCCGCCTGGTCGGCGTCAATTGCGTTCCGATCTTTGAGGCCGGCGAAATCACGGGCGTCATTGGCCTCCACGGCAAAGCGACGGGATTTTTGACATTCAACACGTGTGAGCAGGTGGCCGTCGCCCTGACGGCGGGCTTTCTTCAGGAACCCATCGCCGGGATCAATGGCCAGGTGGTGGATACGGTCGGTGAATTGACAAACCTCATTGCCGGCGGGTTGAAGAAACGAGTCTCCGAAACGGCATGGGGGATCCAGTCTGTGACGGTGCCCTCCGTGATTGTTGGCCACAATTACCAGATTGCCTATGCTCGGGGGATCACATATCTCTCGGCCACCTTCGAGCACGACAACCCCGATGCCTTTTTCCTGGAACAGCGACTCCTCCAGGCCGCCGTGTCGCTTCTCCGCGTGTGAGGCCGAGGTCACAAGCAGGCACAAATGTCTGTCCCCAAGCGGCTGTGTCGCTGGGTGACGATTCAGCGGGGAGCTGAAGCTCCCGCGCCAAAGCGGGGCTAAAGCCCCGCACTCCATATTTGGAGTGCGCCAATTCATCGCCGCTTTCTCGGTTGACGTAGGGGCAATTCATGAATTGCCCCTACCGTTGGACCGCAATTCGCACTGACGAGACTCTCTTCGCGCGCAATGCCCCGTGGTTGCCCCAGAACGCAGTTCAACGGCCCTTCTCGGCCAAGCCCCAATCAAACACCCGGGTGTGGATTTGGTAGCACCCACCCAGCCCTATCCGTTTCAACGGCCCTTCTCGGCCAAGCCCCAATCAAACG
>Ga0067045_1029449_pt1 | contig 20722 bp, 21 predicted proteins | sample TerdegcTABiofilm_FD_59184 | JGI IMG/M metagenome (GOLD analysis project Ga0067045, IMG submission 59184) | Combined Assembly of (Gp0054472, Gp0054536) Wastewater bioreactor microbial communities from Singapore -Terephthalate degrading...
GTTCCTGGCCGAGCAGCTCACCACCCTTATCGTTGCTGTTAGTCATAAACATACCCGTTTGCCTATTCCTTATCGTAAGGGGGAAACGGTGTCCTGTCTTTCATGGGGCTCGTTCAATGAACTTCACCGACGAATTAGTAGCCGCCTTCCCGGCAAGCAATCCGGTACCTCCAGTATTACGACAGACCATGGAATTCCTGGAAGCACTAGGCTGCGTCCGTCACTATCGGACCGGGGGCCGCTACATGACTTTGCATCCCGAACCTGAATACAACAACAGCGCTATCACCGCCTTTCACGTTCCGGACTCCGCCGATACTGCTCGATGGACGGCCTGCGAAGATCCCAGAGTAAACGAGCGGCTATCAATATTCCTCAGGACTGGTGGCGATGGATCGTGGGCAGGGTTATGGCTGGACGACCACGATCAGCAGCGAATCGTCCATCTTGGCTCGGGCTCGGGATCAGATATGCTCTGCGTCTTGACCAATAGTACGCAAGACCTGATTCGCTTACTGGCCATCGGTTACAACGAGCACTGCTGGCCAGAGGAGTTTACGAGAACACCGGCCGAACTGCGGGAGCAGCAATACGCAGATGATGACTACCCCGCACCACCTAGGGCATTGCGGGCTTACGTGGAACGCACGCTTGGCCTCAGCGTCCCGGCGCGCGCATCAGATCTCATCTCAAGCACAACAAGCATGGACGCGCATGAATCCAGTGATCCTTTCTGGAACTGGCTCAAACAGGTAAGAAATGATTGAAAGGTCCCGTCACTATCTCGACCACCAGAAGGTCAGAGAATCGCAGGATTTTTCATCAAGCCTTGGATTAATTGGCCGCTCGCAACGGGCGTAGACCAGCAAAAAATCGACGTTAGACACGTAATCGCGAGCTGCCTAATCCAAGCTTCGAAGCCACGATAGGGGAAAGATATGGCAGGAGGGAACATCATCTGCGGCACCTTCCAAAGTGCTGACAAATCCGGATCAGCCTTGGAGGTTGTGTTAGAGGCACTCCCGTTGCAGGCTCACGAACTGGTCGAAAATGTTAAACAGCAACTCGATACAGCAGAATTTGTCCTCATAGAGGTTGAACAAGCGAAAAGCTTGCTTCCATTCTTACAGGTCTACCAGGCTCAATTGATCGCTGAGATCGGGCACGATGATTGGGCTCGCGCAACGCAGGAGGAAGAGTCTTCGCTTGAACCTGTCGCGGCAAAGTGGGGATCAGGTAAGGGATGGAGACTTTACTGTGTGCGAGATCTCGTAGGGGCCTGTGAAAATTCGTTGGTAGAGATGGAACCAGTCTGCATCACGTTTAGTTAACTGCTTCCAGCTCGTTTTCACACAACCTGGGTCGATAGCAGCCCTTTGCCAAAGGCAGCCATCGACCAACAGCACCCCCTGGGCTCCTTCCGCGTTGCGGGTTCAACAAAGGCGAAACCGCTCCGCGAAGACACCCAGGGGTAAAGCATGGCCCTTCGGCCGATGCTTACAGACCGACCGCTATCGGCCAAAAGCCGCCTGTCGATTGCCTTGACGCTGAAACCATGGACTCTCAATCTGTTATCGAACCCAACGCACTGTAAAGCTCTTGTCGAGCGAGAGGAAAATCCTCAAGCCTTGTCCTGGCTTCCAGCGTTGCGCGTGCTTTGGCAACAGACGCGGGCCCCAGGATACCAATGGCGCGTATGGCAGCCCAACGAGTGAAATGGTTCTCGGGATCTGAAACCAGCAAAAGTATTTTTTCAAAGTCTGCATCATCGGACGCATGCTCTGCCAGCAATCTGGCAATACCAAAGATATCAATTGGGTATGCAACCTGGTGCACGCCCAGATACATCGCCCTATCGATCAATTCGTCAAATGAAGAGTCCATGGTGTCTCGTAAGGTAGTCGGGGTTTCCACGTAGCTGAGCCAAGACAAGACTTTGTCAGAACTCATTAAACGTGCAGGGTGCAGCCGTCAGGTTACACGACCGTTTAGCCGAGGGCTGATAAACAGTTGTGGATTTTTGTCGGTGTCGGAAGCCGCTTTTGAGTCGATTCTGCCTGTCGTCTATGACAGAAAACAGCTATGATGCGGACGACGGTAGTAGGCTACATCAAAGTGCTGCCAGAGTTACTTACAGGCTGATTAAGCACTGAGGTCTATGGAAGCGACTCCACTATAATTTATTTATAAATGAACTGATACCCAACAATATAAGAGCCTATCTTATTGGAGTGTGCAGTCACCAAAACGACATCCATGCCTTTTTTCCTTCGTTCGTTGAACTCCAACTCAGTGGTGCACAGCTCAATCCAGCGCTCAGTATTTAAATCCTTAAACCGCAAGCCCGCCTCACACCGGCCAGACCTTCCAAAGGAAGGTCCCGGAATATGTAGCTCATAAGCTGATTCATAATGAACAATCTCGCCAGGCAACAGATAAGTAAAAACCTTATAACTATTTAAAGATAATACAAGACCCAGACAAACGCCCCCCACAAAAGAGTCGGCAACTCGCTTCAAATCTCTTCCGTCAGGGCGATAGTAAATTGCTCGTCCGGCAAAAACGAGTCCAACCAAACAGCCAACGACTATATAGGTGGTCCACTCAGGAATCGACGCCATTAAAACGATTCGAGTCCCAATGCGACTAGCCCAAAGCATATAAATAATCCAGCCCACCACCAAAATCAGGCACGTCGCCGCCCAGAAAGCTTTTTTCTTTGGCTCGTTTTCAAATGAAGGATATTCCATTCCCTGAATGCTCTATTTTTTATTTCCAACATGAGTCGAAGGCAGCGCAGCTCAACAGCCACAGGCTTGTCACGACGCCCCTCAAGATATTCACGGCTTTCGCCGAGGTGTGCAATAGCACCGAGACCAGAGTGCCGGCGTGCGCGCCCGGAACGACGCCAGGGTGATTGAGAGCGTGCCGACCATCAGGCACTCATCTGAATAGCCCCCACTCTAGTGGAGACTTTAGATTTCTGCTTTTGGACAACCTCTGCCTGTCGCCGCGGACGACAGTCGACCGATCGGATTAGACTACACCGGGGTCCTGTCAGAGATTATTTCCATGCTGATTAAATGCCAAAGGTGCGGTCAAGGTGACGTTCGAGCAATGCGGGTCTGCTCTACACAACTTTTACTGTGGGTGTGCGACGAGTGTGAAGCAACGTGGGCGAGCCAGATTGAGGTGAATGTCTGCAATTTTGAAGACTTCGGGACATTAATGGCCGGCATGGGACGCAAAGGTTTATGGTCAGAATTAGAGCCACAGTGATAATTTCGTCATCAACTACTGTCTATCAAAGGCCCCTTTTGGCCGTTTTTTGCCCGTCGCGCAGAACGGCAACCGACCCTAAGCTGTCCTTCGCGACCGGCAAAAAACGACCCGTTGCGGACGTTCAGAAACCTTTCGACTAAGTACTTACGATCACAACGGCACAACCAGTTATCGTTCTAGCGCCTGCTTCAAGCCGAACGCTTAGACCAGATCAACAGCCCTGACCTCTATAGCTCGTTGAGGGACAAAGCTGGCACCCTGTACTGTGCAGGATCTGAATCAACGTACAAGGAGGTGCTTCTAACTCTCATGACCCCTCGGTTGCCCGCTCGGGCAGCCGTTCTACAAGCCCCTCGCGGTAGCCCTGCGCTACGGTAACGATACTTAGTCGTCAGTCGATTAGACGCTAGACTCCCCGAGCAAGTTGAAAACGTTTGCGAATACAAAATTAAGAATAGAGTTTTGATTCGAAAACAATGGGCAGCAGTTATAGATCATGCTACTTGGCGAATGCACGGCTGCCCAAATAAGTATCAAACTCAGTCATTCGGCATGCGCAAACTTTTTCTATGAACGGACGCAGGGGAAGTAATGCTATGACTGACAACGACATCCGCTATTTTGGTCGCGACCTTATAGAACTCATTGACGTTAAATCCGCCAGAGACGTTTTATTATCCAGCGACATGTTCAAACACTCTCCGCGCATGAGTCGCCTGCTCAACTATCTTGTTGAACAGGCCATCGTCGAGTCGGTGCGCGACACCAGCGAATACGCCATCGGCATCAGCGTATTTGACCGCGACCCATGTTCGTACAGCACGGGCGAAGACCCGGTCGTTCGGGTACAGGTGGGGCGCTTGCGGGCAAAGCTGAGGAATTACTACGCAACATTCGGGCGTAACGCCAAGGTCAGGATCGTGATTCCCCTGGGTTGCTACATGCCCACCTTCCAGCGCCAGTCAGCAAACGCCACCGGGGTTGCGCCCAGCCATGCGTTTTGTATCTGCCCGTTCAAATGCCTGTCTTCACAAACGAGGTGGGAATGCTTTACCGAAGGGCTGCATGAGGAATTGACCCACCACCTGTACAAAAAGCTCGACAGGAAAATCATCGTCGAGTCCGCAGCTACTTGTGCAGGCATTCACCCTGCGCAATCACTCGACAGTGTGCCCTGCAACGGCATCGGTCACCGTCTGGAGGGCAGTGTCCACGTGGACGCGGAACGGATCAGAACGTCAGTACGCCTGATTGATGTAACAACAGGCTATGTGGCCTGGTCGGAACAGTTCAATCGCGCGGCGTATACGGCCATTGCACATCAACAAGAACTGGCGTCGTCTATTTGTTATGCACTACAAGGCTTCCTGGCAATGCATGCGAGTATTCTTTCGGGGCACTCAGCCCATAACAGCGGCACGGCGTTACTGTAACGATACTTATAAAAACATCGCGTTATTCATACGCTCCCCCTCGAACCACTGGAATGCGCTAACCACTGATTAGCCTCCCGGCGATTCAAATAGCCAGTCGCGCGGAATGAACGACTGACAAACTTTAATGTGTTAGGGATTAACAGGTGAAAAAATGACTACGTACACTATTGAGTTCAACTTTGAAAATTCCGAACAACAGGCCGTGCTCGCGGCTTTACAGGCGCAGGGTTATAATCTGCTGGCTTATAAAGGCGCCGTTGGCCCCAACCAGCTAACCACTGGCGTACCGACCTGGTTTTCGGTCCCTTACGGCGACCAGTTCGGCATCGTCGACATTTATTACAAACCTAAATACAAGTTGTACGTCAGCACCCAGGCCGATATCGCTGCCAATACAACGATTCTCATGAAATCCCTGTCCCGGCCCCTCGAACTTGGCATTGCGCAAACATTCAACTCTGACGGCACCTTCGTTTCAGGCGGGGTCAGCAATGTTCCCGCTGATAGCCTGGGGCTGTTCAATAATCGGCCTGCGGGTACGCCACCGCTGACAGTGGGCCTTGCCGGCCTTGTCACTACCCCTTCAGGAGGCGAACAGTACTTGCCGTTCTGCGCATTTACCTTGAACCCACAGGGTTCAATCATGATGAAGCCGCTGGAAACCATTTTGCTGGTTGCAGCGCAACAGAGCCTGGAGTCAGGTAATGTCCAAGCCAGCGTTTCGGCGCCTGGGTGCACCTTCTCGTTCTCCGCGAGCGTGGGCAAATATGACATGCAAGTGCTGCCCAGCACCTTTGCCATTACCAACCTGAAAGGTAAACCTTCGGTTTCCCCCGTAAGTTCCGGCTCGACCATTGGCACCATCGTCAACTCGGCCAAGTGACCGGATTTTAAATAGGTGCACTACACCCGTGTCCGTCCTGGCGGAAACGGGTGTTTTTCTATCTGGCGGGAGGTGCCTGTGTGTGAATACAGACCGTACGTACTGTTGTGTGCCTGCTTGATAACAGGCCTGTTGACTCAGGTTTGCCACGCGGCGCCGTTGCGGCTGACGCTTTATCTGAACATTGAAGCCCGGCAATTTTTGAATGCCACTAACCAGTCCATTGTCATCGTTGTACCCGACCCCTCGTCTGAAGGAGACAACAGCGTAGTGGCTATTAATTTACCGCCGCCTATCACGGACTCGATGGTGGTGGTCATTGAACCGAAGACCAGCATTTATGTTGCCCACGGTGTCGTCAGCTCCGCACAGGCTTTTAAAATCGGGGTGTCCAGCCCTGTCTTGTATGGCAACGCGTACAGCTTCAACGGTTATAAAATTAACGGAAACGGCAAAGGCAAGGACGGCAGCGTGGGTATCTACTACGACGCACCCCCTAACGCGAAACCGCTGATCACGGGGCAGGCGTTATTTATCTATGACAGTGACACAGGAAAGCCTGCTTCACCGTCGCCGATCAATGGCTTCACCCTCAACCCCTTTCAATCTCGCTATATCTCCCAGCCGGCCGCCGTTATATGGGCGCTGATCGGCAGCAATATCAGCAGCGGCAGCGTATTGCCTAACAGCGTGCTCAAGTCTGTATCGCCGTATCTGTCCTATGCCAACGCATCGACACAAGGGCGTTCGTCCTTTCAAATCAGTCGTTACCTCGAAGTACCCTTCAATGAACAGAACCAGGCCAGTATTCATTTTGACTTATCCCTTAACGCCTTCGAATGTGGGCCCTACCCGAAGTAGCGCTACGGTAACGATACTTACCCAGGTTGTGCCACTAACGTGCTACTGCGTCAGAAAAATGGGTCGATTCTGGAACAAATGCAGTGACAAGTAATTCTTGCAGTGTGGGACGAATTTGCGGTGACGTCCATTTCTGCTGGTTTTGGAGAGAGCCAGACTGAAGCCTATGAAAAAACGTTTATCAACGACTTAGCTCAAGCTGACAAACGCTCCAATAGACTGATTTTTAACTACAGAGAGCATGGTGTTGGCGCCGACGCCGAATTGCCCTAGTTGCCGATATATCTCTGACCCGGTCAGACTCCTCGCGAGCCACTACCTTTGCTAGATTTGTGTTGATTTAAAGGTGGGTCAGTCTCACGTCAGCTCGCGGGTCAATTCTGCATTGGCGTTAACACATATGGGCGGTCTGTCGCGTAATTTCAGAGTCGTCTTTAGTGTTTCATTACTATTGGTCTTGCTTATTTTTCACAAATTAGCGTGGTTTAAGATTGGAACTTTTTAGGGTGATCTTACGAAAATTATCTAGTGGTTTATCTGTGATGAAAATATTAATGCACCTCTGGCTCGTAGCCACCGAGTCACCCATTGCTACGCTTATTTTTAGTGGGTAACAGCCGAGCTGTTACACGGTGTATCTGTAACGTTACTTACCAGAAGCAGGGGAGTTCGCGAGTCTCAAATGGTCGCAGCCAATGACGGCAACGACGGTCAGCCGCGGTAGTGATTGCAGGACATTGCGATCCAAGCCAGCGGAGGCCTTATCACTTGGAGATTTCTAGAATGTCTGATGATCTGATTTGTCTCGACTTAAGCCCTAAGGAATGGACATGAAAAGTAAAAATCTGATTGTGCTGTTTTGTGCCGGTTCGCTGTTCAGCACGCTGGCGACTGCGGATGTTAACGTGTTCCGAGCGATCGATAGAAAAAACGCCACTTATGCGAAGGTAGCAGATGCGCAATGGAGGATTGACGAGGATGGTCTGTCCACATTTGAAGCAGCAAACTTCATTGTGCCCGGAAAGCCTTGCAAGGTCCGGTTCACTGTCGTTGGGGTCAACCCGCCGTTCAATCAGGGCGACCAGGGTCCGATCCACAATATGGCCGGATATATTGGCGTTTACTCTCCTCAGCACGGAGGGCTGGGGCATTGGAGCATTACCAAGGACCCCGCGCCGGCTGTCCCGGCTGAAATCACGAACTTTGTGATTGCAAACAATGCGGCGGAGGTAAATGTCGGCTATACCGGAGGCAGTCCTTCTCAATGCCTCACTCCGGCACAGCCAAATTAGTACTGCCAGAGCGCAATTGATATTGTGATGACTGATTAGAACTACAGTCAATTGAGAAGAGGTGTCTGGTTAGCACCTCTTCTTTTTTTAGGAGAGTCTTATGGCTGTTCTGCATTATTGTTATTCATTCACAAGCGATGTCCTCAAAAAAGATCTCGCTGGAACCCCAGATGAAGTCATTGCTCGGTTGCACCAAAAATCAGCTGAGGCGTGCAGAAAGCCGTCCCATGTGATGGCGGAGGCTTTAGAGGCAGTGCGTTTTAGCCCTTCTTGGCTTACCGATGAGGAAGAGAGTGATCGCCCGGCAAAGCAATTGCTGGTATGCCTACTTGGGCATTGTCATCCAGTACTCTCGCTAGGTCGAAGCGGTGAGCTTCCGTATCATTTGATTCTGAAGGCTCTACTGACGGATGCGGGGTGGAGTAACGAGCGAATCACTGACCTTATTCGTGGAAAGCCAGCAACAATCTTGTTTTCTATGGCGGAGAGAAAAGATTTGGAAGCGATATTCACTGGCCTCACTGATATCGTAGGTATTCTCGGTCCCGATGAATGCGCCAAGCTGACCATGGAGTTGAATTCAACTCGCGATTATTTCTTCATCGATCATGCGCGTCACGAAGAAGTTCTCGGCGGCATTGTTCCGAATTGGTCAGGTCAAGGGGCTGTGCTGGCGAAGTCTGCATGGTCAAGGGCGGTTGACATGCTGAGCAGTCGAGCCTCCGAGCGTGACGCGCTGATTTTGATACTGGATTGATTGTTTAGGTCAGCGGTAAAACCCGACGGGCGGCCAGACAGATAGAAGCAGCGACCTCCTGCTGCCACTCCATGGTCTGGGGGCCTGTTTCTCATCAAACTGGTCCACCCATAACAAACGTCCGCTTTGGCAGCTTGTAAGCTTGGCCGTCAGCCTCAGCTTGCAATCATGGAAGCGAAACCGAGCTGTAATCAGGTAGTCCAGAGCGTTGTGGTTAACGGTTTCAACCGGCACCACGAGCACGAACGTGGTCGAAAAGTTTTGGTATGCCTGGTATGCCAACAGACGTGTAACAGAACTGTCTTGACCTCTGCCTTTTTTTATCGCAGATCTGCTCATCCAACCGATTGGACAGATAGCTGAAAATTTTCTCAAGTCACCAAGGCCTTTGTGATTGGTGGGAAGCCTATTGTGCGATTGGGCACGGTAAAGCCGTATGCGAACGGCAGCAGTGGGTCGATTTCAGCCGGTCGCCACTGGCTGAAATCGGCCAGAAGCAGACATTCAAACCGCTAGCCAAATACACTGTCGAGAAGATCGCACTCAAAAATTTTGGTGCAAGTGTGCAGCCATGGAAAAGGGAGGATTCATGAGTCTTGATCTGTGCTTGGAAGCTGATAGTACGCTCACAATTTCGACGCTGAGCAAAGCACTTGCGAATGCTGGTGCTTGGGAAATAGAGAAAACGCAGCGGCCAGCGCAGTTCAAGATTACTGAACAAACACAGTCCATCTATCCACTCGCCAATACGCTCGTATCGTCAAAGGCTGGGTGAAGGCCGTTGGCCTTGATCCAGCCATGTATGGCACTCATGAGATGAGACGTACGAAGGCATCACTGATCTATCGCAGGACGAATAACCTGCAGGCGGTTCAACTGCTGCTCGACCTGTACGAAGACCTGAACGGCAAACACCGCGACATCGCCCTGGCGATCCATCAACTGAGCGAACTGGGCGTACTCCTCACCGCCAAATTGCTCGATCGTGAAACGCCTTGCCCTGGCCAACCCGCCCAACAAGCCGTCTCAGGCCACCTGCAACGGCTTGCCGCGATCAATTGACCCCAGGCCAGCTCTCCACATATTCAATAGTGAAGTCCGGATAGGAATCGACGATCTGGATCTTGTAGTCGGGGTAGCTGTCGACGATTTGCCATTTGCCAACAGAGTCCGGCCAGGAAACCACCTTCTTTACCTTAAGGTCGGGGTACTGATTCACCACTTTCACCTTGTAGTCGGGATAGCTGTTCACGAACTGGATCTTGCCGTAAATCTTCGACACATCGACCGTCGTACCGGCGTGAGCGCAAAAAGTGCAGGTCAACAGCAAGGAAGCGAGGGCAGCTTTGAACATGAGCATTTCATCCTAAAAAATCGAAGCCTCCAGTCTATCGATATCCACGCGGGCCGTTTCAACTCACCTGCCCGATTGCTGGCGGCGTCATCATACGGCACATACAACGGCTCGGCGATCTGGCTTGTGATGGCTTTGGTCAACCCCCTCAGCCTTGCCGACTGCGCGATTGAGCTCAAGCGCCATCGATGGCGTCGAGCTGCTTGGCAGCGTGAAGGCCCACGCCTTATCGCTCTAAAGCGATCACTGTAGTCCGCTATCCAAATCTAGCGGTTCGGAATTCTATTTCGCGGGAAGAAAGTGACCAGCTACTCGTTTTATACTTGGCCGGTTCAGGCTTGCTCATGCAGTCATTTCACCAGCCAGCCCATAAAGTGAGAGAAGCTGAATTCAACTCAAATCTGTCACCTTGATTGAGCGCCCATAGCTTTCCAACAAGGCTGTCATCAAGTACCACCTCTTCAGCTGTCTCGATCAGATGCTGTGTATGCAGTTTTTTTTGAAGCCTAACGCTTCTGACCATGGATCAACCTACCAATAAATAGTCCGAAGATCGGCATGATAATACTGGAACGCGGAGATGACCGCTCTGGGGCTATTTCAGCCGGTTCCGACAGGCAGCTATTGGCCGGACGCGGCCTATTCCGAATCCCCGCTCTCGACCCATAGCTGCTGGTGGTGATCGCCCGCTTTAGGCCGTAAACCATTTCGAGTGAAGAGAATTAACTCGTCTGATTTTCACCTGTGCAGCTAGATCAAGGAGGGACTTTAACGAATGCGTCGTTAGGGATATGGGCTCTTATCGCTTGCTCGATTTTGCGTTATGCCATGCAGCTGCATGGCATAACGATAGTGGCTGGTGAATGCGATGCGCTCACGCCCCTAAACAATGCGGCACGCGGGAGTTGCGTTACAGCGCTCGCACTGGAATGCAGATGTCGCAACTAAACTCACCGGTGTGGGGGTCAAGTGCCGTGGTCGCAGAAAACATCTCGAAGCAAGGCCTATCGTCGCATTGTAGTCCGCTGGACGGCATCCATTCACGCGTCAGCCACATCCAGGCGTTACCTAAAACCTCAGCTTTCCCTTTGAAACTCGCTACGGCATAACGGCCGCCCGGCAGAGTTAGAATATCTACCTGGCCGCTAGCAACAAAATGAGCGGGTACTTCGACGCACGCGTCATAGCGGCACTTGTTGGCTGGAGTGAGAGACGGGTCGTCATGACCTATGCCATAACACGTTTCATCACTGAGGCCATTTGAGTGCATCCACGGGGCAATGGTGCCGCGCCAAAATTCGCCGATGGCGGGCCCATATGGTCCGATCAAACGTTGATACGCGACGCGTGCTTTTGGTAAATCAACGATACGTACATCCATGGCACAAGTTTCCGTTAGCCGATAAGAGACGTCAGATTCACCGAGCGCGGGCTCGCCTTCCTGATGGATATTGCTGAAGACCTGATCAGGATTGCTCTCTTGGTTGCCTGGTTGCTGTCCGATCGCGGACGCCTGCATTTTCAGCCGCTGAAGAGTCGTGGAGCGCCAGGTCGATGGCGTGCAGCCGAACTTGAGTTTGAAGGCTCGTGCAAACGCTTCACCCGAATGGAAGCCGGTGGCCAACGCTGTTTCAAGTACTGTTTCATGGCTACCACAGGACAGCCGGAAGGCCGCCTTCTCGAGCCGTCGACGCTGTGCATAGCTGCCAAGCGTTTCGCCCATCCATGCGGCGAAAATTCGATGAAAATGGAAGCGCGAGAAATTGGCGATGTCGGCTAACTGCGCGCCATCTAACGGCTGATCGAGGTGAGCATCGATGTAGTTGAGTACACGATTTATCCGTCGCGCGTACTCAGCGCGGGATACTTGCGCAGAAGGCTTGGTCGTCATGTTAGCTATTCTAAAAATCACCGTTCATGTGGCTGTTGAGCCGTTGAGTTCCTGCGATAACCGCAGCGCGTTCTTCGTTTCTTTCTCGGCAGTCTGCAGCTCCAGCGTAGGTCAATCTGTAGCAAAGGTATCGAGTTTGAACTGTTGGCAGAGCGCTTAAAGCGTCATGTCAATCCACGGAGACAGCACAGGACCAGGCACTTCGACGGTCATCGGGTTTGTGAAATAACGCCACCCATGTATTGATTTAAATCGCGAAAATCCTTAACGCTCCATGAGTGCGGCGATAGCTTTACTCCATTCTCTCGCAAGGTTTTTGGAATTAAGTCGCCATTTGGGCGAAGTATTATCGAAGACACAATCACGCCCGGATAATCATTTAATCGTTTTTTGAAAGCGAGCGTTGTTAGATCAGGAGTCGGCGGATTACTTTTTTTAGCCAGCGGTCCTGTTGCTTTGAGATCCATTCCATGGCACATGCTGCATCGCTGTAGATAGAGATTTTTTCCATTAGCATTATCCGCGAAGGATAGTGATGTTTGAGTCAGCGACAACATTCCTAGCGAAGCGATGAGCAATACTTTCATTGTTTTTATCTTCCTTGATGGGACCGGCGTTGATTGGACGCGATTGGGCGCGCGGGAAAGATATCAGCCATCGCGTCGGCGCACACGGTCATTTCTGATGCCCATTAAACCAATACGTTTTCCCGGAGGTAATTGGGGGCAGACCCCGGTTGTTTCCTGCATCTGGGGGGGAATCGGCGTCGTTCGCCAACCCCGACCGACCTAACGGAAATTTTTCGCCACAGATACTGACTTTCAACCCCAATCGCTCCTGCGCTAACTTTCTCCCCGTCGCTTCCAACCCAGCGACCGGACTTGAGAATCCGAGAAACAATAGGCTCACTATATTAGGAGCTTAAGCAATGAGCGTTTCTGACAGGCCATACCCTCACAACCCCACCACCCACACCTCCGCCCATCCAGGAGGTGCCCAATGATCAACCCACCCCTCAACAAAACCCTCGGCGTCATCACCTTTTCCACCTGTGGCAAGCAGCCCAACCTTCACCGACTATTCCGCGTGAACGCCGGCGTGCCCATCCGCGATGCGCTGGAGCATGCCTCCGAACTTCTCCACTGTTCAAAACTGCTGGCGTTGGATGCCGCCATGGACACGGGCGCGGATCGTTATGCCTGGGCGGCGCATTATTTGGGGGAGATGGCGAAGGCGGTGGTGGATGATTTGGCGAATGGGATGTTGGCCAATGGGGTGACGGAGGAGGGTGAAGTGGCGGGTAGTTAGTCTGGTGGTTTGAGGGTGTTGCGGCTGACGCTATCGCAGGCAAGCCAGCTCCCACAAGGGGCTGTGTTTCAAGTTGATGTTGCGCTGGTCGGGGATTTTGCTGGTTGCCCACTTTTCGACAGGCGAAAAAAAAGACCTTGAATTTCAAGGTCTTTTTTTAAGATGGTGCCCCGAGGGAGACTCGAACTCCCACTCCTTTCGAAAACGGATTTTGAATCCGCCGCGTCTACCAATTCCGCCATCAGGGCTCAATGGCGGCGAAGTATAGAGATGAGATTACCGTTGGTCAATCACGTTTCATGGTCAATTTTGACTATTTCCGCTAGACTTCCCGGCCCTGCTAGACGAACCCCATCATGCGCGTTGCTGACTTTACTTTTGAGCTCCCTGATTCGCTGATCGCCCGCCACCCTTTGGCCGAGCGTCGTGCCAGTCGACTGCTGACCCTGGACGGGCTCAGCGGTGCCCTCGCACACCGTCAATTCACTGATTTGCTTGAGCATTTGCGCCCAGGCGATTTGATGGTGTTCAACAATACCCGGGTGATTCCGGCGCGGCTGTTTGGCCAGAAAGCTTCCGGCGGCAAGCTGGAAATTCTGGTGGAGCGGGTGCTGGACAGCCATCGCGTGCTGGCCCATGTGCGCTCCAGCAAGTCGCCGAAACCGGGTTCGACCCTGCTGATCGATGGCGGTGGCGAGGCCGAGATGGTGGCGCGTCATGATGCGTTGTTCGAGCTCAAGTTTGCCGAGGAAGTGTTGCCGCTGCTGGAGCGCGTCGGCCATATGCCGTTGCCTCCTTATATAGACCGCCCCGACGAAGATGCGGACCGCGAGCGCTATCAGACGGTGTATTCCCAGCGCCTCGGTGCCGTCGCGGCGCCGACGGCCGGGCTGCATTTCGACCAGCCGCTGCTGGATGCGATTGCCGCCAAGGGCGTCGAGAGCGCGTATGTGACCCTGCACGTGGGGGCCGGCACGTTTCAGCCGGTGCGTGTGGATAACATCGAAGACCACCATATGCACAGCGAATGGCTGGAAGTCAGCCAGGACGTCGTGGACGCGGTCAACGCGTGCAAGGCGCGCGGCGGGCGGGTGATTGCCGTGGGCACCACCAGCGTGCGTTCGCTGGAAAGCGCGGCGCGTGATGGCGTGCTCAAGCCGTTCAGCGGCGACACCGATATCTTTATTTACCCAGGCCGGCCGTTTCATGTGGTCGATGCGCTGGTGACCAACTTCCATTTGCCGGAATCCACGCTGTTGATGCTGGTGTCGGCATTTGCCGGTTATCCGGAAACCATGGCTGCTTATCAGGCTGCCATCGACAATGGATACCGTTTTTTCAGCTACGGTGATGCGATGTTTATCACCCGTAATCCGGCGCCACGCGGCCCAGAGGAACAACTATGAGTCGTATGTCGTTTGAATTGCTGGCCACTGACGGCAAAGCCCGTCGCGGTCGTCTGACCTTTCCGCGCGGTACGGTAGAGACCCCGGCGTTCATGCCGGTCGGCACCTACGGCACCGTCAAAGGCATGCTGCCGCGCGATATCGTCGCCACCGGCGCCGAGATCATCCTCGGCAACACCTTCCACCTGTGGCTGCGCCCGGGCACGGAAGTGATCAAGAAGCACGGCGACCTGCATGACTTCATGAAGTGGCAAGGCCCGATCCTCACTGACTCGGGTGGTTTCCAGGTGTTCAGCCTGGGCGCCATGCGCAAGATCAAGGAGGAGGGCGTGACCTTCGCCTCGCCGGTCGACGGTTCCAAAGTGTTCATGGGCCCGGAAGAGTCGATGCAGGTCCAGCGCGACCTGGGCTCCGACATCGTGATGATTTTCGACGAATGCACGCCGTACCCGGCCGACGAAGACGTCGCGCGGGTTTCCATGGAGTTGTCGCTGCGTTGGGCCCAGCGCTCGAAGAACGCCCACGGCGACAACACCGCGGCGCTGTTTGGTATCGTCCAGGGCGGCATGCATGAAAGCCTGCGCAAGCGCTCGCTGGAAGGCCTGGACAAGATCGGCTTCGACGGCCTGGCCATCGGCGGTCTGTCGGTGGGTGAGCCCAAGCACGAGATGATCAAGGTGCTGGATTACCTGCCAGGCCTGATGCCTGCTGACAAACCTCGTTACCTTATGGGCGTTGGCAAACCGGAGGATCTCGTAGAGGGTGTGCGCCGCGGTGTGGACATGTTCGATTGCGTGATGCCAACCCGTAATGCCCGCAATGGGCATCTGTTCATCGATACAGGCGTGCTGAAGATCCGTAACGCGTTCCATCGCCATGATGATTCGCCGCTGGATCCCACCTGTGACTGCTATACCTGCCAGAACTTCTCCCGTGCTTATCTGCACCATCTGGACAAGTGTGGGGAAATGCTGGGTAGCATGTTGAATACCATCCACAATTTGCGTCATTACCAAGTCCTGATGGCTGGTTTGCGCGAGGCTATTCAACAGGGTACATTGGCCGCCTTCGTCGATGCCTTCTATGCCAAGCGCGGGCTCCCTGTGCCGCCCTTGGACTGAGTTTTCCGACCCTAAGATTCACTATTTGCAACTGGAGTGCTAAATGAGCTTTTTTATCTCTAACGCCATGGCTGATGCCGCTGCGCCTGCTGCTGCCGGCCCTATGGGCGGTGGTTTCGAGTGGATTTTCCTGGTCGGCTTCCTGGTCATCTTCTACCTGATGATCTGGCGTCCACAGGCCAAGCGCGCCAAAGAGCAGAAAAACCTGCTCGGCAGCCTGCAGAAAGGTGACGAAGTCGTGACCACCGGCGGTATCGCGGGCAAGATCACCAAGGTTTCCGATGCTTTCGTGGTTCTGGAAGTCTCCGACACCGTCGAAATGAAGTTCCAAAAGGGCGCCATCGCCGCCACGCTGCCTAAAGGCACGCTCAAAGCGATCTGAGTAACAACTTTTACCAATCGACGGGGCGCGCAAGGCGCCCCGCGTTATAAGCGGGCGGCGTGATGCTGAACAAATACCCTCTGTGGAAATACCTACTGATCCTGGCGGTGCTGGCGATCGGTTTTATTTATTCCGCTCCCAATCTCTATCCTGATGACCCTGCGATCCAGATCTCTGGCGCCAGCACTTCGCTGAAGGTCAATCAGGCTGACCTGGAACGCGCGAGCAAAGCGCTCACCGATGCGGGCATCCAGGTCAAAGCGGCAACGTTGGCAGCTGATGCGAAGGGCGGCTTGTTGCGCCTGACCAAGCAAGAAGACCAATTGCCGGCCAAAGACGTCGTGCGCAAGGCCATGGGTGACGACTACGTTGTCGCGCTCAACCTGGCACAGACCACGCCAAAATGGCTGCGCAGCATTGGCGCGCACCCCATGAAGCTGGGTCTGGACTTGTCCGGTGGTGTGCACTTCCTGCTGGAAGTCGACATGGACAAAGCCCTCGACGCGCGCCTGAAAGTCTACGAAGGCGACGTGAAGAGCCTGCTGCGTAAAGAGAAGTTGCGTTATCGCAGCCTGCCGCAGCTCAACGGTGCCATCCAGCTGGGCTTCTCTGACGAAGCTTCCCGCGAGCAGGCCCGTGCGCTGATCCGCAAGAACTTCAACGATTTCGACATCGTACCGGCCGACCTCAACGGTCAACCTGTACTGCGTCTGGCGATGACCCCGGCCAAGCTGGCGGAAATCCGCGAATACTCCATCAAGCAGAACTTGACCACGGTGCGTAACCGCGTCAACGAGCTGGGTGTGGCCGAGCCGATCGTTCAGCGCCAGGGCGCCAACCGCATCGTGGTTGAGCTGCCGGGCGTGCAGGATACCGCTGAAGCCAAGCGTATCCTCGGCAAGACCGCCAACCTGGAATTCCGTCTGGCCGCCGAGCCGGGTGCTTCCAAAGCCACTTCCGAGACGTTCGAGTTCCGTGAGGGCAACCGCCCTGCGGCGCAAATCGAGCGTGGCTTGATCATCACCGGCGACCAAGTGACTGACGCCAAGGCCGGTTTCGGCGAGCACGGTACGCCTGAAGTGAACATCCGCCTGGATGGCCATGGTGGCGAACTGATGAGCCGCGCCACGCGCAGCAACGTCGGGCGCAGCATGGCGGTGATCTTCATCGAGCAACGCCCGATCACCACCTACACCAAGCAAATGGTCAACGGCGTCGAGAAAGACGTGCCGGTGCAGACCTTCAAGGAAGAGAAGAAGATCATCAGCCTGGCGACCATCCAGTCGCCGCTGGGTGCTCAGTTCCGCATCACCGGCCTGAACGGCCAGGGCGAATCCTCGGAACTGGCCCTGCTGCTGCGTGCCGGTGGCCTGGCTGCGCCGATGTACTTCGCTGAAGAACGCACCATCGGCCCGAGCCTGGGTGCCGACAACATCACCAAGGGTATCGATGCGGCCTTGTGGGGCATGCTGTTCGTGTCGCTGTTCATCATCGCCATCTACCGCTTCTTCGGCATCATCGCCACCGTGGCCCTGGCGGGCAACATGGTGATGCTGCTGGCCTTGATGTCGTTGCTGGGCGCTACGCTGACCCTGCCAGGCATCGCCGGTATCGTCCTCACCATGGGGATGGCGGTGGACGCCAACGTGCTGATCTTCTCGCGGATTCGTGAAGAGATCGCCGCGGGCATGACCGTGCAGCGCGCAATCAACGAAGGCTTCGGCCGGGCATTTACCGCGATTCTCGACTCCAACCTGACCACATTGCTGGTCGGCGGGATTCTCTTTGCCATGGGCACCGGCCCGGTCAAAGGTTTTGCGGTGACCATGTCCCTCGGTATCTTTACCTCGATGTTCACGGCCATCATGGTGACCCGCGCAATGGTCAACCTGATCTTTGGCGGGCGTGACTTCAAGAAGTTGTGGATTTAAGGGGCTGCCATGTTACGTACAATCAACTTCATGGGCGTTCGCAATATTGCGTTCGGCGTCACCGTGCTCCTTACCGTTCTGGCGTTGTTCAGCTGGTTCCATAAGGGCCTGAACTACGGTCTGGACTTCACCGGCGGTACGCTCATCGAGCTGACCTACGAGAAGCCGGCCGACGTGACTCAGGTGCGCGAAGAGCTGGTCAAGGCCGGCTATCACGAAGCTATCGTGCAGAGCTTCGGTGCGACCACCGATCTGCTGGTGCGGATGCCGGGCGAAGACCCGCAACTGGGTCACCAGGTTGCCGAGGCCTTGCAGAAGGTCGGCGGTGATAACCCGGCGGCGGTCAAGCGCGTCGAGTTCGTCGGCCCGCAAGTGGGTGAAGAGCTGCGCGACCAGGGCGGCCTCGGCATGCTGATGGCGCTGGTCGGCATCATGATCTACCTGGCGTTCCGCTTTCAGTGGAAGTTCGGTGTCGGCGCCATTGTCTCGCTGATCCACGACGTGGTCGTGACCGTGGGTATCCTGGCGTACTTCCAGATCACCTTCGACCTGACCGTGCTGGCCGCGGTGCTGGCGATCATTGGTTACTCGCTCAACGACACCATCGTGGTATTCGACCGGGTTCGCGAGAACTTCCGCGTACTGCGCAAGGCGACGTTGATCGAGAACATCAACATCTCCACTACCCAGACCCTGTTGCGCACCATGGCGACGTCGATCTCCACCTTGCTGGCGATCGCAGCACTGATGATCTTCGGTGGCGACAACCTGTGGGGCTTCTCCCTGGCGCTGTTTATCGGCGTTCTGGCGGGCACCTACTCGTCGATCTACATCGCCAACGTGGTGCTGATCTGGCTGAACCTCAACAGCGAAGACCTGATCCCTCCGGCCGCGACTGGCAAGGAGGTCGACGACCGCCCTTGATGGGTGGTTGTTGATCTGCTGTTACAAAGAAGGCGCGAGTATTGAACTCGCGCCTTTTTTTTTGCTCCAAGGCTGGGTATAGCGCGGATCTTTCGGTCCGTTTGTGATGGTCAGGAGGTTCAACGTGAACAAGTCGTTACTGGTTGGTGCGGTATTGGGTGCTGTCGGTGTGACTGCCGGGGGTGCTGTTGCCACCTACAGCCTGGTAAAAAGCGGCCCTGAGTATGCGCAAGTGCTGGCGGTGCAGCCGGTGAAAACCCAGATTAAAACCCCGCGCGAGGTCTGCAAGGACGTCGCCGTGACCCGGCAGAAGCCGGTGCAGGATCAACACCAGATCGTCGGTACGGTGGTCGGTGCGCTGGCCGGTGGCCTGTTGGGCAACCAGATCGGTGGCGGTAACGGTAAGAAGCTGGCCACCGTGGCCGGTGCGGTCGGTGGCGGTTATGCCGGTAACAAGGTGCAGGAAGGCATGCAGAACCGCGATACCTACACCACCACGCAAACCCGTTGTAACACCGTCAACGACATCAGCGACAAGGTCGTCGGTTATGACGTGCGTTACACCTTGGATGGCAAGGAAGGTTCGGTGCGTATGGATCGTGACCCAGGTGGCCAGATCCCGGTCGATAAAGAGGGGCGTCTGATCCTGGGCCAGAACCAGCAATAACCCCGGGCCTGGCGCAGTTCACAATGTGGGAGCGGGCTTGCCCCCGATGGCGGTGTGTCAGTCAGCCTATCTGTAGCTGAAACTCCGCTATCGGGGGCAAGCCCCCCTCCCACAGTTGGCTTGTGGTGTTGCTGGTATTTAAGCTCACACCAAATTCCAGGCATAAAAAAAGCACCCCGAAGGGTGCTTTTTTGTGCTCGCTCGCTTAGCGCTTCAGCGAAGCCGGCAGGTGCGGCTGGATCGCCGTCAGCACTGCCTTGAAGCATTTGGTGTTGCCGGCTACCACGTGGCCTTTCTCCAGGAAGTCATGACCGCCGGTGAAGTCGCTCACCAGGCCGCCGGCCTCTTGGATCAGCAGGGCGCCCGCTGCCATGTCCCACTCGGACAGGCCCGATTCCCAGAAGGCATCGAAACGACCGGCGGCGACGTAGGCCAGGTCCAGGCTGGCTGCACCGGCGCGGCGGATGCCGGCGGTCTGGCCAACCAGGGCGCGGAACATACCCAGGTAGTTGTCCAGGTTGTCCATCTGGTCGTCACGGAATGGGAAGCCGGTGCCCAGCAGGGCGCCGTCCAGGCTGGTGCGGCCGCTGACGCGCAGGCGACGACCGTTCAGCTGGGCGCCACGGCCACGGCTGGCGGTGAATTCTTCCTGGCGAACCGGGTCCAGCACAACGGCGTGTTCCAGGCGGCCACGGTATTTGCAGGCAATGCTCACGGCAAAGTGCGGGATACCGCGCAGGAAGTTGGTGGTGCCATCCAGTGGATCGATGATCCACAGGTAGTCTTCGCCTTCGCCGCTGCCTTTGTGCAGGCCGGTTTCTTCGCCGAGAATGCCGTGGGTCGGGTAGGCCTTGCGCAGGGCGTCGATGATTTTCTGTTCGGCGGCGCGATCCACCTCGGACACATAATCCTTGGCGTCTTTTTCGTCGACCTTGATGGTATCCAGGCGCTCGATGGAGCGGAAGATCAATTCACTGGCGCTGCGGGCGGCGCGCAGCGCGATATTCAGCATGGGCTGCATGGATGTGTCACCTAAGGTTGTTAAAGAAAGCCGAGCATTCTAGCAGAAACTTTCTTCAGGTGAAGGACGGCGTGAGCTTTCGTGGCATAACCTTAGGCTGTTCTGTAAGATTTGCTCCCCTTTCCCGTGTCCGAGAGCGCCTCCCTTGCTGCAAAACATTCGTGTCGTCTTGGTCAATACCAGTCATCCCGGCAATATCGGCGGGG
>Ga0067045_1029451_pt1 | contig 20719 bp, 12 predicted proteins | sample TerdegcTABiofilm_FD_59184 | JGI IMG/M metagenome (GOLD analysis project Ga0067045, IMG submission 59184) | Combined Assembly of (Gp0054472, Gp0054536) Wastewater bioreactor microbial communities from Singapore -Terephthalate degrading...
GGGGGCATGGTGGTGACCGAGGGGGCCCGGATCGTCCTGGACCTGCCGTTGCCCATCGCGGGGCTCATGAGCGACCGGGACGCGATGTGGGTGGTGGAGCGCCTGCGGGCCTTCGACGAGCTCTTCCGAGCCGAGGGGCTCACCAACGAATCCCCCCTGATGGCCATCTCCTTCATGGCCCTGCCGGTCATCCCCAAGCTCAAGATCACGGACCGGGGCCTCGTGGACGTGGAGCGCTTCGCCCCGGTTCCCCTCTTCGTAGAGTAGGATCCGGTGTACAAACTCAATATTAGCATTATAATAAGCTATAAGGGGAAGGCCGAATGAAACGACGATTGGTCTTCCGCGTGAACGAAGGCCTCGTGGACGCGGAAGCTTGGGAGGAGACCCTGGCGCTGGACTGGCTGCGCCGGGAACTGGGGCTTACGGGAACGAAGGAGGGGTGCCGGGAAGGCGACTGCGGGGCCTGCCTGGTCCTCCTGGGGGAGCCGGGAGAGGGCGGCCCTTCCTGGAAAGCCGTTCCCTCCTGCCTCCTGGCCCTGGGAGAGCTGGACGGCCGCCATGTCGTGACCATCGAGGGCATCGCCGCGGGGGGCATCACCCCCGTGATGGAAGCCTTCCTGGACGAGGGCGCCAGCCAGTGCGGGTTCTGTTCCCCGGGCTTCATCGTGGCCCTGACGGGCTTCCTGGTGGAGGGACGCATAGATCCCGTCAGCGCCCTGGTATCCATCGAGGGTAACCTCTGCCGCTGTACGGGCTACGGTTCCATCCGGCGGGCGGCCGAGCGCCTGACCAAGGATTTTTCGGACCTCCCGAAGGATCTAACGGCCCGGCTCGAAGCCTTGGGCAGGCGCAGGGTCCTTCCGTCCTCCCTGGCCGCCCTCATGTCAAGTCTCCCCGAGCCGGGCAGCCGGCCCGCCCCCGCCCCGGAGGGCCTAAACCTGGGGGGCGGCACGGACTGGTTCGTGAAGAACCCGGACCCCGACCCCGGAGCGGGGGTGGCTTTCACGGACCGCCAGGCGGGTCTGGACCGGATCGAGCGGACCGGCGACTTCCTCTCCGTCGGGGCCGCGGTCACGGTGCGCTCCTTCTTCGAGAACCCCCTCGTCCGCGCCTTCGCCCCCGGAATCGAGGCCTTCGAAGCCCGGGTCGCCAGCCTGCCCATCCGGAACCGGGCCACCCTGGCGGGCAACGTGGTCAACGCGTCCCCCATCGCGGACATGACCGCCCTCCTCCTGGCCCTGGACGCCCGGGCCCGGCTCCGCTCGGCCTCGGGGTTCCGGGACCTGCCCTTGGCGGAGTTCTTCCTGGGCTACAAGAAGACCGCCCTTCGGGACGGGGAGTTCCTGGACGCCCTCCTGGTGCCCGCGTCGGCCGGCCCGGTGCGGCTGAACTTCGAGAAGGTGTCCAAGCGGGAGAGCCTGGACATCGCCACGGCCAACACGGCCCTGGCCCTGCGGATGGAGGGGGACCGGATCTCCTGGGCCCGCCTCTCGGTGGGCGGGATGGCCCCGGTGCCCTTCCTGGCCCGCGCGGCTTCGGACTACCTGGTCGGCAAGTCCCCGGACGCGGCCGCCGCCCGGGAGGCGGCCCGGCTCGCCCTCGCGGACTGCACGCCCCTTTCGGACGTCCGGGGCTCCTCGGGCTACCGTACCCGCCTGTTGGAGCGCCTGATCCTGGCCCACTTCGTCCGGCTCTTCCCGGATCGGGGCCTTCTTAAGGAGTTCTGGCCATGAAATCCTGGAACCCCGAATCGGTCCAGAACGTCCTGGGCCGCACGAAGTACATCGACGACCTTCCGGAGCCCGCGGGCCTGCTTCACGGCCAGCCCGTGGTGTCCAAGTCCGCCCACGGAAGGATGTTGTCCCTGGACGCCTCGGCGGCCCTCGCCCTGCACCCCAGCGTCCGGGTCCTGACCGCCCGGGACATCCCCGGGGAAAACGAGCTGGGGACAGCGGTTCCCGACGAGCCCCTCCTGGTCGCGGACGAGTGGACCTACCGGGGCCAGTCCCTGGCCCTGGTCCTGGCGGACACCCGATCCCTGGCCCGCAGGGCCGCGGCCCTGGTCAAGGTCGAGGGCGAGGAGCTCCCGGTGGTGACGGATCCCCGGGAAGCCCATGCCAAGGGGATGATCATCCTCTCACCCCGGACCATGCGGATGGGGGACCCCGAGGCGGCCTTTAAACGCTGCGCCGTGGTCGTCTCCGGCCGGGTGGACTCCGGGGGCCAGGAGCACGTCTACCTGGAGACCCAGGGTGCGACGGCCCAGGTACGGGACGGGGGCGGGATCTTCGTCCTCTCCGGCACCCAGTCCCCCACGGGGGTCCAGGAGGCGGTGGCCCGCAACCTGGGACTGCCCATGAACGCCGTGGAGGTGGACGCCCCCCGGCTGGGCGGGGCCTTCGGGGGCAAGGAGGACCAGGCCGCCTCGTGGTCCGCCCTTGCCGCCCTGGGGGCCTTCGTCACGGGCCGGCCGGTCAAGATCTACTTGAACCGGAAGGACGACCTCACCTTCACCGGGAAGCGGCACCCCTACAGCTCGGACTACAAGCTGGGGCTGGACGCGGAGGGGCGGATCCTGGCCTTCGAAGTGGACTACTACCAGAACTCCGGGGCCTGCACGGACCTCTCCCCGGCCATCCTCTCCCGGACCCTCTTCCACGCCGCGAGCGCCTACCGGATTCCCAACCTCCGGGCCACGGGGTACATGTGCCGGACCAACCTGCCCCCCTTCACGGCCTTCCGGGGCTTCGGGGCGCCCCAGGGGATCTTCGTGATGGAGGCGGCCCTCCACAAGGCGGCGGAAGCGATGGGGGTGGATCCGGTCGACCTGCAGAGGAAGAACCTCCTCCGCACCGGGGACACCTTCCACTACGGCATGCCCGTGGCGGAGGCCCGGACGGAACTCTGCGTGGACCGCGCCCTGGCCCGGTCCGGCTGGGACCGAAGGCGAGCGGAGATCGACGAATTCAACCGGAGCCGCAGGGACCGCAAGCGCGGCATGGCCGCCCTGCCCCTCTGCTTCGGGATCTCCTTCACCAAGCTCATGATGAACCAGGGGGGCGCCCTGGTCCACGTATACCGGGACGGTTCCGTGGGAGTCCACACGGGAGCCGTGGAGATGGGTCAGGGGGTCAACCGGAAGATCCAGAAGGTCGCGGCCCTTGCCCTGGGGGTCCCGGAAAGCCGGGTACGGATCGAGCGAACCCGGACCGCCACGGTAGCCAACACCAGCCCCACCGCGGCCAGCACGGGAACGGACCTGAACGGCATGGCGGCCCTGGCCGCCTGCGAAGAGATCGCGAAGCGGCTCTCGGCCTTCCGGCAGGACGCGGACCTCGGGGACGCCCCCTGGGAGACCCTCGTGGCCAAGGCCCACGAAGCCCGGATCGACCTCTCGGCCCACGGGTTCTACGCCACCCCCGGGCTCTTCTACGACGGCTCCGCCGAGCGGGGCAGCCCCTTCGCCTACCACGTCTACGGCTGCGCGGTGATCACCGCGGAGGTGGACGTGGTCCGGGGCACCTACCGCATCGACTCCGCGACCCTCGTGCACGACGCGGGGAACGTGATCGACGAGGTCGTGGACCGGGGCCAGACCGAGGGAGCCCTGGCCCAGGGCCTGGGCTGGGCCCTCCTGGAAGACCTGCGCTACGACCGGACCGGGAAGCTCCTCTCGGACACCCTGTCCACGTACAAGCTCCCGGACGCCCACTTCCTGGACTTCCCCGTGGACCTGGAGTTCCTGGGAAACGCCCCGAACCCCAGGGCGGTGCTCAAGAGCAAGGCCATCGGTGAGCCCCCCCTCATGTACGGCATCGCCGGGTACTTCGCGGTCCTGGACGCCCTGAAGGCCGCCCGGGGGGACCGCCTCCGGGCCCCGGGCTTCCACGACCTGCCCCTGACTCCGGAAAAGGCCCTGGACTACCTTACGGGGGTGATCCCGTGATCGTGAAGAACGGGCTTCTGGGATTGCGCCACGAGCGGGACTTCCTGCGCCGGGACTTCCGGGTCGGTCCGGACGGGCGCGTGATCGAGATCGCCGAATCCCTCTCCCCCGAGCCCGGGGAGGAGGTCCTGGACGCCCGGGGCCTACAGGTCCTGCCCGGGGCCATCGACCCCCACGTCCACTTCGACGAGCCGGGCTTCACCCACCGGGAGGACTTCCTCCACGGCTCCTCCGAGGCCGCCAAGGGCGGGGTGACCGCGGTGGTGGACATGCCCTGCACCTCCCTGCCCCCGGTCACCACCCGGGCGGCCCTGGAAAACAAACTCTCCTTCGTGTCCAAGGCCGCGGTGGTGGACTACGCCTTCTTCGGGGGGGTATCCGGCCACACCGCCGAGGAGAGCCTTTCGGAGCACATGGAGGCCCTGGCCCCGGACATTGTCGGGTTCAAGACCTACTTCATCTCCGGGATGAAGACCTTCACCCGGGTCACCCACGACGACTTCGCCCGGGTCGTGCGGCGCGGGGCGGCCCTGGGCCGTCCGATCCTCCTGCACGCCGAGGACCTGGACTTCGTGACCGCCGCGGAGGCCCGGCTCCGGAAGGCCCGGGGCCCCGAGGCCCCCCGGTGGAGCGACTACGTGGATGCCCGGTCCGAGGCCGCGGAGCTCGCGGCCGCCGCCTCCGCGGCCGCCCTGGCCCGGGGGAACGAGGGGTGGCTCCACGTGGTCCACGTGGGCACCGCCGAGGCGGCGGAGCTCCTGGCCGCGGCGGGGGCCACCTGCGAGACCTGCGCCCACTACCTGGCCTTCTCCGCGGAGGACTTCGAGCGCCTGGGCTCCTCCCTAAAGACCGCCCCGCCCGTGAAGGCCCCGGGCCAGGCCGAGCGGCTCTGGGACCTTCTTTCGGGCGGTGCCATCTCCTTCGTGGCCAGCGACCACGCCCCGGCCCCGGCGGAGGAGAAGAACACCGGAGACCTCTGGACCGACTACGGGGGGATCCCGGGGACCGGCACCTGGGCCCCCTACCTCTACTCCGAGGGGCTCCTGGGCGGGCGGCTGTCCCTGGAGCGCTATCTGGACGTGACGGCCCGGGCGGCGGCGGAGCGCTACGGATTGTCCGCCCGAAAGGGCTCCCTGGAGGTCGGCAAGGACGCGGACTTCGTCCTGGCGGACCCGGAGGGAACCACGGTCGTCGAGGGCCGGACCCTCCTGTCCAAGGGGAAGATCACGGCCTTCGAAGGCATGCGCCTGTCCGGCCGCTTCCGGGCGACCTACGTCCGGGGCCGTCTTGTCTACGACGCCGCCCGGTCGGACCGGGGGGAGCATCCGATCTGCGCCGCTCCGGGGAGCGGAAGATTCCTGCGTTGGGGGTACCGGTGAGCACGAGCAAGGTGATGGAAACCACGCCCATGGGGGCGCTGATCGGAAGGATGGCCGGGGAGTACCGGGCCAAGAAGAGCGTCTACGACATCCCGGAGGCCCTCTTCCGGAAAGTCTTCGAGGCCGAGCCGGACTCCCGGGGCTTCGAGGTCCTGGGAAGCCGCATCCTCTATCCCGTCGGGCCCGCGGCGGGACCCCACACCCAGATCGCCCCGAACCTGGTCGCCTCCTACCTGGGGGGCTCCCGGATCTTCGAGCTCAAGACCGTCCAGGTGAACGACAAGCTCGAGATCGCCAAGCCCTGCATCGACGCCCTGGACGAGGGGCACAACGTGGAGTGGTCCACGGAGCTCTCCCTGGTCCAGGCCCGGGAGGAGTACCTGCGGGGCTTCCTGGCCCTCCGGGTTCTCAAGGCCCTCTTCGCGGAGTCCGGCGCCGGGGATTTCCTCTTCAACATGTCCGTGGGCTACACCCTGGACGGGATCAAGAGTCCCGCCATGGACGCCTTCATCGAGGGCTTGCGGGCCCCCGCCTCCGGCCCCTTCTGGACCTCCGCCCTCGAAGAGCTCCGGGGCGCCGTCACCTCCCCCGACTTCCGACGCGCCTTCGGGGCCGAGGGGGTCTCCCGGGCGGCCGCGGCGGTCGACGCCATGCCGGCCGCGCCGGTCCACTCGGTGACCCTGTCCACCATGCACGGCTGCCCCCCCGCGGAGATCGAACGGATCGGCCGCTACCTCATCGAGGACAAGGGCTTCTCAACCTACATCAAGCTGAACCCCACCCTCCTGGGCTACGACCGGGTCCGGGAGATCCTGGACCGGACCGGGTGGACGGAGATCGAGATCCGTCGCCCGGGCTTCGAGCACGACCTCCAGTGGCCGGACGCCCTGGCCCTGATCGCATCCCTCTCCGCCGCGGCCGAGCGGAAGGGCCTCCGATTCGGCCTCAAGCTCTCGAACACCCTGGCCAACGTGAACGTGGGCGGCCGCCTGCCCGGCGAGGAGCGGTACATGTCCGGCCGGGCCCTCTTCCCGATCACGGTCCGCCTGGCCGCGGACCTGGCCGCCGCGGTCCCAGGACCCCTCCCCTTCTCCTTCTGCGGGGGCGTGTCCGCCCTGAACGCCGCGGACTGCGTCCGGGCGGGCCTGGGTCCCCTTACGGTGGCCACGGACCTCCTAAAACCCGGCGGCTACCTCCGACTGGCGGACATCGCCCGGGCGGCCGCCTCGGCCCTGCCCTCCGCCCCGAGGGGGCCGGATCCGACCGCCCTGGCGGCCCTGGCGGACGCGGCCTTGAAGCGTCCCGAGTTCCGGGGGGACTGGAAGGAGGGCGAGGCGGCCATTGCCGCCCCCCTGCCGGAGTTCGACTGCTTCGACGCCCCCTGCGTCCGGGCCTGTCCGGTGAACCAGAAGGTCCCCGAGTACATCCGCCTGGCGGCCCGGGGCCGGGACGAGGACGCCCTGGCCCTCATTCTTGCGGACAATCCCCTTCCGTACATCACCGGCACCCTCTGCGACCACGTCTGCCAGGAGGCCTGCTGCCGGAACGACTACGAGGGACCCGTGGAGATCCGGGGGGTCAAGCTGGCCTGCGCCCGGGCCGCGGAGATTCCGCCTGCGCCCCGGGCCCGGCGGACGGACTTTCCGGGGAAAGCCGCGGTGATCGGGGCCGGACCCGCGGGACTGGCCTGCGCGTACTGGCTGGCCCTGGAGGGAGTCCCGGTAACGGTCTTCGAGAAGGCCGCCTCCCCCGGGGGCGTGCCCGCCAACGTGATCCCCCCCTTCCGGATCCCCCGGGAGGACATCGAGCGGGACATCGAGCGCATCCGGTCCCTGGGCGTGGAGTTCCGCTTCGGCGCCGAGGTCCGGGACCCGGCAGCCCTGCGGGCGGAGGGCTATTCGGCCGTCTTCGTGGGATCCGGCGCCCCGGCCCCCCGGGATCTGCCCCTGGCCGGCTCGGGCGTCCGGGTGGCGGACGCCCTGGAGTTCCTGGCCGGGACCGCCGAGGGCCCGGGTGCCTTCGCGGGGACCCGGTACGTCGTGGTGGCCGGGGGCGGGAACACCGCCATGGACGCGGTCCGGGCGGCCTCCCGGATCCCCGGGATCCGGGAAGTCCGGCTTTCCTACCGCCGCACCCTCCGGGAGATGCCCGCGGACCGGGAGGAGCTCCACAACGCCCTGGCCGAGGCCTCAGCGGTGAACGCCGCGTCCGCAGGTTCCGCCGGGGCGGCCGCGGCCGGCGGCGCTTCCCCGGCGCCGGCCCTGATGGAACTGACCCTGCCCGAATCCGCGGCCCCCGGCAGGCTCACCCTCCGCCGCATGACCCTGGGAGAGCGGGACGCCTCCGGCCGCCGCTCCCCGGTTCCCTCGGGGGAGACTGTGGACGTGCCCTGCGACCTGGTGGTGGCCGCCGTCGGGGAGACCCCGGACCGGGCCTTCCTGGAAGCCCTGGGAATCCCGGTCGGCAAGGACGGCCGGCCGAAGGCGGACCCCGGGACCGGCTCCGTCGGCGTTCCGGGTCTCTACGTCGGGGGGGACGCCCTCCGGGGCCCGGCCTCCATCATCTCCGCCGTTGCGGACGGCCGCCGGAGCGCCGTCGCCATCCTCCGGGACGCGGGGATCGAGCCCGAGGGCGCCTGGGGGTCCTACGCCCCGCCCCCGCCGGACCCGGACAAGCTGGCCCGCCGGGGTTCCCTGGCCGCGGCCTCCGCGGCCCGGGAAGAACTCAGGGTGCCCGAGGGGGCCGGATCACGGGCCTTCACGGCCGCCCAGGCGGAGCGCTGCCTGGAATGCGACGCCGCCTGCCTGCGCTGCGTGGAGGTCTGCCCCAACCGGGCCAACACCTTCGCGGCCGTGCCGGCCGGCGCCGGCTTCTCCCAGGGCCTCCAGATCCTCCACGTGGACGCCCTGTGCAACGAGTGCGGAAACTGCGGCTTCTTCTGTCCCTGGCGGGGGGAACCCTACCGCGGTAAGCCCACGGTCTTCGCGTCCGCCGGGGCCCTCGAAGCTTCCCGGAACGCGGGCTTCGCCTTCTCCGGACCGGCCGGGGCCCCGGACTTGGTTCTCCGGGCGGAGTACGAGGGCGCCCTCCGGATAGTGCCCTACGCCGAGTGGGCCGGAACAGGGGCCGCCCCGGCGCCCGGCGCGGCGGGCCCCTCCGGCGACGCGGCCCGGATGGCCGCCCTGGCCCGGATCGTGCGCCGGGATCATCCCTACCTCGCGGGAGGCGACGCATGCTGATCTTCGAGAACGTCCGGGTGATCACCTGGAACCCCGCCGCGGTCTCGGAGCCCCGGGACGTGGTCCTCCGGGAGGCCGCCGAGGGGGGCACTGTGGCCGAAATCGGAACGAACCTGAAGGCCAAGTACCCCGCAGCCCGGGCCGGAGGCTCCGAGGGCTACCTCTCCCCCGGCCTCGTCTGCTCCCACACCCACCTCTACTCCGCCCTGGCCCGGGGCATCCTGGCAACCATAAAGCCCTCCAAGGACTTCGGCCAGATCCTGGCCCACCTCTGGTGGCGCCTGGACCGGGCCATCGACGAGCCGATCCTTCGAGCGTCCGCCCGGGCGGGCCTTGCGGACGCCGCGGCCTGCGGGGTCACCTCGGTGGTGGACCACCACGCCTCCCCGTCCTTCATCGACGGAAGCCTGGACGTGATCCGGGCCGCTTACGACGAGATCGGCCTTCGCGGCCTGCTGTGCTACGAGACCACGGACCGGAACGGCCTTGACGGTGCCCGGGCCGGGGTCCGGGAGAACGAGCGGTACGCGGGAAGGGTGGACGCGGAGCGGGCCTCCGGTACGGCCCCCCGGGTGGAGGCCGCGATCGGGGGCCACGCCCTCTTCACCATGGGGGACGAGACCCTGGAGCTCACCGCCCGGGCGGTCCGGTCCACAGGCCGGGGCTTCCACGTCCACGCCGCGGAGGACCGGTACGACGCCTCGGACTCCCGGCACCGCTACGGGGCGGACCTGGTGGAGCGGATGGAACGGTTCGGCCTCCTGGGTCCCCGGACCATCGTGGGCCACGGGCTGTGGCTCTCCCCCTCGGAGGTGGAGCTCCTGAACGAGCGGGACTGCTTCCTGGCCCACAACGCCCGGAGCAACATGAACAACGCCGTGGGCTACGCGTCCCTCCTGCCCACCCTGAAGAACCCCGTCCTGGGCACCGACGGTATGGGGGCGGACATGGCGGAGGAGTTCAAGTTCGCCTACTTCCGCCACCGGGAGGCCGGGGGTCCCTGGTGGCCCGCGGACTTCCTGGGGGTCCTTGACCGGGGCAACCGTCTCATGGAACGATATGCGGTTGGGGCCTCCTTCGGCCGGGTGGAGCCGGGCTGCCCAGCGGACCTGGTCCACTGGGACTACGACCCGCCCACCCCGATGTCGGCGGACAACCTGGCGGGCCACCTGGCCTTCGGGCTGTCCAGCCGGAACGTGAGAAGCGTCCTTTCCGACGGTGCCTTCGTCGTCCGGGACCGAGTGCCCTCCTTCGACGCCGAGGAGATCGCCGCGGACGGCCGCGTCCAGGCCGCCCGGCTCTGGAAGCGGATGGACGAGTTGTGAATAGTGTAAAAGAAGAAACCACAGAGGCACAGAGAGCACAGAGGTAGAGAGAGAGAAGAGAGACAGAGGAAGAGAAAGAGGAAGAGACGGAATCGGGAAACGGGATGGAACGGATTATTCATTACATGTTCCATTCCTTTGCGATCCTGGAGATCCTTCCAGAATCCTGATATCCTGTCTTTTCTTTCCCGATTCCTTCTCTGTGTCCTCTGTGTCTCTGTGGTTCGCCCTAGTTAACCAGTGTATTTACGCGTACGGAGGGACGGCCGTGGGCCCTCTCCCGCCGACGCGGATTGTCCGTCCCCGCGATTCGGGCGGGAACGGACATCAGTTCTCTTCCCCCCGCGCGGCGACTCGGGCCGTACGGGGCAGGACATGGGGGTTGTATGGATTCGAACGCCCAAAAGATCCGCGCCAAGGCCTCGTCCTACCGGGACGAGACCGCGGACATCCTGTCCCGGATCATCCAGGTTCCGGCCCTGAGCGCCAAGGAGGCCGAGCGCATCGCCCTCTTGAAGACGATGTGCGAGAAGGCCGGCTTCGACGAGGTCCGGGTGGACGGCCTGGGGAACCTCCTGGCCCGGGTCGGCTCGGGGAAGAAGATCCTGGCTATCGACGCCCACATCGACACCGTGGACACCGGCGACCCGGCCCAGTGGAAGCACCCGCCCTTCTCGGGGCTGGTCAAGGACGGCCTCGTGCACGGCCGGGGCGCCTCGGACCAGCTGGGCGGGGCGGCTTCCATGATCACCGCCGGGCGCATCCTCAAGGAGCTCGGCTACGCCGGGGACTACACGGTCTGGTTCGCCTTCACCGTCATGGAGGAGGACTGCGACGGCCTGTGCTGGAAGTACCTGATCGAGGAGGAGAAGCTCGTCCCGGACCTCTTCGTGTCCACCGAGCCCACCTCCCTCCGGCTCTACCGGGGCCACCGGGGACGAATGGAGATCGAGTGCCGCTTCCAGGGCGTGTCCTGCCACGGCTCCGCCCCGGAGCGCGGAAAGAGCGCGGCCTACATGGCCTCCCGGGCCGCCCTGGCGATCGAGAGGCTCAACGAGAACCTGAAGCCCGACGCGGAGAACTTCCTGGGCAAGGGCACCGTCACGGTCAGCCGCATGGACGTCAAGGGTCCCTCCCTCTGCGCGGTCCCGGACCAGGGGATGATCTACCTGGACCGCCGCCTCACCTGGGGGGAGACCAAGGAGATGGCGGTGGACCAGGTCAAGAAGGCCCTCGCCGAGGCCGGGCTGACCAATTTCGAGGTCAAGGTCCCCTACTACGAGATCCCCTCCTGGAAGGGCACCAAGTACGGCCAGGATCTCTACTTCCCGACCTGGAAGATCGACGCGGACCACGCCCTGGTCCGGGCCGGGGTGGCCGCCCACAAGGCCCTCTGGGGCTCCGAGCCCGTGGTGGACAAGTGGACCTTCTCCACGAACGGCGTGGCCGTCTGCGGCCGCCACAAGATCCCGACCATCGGCTTCGGGCCCGGGGACGAGAACCAGGCCCACGCCCCAAACGAGATAACCCGGGTGGACGACCTGGAGAAGGCGGCGGCCTTCTACGCGACCCTGCCCTACGCGCTGGAAGGGAAGCTCTAAAAAAGGAGGAGCGGCATGCGATGGTTCTACCGGTGCCCGACCTGCGGCGCCGAGTACGAGATGGAACCGGACCGCTACCTCTGCTCCTCCTGCGCTCCCAAGACGCTCCCGAACCGCCCCCTGGAGGGGATTCTGGAGTGCCTCTGGGCCGGCGCGTGGGAGGGGGATGCCCGCTCGATCCCGCTCCCTGTGGAGCCCGAGTGGTTCCCCCCGGTGCCCGTGGGGGACACCCCCCTCTGGGCGCCGGAGCGGCTGCGCGCGGACACCGGCTTTCCGGGCTTGTGGATCAAGGACGACACCTGCCAGCCCACGGGCTCCTTCAAGGACCGGGCCAGCTTCCTGGTGGCCGCCTACGCGCGCAAGAAGGGCATCCGGGAGATCGCACTGGCCTCCACGGGGAACGCGGCCTCCTCCATGGCGGGCGTCGGCGCCGCGGCGGGCTTGAAGATCACGGTCTTCCTGCCCAAGGCGGCCCCCGCGGCCAAGCGGATCCAGGTCCTCCAGTACGGGGCCGAGCTCCGGCAGGTGGACGGCACCTACGACAAGGCCTTCGACGAGTCCCTGGCCTACACCAAGGCCACGGGGACCCTGTCCCGGAACACCGCCTACAACCCCCTGACCATCGAGGGCAAGAAGACGGTCTCCTTCGAGATCCTCTCGGACCTGGCCGCCCGGGGAGCCCCGGCGCCGGACCACGTCTTCGTGCCGACGGGGGACGGGGTGATCCTGGCGGGGGTCTACAAGGGCTTCGAGGACCTCGTCCGGCTTGGGCGGATCCCCAAGGTTCCCGTGGTCTGGGCCTGCCAGGCCAAGGGGTCCAGCGCCATCGCCCGGGCCCTCCAGTCCGGGGGGTTCGGAGACCCCGTGCCATCGTCCACGATCGCGGACTCCATCTCCGTGGACGTGCCCCGGAACGGAACCCTGGCCCTTGCCAAGCTCAAGAAGCACGCCGGACGGGCGGTGACGGTGACGGACGAGGAGATCCTGTCCGCCCAGCGGATCTTGGCGGGAACGACCGGCCTCTTCGCCGAGCCGTCCTCCAGCGCCGCGGCCGCGGGGTTTTTCAAGGTCAAAGGCGAGCTGGATCCGTCGTCGACGGTCGTCCTTCTCGTGACGGGAAGCGGACTCAAGGACGTGAAGAGCGCTGCCCATGGTCTGGGAATCAGTGAACGGTAAACGGTGGACAGAAACGGCGGCGGCAGGCGGAAGACGACCGCGGTTCGGCGTGAAACGCGGCCGCGGCTCCGTCAACACTTCCTTCCACTGTCCACTGTCCACCGTCCACTTAAAAGGAGTTACTCATGAAGATCGATCTTTCCATCCACGAAGCCCAGAGGAAGAAGAACATACAGCGGTGTAAGGAGAGGGGCATCCTCCTGCCCACGTACGCCCAGATGCGGGATCCCTCCAAGATCCCGGAGTCCGTCAAGACGGAGCTCAAGGGCATCGGCCTATGGGAAGTCCACTCCCGCAACCTCTTCCGGGTCAACTGGCACAACGAGCCCAAGGAAAAAGGCGGGGTCTTCGGGGACGTTAACTACTTCGAGCTACCCCGGGAACTCACGGGCACCAAGGCCCGGATCGGGGCCGTTGTGGGCAAATGGTTCCCCACGGGGGCCCACAAGGTCGGCGCGGCCTACTCCTGCCTGGTGCCCGGCCTGGTGACCGGGCAGTTCGATCCCTCCACCAAGAAGGCCGTGTGGCCTTCCACGGGGAACTACTGCCGGGGCGGAGCCTACATCTCCCGCCTCCTGTCCTGCCCCTCCGTGGCCATCCTCCCCGCGGAGATGTCCCGGGAGCGCTTCGAGTGGCTCGCGACCATGGCCGAGGAGGTCATCGCCACCCCGGGCTGCGAGAGCAACGTGAAGGAGATCTTCGACAAGTGCGTGGAGATCCAGAAGACCCGGCCGGACGCGGTGATCTTCAACCAGTTCGACCAGCTGCCCAACCACCTCTGGCACTACTCGGTGACGGGTCCCGCCCTGGAGGAGGTCTTCGGGAAGATGAACGCCGGCGGCAAGGCGCACCTGGCCCTTTCGATGTACAGCTCCGGGTCCGCGGGCACCTTGGGAGCGGGATCCTACCTCAAGGAAAAGCACAACGGAGCCCGGGTGGGCGTAGGCGAGGCCCTGCAGTGCCCCACCATCCTGGAGAACGGCTTCGGAGGCCACCGGATCGAGGGGATCGGGGACAAGCACATCCCCTGGATCCACAACCTTCGGGACACGGACGTGGCGGTGGGAGTGGACGACGAGATCACCATCCGCCTTTTGCGCCTGTTCAACGAACCCGCGGGCCGCAAGGCCCTGGTCGAGGCGGGGGTGCCCCAAGCGGCGGTGGACCGGCTCGACCTCCTGGGGATCTCCGGGATCGGCAACCTGGTGGCCACCATCAAGGCCGCCAAGTACTACGAGCTGGGCGGGGACGACGTCGCCCTTACGGTCTTCACGGACTCCCTCCAGCTCTACGGGTCGCGCCTTAAGGAGCTCAACGCGGAACGCGGACCCTACGACCAGCGCCAGGCGGACCGGGACATCGACATGCTCAAGAACCTCTCGGTGGACTACGTCCTGGACCTGACCCACGCGGATCGTCGGCGGATCCACCAGCTCAAGTACTACACGTGGATCGAACAGCTCGGCAAGGACCTGGCGGAACTGAACGCCCAGTGGGACGACTACAGGAACTACTGGGGCGAGCTCCACGCCGAGGTCGGCGCCTTGGACACCCTGATCGAGGACTTCAACAAGGAGATACTGCGGTGATCGTCCTCAAGGACTGCCTTTGCGTGGTTCGCCCGAACCGCTCGGGTTCGGGACACCGAACCCGGCGCGGCGCCGAGTTCGGCGACGGCAAGGCAGGAAACCCGCCCGAAGGGAACTTGTCGGGGGTGGACATCCACATCGAGGGCAACCGGATCGCTCGGGTCGGCAAGAACCTGCCGACGCCGGGAGGGTCCCGGGTGATCGACGCCTCCCGCCACGTGGTGACCCCGGGCTTCGTGAACACCCACCACCACTTCTACCAGACCCTGACCCGGAACCTCCCGGCGGTCCAGAACGCCAAGCTCTTCGACTGGCTCGTCTACCTCTACGAGGTCTGGAAGGGGATCGACGAGGAGGCGGTGTACTGGTCCAGCCGGCTGGCCCTGGCGGAGCTCGTGAAGACGGGCTGCACCTGCACCACGGACCACCACTACCTCTACCCCAGGGGCTTTTCCCAGGACCTGCCGGGCATCCAGTTCCAGGCCGCCGCGGACATCGGCGTGCGCTTCGCCCCGACCCGGGGCTCCATGAGCCGGTCCAAGAAGGACGGGGGCCTGCCCCCGGACTCGGTGGTCCAGGACGAGGACACGATCCTGGCCCAGTGCGAGGAGACGATCCGGAAGTACCACGACCCCGCCCCGGACTCCATGCGCCGGGTGGCCCTGGCCCCCTGCAGCCCCTTCTCGGTGTCGGAACAGCTCATGAAGGACTCCGCCGTCCTGGCCCGGAAGCACGGCGCCCGGCTCCACACCCACCTGGCGGAGACCGGGGACGAGGACGACTACTGCGTGAAGATCTACGGCCGCCGCCCCTTGAAGGTCATGGAGGACTGCGGCTTCCTGGGCCCCGACGTTTGGTACGCCCACGGGATCCACTTCAACGACGAGGAGCTCGACGTCTTGGCTAAAACCGGGACCGGGGTGGCCCACTGCCCCTCCTCGAACATGCGCCTGGCCAGCGGGATCGCCCGGGTCCGGGAGATGCTGGACCGGGGGGTCAACGTCGGCCTGGCGGTGGACGGCTCGGCGTCGAACGACGCCTCGGACATGCTGGGCGAGATGCGGCAAGCCCTCCTCCTGCAGCGGGTGCGCTACGGCTCCGCGGGCATCACCGTCCCGGAGGTCTACGGCATCGCCACGGAGGGCGGAGCCCGGATCCTGGGCTGGGACAGGCTGGGCCGGATCGAGGAGGGCTGGCTCGCGGACATCGCCCTCTTCGACGTGCGAAAGATGGAGTATGCCGGTTCCCTCTCGGACCCGGCCGCGGCCCTCCTCTTCGCGGGGTACAACCACGGGGCGGACTATGTCTTCGTGGACGGCAAGGCCGCGGTGGTCCAGGGCCGGCTGGTCGGGGAGGACGAGGAGGAGATACGGGACAACGCGAACCGTATCGCCGCCAAGCTCTACGCGAAAGCGGGGGTGGACGGATGGTCGTGAAATACATTCGCGCGGCCTCGCTGGACGAGGCCGGCCGGGTCCTCGCGTCGGACAAGCGGGCGCGGATCCTGGCGGGGGGCACCCAGCTCCTGACCAGCGAGTTCCGGGACCGGGAGTTCGTGGCCGTCGACGTCGGCTCCCTCCTGCCCCGGGGCCTCGAGCGGACAACCGAAGGCCTTACGCGCATCGGCGCGGGGGCGCTGTTCCAAGACCTCGCGGAATCCCCCGTCCTGCCCGGGATCCTGCGGGAGGCGGCCCTGGGCATGGCCAACCGGAACGTCCGGAACGCCGCCACCGTGGGGGGCAACCTGGGGGCCGCCCGCTCCTGCTCCTCCCTGATCCCGGCCTTCCTGGTCCTGGACGCCCGGGTGCGTATCCACGGCATGCCGGAGCCCCGGCCCCTGGCGGACTGGCTGTCCGAGCCCGCGGGCATCGTGACCTGGGTCGAGGTCCCCGCCGCCCCGGGGCTCCGGGCGGCCTACGACCGCTGGTCCCGGACCGCCTGCGACATCTCGGTCCTGACCTGCGCCGCGGCCTACCGTCTGCAGGACGGCAGCTTGCGAGACCTGAGGATCGCCTGCGGGGGCCTGGACGCGAGAAGCCGCCGCTTCCCCGAGCTGGAGCGCCTCTTCGAGGGCCGGCCCTTGCCCGGGCGGGACGAGGCCGCCGCCGCCGTCGCTCCCCTGCTCCGGCCGATCGACGACCTCCGGGGCAGCGCGGCCTTCAAGCGGCTGCGCGCCTCGGAGCTGATAGCCGCGGCCCTGCTCGCGGCCCGGGAGGATCCCCTATGACCGTGACGTTCAAGCTCAACGGCCGCCCCGTCTCCTGGGACTGCCCGGAGGGGGAGAGCCTCAAATCGGCCCTGCGCCGCAAGGGCGTGGTCTCCGTGCGGGACGGCTGCGACGGGGAAGGCTCCTGCGGCCTCTGCGCCGTGATCCTGGACGGCCGCACCGTGAACTCCTGCACCCTCCTGGCCGCCCAGGCCGAGGGCCGGGAGATCTATACCGTCGAGCACTTCTCCAAGGACCGGAAACTCTCGGTGGTGCAGAGGGCCCTGATCGACGCGGCCTGCGTCCAGTGCGGCTACTGCACCCCCGCGGTGGTCCTGGCGGTGCACTCCCTCCTGGAGCGCTCGCAGGAGCCCTCCAAGGAGGAGGTGAAGGACGCCCTCTCGGGCACCCTCTGCCGCTGCACCGGGTACGAGCAGTTCCACAACGCCGTGCGGATCGCCGCGAAACGCCTCAAGGACCCGGGCTATGCGGAGGCCGCGGCCCCGGAGTTCCGTCCCGACCTCCGGCACGTTGGCAAGGACCGGGAGAAGGTGGACGCCGCCGCCCTGGCCCGGGGAGAGAAGGCCTTCGTGGAGGACCGGGTGGACTCGGACGCCTGCCACCTGGCCCTGCTCACCAGCCCCCACGCCCACGCCTGGATCCAGCGCATCGACGCCTCCGAGGCCCTGAAAATGCCCGGGGTCGTGGCGGTCCTCACCCACGAGAACTGCCCGGACCGGGTCTACACGACCGCGGGCCAGGGCTTCCCGGAGCCCTCCCCCCACGACCAGAGGATGTTCTCCCGCAAGGTCCGCCACGTGGGGGACCGCGTCGCGGCCGTCCTGGCGGAGACCCCCGACCAGGCCCGGGCCGCCCTCCGGGCCCTCAAGGTGGAGTACGAGGTCCTGAAACCCGTGCTCTCCATCGCCGAGGCCAAGGCCCCCGGCGCCCCGACGGTCCACTCCGGGGAGGTCCGCTACGTCAGCGGCGAGGCCCCCGCGGGCACGACGACCGCCGGGGACGGCCGGGACGACCCGATCGTCTACCAGTTCCCCCTGCACGCGGACCCGCACCGCAACCTGGCGGCCAGCGTGGCCGACGGCATCGGGGACATCGAGCAGGGCTTCGCCGAGGCGGACGTGGTCATCGAGCGGACCTACAAGGGCAACCGGGTGCAGTGCACCCCCATGGAGCCCCACGAGGTCTACGCGAAGGTCGACGGGGGCCGCCTGGTCCTCCACGCCTCCACCCAGGTGCCCTGGCACGTGCGCCGCATCGTCTCCCGGGCGATCGGGATCCCCGAGAACAAGGTCCGGGTGATCAAGGAGCGGGTGGGCGGGGGCTTCGGGGCCAAGCAGGACATCGTCGTGGAGGACGTGGCGGGCTACCTGGCATGGACCACGGGCCGGCCGGTCTTCTTCCGGTACGACCGGGAGCAGGAGTTCGTCTCCAGCCGGACCCGGCACCTGATGGAGATCACCGTCAAGCTGGGCGCCAAGAAGGACGGCCGGCTCACGGCGGTGCTCATGAAGGTGGACGCGGACACGGGCCCCTACGGCCAGCACTGCCTGACGGTGCCCATGAACGCCGTGTCCAAGAGCCTGCCCCTGGTGCTCTGCGACAACGCCCGCTTCGAGGTTAAAAGCTACTACACGAACCTCTCCCCCGCCGGGGCCTACCAGGGCTACGGGGCCCCCAAGGGCTCCTTCGCCCTCCAGACCGCCCTGGCGGAGCTGGCCGCGGAGCTCGGGATGGACCAGCTCGACCTGATCGAACGCAACCGCGTGCGCTCCGGAAGCCGCATCGAGATCCTGCGGAGCCTGGGGGAGGGCCGGCCCGGCGCCGCGGTCACCCTGGGCGAGTGCGGCCTGGGGGAGATGATCGAACGAGGCCGGAAGGCCTTCCGCTGGGGCGGCCCCAAACCGGCATCCGACGACCCGGACTGGAAGATCGGCCGGGGCGCCGTGATCGTCCAGCAGGGCTCGGGCCTGCCGGGCCTGGACGCGGCCAACGCGGAGGTCCGCCTCCTGGCGGACGGGACGGTCCTGATGCTCTCCGGCGGGGCCGACCTGGGCACGGGCCTGGACACGGTGACCGCCAAGGCCGCCGCGGAGATCCTGGGCCTGGACATGGAGGACGTGGCGGTCATATCCGGGGACACCGACGTGACCCCCTTCGACAAAGGGGCCTACGCCTCCAGCGGGACCTACTTCTCCGGGAACGCCGCGGTCAAGGCCGCCCAGGACCTGCGGGCCAAGATCCTGGCCGCCGCGTCCGCGGTGCTCGGGGAGCCCGAGTCGGACCTCTCCATCGTCCACCGTGGGATCGTGCGGGGAAGGAAGGGCGAGGTCACCCTGGCCAAGCTCGCCCACATGAGCACCCAGGGGGAGCACCACGGGGACCTGGTCGGCATCGGGGGCTTCAAGACCGAGCACGCCGCCTTCCCCTACGGGGCCCACTTCGCGGAGGTGGCGGTCAACGTCCGCACCGGGGACGTGAAACTCCGGCGCTTCCACGCCTACCAGGACTGCGGCACCCCCATCAACCCCGCGCTCGCGCTGGGCCAGATCTACGGGGGGATCCTCAAGGCCGTGGGCCACTCCCTCTACGAGGAGATGCTCTACGACAAGGACGGGCGCTGCGTGAACCCGCGGTTCCTGGATTACAAGATACCCACGATCCGGGAGGTCCCCGAGGACTTCCACGTGGAGCTCGTTCCCGTGGCGGACGAGGTCGGACCCTTCGGGGGGAAGAGCGTTTCCGAGATCTCCCTGAACGGGGCCGCCCCCGCCATCTCCATCGCCATCCACGACGCCGTCGGCGTATGGATGCGCGAGTGGCCCTTCACCCCCGAGCGCATCCTTAGGGCGCTGGGAAAAATCTAGATTTTCCGGAGAATCAGAACAGGATTAACATGATTTTGCACGATTGACATGAGGAATGGGTAAGGTAAGACTAGATCTCCTTTTCCAGAATCCAATCCTGTTAATCATGGGAATCATGATAATCCTGTTGAATATCGCCTAGGAGGCTTTTATGAACCTGAACGAAATTCGCGCGCGCATCGAGACCCTCAAGAACCGCAAGATCGGCATGTACCGCAAGGACTTCCTCCTGACCTGGGAGAAGACCCGGGACGAGATCGACGCCACCTTCGACACGGCGGACATCCTCCGGGGTCTGCGGGATCTCGGCATCTCCCCCCGGGTCTGGGACTCCGGCATCGCGGTGTCCAACTTCCGGGACAACTCCACCCGCACCCGCTTCTCCTTCTCCTCCGCCTGCGACCTTTTGGGCCTCTACGTCCAGGACCTGGACGAGGGGAAGAGCCAGATCGCCCACGGGGAGACCGTGCGGGAGACCGCCAACATGATCTCCTTCCTGACCGAGGCCATCGGCATCCGGGACGACATGTACCTGGGCGAGGGCGACAAGTACCAGCGGGAGGTCGGCAAGGCCCTGGACGAGGGCGTGGCCGCGGGGGTCCTCCCGGACCGCCCCACGGTGGTGAACCTCCAGAGCGACATCGACCACCCCACCCAGTCCATGGCGGACTTCCTCCACCTGGCCCACCACTTCGGAGGCCTCGACAAGCTCAAGGGCAAGAAGATCGCCATGACCTGGGCCTACTCCCCCTCCTACGGCAAGCCCCTCTCGGTGCCCCAGGGGATCATCGGCCTGGCCAGCCGCTTCGGCATGGACATCACCCTGGCCCACCCCGAGGGCTACGACCTCATCCCCGAGGTGGTTGAGCTGTCCAAGAAGCAGGCCGCCGCGTCCGGCGGCTCCTTCAAGCACGTGAACTCCATGGACGAGGCCTTCAAGAATGCGGACATCGTGTACCCCAAGAGCTGGGCCCCCTACGACGTCATGCTGAAGCGCGTCCCCCTCCTGCACGCCGGGGATCAGGCGGGCCTCAAGGACCTGGAGAAGGCCTGCCTGGCGAACAACGCCAAGTTCCAGGACTGGGAGTGCACGGAGGAGAAGATGAAACTGACCGCCGGGGGCAAGGCCCTGTACATGCACTGCCTGCCCGCGGACATCACGGACGTCTCCTGCAAGGCCGGCGAGGTGGCCGCCAGCGTCTTCGACCGCTACCGGGACGACACCTACCGGGAGGCCTCCTGGAAGCCCTACATCATCGCCGCCATGATCCTCCTCGGGAAGTTCCAGGACCCCGCCAAGGTCCTGGCGGGCCTGGTGGAGAGGAATCGGAAGAGAATCGGTTAACGTCAAGCCATACCGGAGCGGCGGG
>Ga0067045_1029453_pt1 | contig 20716 bp, 19 predicted proteins | sample TerdegcTABiofilm_FD_59184 | JGI IMG/M metagenome (GOLD analysis project Ga0067045, IMG submission 59184) | Combined Assembly of (Gp0054472, Gp0054536) Wastewater bioreactor microbial communities from Singapore -Terephthalate degrading...
AGCCACTGTCAGCGGCCACGATTTCAAAATATGGCGGGCATGAGAAGTGGCCGCCCGTAGGTGGCTGATGTCACGCTGGAGGCTACAGGGCCTAGAACACGAACTCGTGATAGGTCGCGTCCACCTCGGCCTGAGTGATGCCGATGTACGCCATCGTGACAGCAGGGCTGGAGTGGTTCAGTACCTTGCAAATCTTCTCGATGGACACCCCGCCGTTGTACATCAGCCACCCGCGAGTTTTCCGCATCGAGTGAGTGCCGAGTTGCAGGCACATTTCCTCGCCTACGGCCTTGAAGGCGTTTGCTACAGAGACGCGGCTTACGGGCTTACCCTTGGCCCGGTTGCTGTCTACCTCGAACAGGTACGTGTGCGTGGGGTGAGCAGCCCTACGACGCCCCACGATGGTCTTTACCGAGCTGTTCAAGTCAATGGAGCGGGTCTTGCCGGTCTTGCCTTCCTTGATCACCAACTTATCGCCCTGAACATCTTCGAAGGTGAGGCTGAGAAGGTCGCTGATGCGAAGGGCGGTGTTGACCCCGAACCGCCAGATGTCTGCGTATAGGGAGTTGCCCCTGGCGTTCTTGGTCAGCTTGCGGGAGATGGTTTCGGCTTCGCCTTCTGTTTTCACCGCTTCTACGATGTTCATCTCTAATTAACACTCCGTAGCATTATCTGCTGATATGTTAATTAGATCATGCCTATTCGGACGAAGTCCAGTGTTTCCGTGCGTTCGCTTATTAACACAATACTATTCTGTTAATTAGAGGTGATCCTGTGGCCCTTGAGTGTGCAGCAGTGGAGCTTGGGCTAGGGGTAGCCCATGAGTGATCGCTAGCGGCAAAGACAGAGTTCAGGTCAGTGACCATTGGTTCGGCCTAGTCCCACTGTAGTGCAGAAAGTTGTCTGAATGCTGGTGCGATGAGTGGGCGAGGGGACAGATTGCGTGACTGCGGTAGAAAACCGTGAGTGGAGGGGGCTTTGCTTGAAACCGTTGGCTGGATACCACGGAAACAGGGGGGTTGACGTGCTACATTTCCGTGCAAACTATGCTTGAGCCATCCAGTGGGGATAGATAATGATTACTTCTTATCAGTTCTGGGTCAGCTTGCCAGCCATTGGTCCAGATTATCGAGCGGTGCTGTCGATAAGAGCTTCCACATCCGCAACAAGAGCTGATGGCTGGCATTTCAGTGCCGCCGCCAGCTTGAAGATGATGGTGATCGTCGGCTGGTTCACGCCTCGTTCGATTAGGCTGACATAGTTCCGCTGGATGTCTGCCTCTAGCGCCAGTTCTTCCTGGGTCATTCCAGCATGTTTGCGTCGTTCGCGAAGAACCCTACCGAATGCCAATCCTGCGTCCAAGCCATATCCCCTCTCAATGAGGGTTGAACTGTCGGTTGTAGGGCTTCGAAGGTCTTCACAGTATATTATGAAAATACCCAATCTCGTGGCACCATTCCCTCTAGAGGTAGTGGCAAGGTGCTACTGCCCTTATGGCCGTTCGACCTGTCAGCAGGCGGGCGTGGGATAGGTGGAAGATGGGTGTGATGAACAGGGTGCAGGGATTAATGATAACTGGCGCTGTGCTGCTGGTGGCGGGATGTGCTGCTCAACCGCAATACCAGATGGTGAAAAAGGGGGTAATGCCCGAAGAGCGTGTTCAGGATGACGCCCACTGCCAGATGCAAGCAAGCTACATACAGAGTGCTGACTGGGAGTACCGAGGCACCATCATGGAAGGGGTCAACATCCAGCAGAAGCGCCAGCAGACGTACAACTACTGCATGTCCAGCAAGGGCTACAGCTCGATCAGGGTTCAGTGAGTGCCACATGGGAACTAGAACGATGAAGAGAAGTGTGCGATTGGTGCTGGTGGCTGGAGCTGTAGGTGTTATAGCCGGGTGTGCCCAGGGACGGTACGAACCGATCCTGTCTACTGCCCCACCTGCTCCTACTGCTAAACAATGGGAGTTCACTCCGAAGGACGTTAAGTACATGGACGCGCAGTCGCCTGCGTGGAACTTCCAACATGGTCTCGATCAGAGTGCCTATGAGTGCGGCCAGCAGGCGGTCATGGGGCATATTCTGTACCGTCAACTCCGGAATTATGGCTCCATTAAGCGACCTGAGGACAATGCTCAAGCCCTGGCCGACTGTCAGCAGCATGCCTACCAGAGAGGCAACGAGGCTATCACTCGGCTGAAGCAGGCCAAGGTGAATCCAAAAACGCTGGAACTGAGCAAGGACTTGTACAGCAAATGGTCCGTCTACCTCTCCGGCATGACGATCTACTCGCCGAAGAATACCTTGGCCGCTACTCAGTACGAGACAAGTAGGCGGGCATTGTTGTCTGAGGACAAGTTTTCTAACTAGTGAGTTAAAGAGCTGACCATCACGTAGGCAACGAAAGGCCGCAACTCTTAATATGAAGTGTGGTTTGATCTTTGAATAAGGCGTGATGGCGGTTCGAACAGTGTTTCTATTACAGCCCTTCGACCTCGACGATCATCGCTGTTGGTGGGGGGGGGCTTGTGGCGTATCGTTAGGCGGTGAATCTCCACTGCTGCCCCAAGGCCAGGGTTCTACCTTCACGCCTGTTGTCGGTACAGTAAGCGCGTTAGAGACTTTCATGAGGTTACTATCTGAATTGAATACTAAAGTGCCAGTGGCGTCGAAGACCTGTAGTCCTGATCTATTGCTAGGTGCTTGGAGTGGTGCATCCTCAAATTCGTAGACTTCGATTGTTTTCTATGCAGTTTTCCTGGCGGTGTAAGTGGTGACGTACCGTCACGCGATAATAAACTAATGCCGCTCGGCATGGTTGACATCAAGATCAAGATCAAGAGCAGGGTGGTGGCTAAGCCCACTATCCACCCTACTGATTAGAATTGTTATCATGCCTTGCGGCACAGTATCTATTCAGAGAAGAGGGGGGGCAATACAGCCCCGAAAGCTTTTGATCTGAATTGTGCAAGAGATGCTAGTGCCCCAGGCACAGATAAATTCCCTGTGACCATAGTCACCGCTCGCCCTCCTGCATTGATTAACTGTGACTCACGCCACAAGGTTAATCATTCTAAAAAATATTTGCATGGGAGGATGCTAGCTACTAATTGTGGAAAAAACCTCTTAAAGATTATTTAAGAGAAAATTTCCGACTAGTCTGTCTGCTGCATCTGTCGATAAGGTCTGATCCAATTTCTGACCGTTCTGCTAGTTTTTCCGATTTCATTGGCTATGCTCTCTATGCTGTACTTCTGCTCCCATAGGCAGATGGCCTTCTGCTTTAAACTCTCTCTTTTCTTTCTTGATGCTGACTCTGGTGCTATGTAATTTTCTGCGTAGGTTTCGTTGATTGTGCAGTTGCCTATCTTTTCTGCGAGAAATTTTGCGATGTCAAGGTCTTGCACAAATAGTACGATGTTACTATGGCTGGTTCTTGATCTCAGCGCGGTTCTGCAAACAGATTGAAGAGTTGATTCGTAGAATCTTTCATACTTCACTGCATTCCTGATTTCATCTGAAGATACTGTGTTCTCGATAGAAAGTAACTCTGCAAGTGTGTACAAGCTTCTGCCTTCGATTGGGGTTATGTTTCCGTGCTGTAGGCAAATGGCAATGTTGTATTTGGAGTATTCATTGATGCCTCTGTTGTCAATGGGGATGAATTTTATATTGCTATCGTAGCGGTCTTGGGGGACTGGTAGTTCAGGTTTGCACCACTGATGTGCCACTAGAATCGCTTTCCTGTTTCCGATGATTCTAAATACATCGACGTTCAGCCATGAGTCTAGCAAGCAATCTTCTTGGTAGTCTGGATAAAGCTTACCTGCCTTCATAAGTGCTGCACTCTTTGAGTAAGACCTGTTCCTGAAGAAAGGGTGAATCTCTACCTCGTTTCCATACCCATTAAAGTCTATGTTCGCCTCGATGGGTCGAATGGACCAGCCTGCCCCTTTCAGGGTGATCCCGAGTAGGGTTTTCTCTACTTCAGCCCCCATGATGACTGTTTCCTCTGCTGCATCGAATGCAGGGATGTAGTGTTTGATCCCAACGATTCTGACAGTTCGCTTCAGCTTGGAATCGAGTTCTTCAACTTCAACAACATACCTGCAATCAAGTAGTGCCTTGAGAATACTGCGTGTATCAGAGGTGAAAGTTGAATCGTTTTCATTGGCTAGTCCTTCAATAAGCGTACGGCAATCGTCCTTCGCATTTAGTCTGATCTTGTCGCCTACCTTCGATACGTCGGTGACGTTGTCAAATGCCTTGCGGTAGGATAGATCGGTGAAGCTGTATGTCGAACAATCCCAGGTTGTCGGGACTTCATCTACGTACAGTCTCCATCTATGCAGGGATTCAGGGTTGATCAGCCTCAGTGACTCGTGGGTACAGATGAGCGTCCTGTGGGTGCGGCTGAGCAGGCTATCCTCTAGGCACTGCACGACAGAACCTTCTACGGTACTGCTATCGATGGCATTGAAATCCATCTCCAGGTCCTGCATTCGGTTTTGCACCTCCGCTGAAAGAATTTTGGTTGGAAATACAAGCACAGAGCATTGATCGTCTAACTTGGCGAGTTGGTTAATTAGCCAGGATGTTTTCCCTGCTCCTGGCGGTGCAATTACGGTATATAAGACTTTCATAGATGGTTCGGCTTTGAAGTTATTAGGTGGTGACGGGATTAACTGATTTTATGGTGGCACGATGCACTGCCAGAGCTTTGAGTTGCTGGTTTAAAGTATGTGAAAGCTCAAGGGGCGCTCTGGCAGTTTTTGAAGCTAGTGTTGGCGATTAATCAAGATTCGCTGATCGTGGTGTGGGATGATATTAATCCTCCTTCAAGAGGATTCCTTTTTCTTGGTTTGCCTGCGCCATCCATTTGGATGTCCGGTCTTTACGATAATAAAGTAGGGAGGTGAGCGTAGGAGTATGTTGAGGGTGTTGCTCCAAAAATAGTTTCAGGAATACAATGTCAGTTTGATCTGCTGTTACCGAAAAATACTCTTTATGTTCATCGTAATCATGTGTCACACCTCTAATTTCTCCATTGGGCGTTACTTGGAAATAGCAATCAGGGGGTATGATGTCATGATGGCTTTGGTAGTCGTTGGGGTTAATTAGACTCATATCAATTACAGTGGCCCACTCAATTGGGTCGAGCTCTCCATGTTCAGGATTAATGAATGGTCGGTTGTCATACATAAAGTGGTCTTTGAAGTTTGCTGTGTGGAATGACGTTTTATTTTTCATAAGGCAATACCTATCAGGCTCTCACAAAGCTTGTGCTGGAATGAGAGAGTTGGTGATTGTTGTGGAGGAGTGTCTTAGATGGTTTATTTAGTGTGTAGGTATATAGGCTATAATGGATCTTGAAGTGGGTTTTTTCTGATTGATTGAATAGCCTGTTAGGGCTATGTAGATGAACGTTTGCTCTTGGTCCTGGCGGGCCTCTAGAAAGTCAGGTCAAGTTTCTCAGTCGTTCAATCTTGGCCATGTGTTCGCGACGCTTTCTCTTTGGGTAACTTTGCTTGATCTCAAAAAGGGCTTGTCGAGCTTTGTGATATGCCCGATAGCACTCAAGCTGCCAGTAATATGGATTGGAGTCCGGCCAGTTGATCTGGAATTGCACAATGAAATCACATTCGGTTTCGCTCGCTGCTACGCAGTGCTGTCCCTCTTGACTAGATGCCTCATAGGTGAATCCAGTAATTTCCATTTCAGTCGTCATCAGGAAATACAACTGATGGGGCTTGTAAGACTCAGCTTCTGTAGCGATTCCACAGTAAGGCGAGCGGAACGCGTTAAGGATTGCTGCTAACTTTTCAGGATTGCAGCCATTGCATGGGGCGCTGCTGAGGTTTTTTGCATCGGTCATGGCTTTTAGAGTTCCACAAAATTCAAATGAGTGAGTCTGTTGGTATTGCTAACGGTAGTTATCCTTTGTAAGGAGATTTTTTTGTGCAGTATATGGTGGTTAAGTGCAAGGGGTAGGGCTTCGATTATGGGAGTGGTTCTCCTATGGCGTCCATACGATGGTGAGGTTTTTTGGTGTTGTCTGCTTTGTCGCTGTAGATGGTGGAAAGTCTTATGGTTCCAGAATTGTTTGTCAATGACTTCCATGAGTTCTTGTTTTTTTAATGCTGGTATAGGTTTTAGTGCTTACTTGCTTACTTGCTTACTTGCTTACTTGCTTACTTGCTTACTTGCTTACTTGCTTACTTGCTTACTTGCTTACTTGCTTACTTGGTTGCTTGGTTGTTCACGCACCTACACAATTGCATAAGTGCGTGGGTAGGTGATTGGGTACGTGAGTCAGTGCGCAAGTGCTTGCTCAGGTGAGTAAATGAGTAATTACTTGTGTCATTAACCCATTAACCCATTAACCCATTAACCCATTAACCCATTAACCCATTAACCCATTACTTGTACATACAAGTGGTTGCCCGCTTGTTGATCCACTACGGCGACGCATGGGCTGACGTAGGGCAGGCTGAAACCTGGATTGGGATGGGGATGTGTCGGAGTGCCTCTGCCATAGCTTTCAGGGGGCTGCGACTGCCATAAATGCTGAACGTCACCGCTCCGTCCTCGTGTCCGGCAATCCGCTTAATCAGCGAGTCCTGCACCCCGGCATCCCTCAGGTCGTCAATGAGCGTGTGGCGGAAACTGTGGAACGTTTTTCTCGGGTTGGTGATGCCACGTTTTGCCTTGTACCGACCGAACCACTTCGACGGTGCGTGCCCCAGCTTCCCTCGAACGGCTTCGAGTTCAGGGAACAGCCGGTCCGCTCCGGTGCTCCTGACCGATTCAACATGCGGTATCAGCCCCAACTCGATCAGGGTCGGGTGCAAGGGCAGCATGCGTCGGCTACTAGAGTTCTTGAGGTTCTGGCCTTCGCGACTGTCATCGATGCGGATGCACTGGATGCCCTGCTGTTCGATGAAGTCATCTACACGCAGTTGGCAGAGTTCTTCCAGTCGTGCCCCGGTGGCTCGCCCAAGGAGCGGCAACCAATACCGCCATGGATGCTTGCGGGCTTCTGCATTGAGTGCAGCCAAATCAAGTAGGGTGGTTAGATCGTGTCGATCAAAGGACAACCGGGCTTCCTTGGCAGACCCAGTCATGACTTTGAGTCCCATCAATGGATTTTCCGCTACGTATCCATTTGTCTTGCACCAGTTCAGGAAGGCTGAGAGCTTGCGTAAGCGATTGTTCACGGTAACGGCGGTGATGGTCTTGTAAGTAGCGCCTGACTCAACCACCTGCTTTAGGGTCTTGCCTTCGTACTCGGGGCGTAGGCCGAAGTATTGCGGGCAGCGACTCAAACGATCTTTCAATAGTCGGGCTTGCTGAACGTCGAATGATTCAACGGGCATGTCGCCCATCAGTTCGAACAAGTCTCGTAATGAGCGTTCGACTTCGTGCGTGCTTACCTCGCGCCATGTGCCGCCACGTTTTCCCTCTTCTATATATAGCTTGGACAAGGTGGCGAGGGTAGGACCGTCACCGTGCCGCTTCACGGTAGCCGCTGGTGCCTTTCTTGGGGCGGTCTGGATTGGCTGCGTTGGGGTAGCGTTACGCCACTGCGAGCACAATGCACGAAGCGTCTTGAGGTCTTCCAGGGGGTGTTCGTTAAGGTGGATGTGGACTTGCTGGGCGAGTGAAGCAGCGAGGAACAGGGCGCTCTGCCGCTGCCGGATGTTTAGGCTCAAACGTAAAGTGTTACACCTCGGGAAGAGGTGCTTGGGCAGCTTGAGATTGAGGTAGTAGAGCGCCCCGCGCTTGATCAGGTAGGCCATGGGTGTGACACCAAAGTGTGACAGCAAAGTGTGACAGTGCTGGCTACACCCCAGAGTTTTGACTGCCCGTGCAGCAGGTTCGCACGGTAGATATCCAGTAATCTGAAAAGCCTGAAACCCTTGCCACATAAGGCTCGCAACGATTACCGAGCATGCTAGCATGCCCCCTGGTCAGATCCGGAAGGAAGCAGCCACAGCGGGAACATTGTGTGCCGGGGTGTGGCTGGTGGGGTTACCACCTTAACGCTGTGCTACAGCCTCGCTGGACATTTCCAGCCCATCCGCGCTGTCAGCATCTACTCCTGAATCCTGCTGTTTATTGCCCTCCGAGCGTTTCTCGGTCCAGGGTGTCTTCTGCTGTCTGCCCCCGGCGGCGCCGCTCCCGCGTGTTGCGCTTTTTTATGGGCGCGTGAACGACACAGCAGAGGCAACGATCAACGTTGCCTCTGCTGTTGGTTGTGTCTGGCGCTAAGGCTTGGACAAGGCGTGATCAACCGCTGCGATCAGCTTTCCCAGATCCTTTGGGGGGGCTTTGTGTACGACACCAAACAGATACGCTCGCTGTTCGTCTTCGTCGCCATAATCGGCGAAAAACACTTTGAGCTTCACTCCCATTGCGTTGGCAAGCATGAACAGGGCTTCAACACTGGGGGTATAGGTGCCGGTTTCGAAGCGGCTGATGGTTTTGGGGTCAAAACCGGTTCTTTCGCCGAGTTCAGCCTGAGTTAGCCCCGCTACCTTGCGATAACGTTTGATGGCTGGACCCAAACTTGAAATGTGCATCGCTCAATTCCCATTTAGAATCAAGAACTTAACGACAGATTTTGGCATTGCACAACTGCATGATTCATCACCTTGCTTTCAAATATGTGATGTATTTCGTAGAATTGGCGCTCGACACGGGCATTGGGTGGCTAAAAATCCGCAGTTTAGGCGATGTGAAACAGCCATCATTGGGCAAGTTTCTTCTGTGCAGGAAGCGGAAGAAATGAACCAGATGGCAGGTTGAGTGTCGACTATGCGGATTTTTGTCTGACTGATTAGAAGCCTTTAAGGCTAGTTGGTCTTCGCCCGTTCGGGGGCCATCACCGCTGTTCATGGAGTGTTAATGTGCATCTGAATAGGCCAGCCCGCACGATTACAAGGACTTTGCCTGCGTTGCCCTCCGGGCTGCGACCTGCCGAGCCGTTCTACTACGCCCCCCCTACCTCTTCCAAGCGTTGCGCGCTGGTTGAGCGGTACGACCGCTAGCCACCACAGGCCAAACTCATGGATGAGAAATACCGCAGGGCGGTGGATGCCGCCGCTCTATTTTCCGAAACCGACCTCGATGGTCGAATCACCTACGTCAACGACCGGTTCTGTGCGGTCTCCGGATATCGCCGGGAAGAGCTGCTGGGCGTCGATCACCGGCTGCTCAATTCCGGGCTGCACCCTGACGAGTTCTTTGCCACGCTGTGGCGCACCATCGCCCTGGGCAATGTCTGGAAGGGTGAACTGTGCAACCGGGCCAAGGACGGTAGCCTGTATTGGGTCGACAGTACCCTGCTGCCGGTGCTGGACGAGTCGACGGGGCGGGTGCACCGCTACGTGTCGATTGGCTTTGATACCAGCGAGCAGCGCCAGTTGCTGCATTCGCTGCAATGGCGGGTCGGGCATGACGTGCTGACCGGCTTGCCCAATCGGGCGTTCCTCTCCGACCTGCTGAACCAGGCCCTGGACTGCTCGCGCATCGAAGAGGTGCCGCTGGCGGTGTGCATGCTCGACCTGGACGGTTTCAAGGCGGTCAATGACGGCTATGGCCATGCCAGTGGCGACCTGTTGCTGGTGGAAGTGGCCAAACGCCTGCGCAGTATTGTGCGTGGCGAGGATGTGGTGGCGCGCCTGGCCGGGGACGAGTTTGTGCTGATCCTGCGCTATGTGCGTGATGTGGCGGAGCTGCGCGCGGCGTTGAACCGGGTGCTGGGGGCGATTTCGGCGGCCTACTCAATCCAGGGCAAGGACATTCACGTCTACGCCAGTATCGGCGTGACCCTGTTTCCCCTGGACAGCGATGACGCCGAGACCTTGTTGCGCCATGCCGACCAGGCCATGTACGTGGCCAAGCAGAGCGGGCGAAACCGCTTTCACCTGTTTGATGTAATGCGCGATCGCGAGGTCAAGGCGACGCACCAGACCGTCGCCCGTGTCCGCCAAGCCTTGCTGGGCAATGAACTGCGCCTGCATTTCCAGCCCAAGGTGAATATGCGCGGCGGTGTCGTGGTCGGTTTCGAAGCCTCGTTGCGCTGGGAACATCCGCAGAAGGGCGCGGTGCCGCCACGGGAGTTTTTGCCACTGGTGGAGGAAACCGACCTGATCGTCGATATCGGCGAGTGGGTCATAGACCAGGTGCTGGCGCAGTTGTCCCGCTGGCAGGCGAGTGGGCAGCAATGGCCGGTCAGCGTCAACATTGCTGCCCGGCATTTCCAGCGCACAGACTTCTTCGACCGGCTCAAACAGGTGCTGGAGCGTCACGCCCGGGTCGCTCCCCATCTGCTGGACCTGGAGATTGTCGAGTCCATGGCGATCGAAAACATCCAGCATGTCACTGCCTGCCTGCAGGCCTGCCAGGCGCTGGGGGTGAGGTTCACGCTGGGGGATTTCGGTACCGGTCACTCGTCCCTCAGTTACCTCAAGCGCCTGAACACGCAAACCATCAAGATCGATCAGTCTTTTGTCCGCGATATTCTGCATGATCGCGACGACCTGGCCCTGACCACTGCCGTGATCGGCCTGGCGCGGGCGTTTGGTCGGGAGGTGATCGCCGAGGGAGTGCAGAGCCTCGAACATGGCCAACTGCTTCTAACCCTGGGCTGCGAAGTCGCCCAGGGTTACTTCATTGCCCGGCCGATGCCGGCCAGCGAGGTGCCGGGCTGGGTCGCGAATTTCGTCGCGCCCCTGCAGTGGCAGGTGCTGGATGAGGCTGTCTGAACCTAGGGTGATGGCTCTTGAGTGCCGGTATACAGGCGGATGATGTCGTCGATCTCACCGGACATTTTCATCCGCAGCAGGGTCCGCAGGATGCGCTGCACCGGCAGGTCCGGATCGTTGCGCACGTAGCAGCCGACGTGCAGCTCCTGCAGGACGGCGACGGCGCGTAATTGCCGCTCCGGCAACAAGCGTTGATTGAACCAGTCCAGGGTCCACTGGTTGCTCACCCCGTACTCATTGCGTCCGGCCAGCAGCTTTTGCAGGACCTGGTCCTGGTTGCGGGCGTCGTCGCGCTTGAGTTGCCCGCTGTCGAACAGCGGTTGCAGGGTCGGGTAGTTGTAGCTCAGCACCGTGCCGATGGATTGGGGGGCCAGGCTGGCCGGGACCACCGACGCATGACGGTGCTGGGTGCTGATCAACAGGTCGCGCTGGAACCACAGGGGAATGCTCCAGATATAGTCGCCGGATTGGTTAGGTAGCCAGGATTGCGCGGCGTAGCAGCGGACGTCGATTTCCCCGTGCTCCATGGCGTTTTGCACGCGCGCACGGGCCAGGACGTGGAATTCGGCGGGCAAGCCGACCTGGGTGGCGAGGCTGAGCATCACGTCATGCAAAATGCCCTGGGTCGGGCGTCCGTGCTCGATCTGCACCATGGGCATGGCCCAGCTGTCGGTGATGGCGAAACGCAAAGGGCTGGGCGCCGCAAGAGCGCTGGCGCTGACCAGTAACAATGCCCCCAAGGCTGACCGCATAAACTCTCCAGCAAATACCGCCCGACGCCGATTAAAACGTCCCCCAGACACCATCTTAGCCAGATTAGCCGAGCACACCGGATGCAATTTTGCCCTTGCTCCGCTAGCATTACCCGCTTCCGCTTCCCAGTTGCGACGGTTTTCGATGAGTTATCAGGTTCTTGCACGTAAATGGCGTCCGCGCTCGTTCCGCGAAATGGTCGGCCAGACCCATGTGCTCAAGGCTCTGATCAATGCCTTGGACAGCCAGCGGCTGCACCACGCCTATTTGTTTACCGGCACCCGCGGGGTGGGCAAGACCACCATCGCGCGGATCATTGCCAAATGCCTGAACTGTGAAACAGGTATCACTTCGACGCCGTGCGGCACCTGTTCGGTGTGCCGTGAGATCGATGAGGGACGCTTTGTCGACCTGATCGAGATCGACGCCGCGAGCCGGACCAAGGTCGAGGACACCCGCGAACTGCTGGACAACGTGCAGTACGCGCCGAGCCGTGGGCGCTTCAAGGTCTACCTGATCGACGAAGTGCACATGCTCTCCAGCCATTCCTTCAATGCGCTGTTGAAAACCCTCGAAGAGCCGCCGCCCTACGTCAAGTTCATCCTGGCCACCACTGACCCGCAGAAACTTCCGGCAACGATTTTGTCGCGCTGCCTGCAGTTCTCCCTGAAAAACATGACGCCTGAGCGCGTGGTCGAACACTTGACCCACGTCCTGGGCGTGGAGAACGTGCCGTTCGAAGACGACGCCCTGTGGTTGCTCGGGCGCGCCGCCGACGGTTCGATGCGCGATGCCATGAGCCTCACCGACCAGGCGATTGCCTTCGGTGAAGGCAAGGTCATGGCAGCGGACGTGCGGGCCATGCTCGGCACCCTCGACCATGGCCAGGTCTACGACGTCCTGCACGCGCTGATCGAAGGCGACGCCAAGGCGTTGCTCGAAGGCGTCCGCCACCTGGCCGAGCAAGGCCCTGACTGGAACGGCGTGCTCTCGGAAATACTCAACGTGTTGCACCGCGTAGCGATTGCCCAGGCACTGCCCGAAGGTGTCGACAACGGTCAGGGCGACCGCGACCGGGTGTTGGCGCTGGCCCAGGCCTTGCCGGCCGAGGATGTGCAGTTCTATTACCAGATGGGGCTGATTGGTCGGCGCGATCTGCCGCTGGCCCCTGATCCGCGGGGCGGCTTTGAAATGGTCCTGCTGCGGATGCTGGCTTTCCGCCCGGCAGACACCGCCGATGCGCCGAGGCAGCCGCTAAAGCCAGTGGGGATCAGCCAGGCCACAGTTGATTCCGCTCACTCAGTGGCTGGCGCGTTGCCTGTTGCGCCGGTCGTGGCCGCTGCGCCGATTGTTGCGGCACCTGCACCCACCCCTGCGCCTGTGGCGCCGGTGGTCGAGCCTGAACCTGAGGTGTACGTCGCACCTGAGCCGGCAGCCGTTGTCGAGGAGGTCGTCGACCTGCCCTGGAACGACCCGGTAGAGCCGGCCGCCGAGCTGCAACCGGCGGTCGAGCCGGTGCTCGAGACCGTCGCCGAACAGCCAGACCTGACCCCGATGCCCGTGCCGGTGCCCGACAGTGTGGTGCCGGATGCGCCGGAATGGGCCGCCGCGCCGATTCCCGAGCCTTCGGTGGCCGAGGTGGACGCCGCCACGCCAGACATGGACCTGGATGATGAGCCGCCGCTGGACGAGGATTACATCGAGCCAGACATGGATTCGGCGTACAGCTACCTTGATGAACTGGCCAGCGAGCACACCGCCGAGCCTGCGCCTGCGCCGGAACCGGAGCCTGCGGCGATGCCGGCCACCGGCCTGGCCCTGCAGTGGCTGGAGCTGTTCCCGAAACTGCCGATTTCCGGCATGACCGGCAGCATCGCCGCCAACTGCACGCTGATCGCGGTGGACGGCGACCAGTGGTTGCTGCACCTGGACCCGGCCCACAGCGCGCTGTTCAACGCCACCCAGCAACGGCGGCTCAACGATGCCCTGAACCAACTGCTGGAGCGCACCCTGACGGTGAGCATCGAGCTGATCAAGCCCGAGCAGGAAACCCCGGCCCAGGCATCGTCCCGGCGGCGCGCCAACCGTCAGCGCGAGGCTGAGGACTCGATCCACGGCGATCCGTTCATCCAGCAGATGATGCAACAGTTCGGCGCAGTGATCCGTAACGATACTATTGAACCTGTCGAGGCCCTGGTCAGCCAGGGCTAACAAACTGAAGGTGCCCGGTCCACTGGGCCGGGCACCGTTTTGATCCACGTACTTTTGAGGTGATTCCCATGATGAAAGGTGGCATGGCCGGCCTGATGAAGCAGGCGCAGCAGATGCAGGAAAAAATGGCCAAGATGCAGGAAGAGCTGGCCAACGCCGAAGTCACCGGTAAAGCGGGTGGCGATATGGTCACCGTGGTCATGACCGGTCGTCACGACGTCAAGCGCGTGACCATCGACCCAAGCCTGGTGGAAGGCCTGAGCGAAGACGACAAAGAGATGCTCGAAGCCGTGTTCGCGGCTGCGGTCAATGACGCCGTGCGCAAGATCGAGGCCAACAGCCAGGACAAGATGTCCGGCATGACCGCCGGCATGCAACTGCCACCGGGCATGAAGCTGCCATTCTGATTCGCGTTGACGCGTCGGATGGACTACAAAAAATGCCAGGCGCCTAGCCTGGCATTTTTGTTTCTGGTGCACGGGGTGCGCTGCAAAACATCGAACGCCGGCCGTTTCCCAGGGTCTGCTGCTATAGCCCCTTAAACCTTCGCTCAAGGAGACGCTCACATGCCAGACGCATTGACCCTCAACCAACGCATCGTGCTGGTGTCGCGCCCGGTGGGCGCGCCGACCCCGGAGAACTTTCGGCTCGAGCGCGAAGCCTTGCCCGACCTGGCCGAAGGTCAGGTGCTGCTCAAGACCCTGTACCTGTCGCTCGATCCCTACATGCGCGGACGCATGAGCGACGCACCGTCCTACGCCGCCCCGGTGGCCATCGGCGAGGTCATGACCGGTGGTGCCGTCAGCCGGGTCGAGCGCTCGCTGAACCCGAAATTCCACGAAGGTGACCTGGTGGTCGGTGCCACCGGCTGGCAGAGCCACAGCATCAGCGACGGTCGGGCCCTGATCCCGGTGCCGTCCGGCTTGCCCAGCCCATCCATGGCCCTGGGCGTACTCGGCATGCCGGGCATGACCGCCTACATGGGGTTGATGGACATCGGCCAGCCCAAGGAAGGGGAGACCCTGGTCGTGGCGGCTGCTTCCGGTGCCGTGGGCTCGGTGGTGGGCCAGGTGGCGCGGATCAAGGGGCTGAAGGTGGTCGGCGTCGCCGGTGGCGCGGATAAATGCCGCTACGTGGTCGATGAGCTGGGTTTTGATGCCTGCATCGATCACAAGCGTGCGGATTTTGCCGAACAACTGGCGCAGGCGTGCGGTGCGGGTGTCGACATTTACTTTGAAAACGTTGGTGGCAAGGTGTTCGACGCGGTCCTGCCATTGCTCAATCCCAAGGCGCGGATCCCGGTGTGCGGCCTGATTGCCCAATACAACGCGCAAGAGGCGCCGCCGGGCCCGGACCGCATGCCGCTGCTGCAGCGCACCTTGCTGACCAAGCGGGTGAGGATGCAGGGGTTTATCGTGTTCGACGACTATGGCGATCGCCACTCCGAGTTTGCCAAGGCCATGGCGCCCTGGGTGCGTGACGGCAAGGTGAAGTTCCGCGAGGACGTGGTCGAAGGCCTGGAGCAGGCGCCCGAGGCCTTTATCGGCCTGCTGGAGGGGCGCAACTTCGGCAAGCTGGTGGTGCGGGTGGCCAATGACTGACCGACCGATGAGCATTTGACGCTGGCCAGAGGCGCGGGTATAAACCGCGTCTCGTTGTTTTGTCGGACCTTTGCCCATGAGCTTCAGCCCTTTGATTCGCCAACTGATCGACGCCCTGCGCACCTTGCCTGGGGTCGGCCAGAAAACTGCCCAGCGCATGGCGTTGCAACTGCTCGAACGCGACCGCAGCGGTGGCTCGCGGCTGGCGTTGGCCTTGAGCCAGGCAATGGAAGGGGTCGGCCATTGCCGCCTGTGCCGCACCCTGACCGAAGAAGAACTGTGCCCGCAGTGCTCCGACCCCCGCCGCGACGACAGCCTGCTGTGCGTGGTCGAGGGGCCGATGGACGTGTATGCCGTGGAGCAGACCGGCTTTCGCGGACGCTACTTCGTACTCAAGGGCCATTTGTCGCCGCTCGATGGCCTGGGGCCGGAAGCCATTGGCATACCGCAATTGCTGGCGCGGATCGAAGAGGCCGGCACCTTCAGCGAAATCATCCTCGCCACCAACCCGACCGTGGAAGGCGAAGCGACCGCTCACTACATCGCCCAGTTGCTCAGCAACAAGGGCCTGATCACCTCGCGTATCGCCCACGGGGTACCGTTAGGGGGCGAGTTGGAACTGGTGGATGGCGGCACGTTGGCGCATTCGTTTGCCGGGCGTAAGCCGATCGCGTTGTAAAACATCGCCGCCTGCGGCAGTCCACATCGCCACAAATCTGTTGAAAACCAAGCAAGCGCTCGGTTAACTTCGCTGAACCTTCAGTGGAGTTCGCCGATGCCTGCCTTCCAGGAATACTTCGATCCCAGCCATGAGTTGGTCCGCGATAGCGTAAGACGTTTCGTCGAGCGCGAGATCATCCCGGACATCGACCAGTGGGAGGAGGCCGAAGGGTTTCCTCGCGAGCTCTACCTCAAGGCCGGCGCGGTGGGCATCCTGGGCATCGGTTACCCCGAAGCGCTGGGTGGCAGTCACGAGGGTGACCTGTTTGCCAAGATCGCCGCCAGTGAAGAGCTGATGCGCTGTGGCTCCGGTGGGCTGGTGGCCGGGCTGGGTTCGCTGGACATCGGACTGCCACCGATCGTCAAGTGGGCGCGGCCCGAGGTGCGCGAGCGGGTGGTGCCGCAGGTACTCAGCGGCGCAAAGATCAGCGCGCTGGCGGTCACCGAGCCCAGTGGCGGCTCCGACGTGGCCAACCTGCAGACCCGCGCCGTGCGCGACGGTGATCACTACCGGGTCAATGGCAGCAAAACCTTTATCACCAGCGGCGTGCGCGCGGACTTTTACACGGTGGCGGTGCGCACCGGCGACACAGGGTTCGGCGGCATCAGCTTGTTGCTGATCGAGCGCGACACCCCGGGGTTCAGCGTTGGGCGCCAATTGAAGAAAATGGGGTGGTGGGCCTCGGACACCGCCGAGTTGTTCTTCGACGATTGCAAAGTACCGGTGGACCACCTGATCGGTGCCGAGAACATGGGCTTTGCCTGCATCATGGGCAACTTTCAGAGTGAGCGCCTGGCGTTGGCGCTGATGGCCAACATGACCGCGCAACTGGCGCTTGAAGAGAGTCTGAAGTGGGCCCGCCAGCGCGAAGCGTTCGGCAAGCCCATTGGCAAGTTCCAGGTGCTCAAGCATCGCCTGGCGGAAATGGCCACGGCGCTGGAGGTGTCCCGGGAGTTCACCTATCGCCAGGCGGCAAAAATGGCCGCCGGGCAGAGTGTGATCAAGGAAATTTCCATGGCCAAGAACTTCGCCACCGACACCGCGGATCGCATCACCCACGACGCGGTGCAGATCCTCGGCGGCCTGGGCTATATGCGTGACAGCCTGGTGGAGCGCCTGTGCCGCGACAACCGCATCCTGTCCATTGGCGGCGGCACGCGGGAGGTGATGAACGAGATCATCAGCAAGCAGATGGGGCTGTAGATTGCGCTATGGCGGCTAGCCTCATCGCTAGCAGGCTGGCTGCCACAGTGTGATCTGGCCACCCACAGGTCTCCTGTGGGAGCGGGCCGGGCGGGGCTCCGCTCGCCCGTGGCGGCCTCTGGGGCGACCGGGGTGTTGGATATGTACTCGCTCTAATCCAAATCCCGGTCGGCCCAGAGGTCATCACCCAAGCAGATTCTCTCTCCACAGGCGCAGATTTCGCAGTCACCCCCAAATCTGTGTGGAGCGAGCCTGCTCGCGATAGCGCCAGGACCGGCACCGCCTACTGTTCGGACAAGGCAAACTGCGTCAGGCAGAACGTCGGGATGCCCATGTCTTCCAGGCGCTGGGAGCCGCCCAGTTCTGGCAGGTCGATGATCGCCGCCGCTTCGAAAATCTTCGCTCCCATGCGCCGGGCCAGGTTGGCCGCGGCAATCAGGGTGCCGCCAGTGGCGATCAGGTCATCGAACATCAGCACCGAGTCGCCTTCGCACAGGCTGTCGGCGTGGACTTCGAGGAAGGCTTCGCCGTACTCGGTCTGGTAACCCTCGGCCAGCACGTCGGCCGGCAGCTTGCCTTGCTTGCGAAACAGCACCAGGGGTTTGTTCAGTTGATAGGCCAGCACCGAGCCGATCAGGAAACCACGGGCATCCATCGCGCCGATGTGGGTGAAGTCGGCTTCGACATAACGATGGGCAAAGCTGTCCATCACCAGGCGCAGGGCCTTGGGTGACTGGAACAACGGGGTGATGTCGCGAAAGATCACGCCAGGCTTGGGAAAGTCGATCACGGGGCGGATCAGGGATTTGATGTCGAAGGCGTCGATGAGCATCGTCGAGAGGTCCTGGCAGGCTGCAAATGCAGCAGTATAACGGCGGCCGAGCAGCTGCGCTCGACCGACCGTGCCGGGTCAGCCTTCGACGGAGCCGCCCGCCAGCGCGCACAGCTGGATCGGGTCGAGGATGTGCACTTCCTTGCCCTCGGCGGCGATCAACTGGTTCTGCTGAAAGCGGGTGAACACCCGGGACACGGTTTCCACCGCCAGACCCAGGTAGTTGCCGATTTCGTTGCGCGACATGCTCAGGCGGAACTGGTTGGCCGAGAACCCGCGTGCGCGGAAACGCGCCGAGAGGTTGACCAGGAAGGTGGCAATCCGCTCGTCCGCGGTCTTCTTCGACAGCAACAGCATCATTTGCTGGTCGTCGCGAATTTCGCGGCTCATCACCCGCATCAACTGACGGCGTAACTGCGGCAGTTGCAGGGCCAGTTCATCGAGACGCTCGAAAGGGATTTCGCACACCGAAGTGGTTTCCAGCGCCTGGGCGGACACCGGGTGGGATTCGGTGTCCATGCCCGACAGGCCGACCAGTTCACTCGGCAAGTGGAAGCCGGTGATCTGCTCTTCACCGCCGTCGCTGAGGCTGAAGGTCTTCAGGGCACCGGAACGCACGGCAAAGACCGAATCGAATCGGTCGCCCTGACGGAACAGGAACTCGCCTTTTTTCAGCGGGCGGCCCCGTTTCACGATGTCGTCCAGCGCATCCATGTCTTCCAGATTCAGCGATAGCGGAAGGCAGAGGGGGGCCAGGCTGCAATCCTTGCAGTGAGCCTGGCTGTGAGCGCGCAGTTTAACTGGCTCGGACATTTCTTAGATCCTTGTGGGAAAAAACACACATAAGACGTAAGGGTACCCCACGGGAGGACCTGGAGACCAGACTGCGGCAACTTAGTGCAGGTTATTTGTCCGTAACGTCGTCAAATGACGCGTGAAAAGCGCTGGCGGTTCTGCTGTTCCAGGTAGACGTCGAACACCATGCAGACCGAACGCACCAGCAGGCGCCCGGCCGGCAGCACCAGGATTTTTTCGCTATCGAGCTCAATCAGGCCGTCGCTGGCCATGGCCTGCAATTGCGGCCAGAGCTCACCAAAGTAACCACGAAAGTCGAGGTTGAACTGCTGCTCGATGGTGGCGAACTGCAGATGGAAATTGCAGATCAGCTGCTGGATCACCGCCCGCCGGATCCGGTCATCCTGAGTGCAGACCAGGCCACGGCTGGTGCCCAGTTGGGAGTTGGCCAGGGCATTCTGGTACTCGTTCAGATCGCTGCTGTTCTGGCAATACAGGTCGCCGATCTGGCTGATGGCCGAGACCCCCAGGCCAATCAGGTCGCAATGGCCGTGAGTGGTGTAGCCCTGGAAGTTGCGCTGCAGGGTGGCTTCTTCCTGGGCGATGGCCAGTTCATCGTCGGGCAGGGCGAAGTGGTCCATGCCGATGTAGCGATAACCGGCGGCGGTCAATTGCTCGATGGTGCGCTGCAGCATCTGCAGTTTTTCTGCCGGGGCGGGCAGGTCGCTGCTGTTGATCCGGCGCTGCGGCATGAAGCGCTCGGGCAAGTGGGCGTAGTTGAACACCGAGAGCCGGTCCGGCTGCAGGCTGATGACTTCCTCGACGGTGCGGGCGAAGTTTTCCGCGGTCTGCTTGGGCAGGCCGTAGATCAGGTCGATGTTGATCGAACGGAATTGCAGGGTGCGCGCCGCATCGATCACCGCCCGGGTCTCTTCCAGGCTCTGCAGGCGATTGACCGCCCGTTGCACCGCCGGGTCCAGGTCCTGCAGGCCGATGCTGACCCGGTTGAACCCCAGCTCGCGCAGCAGGCCCATGGTCGACCAGTCGGCCTCGCGTGGGTCGATCTCGATCCCGTAGTCGCCGGAATCATCGTCCAGCAGGTTGAAGTGCTTGCGCAGTTGCGCCATCAACTGGCGCAGTTCGTCGTGGCTGAGGAAGGTCGGGGTGCCGCCACCGAAGTGCAGTTGCTCGACTTTCTGCTGTGGGTCCAGGTGGCAGGCCACCAGCTGGATTTCCTGCTCCAGGCGTTGCAGGTACGGCAGCGCGCGACCACGGTCCTTGGTGATGACCTTGTTGCAGGCGCAGTAGTAGCAGATGTTCGCGCAGAACGGCACATGCACATACAGCGACAATGGCCGCTGGGCCTTGCGGCTCTCGCGCAGGGCGTGGAACAGGTCGAAGGAGCCAACCTGGCTGTGGAATTGCACCGCGGTCGGGTAGGAGGTGTAGCGAGGTCCCGCCAGGTCGTAACGGCGGATCAGATCTGTGTCCCAACGAATGGCGTCGAGCATGCGGGCATTCCCCGGATAGGCTAGCAATGTCAGCGAGTCTAGGGGGTTGCCCATGTGGGCATGTTGACTTGCATCAACGGGCGCAGCAGGCGCCTTGTTCAGTGCCCCATTAGCCAGTGCTGATGCGGCCCCGGCAGGGTCCAGATGCCAAACAGGATCACCAGCAGGCCACCGGTCATGCGCACGCTGCGCTTGCGCAACAGGGCGGTGACCCGCTCGGCCGCCAGCCCGGTGGCCAACAGCACCGGCCAGGTGCCGAGGCCAAAGGCGAGCATCAGCAGCGCGCTGTCCAGCGCATTGCCCTGGCTGGCGGACCA
>Ga0067045_1029450_pt1 | contig 20709 bp, 23 predicted proteins | sample TerdegcTABiofilm_FD_59184 | JGI IMG/M metagenome (GOLD analysis project Ga0067045, IMG submission 59184) | Combined Assembly of (Gp0054472, Gp0054536) Wastewater bioreactor microbial communities from Singapore -Terephthalate degrading...
TTGTTTCTTTCCAATTTGGCAGCATAGAGGTTTTTTGAAGGGCCTTTATAACAATTACGGTCAAAGGGCCTAGAACTATTCCGATTATTCCGAATATCTGCAGCCCAATGTAGAGTGAAGCGAGGGCTACAAGGGGGTGGAGGCCGATGTTCTTACCTACTATCTTGGGCTCAATAAGCTGCCGTGTAACCACAATTATTCCGTAGAGAACCAGGAGGGCAAAACCCAAGCGGTAGTCATCCATCAGCATATTTATAATTGACCATGGGATTAGGATTGCCCCGGTACCCAGTATAGGGAGGGCATCAACGATACCGATTATCAGAGCCATTGTCAACGCATAGGGAATCCCTATTAGATACAATCCCGAAGCTGTAATAATGAAGGTTATGCCCATTATGGTGAGTTGGGCTTTGATGAACCCACCCAGGGCTTTCAGGAGGTCCCTTTCGACAGATTTTAACCTGACTGCCATATCATCGGGAATTTGCGACAGCAAGAATTTCACGATATTTTTGTTATCCCGGCTAATTAAGTATGAAGCAACCGTTGTCACAATAATAAATATTATTGTTTTTGGGAAGACAGATAATAGGGACAATGATTTGCCGATTGCGTTGCTTATCAATGATGTTACTGAAGTAATAACATTGTTAAAGCTGCTGTTTACTAGCTGAGTAAATTCCGGGGGCAAGTTTATATATATATTTTGTACCTTGCTTATAAGGTCGTTAAACGTTACCCTTATAGCATACGTGTACCTGGGGAGGCTGTCGGATATATTAATAAGCTCCGTTATCAGGCGGGAAATTCCCAGGAAAATCAGAAAACCTAAAACAGTATAAAGAGAGATCAAAAGTATGGCAGAGATGATTCCCCGGGGAATTTTCGTCCTTTTATCGACATAGTTCACTAACGGGTTTATTATTGAAGCAATAATCCAGGCAATAATAAAAGGCAATATGTATATAAATAACTTGGTAAAAAATAGGTACAGAAAAGAAATGATTGCCAGGAACAGCAGAGTTCTTATAAAATATATAATGTATTTTTGATATAATTGCACGGGCTGCCCTCCTTTGATCTTAGTGAATACCTGAACGCTCTACTGGATTATATCCAAAATTGGTAGCTTCAATAATAGTCTAGCATAATAATCCAGTAAAGTATATAACAATGCTATTACAAACAAGAGCTTTTTGTATACGGCGATGGCGAGAATACGCCCAGGCTTGCTAGGGGCTTGCCGAAATTGTTTTCCCGGGGAATTCAGTATGGGAGGAAAATGTCAAAGCCTGTAGAATATAAAGGAAAGGGGACACACCTCCCAATATCGGCCAGGGGACACACCGCTACTACGCGGATATTCCTTGCTGCGGAATGTCCCCAATATATAACTCCGGGGTGGGAGGAATGTCCCCGATCGGAAAGGGGACACACCGCCTACCAGTGATCAGTAGCCAGTGATCAGTGACTAGTGGTCAGATGACAGTCGGCAGTAAGGTCAAAAGTTGGAAAGCTGGAAAGTCGAAAGCCAACAGTTGCCAGACATCAGTTGTCAGTTCCCAGTTGCCAGAATGAAAACTTCAGAGACCTACCCTGACGCCTGTGATCTGTGATCTGTGATCTAATCCCTGCGATCTGCGAACTGTACTGCGGAATGTCCCCGATTATTAGGAGGTTTAATATGCAAAACAACTGGGCAATAGAAATTGTTAAAGAATATGGTGACCAGATTATGATTTATTTAATTATAGCGGTCACCGTTGCTTTTGTCTTACTGCTCCTGCTGGCCGTATCGGCGGCACGCATCAACGGCAGGTTCAAACGCTTAATGAGAGGAGCTAAGTCGGACAATATTGAAGGAATGATTATTGAGTATACGGGTAAAATTGAAGAGATTGAAGAGGAAAACAAAGAGATGCTGAGAAACATGGAAAGCATGGGAAAACAGCTCAAAGGATGCTTTCAAAAATTTGGCATTGTAAGATATAATGCCTTCCAGGATACCGGCAGCGATCTGAGTTTTTCACTGGCATTACTGGACTATGGAAATAACGGAGTGGTAATCAGCAGTATTTATGGCAGAAGCGAGAGCATAACTTACGCAAAGCCAATTCATGGAGGGAAAAGCAGTTATGCCCTCTCCAAAGAAGAAAAGGAGGCATTGGACAAAGCAATGAAATAGGGGGATGATGGGTTGAGGATAGGATATATAGTAAATCCTGTAGCCGGCAAGAAAAGAGTTGAGGATTGGCTTCGTGTCATCAGGTTTTATACGGAAACAGAAGGCTTTCAATATGGCATATATATCACTGATGGTCCGGGGGATGGCATAGCTAAAGCGGAGAGAGCAGTTAAGGATGGATGCGATGTTGTTGTTGCCGTTGGGGGAGACGGAACTGTCAGTGAGGTGGTAAATGGTATCCCGGAGAACAGAGATACAGTGCTGGGAGTATTGCCGGTTGGAACAGGGAATGACTTTGCAAGGACACTTAAACTTCCTTTGGAACTTGATGAGGCTGTTCGCATTCTTTTGGGAATGAACATTATACCCTGCGACCTTGGGGTTGTTAACGGCAGGTACTTTATAAATGTAGCAAGCGTTGGGCTTGACTCCCAAGTAGTTATTGAAGCAAATAAAATAAAAAAAAGCATCCCCGGTTCAGTTGCATATATTCTTGGAGTATTCAAAGCGGTGAACGGTTATAAGCCCTATGACCTTGAAATACAAACTGAGCAGGGAACGGTAAGTAGACAGGCTACCCTAATTGCTGTAGCCAACGGCTCATATTATGGGGGTGGGATGAAAATCGCTCCCCGGGCCAGGATAAATGACGGCTTGCTGGATATTTGCCTGGTAAGAAATATGCCCAGAAATAGGATAATTGCCCTTTTTCCGCTTTTATTTTCAGGAGGACATCTGAAAAGACCGGAAGTGGAATATTTTAATGCGGAAAAGATCAAGGTGTTCTGTGAGAAGGGCTTTATCAATTCGGATGGGGACATAATCGGTGAATGCCCGGCGGACATGCATATTGAGCCAAACGCCTTGAGAGTCGTTGTGCCCGAGGAATAAATGGAGCACCTAAGGGAAAAATATTCCTGGAGGTGCTGACATGAAGAAAATGGTTGCAGTTGACAGAAGGCTCGGGAACTTGATTATGGAATTAAAGGCTAAGGGTTATGAAGTGACGGATTTGTATGAAACGGGTAAGCAAGTTGATGCATGTATATATTACGATGGCATAAGAGATTTTCACAATACCGGTTGGGGGGCCGCAAGCGGCGTTCTTATGATAAACGGCAGGGGTATGGCCGTTGAAGAGGTGTTGTTTGTTCTGGAAAGAGGCACATATAGTTCACTTTTCTAGGGGGTATAAAATGTTTAGAAACAGAAAAGAAGCCGGTGAAATGCTGGCAAAACTCCTTAAAGACTACAAAGGGGAAGAGGTTGTTGTGCTGGCGATACCAAGGGGTGGAGCCCTTGTTGCGGATGTAATAAGAACTGAACTGGGATGTGAATGGGATTTAATAATTCCAAGAAAGCTCGGGGCGCCTTTCAACAAGGAGATAGCTATAGGTGCTGTAACGCAGGATGGTACACTGCTTCTTGATGAAGAAATGATTCTATATCTTAAAGTTGATAAAAGCTATATAGAAGAAGAGAAAAGAGAACAGATTGAAGAGATTGAGCGAAGGATGCGGTTATACAAAGGGAACAAAGAGCCGGTACAACTGAAAAACAAGATAGTTATCCTGGTGGATGATGGTATTGCAACAGGCTTTACTATTAAAGCTGCAATAAAATCAATACAGAACGCCGGGGTCTTAGGGATAGTGATTGCAGTGCCCGTTGCTCCCAGTGATGTGCTGGAAGATCTCCTGGAAAGAGTTGACAGAGTGGTGTGCTTGGAGAGCCCGTATCCCTTTTATGCGGTAGGCATGTACTATGAGGATTTTCACCAGACCTCCGACGAAGAGATTATAGAGCTGTTCAAAATATAATGAGATGGGACATCTTAATCCATATAGTTTTCCGAAGGTGCCAGAGCCGGGAATGGAGTGCAGTCTATAGCTTTCCAGAAGGCATATTGGATTCCGGAGGAAATTATATTTGCCATTTTCATCACCAGGCTCAACCTGGTATTCTGCAGTATCAGGTATTCCATAAAGCCGCCGAAGTTTACTATACCGCTTATATGCATATCACCAACCTTAGGGAGGTTCTTGCTAACCCCTGCTCCCGGTTTTAACGGCCCTTCCCCTACGGTTACAAATCCTATTCTTTCCATGGCGCCAAGGCTGGCATCTATTGCTACAATAAAGGGATTTGGATACTTTGCCGCGATTTCATCCATAGTTAGTTTTAGGTTTTTTGCATGTACGGGTTTATCCAATGTGCCGAGGACAATAATATTTTCTTTTTTCAGGCTGTTAGTCAGTTTATAGCCTACAAGGGGACCAAGGCAATCGCCGGTTGACCTGTCCGTACCGATGCAAAGTATAATAATGGGGGTTCTACCCGCAGAATAACACCGTTCAAAACAGCTGGCAAATATCTCGGAGAATCTGGTTAAAGGAAGATTTCCGTTTATGTCAATCGAGTTATAATTTTGTCTGGGAGCCAGGGGCATAAAAAATCCTCCACAAGGTTTTTAATAATAATTTATTTAGATATAATTATAATTATTACAGTTAACAGTTTTTCCCCAGCGGGTTTTATAATACGTGGAAATATTCTCTATATCTGTGGGCATTCGAAATTTGAACAGGAATAGAGGATTTTGTTCTTGTCCAAAGAATAAATAAATGATAAAAACACTATAGGGGTATTGCACATGCGGAAAAAAAGGTACCGGAAAGATAACAAAACGAAATATTTGATTGCATTAACGCTCTTAACCGTGATAATAACCTATTTTGCTTATCCCCATTTTTATTCCAAATTTGTTTCAGTAAAGCTTATCCCCGGGGACTATTTTGACATCTCATACCAGGACGGAGAAGATGTGTATGCGGATTTTGATACAATCTCCGGAAAACTCGTTCATTTGCAGGGAGATACAGTGAGACTGATCGACGGGGAAGGCAATACGGTATGGAGCAGAACCGTCAATGCAAAAAACCCCTTTTTGAGCGCGTCGGCAGATACAATTGCAATCTGTGACAGGGAAACAAATAAAGTATACGGGCTTAACGAGCAAGGAGAATTGATTTGGGAGTTCACTTCAGCGGGAAAAGTGGAACGGATGGGCTTCGACAATTCAAACTTATGGGTGAAATCAACAAAACAGGAACAAGCGGTTGTTGAAGTATTAAACGGCAACGGAGAGGGCTCATCCTATTTAGCTGCAGGGAAGACGGAAGTGACCGGCGTCACCGTCTCAAAGGATGGCAAGAATATTGCCGTCGCTACGGCGGATATAAAAGGAGGACGCCTTTCATGTAATGTAGTTCTATATAAAAACGATGGCAGCATAATATGGGCAAAGGATCTTACGGAGGATATGGTCTTCGGCTTGAAAATTACTGATACCGGGAATATCATGGTACTTTCCGAGAAAAGTCTAATATCCTATGATATTAAGGGAAGCATATTATGGCAAAAACCCTTGAAAGGGTATGTTTCGGCAAAGCTTCTATCAAGCAGTGGAACCTCTATTGTTTCCCTTGCGGAGGATTATAGGATGGGGATACCCGGGAAGATTGGAGAAGAGACCTTTATATATAATGATAAGGGAGAAATCCTTAGGACCATTGCGTGGAAGGACAGGATTGACGGTATTTCAGAGGGGGAAGGATATGCAGTGCTGTTCTCCGGACGGAAAATAAAGCTGGTTAGCATGTTATCGGGAGATATAGTTGACACGGATTTAGATATGGATATTGGGAGACTGTTACTGCTGACAGACAATAAGCTTGCCTGTATATCAGGCAACAGGATATATTTTAGCGACATCAAAAGGTAGGGTTGGATATGAATTGGTTAGATATAATAGTAATTGCTATAATGATATCTTCAGCCATAAAGGGGTATACGGACGGATTCATACTGTCGGTATTCAATATCGTTGGGTTTATAGCTGCCATTGTGATTTCCAAGCTGTATTTTATGAGGCTATCGGAGCATCTTGCAGCTAACACCCCCTTATACAACAGGCTGTATCTTTCCATTTTGAAGAGTATGGAAAACTCCGGCGGGATGATAAAAAACGGAGGGTCACAGGGGCTTCAGCTGCCAAAAAGCCTCGAAAGCATTGGTATTCATACCGGGGTAGTGCAGTATAATACGGGAGCAGTCGCTGAAAATATAGCAGGCGCCTTAAGCACTATCATAATTAACATCTTGAGCATTATTGCCATATATATTGCGGTGAGAATAGTATTTGCCGCAGCGGTATCTTTCCTGAACGCACTGGTAGAGATACCTGTACTGAAACAGTTCAACAAGCTGGGAGGGATTACAGTCGGTCTTCTGAAAGGGATTCTGGTGCTTATGGTGCTATTTACCCTGGCAATACCTCTGACCGTTGTTTTTAACCTCCAGTGGCTGGTTAGTGCAATTGACAACTCCGAAACCGCCGCTTATTTTTACAGGTATAATTTCATAGTTGCCTGGGCTATTGATACGGTTTTAAAGACGCTGCTGAATTGAAAAGAATAAAGGGAGGATTAATATGGATAAACAGATTGACGCTAGAGGTTTAAACTGTCCACAGCCGGTAATACTTACAAAAAAAGCCCTGGATGAAGTAAGAGAAGGAAAAATAACCACAATAGTAAACAGCGAAATAGCAAAAGAGAATGTCAAGAAGCTTGCTCAGAGCATGATGTGTGATGTCGATATACACCAGGTAGGGGGAGACTATTATATCGATATTTTTAAACAGAAGGAAACGCAGGAAATTGGAGGAGTTAACCCTTCAGCACACAGCGGATTGATTGTTTTTATAGGCAGCGATATTTTGGGTGCCGGCGACCGGGTATTGGGACAGATTCTAATGAAGGGGTACCTAAAAACCCTTCTGGATGTGTGCCCCCTTCCGGAAACCATGATTTTTGTAAACAGCGGAGTAAACCTGACGGTTCAAGGGTCTGAAGCTCTGGAAAGCTTAAAGAAACTGGAAGAGGCAGGGGTAGAAATACTATCCTGTGGAACGTGTTTGGACTATTATAATTTGAAGGATAAACTTGCAGTAGGCCAGGTGTCGAATATGTATACAATAGTAGAGAAACTAAACAACGGAGAAAACACAATCATACTATGAGAAGGGATAATTATGCCACTGACTGATTTTTTTGTACTGGCTTTCGATTCAACCCACCATGCAATCCAGGCAGAAAAATTTTTAAAGGAAGCCGGGCTGAAGATAGAGGTGCTTCCTACCCCGAGGGATATAACCGCCAGCTGCGGGCTATCCATAAAATTTCATATGGACCATATTGAAAAGGTTAAGGAGGTCATAGATGTCAGTCAGCCGACTGTAAAGCTTTACAGGGGTTTACGGTTGGAACGGAAAACAATTTACCTGGAGGAAGAATTATAGGGGGAAGAAATATGGAAAAACTCATTGAAAGGTTGAATCTTGACCGGATATCATTAGCTTTCATAGGGCAGAGTGCCTTAAAGATCGTTGCAGTCCTGATTGCCGTTCATCTGGGGAACAAGTTTTTAAAAATACTTATAGATAGGTTCTTTCAAAAACAGTTGAACAGCAAGTTAAAGGTGGATACAAAAAAGATTACAACTATGAGCACCCTTGCAAAAAGTGTAGTGACGTATACTTTATACTTTATAGGATTAACTATGATTATTGCCATAATTGGAATCCCGCCCGCTTCTATTCTGGCTACGGCAGGTATTGGAGGACTTGCAATCGGATTTGGGGCCCAGAACCTGGTTAGGGATGTTATTACAGGCTTTTTTATTCTCCTTGAAGACCAATATGCCGTGGGCGACTATATCACTCTGGACAGATTCTCCGGTATCGTTGAGGAGATAGGGATAAGGATTACAAAGGTAAGGGATTTTAACGGGGATTTGCATATAATACCAAACGGTAATATTTCCAATGTGACAAACCACTGCAGGGGAGATATGAGAGTCATGTTCGACGTCGGGATTGCATATGAGGAGGACGTGGACAAGGCCATAGGAGTAATAGAGAACTTTTTTGCAGACTATAGAATGAAAGAGGAACATTTGACAGACGGGCCAAAGGTCTTGGGGGTATCCGATCTGGCGGATTCTTCCGTGAGACTGAGAATATGGGCAACTTCAAAACCAATGGAGCAGTGGAGGATTGAAAGGGAAATCAAAAAGGGCATAAAGCAGGCCCTGGATGAAGCGGGGATAGAAATACCCTATCAGAAGCGGGTAATTTTGAGTAAATAGGGAGGGATACCATGCCGCTGAAACTTGAGCTTGGGGATATAGTACAAATGAAGAAAATGCATCCCTGCGGCAATAACCGGTGGGAGATCACAAGAACCGGAGCGGACATTAGAATTAAATGTATGAAGTGTGAAAGGCAGGTTCTTATGTCAAGGGAGAACTTTGAGAAAAGAGTAAAGAAGCTGATACCCAAGGAAGAATACAGGGAATAATAATATTGCATTGGTAAAACCGTTGTGATAGAATACTTAGGTACATCCTTGCTCTACTCAAGTAGAGCCGTTTAGTCCAGAAGGAGGTGAAGGTATGAGTAAATATGAAGCGTTGTACATCCTTGATACCGAACTTGATGAGGAATCCAGGAATGCAGTCATTGAGAAGCTAAAGGGCGTTGTTGAAAGTTCCGGTGAGATTGAGAGCATCGAAGAGTGGGGTACCAGGAAACTTGCCTATCTGATCAACAAGAAAAGCGAAGGATATTACGTGAAAATGAATTTTAGCGCAAGTCCTGATGTGCCCAAAGAGCTGGCAAGGATATTCAGAATCACTGAAAGCGTTTTAAGATACCTGATAATAAAAGAGGATGAATAAATCAGGGTGGTGTATAAAATGTTAAACAAAGTATGCCTTGTGGGAAGGCTGACAAGGGATCCTGAACTGAGATTTATACCGGGATCCGGGACGCCGGTAGCCTCTTTTACCCTTGCCGTCGATAGAAGCTTTAAAAACAAGCAGGGGGAGAGGGAGGCCGATTTCATAGGTATCGTCGTATGGAGTAAGCTTGCGGAATTGTGTGCGAATTATCTCTCAAAGGGCAGGCTTGTGGCTGTTTCCGGACGAATTCAATCCAGAAGCTGGGAAGATGAGGCCGGGAAAAGAAGATACATGATTGAAGTCGTTGCCGATGAGGTGAGCTTCCTGGACAGGGGAACTTCGAATCCTAACAGCGGAAACATAAAAGGTTCCAACCAGGATGATTTTCCGCAGGATGATGATTTCTTTCCGATAGAAGATGATCCGGACCTGCCGTTCTAAAGGAGACATTTAATCTGTAAACTACGAACTACGAACTACGAACTAGTACCTAGTACCTGCATTAAAAGGAGGGATATATGTGAAGCGTAAAGCCCGAAAAGGGAAAAAGCGGGTTTGCAACTTTTGCGTTGATAGTATAGATAAGATTGACTACAAGGATGTAAGTAGACTAAGAAAGTATATAACAGAAAGAGGCAAGATAGTTCCCAGAAGGATCAGTGGGAACTGTGCAAGGCATCAAAGGCAGCTTACAGTAGCAGTGAAAAGGGCGAGAAATATTGCTTTGCTACCATATACCGCTGAATAAGAGAGCTATATATGCTCTCTTTTTGTTACACTGACGACATATTGTTTTATATTGCAATGTTATTTTGCAATAATCCAGAAAACTGATACATGGTTATACATGATTCGCTGTTTTTGCTGCGGAGGAAACGGGACATCCAACCATTCAGAGGAGGAGGTGCAGGGTTTGGCGCCTTCGGGTGATAATATGGATATAACGAGGAATATTAAGCTGATAGAGTGGCTCAAATGCGAGCTTCTTTCAGGTGTGGCGTCCTTTAATCAACTTCTGTACAAGGGCAAGCAGGGAAGCCACGAGGCGTTAACCGATGTGATAGCCAGCATAATACTGGTATCATACCTGTTGGCCAGGAGGCTCGGTATAACCTTTGCTTCGGTTGATTTGAAAATTCAAAACAAAATAAAACTGGGCATTACTGAAGAACATGAAATAGAGAAACGGTATGGGGACCTTTCGGAACTGTCTGCATACATGAATAGAAATAGAAAGTAGGGGTAATAGATGGTGAGAGATAATAATACGAGGGCAATAGCAAATGCGGCACTGGCAACGGCATTGTCGGTGATTATCGCAGTTATAGGGCTCTTTGTCCCGCTTTTGTCCCTTGCTTCTTTATTATGGCCGGCGCCTATAATAATTACAATCAAGCGCTACGGTTTCAGGTATGGCATATACGCCACCATAGCTTCGGGGCTGATTGTGGGGATGATATCTGAACCGCTTTATGCAATATATGTGATACTGGGATACGGAGCTGTAGGACTTGCCATAGGGTATGGTGTTGAAAAGACGTTTTCTGCCGGGAGAACGTTGCTCATTGCATCCCTTGCATCCCTTGTATCCAAAGTCATACTTGTATATGCTATTACCAGAATAATGGGTGTAAACCCGATTGAAGTCCAGTTTGAAGCAATGAAAGAGGCCTTTGAATTTTCAACCGGTATATATAAAAACCTGGGGATAGACAGGGTGGAAGATATAAACAACATGTTTATGACATCGCTGCAGATGTTGAAGGTAACTCTTCCGGCTTTGCTGATTTCCGCATCGGTATTGGACTCTTTTCTGAATTACTCGGTAGCAAGGCTTATACTGAGAAGGTTTAAGCTTTCTCTGGACCCTTTGCCTTCCTTCGGAGAGTGGAGATTTCCCAATAACATTTCCCTGGGTTTTTTGCTGCTGGTTGCCCTAACCTTTATCGGAGGGTATCTAGGGCTTGAAAATACTCAAGTGATAATGAGCAATATATTCCTGCTTTTTAACATGGTTTTCTTGATCCAGGGGCTTTCGCTGATATACTATTTTTTAACGGTTAAGGGAGTGGCGAAGGCGATCAAAGTTTTCCTGCTGGTGATTATAATGTTCAACCAGACCCTTGCTATGGGGGCTGTATTTGCGGGCCTTCTCGATGTTATCTTCGATTTCCGGAAACTGTCTGTCCGGAAGAATTGATTGGGGAATCAAAAGCTTGCTGCGGCAGGTGAAGAAAGCCTTTCAGGGTATATACATCCGGAAGGAGTATGATTATGAAGAATGTAAACTTTATCAAACTGATGACACCAAACACTTCGATATATCTTTGGATAATATCAATAATGACGGCATTTATGCTGTATTACAATCGAGTGCTCGGGATTATTGGGGCGCTGGTGCTTGCATATCTTATATATTACAATAGGAGATATACACATAGCAAGAAAAAACAGTTCACGGAATATGTGGAAAACCTATCCTTCAACATTGACAATGCTTTTATCAATACCTTGATAAGACTGCCGTTACCCCTTGCTGTTATTGATGAGGAGGGCAATATCAGCTGGTATAATACAAAGTTTTCAGAAATAGTCAGGGCTGAAAACCTTTTTGGGGAAGGTATCGGGAAGTATTTCAAGGACCTGGATGTTAAGAGTATTATACAGGATAAAAAAGACATGGAAATTCAGGCAACAAATGCAGATAGACATTATAAGATCCTGTATAATATAGTAGAAGCTAAAGGGAACAATGGGCAAGCGGTTAAGATTGGAATGCTGTACTTTATAGACGTGACAACAGGAGTACAGCTGGAAAAGGAGTGTGAAGACAGTAAGATTGTGATTGCGCTGGTGCAGGTGGACAGTTATGAGGAGATATTGCAGAGCACTCCTGCCGACAACAGGCCGCTGCTGGTGGCAGAGATAGACAAGAAGCTGAACCAATGGGCGGACAGTATTAACGGGTGCATAACAAAATACGATGACGATAAGTTCATAGTAATATTTGAAAAGGGACACCTCTCCTATCTGCAGGAGAAGAAGTTCGATATATTGGACGGGATCAGGGATATCAATGTAAAAAATACAATCCCTCCGACCCTCAGCATCGGACTGGGGGTCAATGCTGAAAGCCCGGCGCAGCTCAACCGTTTTGCAAACGCTGCCAAGGACCTGGCACAGGCCAGGGGAGGAGACCAGGCAGTCGTTAAGGATGGCGAAAGGATGTACTTCTATGGCGGAAGAACCAGGGAGGTAGAAAAGAAGACAAAGGTCAAATCAAGAGTTATTGCGCATGCTCTACGGCAGTTGATCAGCCAGAGCTCCAAGGTTATTATAATGACGCACAAATTTGCAGACCCTGACTGTCTTGGCTCCGCGATGGGCCTGTTTAGAGGGGCAAAGACACTGCGCAAAGATGTCCGGATAATAATGAACGGGCCTAATCCTTCCATAGATATTATGTATTCCCGTATAGTAGAAGATGAAGAGTATGCGAATCTGTTCATCAACTGCGAGGAAGCAGGGAATTTAGTGGACAGCGAAACACTCATAATAACCGTTGATACCCACAGGCCCAGCTATACCGAGTGTCCGGAGGCGCTTAAGAAGGCAGGCGCACTGGTTGTAATAGACCATCACCGGAGGAGTACCGAGTTCATTGAGCAAGCTGCCCTGGTGTATCAGGAGACATACGCTTCTTCTACGTGTGAGCTGGTAACCGAAATACTGCAGTACCTGGATGACGCCGTAAAGCTGAAGCCGATGGAGGCGGAAGCCCTTCTGGCAGGGATATTTGTAGATACAAAGAATTTCACATTTAAAACAGGGGTGAGGACCTTTGAAGCAGCCTCCTATCTGAGGAGTATGGGAGCTGATACCACCTCTGTCAAGCAGCTTTTCCAGGATGATATCGAAACTTTTATAGCGCGGGCGGAAACGGTAAAGAACGCAGAAATTGTGCGTGAAAACATAGCTGTTTCGGTCTGCCCGGACAGGGTAAAAAATCCGCTCCTTGTAACTGCCCAGGCGGCCGATGTGCTTTTGGAAATACAGGGAGTAAAGGCTGCCTTCGTACTGTGCGAGTACGGGGATAGTATATTTATCAGCGGCAGGTCGTTGGGAGATATCAATGTTCAACTGGTTACTGAAAAGTTGGGCGGTGGAGGGCATCTGACGGTAGCGGGGGCACAGTTGAGGGGTGTAGACCTTGGCAAGGCCCGTGAAATGCTGGAGGAAGCCTTATATGAATATATTGAGGAGGGTGATGTTTGATGGAAGTAATCCTCGTTAAAGATGTAAAGGGACAGGGGAAAAAGGGTGATGTAGTTAAGGTAAGCGATGGATATGCAAGGAATTTTCTGCTGCCGAAAGGATATGCCATTGAGGCGACCGAAGGGAGCAAGAGGAAGTTAACGGAAGAAAAGGCACAGATCCAGAAAAGGCAGCAGCAGGAGAAGGATAAGGCAAACAAGCTCGCGGATAAGATATCAAACCTTGAAGTTAACCTTAAAGTTAAGGCTGGGGATAACGGGAAACTCTTTGGTTCGGTTACCGGAAAGGATATAGCCGAAGCGTTGAAGAAACAGCACGGGATAGAGGTGGACAAAAAAAGGATAGTGCTTGATGAACCTATTAAGAATACAGGAGAATTTGCCATAGAAATCAAAGTATATCCGGAAGTGTCCGCAGAGCTAAAGGTTGTAATTAAAGAAGAATAACAGAGAGGGGACCGGGTTGTGGCACAGAACGTTGAACAATACATAACAGAGGATGGAAATATCAGCAAGCTCTATGATAAAGCGGAGATCAGTTTACAGATAAAAACCCTGAACGAGATGATCTCGGATTGTTTAGGACAAAAAACATACACCGAAAGATTGAAGGAGCTGGAGATAGAAGGCTTTCTTGAATTGCCGGATATCTCGGAGAGAATTTTTGCGCTTCAAAGGTTGGTGCTGGAGGATGATTGTCCTGCGCCGGCTCCCCATGAATATGCAAGGACCATGAGAAAGCTGAGGAATAAGGTTACAGAAATGCTTGCGGAGAGGGTAGTAAAGGAGCAGATCAATAAGGAACTGAAGGAAAGAATTCAAAGAAAGCAAGCCCAGTATCTAGCGGAACTAAAGCTGGAGATCCTGAAAAAACATTCGGGACCGGAGAACCTATCAACCCTCAAGAAATACGCAAAGCTTGAAAGACTTGAGGGGAAAAAGCTGAACAGGTCTATGATGGAATTGCTGCGGCCGACTTCAATAGATGAAATTGTGGGACAGCAAAGGGCTATCGGCGCACTTCTTGCCAAGATTGCTTCTCCCTATCCTCAGCATGTATTAATCTACGGTCCCCCCGGTGTGGGGAAAACCTCGGCGGCAAGACTTGCGCTGGAGGTCGCTAAAACAAAGGATTATTCACCATTTTCAGATAGTGCCGGCTTTATCGAGGTTGACGGTACCACCTTGAGGTGGGACCCCAGAGAAATAGCAAATCCGCTGCTTGGATCCGTCCATGACCCTATATACCAGGGCAGCAACCGGGAGTTATCCGACACGGGGATACCGGAACCGAAGATCGGCTTGGTGACGCAAGCTCACGGTGGTATCCTCTTTATTGATGAGATTGGAGAAATGGACCCGATACTTCAGAATAAATTGCTAAAAGTGCTTGAGGATAAAAGAATAGAGTTTGAATCGATTTATTACGACTCTGCCAACAAAAACATGCCCATGTATATTAAAAAACTGTTCGAAGAAGGTGCACCGGCTGATTTTATACTTATCGGAGCAACTACCAGGCAGCCGGAGGATATAAATCCGGCTTTCCGTTCCAGGTGCACAGAAATATTCTTTGAACCCTTAACTCCAAATGATATAATTCAGATAATAGGCAATGCGGTGAAAAAACTGGGGGCGAAGATTGAGAACGGCTGTGCCGAGATAATAAGCCAGTATACCATCGAAGGAAGAAAGGCCGTTAATCTCCTGGCAGATGCGTATAACGTGGCTATAAACAGGCAGAACTGCAAACCGGACGAGGTTTTTATTTCGTGCAGAGACGTATATACCGTTGTACAGACAGGCCGCCTTACCCCCTATGTAAGGCCCAGGAAAAGGGATGACCGCCAGATCGGAAGGGTAATGGCCCTGGGTGTCAGCGGCTATGTTGGATCCCTTTTGGAAATAGAGGCTGTCTCCTTTCCGGCCCTGCAAAAGGGAAACGGGACTATCCGATTTAACGATACCGCCGGGCCGATGACCAAGGATTCGCTGTTTAACGCCGCCGCTGTTATACGCAAGATAAGCGGGGAGATAATAAGCGATTATGATATTCACGTGAATTGTGTCGGCGGGGGCAGGGTGGACGGGCCTTCGGCGGGTATAGCCATTATGGCTGCGATTATCAGCGCCATAAAACAGAAGCCTGTCAGGCAGGATATAGCGGTTACCGGTGAAATATCCATCCGGGGATACGTCAACCCGGTGGGAGGGATAATAGAGAAGATTTACGGGGCCAAGCAAAACAGCATGTCAGCGGTCGTGATTCCTTCGGACAATTTGAAGGATGTGCCGTCAGACCTTACAGGCATAGAGGTATATGCCGTCGATAGAGCGGAAGAAGTATTGCAAATCCTAATAGATGAGTAGCGGGCGGTGAGTTAAATGCAGTCATTGAGCAGAATTCCCCCCCATAGTATTGAAGCCGAACAATCTGTGCTTGGCGCAATGCTGTTGGATAGGGAAGCCATAATCTCTGCTTTGGAATTTGTAAAGGCGGAAGACTTTTATAAGGACAGCCACAGGGAGATCTTCGAGGCTATGTCGGTACTCTTTGAGAAGGGCGAACCTGTGGATTTGATCACCCTTTCAGAGCAGCTGAAACAACGGAACAAGCTGGAAGCGGTTGGAGGCGCCGCTTTTCTGACCGATTTGTCTTCCAGTGTACCTACAATTGCCAATGTTGCTCATTACGCCAGGATTATCCAGGAAAAATCCTTGCTGCGAAGGCTTATCAGGGCCTGCGGGGAGATTTCAGAGAAGAGCTTTGAAGCCGCTGAAGAGGTAGACGGGATTATAGAGTACGCCGAAAAGAGCATATTTGACCTGTCACAGAGGAAGGTGACAAGGAGCTTTATACCCATAAAGGACATACTCATTTCCAGTTTCAACAGAATAGAGAAGCTCTACAGCACTAAAGCAACCATAACAGGCATATCCACCGGATTTACGGACATTGACAATAAAACCTCGGGCATGCAGAAGAGCGATTTGCTGTTGGTTGCGGCACGGCCCTCCATGGGAAAAACCGCATTTGCCTTGAATATAGCCCATAATGCTGCGCTGAAGAGCGGGGTTCCTGTTGCAATTTTCAGCCTTGAGATGTCCAAGGAGCAGCTTGTTAACCGCATGATTTGTGCGGAAGCCAATATCGACAGCCATAAGCTCAGGACAGGCAACCTTGAGGAGGACGACTGGCCAAAGCTCGCCCTGTCCGTTAACAAGCTTTCCAAAGCTAATATTTACATAGACGATACACCGGGAATAACTGTGCCGGAGATGAGGTCAAAATGCAGAAGGCTTAAGCTGGAAAGAGGACTAGAGTTGGTTGTGGTCGACTATCTACAGCTGATGCAGGGGAGCGGCAGGGCTGAGAGCAGGCAGCAGGAGATATCCGATATATCCAGGTCCTTAAAGGCACTGGCCAGGGAAATGGATTGTCCCGTTCTTGCACTATCGCAGCTCAGCAGGGCTCCGGAGATGCGGTCGGAGCACAGGCCCATGCTCTCGGATTTGAGGGAATCCGGCGCTATAGAACAGGATGCGGACGTTGTTATGTTTCTGTACAGGGATGAATATTACCATCCGGATACCGAGAAGAAGAGCATAGCGGAAGTAATCATTGCAAAACAAAGAAACGGTCCGACCGGAACTGTCGAACTGGTTTGGATGGACAAGTATACGAAATTTGCAGACATGGCGAAATTCAGGGAAGAATAAAGGATAGGAATGTGTGTTTGTGCATATCTTTGTGGACAGTGTGGACAAGTGTGGACAATTATGCACATTATCAACAGATTTCATTATATGTTTGAATTATTAGCGCTTGTGGTAATATAATAAATACAACACTGACCTTAAAAGAGGAGGGTATACAATGAAAGTTACCAAGGATATGATTATTTCCGAAGTACTTAGAATGGATAGGGGAACGGCACCAATATTCATGAAACACGGTATGCACTGCCTTGGATGCCCTGCATCTTCCGGTGAGAGCATAGAAGATGCCAGCGCAGTTCACGGTATTGATGCAGATAAACTCGTGGAAGACTTAAACAAATATCTTGAAGGCAAATAAAACAGCCCCGGGCTGTTTTATTTTTTACCCTTTTAAGTGTATAATCGTTTTGGACGGTCAAATTATATTAATTGACGGGAGATTGTCATTTTGGTATTATACTATGGGATTTTTGATGGAAGGAAAGGGAAGCAGAATGACTATTAAGGATAAATACGATGTAATCATTGTGGGAGCAGGTCCCGCAGGAATTTTTACAGCAATCGAACTGACCAAGAACCGGGACCTGGATGTCCTGATAATCGACAAGGGCAGGCAAATACTGAAGAGGACATGTCCCGCCCGTACCGGGGAATGCACCAACTGCGACCCATGCGCCATTGTAACGGGATGGGCAGGAGCAGGGGCTTTCAGCGATGGAAAGCTGTCCTTGAGCCCTGAGGTAGGCGGAAATATTACTGATTATCTTGAAGAACAGGAAGCCGAGGAACTGATTAAATATGCCGATGAAATATATCTGAAGTTTGGCGCAAACCGCGAAGTCCACGGGATGAACGAGAGAAAAGTGGACGAACTGGTGTATGAAGCTTCAAAATACGGGATAAAACTTGTGCCCTGCCCCGTCAGACATTTAGGTACGGACAAGGCCTTTGACGTGTTGAAGGCGATGTATGATTATCTGGTCAAAAAGGGAATAGAGTTCGGGGAGCTTACCACTGCGCAGGACATATTGGTCCGGGAGGGCAGGGTGACGGGTATTAGAATCAAGCAAAAGGGCCAGGAAGAAAAGGAAGTCCAGGCGGAATATATTGTAGTTGCCCCCGGCAGGGGAGGTGCAGAGTGGCTGTCCGGGCAGGCAGCGAAGCTCGGTATCAGTACAAGAAATAATGCAGTGGATATAGGGGTCAGGGTTGAGGTCCCTAATTCGGTTATTGATCATCTCACCAGGGACCTGTATGAAGCGAAGATGGTATACTATTCCGATACATTTGAAAACAAGGTAAGAACGTTCTGCATGAATCCCGGAGGGGTGGTTTCTGAAGAGCATTATGAGGGAGGCATTGTGGTTGTAAACGGGCACAGCTATTCCGACCAGAAGTTAAGAACAAAGAATACGAATTTTGCTCTGCTGGTATCGACTGCCTTTACCGAACCCTTTAACCAGCCCATCGAGTACGGAAAGTATATTGCTAAGCTGGCAAATATGCTGACGGGCGGAGGAATAATGGTTCAAAGGCTGGGGGATTTGCTGAAGGGCAGGAGGACCGATTATGGAAGGCTGAAGAAGTCAACTACCATACCGACATTGAAAAGCGCTGTACCCGGCGACCTTAGCTTTGTACTGCCGGACAGGCACCTGACTTCTATAGTTGAAGCCCTGAAGGCCTTTGATAGTCTCGCACCCAACCTGTACTCCCGTAACACCCTTCTTTACGGATGCGAGGTAAAGTTTTACAGCAGCAAGATCGAGGTGGATAACAGGTTCCAGACCAAGATAAAAAACCTATACACCATTGGTGACGGCGCAGGAATAACCAGGGGCTTGATGCAGGCATCGGTTACAGGCGTGGTGGTGGCTCGGGAAATACTCAAAAGATCAAAATAACATCAACTTTAAAATACACCGGTTGTGTGGTATTATATTATATGGTTTTTTAGCCCGAAGGGGAAAACAAAACCGGGAAGAGGTGTAATTATGTCAAGCTTGGTTGTTATTGGCGCCCAGTGGGGAGATGAGGGAAAGGGAAAGATAATAGATTTCCTGGCCCAAAGGGCAGAGGTGGTTGTCAGGTACCAGGGAGGGAATAACGCAGGCCATACGGTAGAAGTGGGTGAGGAGACATACAAGCTTCACCTTATACCATCGGGGATTCTTTATCCCGAAACCCTGTGCATCGTAGGAAATGGAGTGGTAATAAATCCGGAAGTAATGTTAGATGAACTAAACAGTTTAAAAGATAGGGGAATAGACACGTCAAACCTGCGTATCAGCGACAGATGCCACGTTATAATGCCCTATCACGTTAGAATAGATGACCTGGAGGAAGACAGGAAAGGCGAGGCAAAAATAGGTACGACCAGGAGGGGAATCGGTCCCTGCTATATGGATAAAACCGAAAGGATAGGGATCAGGGTCTGCGACCTCCTGGACAGAGATATTTTCAGAGAAAAGCTGTCCGCAAACCTTGCGGTAAAAAACCTTATCCTGGAGAAGATATACGGCGAGGCCGTCATCTCCTTTGAGGAGGTTTTTGAAAAGTACTGCGGTTATGCTGAGCAGTTGAGGGAATATGTTGAAGATACTACAATAACACTATATAATGCCCTAAGAGAAGGCAAAAAGGTCTTATTCGAAGGAGCCCAGGGAACCCTGCTGGATAATGACCTGGGAACCTATCCCTTTGTTACATCCTCTCACCCTATAGCAGGGGGAGTTTGCATCGGGTCAGGAGTCGGTCCCACATATATAAACCGTGTTACCGGTGTTGTTAAAGCATATACTACCAGAGTTGGAAAAGGTCCCTTCCCGACCGAACTGCTGGACGAAACAGGTGACGCGATGAGGGAGAAGGGACACGAATACGGAACAACCACCGGAAGACCAAGGAGATGCGGCTGGCTTGACGCAGTCATGCTCAGATTCGCAGTCAGGACCAATGGATTAAGCAGCCTGGCAATTACTAAACTTGATATACTGAGCGGGCTTGATAAGGTGAAGATATGTACAGGATATGAGTATGACGGCACCGTTATAAAAGAGTTTCCCGCAAGCCTCGATGCTTTGGAAAAGTGTAAACCGATTTACGAGGAGATGGAAGGATGGCATGAGGATATCAGCAATATTGCTTCATACCAGGAGCTCCCGCTCAATGCGAGAAAATACCTGGAAAGGATAGAACAGCTCACGGATGTCAAGATTTCCATTGTTTCGGTTGGGCCGAGGAGAAATCAGACAATTGTGCTGGAGAACCACATATAATGACTGTAAAAATGTCTTGCAGATGAGATATATTACCCGGCCAATTTTTTTCATAAACTGTTGACATTAAAACGATTATCCTTTATCATATATTATTGTCGATAGAATTGTCGGATGACCCATTAGCTCAGTTGGTAGAGCACCTGACTCTTAATCAGGGTGTCCAGGGTTCGAGTCCCTGATGGGTCACCACTGCGGCCCGGTAGTTCAGCTTGGTTAGAATGCCAGCCTGTCACGCTGGAGGTCGAGGGTTCGAGCCCCTTCCGGGTCGCCATTTATGCTGGTGTAGCTCAATTGGCAGAGCAGCTGACTTGTAATCAGCAGGTTGCGGGTTCAAGTCCCATCACCAGCTCCAAAACATTGAAAAACCTTGCATCCTATCGGATGCGAGGTTTTTTGTTGTCTTTTACTTGCACCTCAGGTCTTCGCCATAGAATTCAAGGGC
>Ga0067045_1029456_pt1 | contig 20703 bp, 18 predicted proteins | sample TerdegcTABiofilm_FD_59184 | JGI IMG/M metagenome (GOLD analysis project Ga0067045, IMG submission 59184) | Combined Assembly of (Gp0054472, Gp0054536) Wastewater bioreactor microbial communities from Singapore -Terephthalate degrading...
GGGGTCGGGGCCGAGGGTGTTTTTCCACTCGGGGGGGGCGCCGCGGCCGTCCATCACGTGGCAGCCGGCGCAGGAGCGGGCGATGAAATGCGGGCCCAGGCCGTCGCGCGCGGTGGTGGAGGCCGGTGCCTCGACCCAGTTGCGCTTGAAGAACGAATTGCCGATGACGAAGCGCGTCTGCTCGGCATCGGTGAGGTTGGCCAGGCCGAAAGAAAACGCCTGGCGGCCAGTGGCGAAAACGGTACCGCGGCCGCCAGTGCGTTCACCCAGCGGGTCGGGGTCGGGTTCGGCGCTGGCCCGGACGTGGAGGAACAGCAAGGCCGATGCGGCCGCGACAGCCCCCATGGCTAGCGTGAAACGGCTGGCTGCGGGATGGAGTTTCATGGTGTCGGGGATTCTGCAGGGGTGGCCCGTCGGGGCTGGAACGGGCCCGGCGCGGCACCCCGTGGGCGCGCCGGGCCAGAAAGAGCGGCACCAGGCCGCTCCGGTGCGGCCTCAGGGTTCGACCAGGGTCAGCTTGGCGATGCCGACGGCCCCGGCGGATTCCACCAGCAGCTTGGACTGCTCGACCAGGCTGGCGATGGTCTTTTCGATCACCGGGCGACCGGCCGAGCCCTGGATGATGGCGCGGTCGAACGGGGCCGGGATGCCCTCGGCCAGCTTGACCGACTCGGCGATCTGTACGGTCACCTTGTCGCTCAGCGCCGGGTTCTTGGTGGCCACCAGATCGCGCACGCCCGGGCCCTTGAGCAGGCTGCCGTCGCGCTGGCGGTACTGGCCCAGCCACACGTTCTGGATGCCCTTGGCGTTGGTGGCGGCATCGCGGTGGGTGTTGTCGGAGAAGCAAGAGTGTTCGTCTTCCTGGTCCTGCGAGTTCAGGGCCACTTCCAGGCGTTCGCCCGAGAGTTCACCGCGCGAGAGCGAGCCCAGGCCCACGATGATCTTGCGCACCGATTCCTTGCCGCCCTTTTCAAACTTGGCTCGGTAGTTCTTCTTGCCGGGTTCCCAGGCCTTGGTGACGGCCGCCAGGTCGTCGATCAGCAGCGAGGTGGCCACCGTCAGGTATTGGGCGCGGCGCTCGGCATTCTTGCCCTTGCCCACCACGTAGTCTTCGAAGCTGCGGTTGCCCGGGCCGGTTTCGCTCAGGTCCTGGCCCCACAGCAGGAATTCGATGGCGTGCCAGCCGGCGCTGATGTTCTCTTCACCGCCGCGCTCGTTGAATTTGGCCAGGTTGGCCTTGGTGATCTTGAACTTCGGGTTGTTGACCAGGCCGCTGTCGGGCTTGCCTTCGACGTAGTCCACATAGGCTTCGTCCAGCGGCCAGGCATTGATCTGGCCTTCGGGTCCGTTGTCGTCGTCGATCGGGCCACCGTAGAAACGGAACGCCTCGGTCTGGCCATAGAACTCGCGCGCGTTCAGCCAGGCCTTGCGTGCCTTGTTCAGGCCTTCGGCCGAGGGCGCGGCCACGAAGGCGGCGATGGTGGCCTGCATGTCCCGGGCGCTGGACAGGGCGTCGCTGTAGTTGGCGTGCACCAGGGTGGCGTAGTGGCGCGCCACGGCCTTGTAGTCGACCGCAGAGGTGGCGGTCGGGGCCGTGACCGCGATGGAAGGCGTCTGCGCCTGGGCGGCCCAGGGGGCCAGGCCCAGGGAAGACAAGGCCAGCACGGCGGCGGCGATGGACGAAGGTTTCATGGTGCTCCTGCTCCTTTGAGTAAATGAGAACAATTTCATTCTAGACCCGCGCCACCGCCGTGCGCGGGCGGTGGCGCCATTTTGGATGCCGGCCACGCATCAGGATGGTGGATCGGCGCGGTCGACATCCTGCCAGGCCGCGATCACCGGCGCGGTGGGGCGCAAGGTGTACTGGCGCCCGCCGGAGGGCACGCTTTGCAGCAGGCCGGCGCGCACGAGCGAGACGCACAACCGCGTCACCGAACTGTAGGCCACCTGGACGCCGCGCTGGCGCAGCGCGGCGTAGGCGTCCTGCCAGCCGCGGGGCGTGGGTCCGAAGCGGCAGAACTGCGCCAGCACCTCCAGCCGGTAACGGGTCGGCTGGAGGCCGGCTTGCGCGATCAGGGCGGCCAGTCGCTCGGGCATGGCGGTCAGCCCTTTTCGCCCCGGCGGTCGGTGCGGCGGCGGGTGGCCGGCCGCCGGCGTCCTGGCCACGGGGTATGCACGGCGGTGATCAGAACCGGTGCTTGAGTGTCAGCAGCACCGAGCGGGGTTCGGCCCAGGCGTACTGGCTGTAGAAGCCCACTTGCGAGTAGTAGCGCTTGTCGGTGGCGTTGTCGATGTTGAGCTGCAGGCTGGTCTGCGGGCTGATTTCGTAGCGCGCCATCAGGTTGACCAGGGTGTAGGCCGCCTGTTCGATGCGGCTGACGTTGCCCGTCGGGTCAAGGCCTTCGCCGTAGTGACCGCCCACCCAGTTGACGCCGCCGCCGAGTACCAGCTTGCTCCATGCGCCGGGCAGGCGGTAGCTGGTGAACACCTTGAGCATCTTGCGCGGCATGTCGGAATTGACGTCCTTGTTCGCGGCGTCCTGGGCCTTGAACTGCGACAGGCCCACGCTCAGGTTCCAGCCGGGCTGCAGTTCGCCCGACACGTCCAGCTCGAAGCCCCGGCTGCGGGTGCCCTTGGCCGCGTAGTAGGCCTGGGCGGGCGGGCTGGAGCCCGGCACCATCTGGCCCACGTCGGCCTGCGCGAGGTTGTCCTGATCGATCTGGAACAGGGTCAGGCCGGCGTTCAGGCGGCCATCGAGGTACTCGGCCTTGATGCCGACTTCCTTGCTGTTGCCTTCGATCGGGTCGAGGTAGCGGCCGTTGCGGTCGCGTTCGCTTTGCGGGTTGAAGATGCTGGTGTAGCTGGCAAAGGCCGAGTAGGTGTCGTTCAGGTCGTAGACCAGGCCGGCGTAGGGGGTGACCTTGCTGTGCTTGATGGCGTAGGCGCTGCCGTAGTAGTCCAGGCCCGACTTCTTCCATTCGGTGGCGCGTGCGCCCAGGATCAGCTTGAGCGGGTCGGTGAGGGACAGCTTGGTGGCGGCGTAGAGGCCGGTCTGCGTGGTTTTGAAGGACTCGTAGTCGTAGCGGTCGCCCCAGACCGGTTCAGCCGAATGGCCCGTCCAGTTGCGGAAGTCGCCCACGTCGGGCCAGCTCAGGGCGGGGTACCCGTCGGCGTCGAACTTCTGGGTCGAGTGCTGCAGGCCCACCGTCAGCTCGTGCCGGCGGCCGAAGGCGTCGAACGGGCCGCTGGCCTGCAGGTCCACGTCGTCCTGCTTGCGGCTGGTGGCGTAGCGGCCGGGCCAGGCCGTCAGGCCCAGGCCGGTCTGGCGATCGACGACCCCGTAGATGTAGAGCAATTTGGAAAAGCCTCCGGTTTCGCTGTGCTGGACGGTGCTGCGCAGCTTCCAGTCGTTGTCCAGCCGGTGCTTGAGTTCGGCGAAGGCCACTTTGTTGGTGGCCTTGTAGCGCGTCCAGTCGGCGGAGGTGGTGGTGGACGGGTCGAAGTCCGTGCGCGAACCGTCGCTGTACCAAGCCGGAATGCCGCCCCACGACGGGCTCTTGGGGTCGTTGACCTGCTGGCTGGCGCCGACCGTGAGCTGGGTGCGCGGCGTGAGATCGGCCGCCACCGTGCCGTAGAACTCGTTGTGGTCTTCCCCGGCGCCCTGGCGCACGGAATCCTGCTTCTGCAGCGCACCGACGACGCGGGCGCGCACGCTGCCGTCGGCATTGAGCGGGGTGCTCAGATCGACCATGCCGTGGGTCTGCTGGTGGTTGCCCAGGCCCAGTTCCAACTGGCCGGTGAAGACCTTGCTGGTGGCGCGCTTGCGCACCATGTTGATCGCGGCCGACGGGTTGCCCACGCCCACCAGCAGCCCTGCGGCTCCGCGCACGATTTCGATGCGGTCGTAGATGGCCACGCCGGACAGCGATTCACCGGCCGACCAGCCGGCTTCCCAGGCGGTGGCGACGCCGTCGACCTGCAGGTTGGTGATGTCGAAGCCCCGTGCGGCAAAGCCGTAGCGGGCGCTGTCGAACTCCTGGGACGAGATGCCCGCGGTCTGTTCGACGACGTCTTTGATGCTGTTCAGGCCCTGGTCGTCCAGGCGCTCGCGCGTGACCACGGTGACCGACTGCGGCGTCTCGCGCAGCGTCAGGGTCAGGCCCGTGGCGGTGCTGGCGCCCTCGGCGGTGTACGACTGGGTGTTTTCGGTGGTCAGGGTCGGCGTGCTGCTGGCGCGGACCGTCACGGTCTTCAGCGTGTGCGCCTCGCTGCTGGTCTGGGCATGGGCGCTGGTGGCGACGGCCAGGCCCGCCGCCAGCAGGACGGCGGTGGACACGGGGGAGTGGGCAAAGGGCAGGGACATGGTGGTCAAGCGCAAGGGAGGAAAAGAAGGGATCGGGCGGCCGTCGCGGCGGCCAGCGTCAGGCGCGGGGCCGCCGCCAGCCGAACCAGGCGCTCAGCAGCACCGGCAGGCCGAGGCCGATGGCCGCGAGGTGGTCGCCCCAGTCGTCGGAAACCAGGCCGGTGATCAGGCCGATCAGGCACAGCAGGCCCACGACCAGCGGCCAGCGAAAGATCTGCCACAGGCTCATGGGGCTTCTCCTGCCGGACTCAGGGCGCCGCCGGTGGCGGGCGCCTGGCGCTGGGCGCGGGCCTGGCGCCGCCGCGCGATCCAGAGGTACAGGCCGCTGCCCAGCACGATGATGGTGATGACGTCGAGCACCGCCCAGAGGATCTGCATGGGCCGGCCGCCGTAGTCGCCGAAATGCAGGGGCTGCGACACCAGCAGCGCGGTCAGGTACCACGGCAGCGGGGCCGCGGCGCTGACTTCCGCGGTCTTGGCGTCCACCAGCACCGGCAGCAGCAGGCGGGCGGTCAGCGGCTCGTTGCCGCGCAGGAAGAAGGTGGTGTGGTGGGGGCTGGAATAGGCGGTGCCCGGGAAGGCCACGAACGACAGCTTCATGCCGGGCGCTTCGGCCAGCGCCGCGTCGTGGGCGCGTTGCAGCGGGGCCCGTTCGGCCACCGGGGTGACGGGCTGGCCCTGGTAGGGCGCGAGCAGGCTGCTCAGCTCGGTGTATTGCCAGTACTTGATGAGCAGGTCGGCCCACGTGTTGATCATGCCGGTACCGCCGACCACGAAGGCCCAGACCAGGGTCACCACGCCCAGCAGGTTGTGCAGGTCCAGCCACTTCACGCGCGGCGAGCGGTCGCGCCGCACCTCGCCGAAGCGCAGCTTGCGCATGAAGGGCGCGTAGAGCACGGTGCCGCTGACGATGGCGGCCAGCATGAGCAGGCCCATGAGCCCCAGGAAAAGCTTGCCCGGCAGGCCGGCGAACAGGTCGACGTGCAGCTTGAACATGACCCACATGAAGCCCTGGTCGAAACGCGGCTGGGCCAGTACCTCGCCGGTGCGCGCGTCCAGCACCACCGAGCGGAAGTCGTCGGTCGGGGCGGGTGTCGGTGTCAGCGTGAAGAACCAGAGGTTGTCGTCGTCCTCGTCGGGCGAGGCGAACTGCACCACCCGGTCCGGGTGCTGCGCCTGGGCGGTGGTGAGCAGCCGGTCCAGCGGGACCTTGGGCGTGTCGGCCGCCATGGCCGGGGCCTCGACTTCGGTGCCCAGCATGTGGCCGATTTCGTGGTGGAAGATCAGGGGCAGGCCGGTGATGCACAGCAGCAGCAGGAAGACCGTGCTGATCAGGCTGCTCCAGGTGTGCACCCAGCTCCAGGTGCGCAGGCTTCGGGGGCTCATGATGGGTTCAGTGTTTCCAGTTGAGGGTGATGGACAGGCTGCGTGGCGCCGCGCAGCACCTCGACCCGGCGCGCACTGCGGTGTCCATGTCGCCATGCAGCAGTCCCGTGGCAACGGGCATGCCGATGCCGTCTTCCTGGAAGTTGGTGATGTCGAAGCCGCGGGCCGCGCGAGGCGGGCGGTGAACGCCCGGAGCAGCAAGGGTGCGAAGGAACATGGAACGCGAGACACCAGGTGTCTTCCTGAAGGAGCGGAAGGGACATTGCTGGCTCGCGCGGACGGCGGCACGCCCGCAGTAGGGGTGTGGGTGTCCGGAGGGTGGCTGGCTGTTATTAAATGATAACAATTTTCATTTGATTTTTAAGATGCGTCTCTAAAAAACGACACCCTGTCCGCCGCGGGCGGCGGACACCCGCAGACAGCCCTGGGCGCTGTTTTCAGAAGGAGAACGTCGTCATCGGGGTGGGGTAACGGGAAAAACGGACAGGCTTTTGCGCTTGATCAACAGGTATTTCCAGCGCCGCCTTGAACTTCATATGAGAATCATTCTCATAAATTCACAAGGAGGTCGGTATGGCGATGTCGATGGACAGCGGGGCGGCGGCGCGGCGCGCTCCCGCATCAGGAGCAGGACTGTCAGCAAGCCCGCAGGTGCTGGCCTGGGCGCGGGCGGCGCAGCGGGAAGGCCGTCTGCTGACGGCGATGGCGTTCTACCGCCAGGGGCTGGCCCAGGCCTTCGGGGCGCTGCACGCTCCCGTGCCGGCCGAGGCCTGTGCGGCCATGGACGAGTTGGTGGCTTGCAGCGACGGGCTGGCGGCGCTGAACGAAGCGCAGGGGCGCCCCGACATGGCGGCCGAGGTGCTGGGCGAACTGCACCGCACGCTGCTGCGCCTGGTCTGCAGCCCCGATGCCTGCACACAGCGCCGGCAGGCGGCGCTCTGGCACAGCCACGCCTCGCACAGCGCTTTGATGGCGCTGGCGCAGGCGCACGGCTGGAGCCCTGCCATCGACGCGGCGGTGCGTGCGGGCTGCCTGGGCTGGCGGGTGCGGGGTGGGCCGGCTGGCACCCCGCACTGACGCCGTGTGAAGGCGGTCAGGCCAGGGGTTCGATGGCCTGCCAGTCGACCCGCAGCGGGTCCTTGCGCGAGAACAGCTCGATGTGCGCGTCGATGGCGCCCTGCACCCGGGCCAGTTGGTCGGCGTCGGCGGCCTGGCAATCGAAGCGCAGCAGCGCGGCGTCCGCAGTCAGCAGGCAGCGGCCCCAGGGAAACGCGGCATCGCCCTGGTGCGCGTCGTGGTGCACGGGGATCTTGCGGCTGAAGTGGTAGCACAGGCGCTGCAGGATGCGGCTGGCTTCGGGCGTGGCGACGTGGCCTTGGCGACGGATCATGAGGTGGCGGCAAGCGGGCTGGGGACGGAATCGGAAGCGGCACTGGCGGTGGCGTCGGCCAGCACCATGAGGTGCCCTTGCGAGCAGGTTTCGACGCGGGCGCGCACACCGTAGACCTGCCGCAGCAGCGCGGGCGTCAGGATCTGGGCCGGTGCCCCGGCGGCCGCGAGCGCACCGTGGTGCAGCACCAGCACCTGGTCGCAGAAACGCGCGGCGAGGTTCAGGTCGTGCACCGCCACCAGGCACAGCGTGCCGGTGGCGCGCGCGTGGCGCCGCAGGGTGTCGAGCACGGTCAGTTGCCAGCGCAGGTCGAGTGCGCTGGTGGGTTCGTCGAGCAGCAGCAGGCGCGGCGCCCGCACGATGGCCTGGGCCAGTCCGACCATCTGGCGCTGCCCCCCTGAGAGTTCGTCCATGCGCCGCAGGCCCAGTTCGGCCAGATCCAGCTCGGCCACCACCTGTTCGATGGCTGCCGCACGCCGCTCGGCCGGCCATTCGCTGCGGCCGGCGCGCAGCGCGCTCTGCCAGATCTCGTAGGCCAACAGCGAGGTCGGTTGCGGCAGCGCCTGCGGCAGGTAGCCGATGCGCCGCAGGCGTTCGCGGGTGGGCAGCGTGGCCATGTCGGCGCCGTCCAGCAGCACGCGGCCGCTGGCGGGCAGCAGGCCGGCGATGGCTTTGAGCAAGGTCGATTTGCCGGCGGCGTTGGGGCCGACCAGTGCGACCAGGCTGCCGGGCGCCACGGCGGGCAGGCTGATGCCGCCGATCACCCGTTGGCCGCTGTAGCCGGCCACCAGTGCGTCGAGTTGCAGGCCGGAGGAAGCAGGGGTCTGGTCCATCACAGTCTCCGCTGGCGCAGCACCAGCACCATGAACAGCGGCACGCCCACCAGCGCGGTGACGATGCCGATGGGCAGCACCACGCCGGGAATCACCGCCTTGCTGAGGATCGAGGCGGCCGAGAGCATGAGCGCGCCGGCCAGCGCCGCGCCGGGCAGCAGGTAGCGGTGGTCTTCGCCCAGCAGCAGGCGCGCCATGTGCGGCCCGACCAGGCCGACGAAGCCGATGGTGCCCACGAACGACAGCGCGGTGGCGGCCAGCAGGCTCACGCGCAGCAGCGTGACCAGGCGCAGGCGTTCGACAGGGATGCCGAAGCTGCGCGCCTGGTCTTCGCCGGCACGCAGCGCGGTGAGTGCCCAGACCTGGGTGGCCGACCAGAGCATGCAGAGGCCGAGCACGGTGCCGACGATGGCGATCTTGATGCCGGTGGCGCGGCCCAGGCTGCCCATGGTCCAGAACACGATCTGCTGCAGCGCATTGCTGTCGGCCACGTACTGCAGCAGCCACAGCAGGGATTCGAAGGTGAACAGCAGCGCGATGCCGAACAGCACCACCGTGTCCACCGTGGCACCCTGGCGCCACGACAGCCACTGGATCAGGCCGGTGGCGCAGGCGGCGCCGATGAAGGCAAACACCGGAACGGCGAGGTTTTCCGTCCAGGCGATCCAGGTCACGCCGCTGACCACCGCCACGGACGCGCCCACTGCCGCCGCCGCCGACAAGCCGAGCGTGAAGGGGCTGGCCAGCGGGTTGTTGAGCGCGGTCTGCATTTCGGCGCCGGCCAGGCCCAGGCTGGCCCCCACCAGCAGCGCCATCACCGCGTAGGGCAGGCGCACCTGCCAGATGATGACCTGCTGCGCGGTGGGCACGCTGTCGGGCCAGAGCAGGCCGCGCACCACGTCGGCGAAGCTCAGGTCGGAAGGGCCGATCGCCATGTCGGCCACGGTGCAGGCCAGCAGGGCCAGCGCCATGACGCCCAGCACCAGGAAGCGCCGGCGCGCGAACTGCGCGTAGCGGCCGGCCAGCGCGGGCGGGGCCGACAGGCCGGCGGCGGGGGAGGTGGGGGCGGTCATGGGGGGCTTCTTTTTTGGGGGCTTCTGAAGGGCTGGGCGCTGGCTCAGGTAGGGCGCGGCGGCGCTGCCGGGCGCTGCGCGAGCGCGATGGCATCCACCAGCGCGGGCAGCATCACCGCGCCGTGGTCCAGGCCGGGCAACACCGCGAAGTCCACATCGAGTTCGGGCCAGTGCGCTGCCTGCAGCCGTTCGGCCAGGGTGCGGGCGTGCGCGATCATGTGGCGCTCGCGCTGCACCCGGGCGCGCTCGGGCGTGGCGGCCGCGTCGGCGTGCTCGTCGCCGCCGACCCGAAGCTGCAGGTGGACCTGGAACGGCAGTGTGCTGGGGGCGGCATGGCGCTGCACGAAGGCATCGACCTCGCGCATCACCTGGGCACCGTTCCACCAGAGCGAAGGGCTGGCGGCGGCGCAGCGGGTGAACAGGGCCGGCCGGGTCAGCAGCGCATGCACGCCCAGCAGACCGCCGTAGGAGTGGCCGAAGAAGCTCAGGCGCCGGTCGTCCACGGGCAGCGCGGCGCGCACGCGCGGCAGCACCTGCTGCGCCACGAAATCCAGCCAGCGGTCGGCGCCTCCCCGGTCGGCGGCGGGCAAGGCGCCCGGGGCGGGTGGGGTGTAGTCGCGCTGGCGCAGGCGGTGGTCGTAAGGCGCGTCACCCGGGTGGCCGATCGCGATCACCACCAGCGGGTCGGGGCGCAGTTCCGCCGGGCGCGATGCGCTGTTGTGGGCCAGTTGCGCTGCGAGCGCGAAGGTGGCGTTGCCGTCGGGCAGCACCAGCACCGGGTGGCCGCCGGCGGGCGCCGGCGCGGCGGGGGCCTGCACCCAGACGCGCCAGGTGTGGCCGCTGTCGGGGTCGTGCCAGTCGGCCTGTGTGGTGCCGGGCAACTGGGCCGGGCCGTCGCCCAGGCTGTCCAGCGGTGTCCGGGCCCGCAGCGGCCGGGCCGGTGCGCAGCCCGCCATGCCGAACCCGCCGGCCATGGCGGCGGCCGACGCGATCCAGGTGCGGCGCCGGGTCACAGGCTGGTCCAGTACACCCCCTCCAGCGGAATGGGCAGGAAGTGCTGGTACAGGTTCTGCAGCGTGGCGCGCGGGTCCAGGTCCTGGAAGCGTTCGGGGTAGAACCACTGCGCCATCACCTGCACCGCCACCACGTTCAGCGGCGAGTTGTAGAAGTGGTGCCAGATCGCGTGCGCGCGGCCGGGCCGCGTGGCCTGCAACTGGTCGATGAAGCGGCGCTGCGTGGCGCGCTGGAGCGAGGCTTTGGCTTCGGCGGGGGTGGCGTCGGCGCCGAGCACCACGCGCAGCGGCATCTGCCTGGCGGTGGCCAGGCTGCCGATGCCGGTGCCGATGTAGTGCTGCGGCTGCTGCGCCAGCAGCAGCTCGGGGTTGAGGGTGCCGTGCTCGCCAGGGATCAGGCCCTTGGCCACGTTGGCGCCGCCGGCCGCGTCGAGCAGCACGCCCACGAGGCCGACCATGGTGGCGCAGCACTCGTCCGCAAGGCCGACGCGGTTTTCCAGAAACACGCTGGGCTTGCGCGCGGGTGCCCCCGGGCCGGCCAGGCGTTCCGTCACGCGCGCGAGCTGCTGGCGCCACTCGGTGTTGAAGGCGGTGGCGCGGTCGCTTTTGCCCAGCACCTTGCCCAGCAGAGCGATGCTGGTGGGCGTGTTCTTCAGCGGGTCCTGGCGGAAGTCCACGAACAGCACGGCGGTGCCGGCCGCTTCCAGCCGCGAGACGATTTCGCGGTCGCCCTTGCTCGGGCCGTGCCCGCCGGCCAGGCCGAAGATCGCCACCTGAGGCCGCAGCGCGATGGCCTGCTCGTCGCTGAAGGTGCTGCTGCCTGCGCGGCCGATGCGGGCCACCCGATCAAGCTGGGGAAACTGGCGGTGCCACTGCGCGTAGCCGGCCGGGTCCAGCGTTTCGTAGTCGCCCATCATGGCCACCAGGCGCCGCGACGGGTCACCGCCTTCCAGCAGGCCCAGCACCGGCAGCAGCCGTCCTTCACCCAGCAGCACCCGGTCCACCTGGGTGGGCACCGACACCGAACGCCCGGCGAGGTCGACCACGGTCTGCCGGTCGGCAGCCTGTGCCCAACCACTGAGCAGCACCAGGGCGAAGGCCGCCAGACGCCGCGTAGCCCGCGCCAGACCGGGTGTTTGTGGTGTTGGCGACACGCGGTCGGCCGGCCAGTGTGACGAGGCGCCCAATGCGTTCATAATTGAGAATGCTTCCTATTATCGAGATTGCCAAGCATCGCACAAAATGCGGGCCGCCGTGTTTGCTGCGGCAAGAAAGATGTTTGGAAATCGCGCCATGCGCCCGGCCGGGCGCAGCCTGTCTGTCTGCCCGTTGATCACACCGCCATGTCCGTCTCCTCCCCGCTGAACGTGTCCATGTCTGCCGTTGAACAGGCGCCACCGGCGCTGCAGTTGCAGAACCACCTCAGGCACATGCACGTGCTGCGGCCGGGCCTGCACGTGCACGCCGACGACATGGTGGACACGCAGGACTTCACTGCGGTGGGCGAGATCGAGCAGGGCCTGCGCATCGTCATGTTGCTCGAAGGCTCGGTGGACGTGAGCTACGGGCATCGGCGCGTGGTGCTCAACAGCGCAGCGGGCGAACGCAGCCGGCCGGGCCGGTGCGGCCCGGTGCCGCGGGGGCTGTTGGTCTCCATCGCCGAAAGCGACCGCTTCGAGCGGCGTGCGCGGCAGGGCTACCGGGCGCGCCGGTTGAGCATCGGCATGGGCGAACCCTGGCTGACGCAGGTCATGGCCGGTGCCGCGCTGCCACCGGTGGACGATTTCGTGCACGCGCACCTGGCCATGCAGGCCTGGCAGCCGTCCGCGCGCGCGGTCGCCATGGCCGAACAGCTCGTGCACACGCCGGCGCTCAGTGGTCCGTTCCTGAACCTGTACATGGAAAGCCGGGTGCTGGAGCTGGTGAGCGAAGCGCTGGCCTGCCTCGGATCGCCAGCGGGGTCCGCCCCAGCCCCCGCGCCGGCGTCCGCCGGCACCCGGCTGCTGCCGCACGAATACCGGCGCATCCGGGCGCTGCACGCATTCCTGCAGACCGACCAGGCGTTCGATCTGTCGCTGGACGAGCTGGCGCACCAGGCCGGCACCAACGCCAATACCTTGCAGAAGCACTTCCGCGCGGTGTATGGCACCACCGTGTTCGATCACCTGCGTGAGTGCCGCCTGCAGCGCGCGCGCCAGGCGCTGGAGCGCGACGGCCTGAGCGTGTCGCAGGCGGCGCTGCTGGCCGGCTACAGCAGCGCCGCCAATTTTGCGACCGCTTTCCGCAAGCGTTTTGGCCTGGCCCCCAAGCTGGCGCGCGGCCGGTTCTGAAGCGGCGCTCGGGTCGGTGCGGCGCAAACATCTTTGTGGGCGGCGCAAACGTCCGGCGTGGGCGCGCATGCCATCATCGGTTTGGCAATGATTGCGAATCAATCGCATCTAATGGGCTGGTGACCAGGTCCCCGGAGGGAGGGGTCGCCGGGCCCTTTTCCGATCTCCCAACCAGGAACCCCTGTCCATGAAAACGTCGTCTGGCCGCCGGATGCGGCCCAATCCTTTTGTCCTGGCGTTGCTGGCGGGCAGCACCGCCGCGATGGCACAGACCCCGGCCAGCAGCGCCGAAGACACCGTGCTGGCGCCGGTGGTCGTGCGCAGCAAGTACGAACGCGAAGACCTGCCCGCCCGGGCGCCGGGCAACAAGGCCGCTTCGGGTGCACGCCTGGGCATCCTGGGGGCCACGGCCATCATGGAGGCGCCCGTGCACGTCAACGCCTACACGCGCGAGCTGGCCGAGGACTGGTCCGCGCTGACGCTGCAGGATGTGCTGGAGAACGACTCCGCCGTCGTCTTCACCACCAACAAGAACCACCTGCTGCAGAACTTCAACCTGCGCGGCCTGGACATGGGCGCGATGGACATCGCCACCAACGGTCTGTACGGCATCGCCCCGGCCAATTCGGTGCCGGTGGAGATGTTCGAACGCATCGAGGTGCTGCGGGGGCCGAACGTGCTGCTTTCGGGCATGCCGCCGCTGTCCAGCGTGGCGGGCACCGTCAACATGGTGACCAAGCGCGCGCTGGCGCAGCCCGTGACCGACCTGACGCTGACCTACGGCTCCGAGTCGTACCTTCAGGGCCATGTCGACGTGGGCCGCCGTTTCGGCGATCAGCAGCGGCTGGGCCTGCGCTTCAACGGGGTGTACGGCTCCGGCGACATGGGCGCCAAGGGCGAAGAGCAGAGCCGCCGGGTCGGTGCGTTGGCGCTCGACTACCTGGGCGACAGCGCCCGCTTCTCGCTCGATCTCTACAGCAGCGTCAACAAGATCGACAACGGCAGCCCGGGCATGTTCAACTTCCTGGGCAATGCGTCGATCCCTGGCGTGGGCCGGCTGCTGTCGCCGCCTTCGGGTGACACCAACATGTTCCGCGGCACCCACGGCGAGTACGACAACAGCGGCGTGCTGGCGCGCGCCGAGGTCGACTTCTCCCGGGACTGGCAGGGTTATTTCGCGGTCGGGGGCTCCGAGGCCGAAGGCCAGGGCCTGCTGTTCGGCACGCGCGCCTACGTCACCGGTGAGGACGGCACCACACGCGGGGCGATCTACAACGTGCACACGAAATCCGAGCGCCGCACGGCCGAAGCCGGGGTGATCGGCACGTTCGACACCGGCGGCGTCAAGCACCGCCTGCAGCTCTCGGCCAACGTCCTCAAGCACAAGGAAGGCACGGTCAACACGGCCTGCAACTACTGCTACACCACCAACCTGTACGACCCGGTGGTGCCGGTCTTCCCGGCAGCGCCGACCTGGAAGGGTTACACCACCCAGAACGAGTACCGCTCGCTCGCGGTGGCCGACACCCTGGGTTTTGCCGATGACACCGTGCTGCTCACGGTGGGCGGCCGCCACCAGACGGTGGAGATGCCGCTGTCCGGTTACAGCGAAGCGCGCTTCTCGCCCATGGTGGCCGCCGTCGTGCGGCCCTGGGGCGAACAGGTCTCGCTGTTCGGCAACTACACCGAAGGGCTGGAGCCGGGTCAGGTCGTGGGCGTGGGTTATGCCAACGCGGGCGAGGCCCTGCCACCCAAGCAGACCCAACAGGTCGAGTTCGGCACCAAGCTGCAAAGCGGCGCGCTGACGCACACCCTCAGCGCCTTCCAGATCCAGCGCCCGTCCTTCATCAGCAACAGCGCCAACCAGCTCGTCGACGACGGTGAGCAGCGCCTGCGCGGCGTGGAATGGAGCCTGTATGGCCAGCTGACGAAAGACCTGTCGCTGCTGGGCGGGATCACCCACATCCGTTCCGAGCAGCGCAACACCGGCAAGAACACCTTCGGCACGCCCGAATGGCGTGTGCGCCTGGGGCTGGACTGGCAGACGCCCGTGCAGGGCCTGAAGGTGGGCGGCCGCGTGATCCACACCGGCACGCAGTGGGCCGACTCGGGCAACAAGCTGCGCATGCCCTCGTGGAACCGGCTCGACCTGAACGCCAGCTACGCGACCCAGATCGGCGCCACGCCCGTGCGGTTCAACGCCAGCGTGGAAAACGTGGCCGACAAGAAGTACTGGATCGGCACCTTCGGCGACGGCTTCGTCATGGCCGGTGCACCGCGCACCTTCAAGCTGTCGGCCACGGTGTCGTTCTGATCGGCGGCGGTGCGGCCCCCGAGGCATCGGGCACGCGCATTGCGGGCCCATGGCTGGCTGCCCTTTGCGCGTTTCTGGCCGCGAAAGCCCCGTCAGGGCCCGCCCAGCGGCCGAGCCAGCCGCTCACGTTCAAGCCTCCTGGGTGATCACCACCTGCGGCTGCAGGCGCTGCGCGTCTTCGGCCTTGCTCAGGCCGGTGCCGGCGGTGAGCAGCGCGGCCGAGCCGGCGGCGATGCCCCAGGTGAAGGCTTCCTGCAGCGGCAGGCCGCGCTGCAGGCCCCAGACCAGGCCGCCGACGAAGCTGTCGCCCGCCCCCACAGCGCTGGCCACGGGAATGTCCAGCGCCGGCGTGCTCCACACACCTTCGCGCGTGGCCAGCACCGCGCCCAGATGGCCCAGCGTCAGCGCCACCACCTCGGCCCGGCCCTGGCGCACCAGGTCCTGCGCGGCGGTCTGCCACTGCGCGGCGTTGTCCAGCGGGCGGTCGACCAGCGCGCTCAGTTCACGCAGGTTGGGCTTGAACAGCCAGACACCTTCGGCCAGTGCGGCCGCCAGCGCCGGGCCCGAGGTGTCGAGCACGAAGCGGCCGCCGCGCTGGCGCGTCAGCGCCGCCAGCCGGGCGTAGAAATCGGTGGGCGCGCCGGGCGGCAGGCTGCCGCTGGCCACGAGGATGTCGGGGAAAGGCTGCAGCGCTTCCAGGTATTGCAGGCAGTGCTGCCATTCGGCCTCGCTCAGGTGCGGGCCCGGCATCACGAAGCGGAATTCGGCGCCCGTGCTGTGTTCGTGCACGGTGAAGCTCACGCGGGTCTCCTGCGCGATGGGCAGGAAGGCGGTGTCCAGGCCTTCGGCATCCATGCGGTGCCGGAGCCAGTCGCCCGATGGCCCGCCCGCCGGGCAGACCGAGAGGCAGTGGCCGCCCAACTGCGTGAGCACGCGCGCCACGTTGACACCGCCGCCACCCGCATCGTGCAGCGTGTCGCCGCAGCGCAGCTTGTGGGTGGGGACGACCTGGTCGGTTTCCGTGGCGAGATCCACCGACGGATTCATGGTCAGGCAGAGGACGGACAAGGGAAGGGCAATGGCGGTGCTCATGGCGGGATTGTCGGCCAACAGCGGGCCTGGCCCCCGGCCTGCGGCGCCCGTGGAACCGGCTTGGCCGGGTCGTTGGTGCGTGGCCTCTGGAAGCGCCTCCGCGGCGCAGGGGGTCACCGCATCAGGGCTTCGATCTCGTCGCCGTCCACCGGCACGTCGCGCGTGATGAGTTCGCAGCCGGTGGCGGTGACCACCGCGTCGTCCTCGATGCGGATGCCGATGTTCCAGAACGCCTCGGGCACATCAGGCGCAGCCTGCACGTACAGGCCGGGCTCGATGGTGGTGACCATGCCCGGGCGCAGGATGCGGCTGGGCCGGTCCTTGATGGTTTCGCCGCTGAGCGGGTCCTGGCGCTCGCTGCCTTGGCCGAGTTCCGTCGGTTCCACGTAGCTGCCGCAGTCGTGCACGTCCAGCCCCAGCCAGTGGCCGGTGCGGTGCATGTAGAAGCGGAAGTAGGCGCGCTGCGCGATCACGTCCTCGGCACTGCCGAGCCGGGTGCGGTCGAGCAGGCCCAGGTCGAGCAGGCCCTGCGCCAGCACCTTGACGGTGGCCTCGTGCGGGTCGTTGAAGCGGTTGCCGGGTTTCGTGGCGGCCACGGCCGCCTCCTGGCTGGCCAGCACCAGGTCGTACAGCGCGCGCTGCGGGCCGGTGAAGCGGCCGCCCGCCGGGAAGGTGCGCGTGATGTCGCTGGCGTAGCCGTCGAGTTCGCAACCAGCGTCGATCAGCACCAGCTCGCCGTCGCGCACCGGCGCGGCGTCGGCACGGTAGTGCAGCACGCAGGCGTTGGCGCCGGCCGCGACGATGGAGCCGTAGGCCGGAAACTGCGAGCCGTGCTGGCGGAATTCGTGCAGCAGTTCGGCGTCGAGGTGGTACTCGCGCACGTCTTCACCGGCGCGGATCATGCGCGCGCTGCGCTGCATGGCGCGGATGTGGGCGCGGGCGCTGATCTGGGCGGCGCGTTTCATCACGCCGATTTCGTGCGCGTCCTTGACCAGGCGCATCTCGTCGAGCACGCCGCACAGGTCGCGCTGGTTTTCGGGGCACAGCGCACCGAAGCGCACGCGGGCCCGCACGCCCGAGAGCCAGCCGCCGACGCGGCTTTCCAGCCCGCTGTGGATGGCGAACGGGAACCACACGGTGCTGCGGTTTTCCAGCAGGCGCGGCATGCGCGCATCCAGTTCGTCGATGGCGAAGGCGGCGTCCACACCCAGCGCGTCGGGCGCGGCCTGCGGGCCGAGGCGGATGCCGTCCCAGATCTCGCGCGCCGGGTCCTTGGGCTGGCAGAACAGCGTGGTGTGGCCTTCGGCGGTGATCACCAGCCAGGCGTTGGGCTCGGTGAAGCCGGTGAGGTAGTAGAAGTAGCTGTCGAAGCGGAACGGAAAGTCGCTGTCGCGGTTGCGCGGGCGTTCCGGTGCGGTGGGCACGAGGGCGATGCCGCCGGGGCCCAACTGGGCGGCCACGCGGGCGCGGCGTTCGGCGTAGAGAGCGTGGGAGGTCTGGGCGTCCATGGAGGCATTGTGCGGCTTTTGCGCGGCTTGCGCAGTGCCCTGGCCTTGCGCGACCACGGCGCCCGGTCAGCCGGCGTTCAGCGCTGCCAGCCGCTCGGGCGTGCCCACATCGGTCCAGTCGCCGGTGAAAAGCTCGGCGCTCACGCGGCCGGCGTCCATCGCGCGGCGCAGCAGCGGTGCCAGCGGCGCGGCCACGCCTTCCGGGTTGCCGGGGGGGATGTCGCACCACGGTGCTTCGAACAGCGCGTGCCGGTACAGGCCGATGGTGCTGTAGGTGTAGCGGGGGGCGGCGCTGGCGGCGTCTTTCGGCAGGTTCAGTGCGCGGCCGTCGGGCGCGAGGCCGAAGTCGCCCAGCGGGTTGTGCGCCGGGTTGGGCACCAGCCACAGGTGGGCCAGGGCGTCGCTGGCGGCGAAGCGGGCGAGGGCGTCGGCGTTGAACACGAAGTCGGGCGCGTACACGTCGCCGGCGAGCACCCAGAACACCTCGCCCAGCAGGGGCAGTGCGCGCACGATGCCGCCGGCGGTTTCCAATGCGCGGCCGAAGTCGTCGCCCTCGTGCGAGAAGCGCAGCGAACCGCCAGGGTGCCGGGTTGGCCAGTCGGCGAAGTGCTCGGCGATCTGCGGGCCCAGCCAGGCGGTGTTGACCACCAGGCACCGGAAGCCACCGCGCCACAGCGCTTCCATGGGCCACTGCATCAGCGGTTGCCCGCGCACCGTCAGCAGGGGCTTGGGGGTGTGGTCGGTCAGTGGCCGCATGCGTTTGCCCCGGCCGGCAGCCAGCACGATGGCGGCGCCTGGCGGGGGGGCGGGGTGGGGCTCGGCGGGCAGCGAAACGCTCATGGCAGACGGGCCGGGTGGCCTGCGGTCAGGATGGGAAAGGGCGATTATTCAGCAGCGGGCGCGCGGCCCGGCGGCCGTGCCGACCGGGGTGTCGAAGCCCGCGCCGGTGGATGGCGGCGGGCGGGCCGATAAAATCACGGGTTTGGCGCCATCGCCGGCCCGGCGGGTGCTTTCTTTTGTCCTCCCCTCCGCTGCCATGTCCGACGCCACCGTTTCCCCCACCACGGCCCCCGCCGTCACACCCCTGGTTCAAGCCAACGCGATCCGCGCGCTGGCCATGGACGCGGTGCAGGCCGCCAATTCCGGCCACCCCGGCGCGCCCATGGGCATGGCCGACATGGCCGTCGCGCTGTGGGGCCGCCACCTGCGCCACAACCCCACCAACCCCGCCTGGGCCAACCGCGACCGTTTCGTGCTGTCCAACGGCCACGGCTCCATGCTGATCTACGCGCTGCTGCACCTGACGGGTTACAAGCTGCCGATCGGCGAACTCAAGAACTTCCGCCAGCTCGGCAGCAAGACCGCCGGCCACCCTGAAGTCGGTCACACCCCCGGCGTCGAGACGACCACCGGCCCGCTGGGCCAGGGCATCACCAACGCGGTGGGCATGGCGCTGGCCGAGAAGCTGCTGGCGTCCGAGTTCAACCGCACCGTTGGCGATGTTCACCACGCCATCGTCGACCACCACACCTATGTCTTCATGGGCGACGGCTGCCTGATGGAAGGCATCAGCCACGAGGCCGTGGCCCTGGCCGGCGCCTGGAAGCTCAACAAGCTGATCGCGCTGTACGACGACAACGGCATCTCCATCGACGGCCAGGTCGCGCCCTGGTTCATCGACGACACGCCCAAGCGCTTTGAAGCCTGCGGCTGGAATGTGATCCGCGCCGTCGACGGCCACGACGCCGACGCCGTGGACGCCGCCATCGCCGCCGCCAAGAACAGCGCCGACAAGCCCACGCTGATCTGCTGCAAGACCCACATCGGCCAGGGCAGCCCGAACCGCGCCAACACCGCCAAGGCCCACGGCGAGCCACTGGGCGCCGAAGAAATCAAGCTCACCCGCGAAGCGCTGGGCTGGAGCCACGAGCCGTTCAAGATCCCCAAGGACGTGTACGCCGCCTGGGACGCCAAGGACGCCGGCAAGGCTGCTGAAGCCGCGTGGAACACCCAGTTCGCTGCCTACAATGCCGCCTTCCCCGAGCTGGCCAAGGAATTCGTGCGCCGCATGAAAGGCGAGCTGCCCAAGGCCTTCCACCAGGTCGCCGTCAACGCCGCCGTCGAAGCCCACACCAAAGCCGAGACCGTGGCCAGCCGCAAGGCCAGCCAGATCGCGCTGGAGCACTTCACCGCAGCCCTGCCCGAACTGCTGGGCGGCTCGGCCGATCTGACCGGCTCCAACCTGACCAACACCAAGTCCACGCCCAACCTGCGCTTTGACCTGGCCGGCAACGTCGTGAAGAACGACGCCGGCGTGGGCGGCCGCCACATCAACTACGGCGTGCGCGAATTCGGCATGGCCGCGATCATGAACGGCGTCGCCCTGCACGGTGGTTTCATACCCTACGGTGGCACCTTCCTGACCTTCAGCGACTACAGCCGCAACGCCATCCGCATGGCCGCGCTGATGAAGCAGCGCGTGATCCACGTGTTCACGCACGACTCCATCGGTCTGGGCGAAGACGGCCCGACGCACCAGTCGATCGAGCACGTCGCCAGCCTGCGCCTGATCCCGGGCCTGGACGTCTGGCGCCCGGCCGACACGGCCGAAACCGCCGTGGCCTGGGCCGTGGCCCTGCAGACCGCCCACCGCCCCAGCGCCCTGTGCCTGTCGCGCCAGAACCTGCCCTACGCGCCCAAGACCGATCTGGCCGACATCAGCAAGGGCGCCTACGTGCTGTCCGAGCCGGCCGACGTCGGCCTGAAGAAGAAGGCCCAGGCGGTCATCATCGCCACCGGCTCCGAAGTGCAACTGGCTCTCAAGGCCCAGGAAGCCCTGGCCAAGGAACACAAGATCGCCGTGCGCGTGGTCTCGGTGCCCAGCACCAGCGTGTTCGATCGCCAGAGCGCCGAGTACAAGGCAGCCGTGCTGCCCAAGGGCCTGCCGCGGGTCGCCGTTGAGATGGGTTCGACCGATGGCTGGTGGAAGTACGGTGTGTCGGCCGTGGTCGGCATTGACACCTACGGCGAATCGGCCCCCGCGCCGGTGCTGTTCAAGCATTTCGGCTTCACCCCTGAGAACGTGGCCGACACGGTGCGGACCGTGCTGGCGAAGTAATCAGGTTTCGGTTTTTTTCATCCATCCACAGGAGCAGAAGACATGGCTATCAAAGTCGGTATCAACGGTTTCGGCCGCATCGGCCGCAACGTGCTGCGCAGCGCGATCCAGAACTTCCCGGACATCGAGATCGTTGCCATCAACGACCTGCTCGAGCCCGACTACCTGGCCTACATGCTGCAGTACGACAGCGTGCACGGCCGCTTCAAGGGCAGCGTCAGCGTGGAAGGCAACACCCTGGTGGTCAACGGCAAGAAGATCCGCCTGACCGCCGAGAAAGACC
>Ga0067045_1029455_pt1 | contig 20702 bp, 14 predicted proteins | sample TerdegcTABiofilm_FD_59184 | JGI IMG/M metagenome (GOLD analysis project Ga0067045, IMG submission 59184) | Combined Assembly of (Gp0054472, Gp0054536) Wastewater bioreactor microbial communities from Singapore -Terephthalate degrading...
GGGCTTACGTCACCAGGGGCCGTTCTCAGGAAACCCATTGGACACCGGACCCATGCCTAAGAAAATCCTGCGGCGCAGCCGCAACCCGCGCAACAACTTGCCTCTGCGCACCCTTCAGTCGGATGAACCAGAATAACAGAGGCGGCCCCTGTCGTTGACCTGAACGACGGCGATCCATCGCGGGCGTCGCTCCCGAAATGCCGGCACATCGGCTGCATCCGAAGTATCCGGACAAGACCCTTGTTCACGTCATGCCGGAAAGCGGGGCGGAAAACCTTGCGCAGGCGTCACCAGAGGAACTCCTTTCGCGCCGGCGTCGGAAATTCGCCCGCACACTGCATGCCGTCCCGTCAATCGGCGCTTTTGGTATTCCGATACCAGACGTGAGTGTTCCTCTGGGGCTGTCCACGGACGGAGTGCCAAGTCATGCAAGTCAGATCACAGGCAGCGAGCCTCCTTATTCTTGGGGTATGCCTCTTCGGTTCCACCCGGTCGGAGGCGGGGAGCCCGGCCGCCGGGACGGGTGGGGCGACTCAGTTCGCGGCGTACGAGGAAGAGCAGGATGCGTCGCCGGTTGCGTCTTCCCCGACGACTGTTCCGTCGGACCGTCTGGCCCGGGTCTCCACCTGGGGTGAACCTCAGCAGCCCTCGGAGGTTCCGTCGAACGAACCGCTGGACCTGGGCGGGGCCGTCGACATGATCGAGGCTCCCACCGAGGCCGCGGCGCAGACCTGGCACATTCGCCAGCCCCAGGTCCTTCAGCGGTGGGGGATCAACATGGGCGGCTGGGTCCAGCAGGGTATCACCGGGAACGCCACGGATCCTCCGGACAACTTCAACGGTCCTCTGGCCACCAACGACCGGAGCGGCGAATACCAGTTGAACCAGGCGTGGATGTACTTCGTCCGCCCGACCAAGACCGACGGTTGCGGATTCGACCTCGGGGGACGCATCGACATGTCCTACGGCACCGACTGGCGCTTCGGCAAGAACCTCGGCCTCGAGGACCGCATCGACAGTCCGAACCAACTCTACGGCTTGGTCTTGCCGCAGTTCTACTTCGAGGCGGCCGTCAACAACCTCACCCTGAAGATGGGACACTGGGCCACGGGCATGGGCTACGAAATGGTCCCGGCCGTGGGCAACTTCTTCTATTCGCACAACTACCTGATGTCGTATACCGAGCCGCTCCTGGTCACCGGCGTCGTGGCCGACTACAAACTCAACGACCGCTGGACCGCCGTGGCCGGACTGCATCGCGGCTGGATGATGTTCGAGGACTCCAACACCGACTGGGACTACATCACCGGGTTCCGCTGGCTGAGCGACGACAAGCGGACCGGGCTCTCCTTCCTCCTCGACGGCGGCGAACAGACCAACTTCTTCGGCGTGGACCACTACCGCACGGTCTACGCCATGGTCCTGACCCACAAGCTCACCGAGGCCCTGAACTACGCTTTCCAGTACAACCACGGCTGGGAGTACGGCGGGGCCCTGCCGGCCACCGGCGACGACGCACAGTGGTACGGCATCTGCCAATGGCTCACCTATACCCTCAATCCGAAACTCACGCTGGGGGGACGGGTGGAGTGGTTCCGCGATGACGACGGGGACCGGGTCGCGGGGGTCGGCGGGTGGATCGGCTCCGACCGCGGCTGGCAAGGGGCCCCCGGCTTCGCCGGCAATTTCTACGAAATCACGGTCGGCCTCAACTGGCGCCCACACGCCAACGTCGTCCTCCGGCCCGAACTCCGCTACGACTGGTACGACGGCACCACGAATCTCACCGGTGCTCTTCCTTTCGGCGGCGGCACGCGGACCGATCAACTCACCTGCGCGGTCGACCTGGTCACCACGTTCTGAACAGAACGGTTACTTCGTCGGCTGCAATCAATATTCCCGCAGCGTGATGATGCCGGGCTGGGGCACGGGGTATCGCCCGTCGGCGTCGGCCCGGACGGGGGCGGGGGAATCGGCGGTGAACTTGTCTGCGCCGGGGGCGTATTCCAGATCGTCGTGGAGCATTTCATCATAGGTGACGATCCTGCCGGTGTGGGCCGCCTTTCGGCCCATGTTCGACACGACGCTCGCCTCGACCCCGTAGTGCACTTCGTTGTAGGGCTTGTCGTCGCGGATGGCGTCGATCAGATCGTTCCATTCGTTCTGGTAAGGGCTGCGTTCCTCCGGCGGGATTTCGGATTCCCAGAGTCGATTCGCCTTCGATTTCTCCGCCAACCCTTTGAACGTGGACGTTGGCCCCATGCAGTCCCCGTGCGCGACGATTGCCGCGCCTTTCGTGCCGCGGGCGAGGCTGCTGTGGTTCTGATAGCAGCCGGGGATGCAACGCCCGCTCAGAATCAACTTCGCGTCGTCAGCAAACGTGTACTCCACCGAATAGGTGTCGAAGTTCTGATCGACGTACGGCTTGCCCCCGGGGCTGTTGCGATAATGGCGTCCGCCGACCGCCTGCGCCTTGACCGGCCAGGCGTTCTTCATCCAGCAGCAGTTGTCGATGTTGTGGATGTAGAAGTCGTCGAAACATCCGCCGCTCGCCCAGATGAAGCTGTGAAAACGCTGGATCTGCCAGAGCAACTCGCTGGGCTCGCCGGGCCACCGTTCGGAAAACGCCGTCACGAGCGGTCCGATCAGCCGGTAGGCTTGCAGCAGGATGAGGTCGCCGATCTCGCCGTCCGCGATGCGCTGGTGCAATTGCTGGAGCGCCCGGCTGTGGCGCGACATCAATCCTACGCCCACCTTGAGGTTCTTCGCCTTGGCCTGTTCGGCCTGTTGCAGCAGGCGCCGGGCCGTGGGGCCGTCGGCCGCCAGGGGCTTCTCCATGAAAACGTTCAAGCCCTTTTCGACGGCGTAGCCGAAATGCACCCAGCGGAACACCGGGGGCGTGGCGAATATGGCAATATCGCCCGGCCGCAGGCAGTCCATCGCCTTCCGGTAGCCGTCGAAGCCGACAAAGCGGCGCTCGGGCGGAACGTCGATCCGATCCCCGAATCCCGCGGAGGCCGTCCGGTCGTAGCTGGCCTTCATCGTGTGCGTCAGGCCTTTCAGGCTGCTCTCGAGGCGGCTTGAAAACACGTCGGCCATGGCGACCAGCTTGACCGGTCCGCGACGAACGCCCAGGGCGTTGGCCGCGGCGCCGGTGCCGCGCGCGCCACAACCGATCAGCGCCAACTGGATGGTATGATTCTCGGCCGCGTGGACCCTCGGAATGCGGACGCCCGCCAACGCGGTGCCCGCCGCGATGCAGCCGGTCTTCTTCAAGAAGTCGCGACGCGAGGTGTCTTTGCCTTTGTTCTTCGACATCGTGAGTGCTTCCCTTTCCGTCGTGCGATGCGGGTGTTGGCTGGCCACAGGACTCTTGCGCCCCGCAGGCTACGACGTACCCCACGGCGGCGCGACGCGGCATGTATAGTCTCTCCTGCCGCCCGAAGCAACCGTGCCCACAGTCGCCGTCGCGGGGCCACCGGGGCCTGATGAACGTCGGCATTGTCGCGAGACTTCGGGAAGAGTACGATGGTCTCGTAGTGCGCATCAAACGGATTCGCGGGTTCCATAGGCGCCGAGTATGAGAGCTACGTGGACATTGGGGATCTTCGTTCTGTGGGTGGTGATGCCCACGTGCGGCTTCGCCGATACGCATCTTACGGGCAAATCGACCGAACAGGAGGTGGCGGCCCTTCACGCCGCCATCGCGGAGCTCAAAGCCGACTTCGGGGACCGCTATCCGCACGCTCAGGAATTCCTCAGACAACTCGACGTGCTCCGGCCACGATTGTCCGACGACGACGCCGACGGTCGTCGCGCAGCGCAGAACGAGTTCGAGGCTTTGCGACGCCGGGCGTTGACGGCCAATCCCCTTGTCCGCGACGTGCCGATCCTGTTCGTCGTGCGGCAGCAATACGCCAAGGATCACCACAACACCGGCACCGATTTTCAGCCGGGCGAAATCAGCCATGGCAACTACCGACCCGGCCTACCTGCCCGACGGCCGGATCGTCTTCGCCAGCACCCGCGACCCGAAGTATTGCGGGTGCAACCGCCACATTCAGTGCAACCTGTTCGTCATGGATCCCGACGGCGGGCGCGTGCTGCAAGTCAGTCGCAACACCCTGTTCGATTCGCGTCCGGCGGTCATGGACGACGGCCGCATCTTGTACGACCGGTGGGAATACGTCGACACGATGTACGGCCCGCGGTTCAGCCTCTGGACGGTGAATCCCGACGGCACCCAGCACGCGCTCTATTGCAGCAACAACGACTGGGCGCCCGGGGCGGCGTTCGATGCCCGCCAGATTCCCGGCACGGACCGAGCGGTGGCTGTGTTCGGAGCGTGCCACGACCGGCCGTGGGGCGCCATGGTCGTGCTCGACCGCCGCCGCGGGCTCGACGGCATGTCGCCGGTCGTGCGTTCCTGGCCGGCCGACATCCGGCCTTACATGGACGACCCGCCGCAATACCGCCTGGGCGAGAACAACACGCGGATCATCGACACGTTCCGCCACTTGCCGCTGAAGTACGAAGACCCGTATCCGCTGGCCGATCGCGCCACCGGCCGCGGGGCCGGCAAATACTTCCTCTGCTCGCGGACGCTGGAGCTTCAGCATCCCTGGTCCGTCGACTGCGGGCTGTCCTGGTCCTGTCAAGGCATGGTCGAAGGGAAGGAGCAGACGGGTATCTTCCTGGTCGACGTCTTTGGCAACGAGATTCTGCTCCACACGGAAGAGCCGGGCTGTTTCGATCCGATGCCGCTGGCGGCGCGCCCCCGGCCGCCGATCGTTCCGTCGCGGGTCGACTACGCGCTCACGACGGGCACGTTCTACGTGGCCGACGTCTATCACGGTTCGGGCATGGAACAAGTCCCCCGGGGTACGGTCCGCTGGCTCCGCATCATCGAGGCCCCGCCCAAGCGCAACTGGACGCCCCGGATGTGGGACCGCGACACGAACCAGGCGCCGGCCATGAACTTCAACTGCACGAACAACAAGCGCATCCTCGGCGACGTGCCGGTCGAGGACGACGGATCGGTCTACGTCGAGGTGCCGGCCGATCGGTTCGTCTTCTTCCAACTCCTCGACGCCGACAAGATGATGGTGCAGTCGATGCGCAGCGGGACCTCGCTGATGCCGGGCGAACGCGCCGGCTGCGCCGGCTGCCACGAGGCTCGCCTCGAAGGCGCAGGTCACACAAACGTTTCGGCGCCGCTGGCGGCGCTGCGCCGCGGTCCCCAACCGCTTCAATCGTGGTACGGCCCGACGCGGGAATTCAACTACCTGACCGAAGTGCAGCCGGTCTTCGACCGCCATTGCGTCCAGTGTCACGACTACGGCAAGGAAGCGGGCAAGGCGTTGAACCTGGCCGCCGATGTCGGGCTGGTGTTCAACACTTCATATCTCGACCTGCACCTGAAGTCGGCCTTGCGTTGGGAGCCCGACGTGCCGGGACAACCGAAGCGGATCATCAAGGTCATTCACGACGGACCGCCCGAGGTGCTGCCGCCGTACGCCTGGGGATCCCACCGCAGCCGTCTGATCGACGTGCTGCGCAAGGGGCACTACGACGCCAAGCTTTCGGACGAGGAATTGGCCCGCATCCTCACCTGGATCGACGTCAACGCCCCGTACTACGGGTCGTACCACAGCGCTTATGGCAACAACCTCTTCGGCCGGGCGCCGCTGTCGTTGGCCGAAACGGCAAGACTCTCCGAGCTGACCGGACTTCCCTACGAACTGGTTCCCGACGGGCGTCCGAAGCATCCCGACGGGCAACTGCATCACGATCCGACGATCCGCAATACGGAACTGAGCGGTTCCCAAGTCAGCTTCACACGACCCGAGTTGAGCCCCTGCCTTGCCCGGCTCCATCCGGCCGACCCTCGCTACGGCGAGGCCTTGGCGATCATCCGCCGGGGGCAAGCCAACTTGCAGCGACAACCTCGCGAGGACATGCTCGGTCCGAATGCCCGCCCCGTGTTGCCCGAAGACGTCGAGCGTTACAATCGTCTCTGCCGTCAGCGAGCCGCCGAAGCCGCGGCTCGGCAATGCGCGACGGAACCGTAGTAATCGGACATGGTTCCATCCACCGTTCCCGACCCCGGAGGAAGCCAATGTTCAAGATGACTGCGTCGGCCGCCTTGCAGTGCTTGCTTTTCGCCGCATGCTGCGAAGCGGCCCCGCCCGAGCGTTTCATGGGTTACAACACGTACGCTCCGAATGCGGAAACGCTCCGCCATTTTGCCGAAGCCGGCGTGAACACGGTGGTCGTTTTTCCGGCCAACGTTCTGGCCTCCACAGGCGAGCCTTACAACAGCGCCTATCCGCCGGTCTGGAACGGTCCCGGCAAGTATGACTTCCAATGCCTGGACCGCCAGGTGACGGACAAGCTGGCGGTGAACCCCAAGGCGAAGTTCATCTTCTTCCTCGACTTGAACACGCCGACGTGGTGGTGCCGGATACGGGGGGGTTCCGACAGCTTCAACGAACTGGGCCGAGTCGCGGCCAGCAGCGTGTGGCGACGCGACACGCGCGAGTATCTTCAAGCGGTGCTGCAGCACCTCGAATCGAATCATCGCGACGTGATCGTCGGCTACTTCCTGGCCTGCGGCAAGACGATCGAATGGCAAGACTTCAACAAAGGCGAAGCCGGCGCGATTCGCCGTGCGGCCTGGCGGCGCTGGATGATCGAACGGGGGCAACCCGATCCCGTCGATATTCCGCCGGCTTCGGTGCGGGACCACGTCTCCCACGGTCCCTTCCGGGATCCGGTCGACGATGCGGTCGCGATCCGCTACTGGCGGTTCTCGCACGAATTGACCAGCGATACGATTCTGTACTTCGCGGCGGCTGCGCAGGAAGTGATCAAGCACCGTGCGCCGTTGGGCCTGTGCTACGGCTACGTCATGGAACACGGCAAGAACCGCTTGCTCTACGAGGGGCATCTGGATTTCGATCGGGTGTTTGCCTCGCCCAATATCGACATCTTCTTCTCGCCCGGCTCGTACCACGATCGACAGATCGGCGGGGCCGGCGGGTTCATGGTCCCCATCCGTTCGATCCAACATCACGGCAACCTGTTCGTGATCGACGCCAGGCGGCGGGCGCTGTTGCGTGAAAAGGTATGCACCGGCGGCAAGACCGTGCTCTGGGGCTACTCGCCGGGAATCATCGCCGACGGGAAATACGATCCCAAGCAGGTGGAAGCCTTGACCGGAATCCCGTGGAAGGCCGAGAAGCTGACCTCACGCGACATGAGCGGTTGGCGCTCGGTCTATTCGCCCAAGCCGAACGTCCCGGCCGCGGTTCTCCGCAAACTGGCCCGCGAGGCAGGCGCGCACCTCTACTGCGAGACGGAGGAACCCCTCTACGCAAACGACCGGCTGATTGCCCTGCACAGCATCACAGGCGGTCCGCGCAAGGTTGTGTTGCCCAAAAAGTGCCGCCGCGTCACCGAGGTATTCAGCGGCCGCGTGGTGGCCGAGAACACCGACCACTTTGAGGATACGCTCGCGGCGCCATGCACCGTTTTGTACGAGATGGAACCGTGACCGCCTCATCACTTCTGGCTTGCTGATTCAACCGCGCGGACTGATTGGAAACCAGAATCAGGAATACGCCCATGAAAACCGCCGTCCCTCTTGCCACGCTGTTTGTTCTTCTCGGGACCGCTGCCCGGCTTCGTGCCGACGATGCCGCCGGCCCGATGCTCGACTACACGCACGACCGCGTGCAGACGACGCTCGCCCCGGGCTTGAAGCGGATCGGAACCATCAAGCCCCGCGGCGCACGCGAGGTTGGACGGTCGAACCTGGCCATCGGCTGCGAGATGCTCGACCGCGACTACGGCGACTTCGAGCAGTTCAAGGCTTACATCGAGCCGCTGGGGATCAAGCGGATCCGCCTCCAGGCCGGTTGGGCCAAAACCGAAAGGCAGAAGGGCGTCTACGATTTCGCCTGGCTGGACAGGATCGTGGACTACCTGAACGCCCGGGGGATGGACGTCCTGATGGAGACTTCCTACGGCAACCCGATCTATCCCGGCGGGGGCGGGGCGTCGCTGAGCGACGGGATTCCTCACGGCGAGGTGGCCCTGGCTGCGTGGGACGCCTGGATCAACGCATTGGCCGAGCATTTCAGAGACCGCGTGAAGGACTGGTCCACCTGGAACGAACCGAGCAACTGCAAGGACAACACGCCTCAATCGGTCGCGGAAAACAACATCCGCACGGCCGAGATCATCACACGGCACATCCCCGATGCGCGAATTGCCGGTCTGGTGATCAGTTCGCCCAACGTTCGTTACGCCGAGCCCTATATGAAAGTGCTCGCCGAACGAGGTAAGACGGGCCTCTTCCATTGGATCATCTATCACGATTACTCGCTCAATCCCGATGCCGCTTTTCCGCGCGTCGAAGAGTTCAGAAAGATGGTCCTCCGATACGCGCCGGGGGCGAGGATATGGCAAGGAGAATCAGGGGCGACATCCGACCGTCATTATTCGTCGCGGCTTTCCTCGGCGGACTGGGCCAGCGAGCTGACCCAGTGCAAGTGGAACGCTCGGCGCATGATCGGCGATCTGGGCCACGGCATCGAGTCGCTGGTGTTCACCTTCTACGATCCGGCGTACGACCATCCGGAGCGCTACACGAAGTTCGTCGATCCCTTGTGGATCCGCACCCGGACCGATCGCTTCATGAAGCGGATGGGATTGGTCAAGTGCAACGAGGACGGCAAGATGCTGAAGGTCAAGCCGGCCTACTACACCGTCCAGAACGTCGCTTCCGTGTTCGACGCTTCGATGGTCCCCGACCTGAAATCCGCCCGCGACGTGCAATGCGTGAAGAAGGTGGCGGTGTACCTCTTCAGTAAGAAGGGCAGCAGCCACAAGCTAGCCGCGTTTTGGGACTGCTCGGACCATCCGGAAAACACCAACGAGACGACGCCGGCCCAGATCACCGTGACGGACGTTACTTTCAAGGAGCCGGTCTGGGTGGATGTTGTCACCGGCGCGATCTACGAGTTGCCTGCGGACCGGGTCGTCACCGAGGGCAACAAGACGATCCTCAAAGACATTCCCGTCTACGACGCCCCCGCGTTGATTACGGATAAGGGCGTCGTGTTGTACTGAGCGTTTCTTCCAAACGCTTCCGGGCGGGCGAGTCCGGCCTTAGGCCGCGTCAGCTTGTGGTCAACTTCGGCTCGCCCGGTTTCTGGTAAGGCTTCAACGCTTCGAAGCGGTAATCGATCTCAGCGATCTCGTCGTCGGTCAATTTCAGTTCCGAGAAGACCGGCGACGCAGGGATGGTTCCGCGGGGTCCGTATTGACGTGAGACGGTCGTCCCGAACACGCCGCGCTTCTTCCACAGGTACAACTGGTACCCGCGCAGATCGCCGGGATGAGTCCTGCTGAGGTTGACCATGAGAAGGAACTTGCTGTACGCATCTTTCAGGGCCGCCGGATCCGAGCCGCTCTTGTGCAATTCCCAGACGCGGGTGAGGACGTCGGCATAGATGGCCCGCTCGGTGATCAGTCCTTCCGCGCCGAGCCGCAGCTCGTAGAGCCAGCCGAACCCGCCGCGGGCGCCGAATACACGTCGGATGGGCGGCTTCGCTGCGATCAGGGCGCGCATACGGGCGATGACGTTGTCCGCTTCTTCTTTGACGTAGCCGAAGTTGGAGAACTTCTTGCCGAGCTCGATCAGAAGCTCCACGGAAGGGCTTGGCCCCTTGTACGCCACGCCACCCGTCGTTTGGATGAAGACGGGCCGTTTCGTGACCGATGCCAGGGCATGCCAGTACTTGCGCATGTCGTCTTGCGTTTTGCCCGAGTCCGGCGGTCGCGAGATGATCGCTGGCGGCGCCAGTTTCTCGACATGTTTGGCAAACATGAGCATTTCGTCTGTGTCCTTGCCCTGCACCCCCAGGCACAGCGCCGTGGTCTTCAGCTTGCCAGCCGTTTCGGCCAGCACTTCCATGCCCTTCAGCTTCTCTTCCGTGGTGAGCAGGTCGACGCTGTCGCCCGACTGCGGCCAGATCATGCCCGGACATCCGCACCAGTCGACGTAGCACGCCTGCTTGGCCAGCGCCTCGAAATCCACGGCGCCCGATGCTGTGAAGGGCGTTGAGAGAATCAGAAACGGACCTTGGATTCTGGGATCCGGTGGTGCACCAGCGTCTGCGGAAAGACCGGCGCCGCAGGCTGCTTGCCGCAAGATAGGTGTCGCGATGGCGCCGGCTGCCGCCATGGCAAGCACGCTTCGCCTTGTGATCTGTTTATCCGTAGACATGGTGTACCTCCGCGGGTGAGTGATGCAGACTGCAATGTCCGCCTACGGCACTGAGTCTACCAGGACAAACCCGCGAGTCAAATAGGGCCGGCTGTAAAGGGCGGACGACACGACCTCGGAGATCCGCAAGGGGCGTGCACTGTCCCGACCGAAGAGGTTGACCCGGGATTGACCAGACGGGATACTCACTTGGTGTCTAGACCGGCTGGAGTGTACCTTGCGGACGGGAAGCCGGGAAGGCAGATCGTCAAGAAGCCCTGAACCCAAGGAGACCTGATCCGTGGAATACCCTGAAAAGTGCCTTCCGCTCATCTTCGCCTTCTCGCTTGTGCTCTCGCGGGCCACGCTCCTGGCGGCCGATGCACGGCAGGACGCGGCAAGGCCCAACGTCTTGCTCCTTTGTGTGGACGACCTCAAGCCGGTGCTCCACTGCTACGGCGCACCGACGATCCGTTCTCCGAACATCGACCGGCTTGCGGCCCGGGGGGTCCTGTTCGAGCGGGCGTTCTGCAACCAGGCCGTTTGCGCCCCCTCGCGCAATTCCCTGATGACCGGATTGCGCCCGTCGTCGATCGGCATCTACGACCTGGCCACCAACTTCCGGAAGGCCGCTGCCGACGCGGTCACGTTGGCGCAGCACTTCCAACATCACGGCTACCGCACCGAGGCGATGGGGAAGATCTTCCACGTGGGCCACGGCAACCACGAGGACAAGCCTTCCTGGACCGTGCCACACTGGGGTCCCAAGGCGGGGCCGGCCGGCGGCTACGTGCTCAAGGAGAACCGTGCGCCGCAGCTCACCCGCGAGGAAGCGCGATTCACCAACGCGAAGGTCGACCCCTGGAAGCTCCCACGCGGCGCCCCGACCGAGTGCGCCGACGTGGCCGACAACGTCTACGCCGACGGCCAGATCGCCGACGAGGCGGTCCGCCGGCTCGAAGCGGCGAAGGCGAGGCCCGGGGAGCCGTGGTTCATGGCCGTGGGATTCCTCAAGCCGCACCTGCCGTTCTGCGCGCCGAAGCGCTACTGGGACCTCTACGACCCGGCCGCTTTCCCGCTTCCTTCGTTGAAGGAGCCGCCCGCCGGCGCTCCGGACTTTGCTCCGACGACGTGGGGCGAGTTGCGCCAGTACAGCGATATCCCCTCCACGGGCCCGTTGGACGACGCCAAGACCCGCCATCTCATCCACGGCTACCACGCCGCCGTGAGCTTCATGGACGCGCAGCTCGGCCGGGTGCTCGACGCCGTCGATGCGAACGGCTTCGCCAAGAACACGATCCTCGTCCTCTGGGGCGACCACGGCTGGCACCTGGGCGACCACGGCATGTGGTGCAAGCACACCAACTACGAGCAGGCGGCCCGGATCCCGCTCATCGTCGTGGCGCCGGGGATTGCCAAGTCCGGGGTGAAGACCGTCGCCCTGGCGGAGACCGTCGACCTCTACCCGACGCTCTGCGAACTGGCCGGGCTGCCGGTGCCCTCGCATCTCGACGGGGCGAGCGTCGTTGCCGCGTTGAAGGACCCGGCGGCCGCGACCAAGGAGGCCGTGTTCCACGTGTATCCCCGTGGCCCGCGCATGGGCCGGGCCGTGCGCACGGCCCATCATCGCCTGGTCGAATGGAAGAACCCCGGCGCCGCGGCCGACACCGGCGTGATCGAGTTGTACGACTACGAGGCGGACCCGGCGGAGACGAAGAACCTCGCCCCGGAGCAGCCGGAGGTCGTCGCCCGGCTCCGCGCGATCCTCGCCCAACAGCCCGAGGCGAAGCCGCAGGTCCGCGACGTCAAGAAGGCCGGGGCGAAGGCGGGCACCGCCAAGCCGCGCCAGGACCGGGCGGCCATGTTCGCCAAGCGCGACAAGAACGGCGACGGGCGTCTAAGCCGCGAGGAGTTCCTCGCCAACCAGCCCGATCCCCAAGAGGCCCCAAAACGGTTCACCGCCTTCGACGTCGACAAGGACGGTTCCCTGAGCAAAGAAGAATTCGTCACCATGGGAGGCAAGACCAAGCCATGAGCCGGTTCCATCCATTTCGCGTGCAGCACCCGGTAGGACGGGTTTCCAACCCGTCCGGCACAACCTGCAATGCCGCCCTCCTCGCGCCCCGCCGCATCGCCACGCTCGCGGTGTTTTTCTGCCTGTGCGTCGCGGCGTCTGCGTCGGAGAGCCCGTCCCGCAACGTGGCACAGCCGCCCTCGGCTGTGCGGAACCCGCCAGCACAGCCGAAGGCGGCTGTGCCCCAGGTCGGCTCGGGGATCGCCGGGAAGCGTCCCAACATCCTCTTCCTCCTTTCCGACGACCACAGCTACCCGTATCTCGGCTGCTACGGCTGCAAGGACCTGCAAACGCCGAACCTCGACCGCTTCGCGGCCCAGGGGATGCGATTCGACCGCATGTTCGTCGGGTGCCCGCAGTGCGTTCCTTCGCGTGCGACGCTGATGACCGGCCGCTCGGCGGTGGCGGTCCGCATGGTGCGGTTCACGTCGCCGCTGCCGGCGGAGTTGCCGGCGCTGCCCGACCTGTTGCGCGACAAGGCGGGCTACTTCACCGGGGTCGGCGGGCGGAGCTATCATCTCGACGGCCCTTCGGGCAAGGGCAAGCACGCCAGCCCGGAAATCGACGCCGCGCTCCGCAAGCACGGGCTGCGGACGTTCACCAGCCGGGTGGATTACGTCGAGAAGGGTGGAGGGATGAAGGACTTCGGCGCCAAGCTCGCTGCGTTCCTCGACGCCGCGCCCAAGGACAAGCCGTGGTTCTTCTGGCTCGGCTTCAGCGACCCGCACCACCCCTGGGACACCAAAGGGCCGCGGGGCGTCCCCGATCCGGCGAAACTCACGCTCCCGCCGCACGTGCCCGACCTGCCCGGCGTGCGGAGCGATCTGGCCCGCTACCTCGCCGAGGTCGAGCACCTCGACGGCGACGTGCAGGACGTGCTCGACATGCTCCAGTCGCGAGGCCTGGCCGAGAGCACGCTCGTGGTCTTCATGGGCGACAACGGCCTGGCCATGCCGCACGGCAAGGGCTCACTCTACGACCCGGGAATCGCCGTGCCGCTTCTGGTCCGCTGGCCCGGTGTGGTGAAGCCCGGACTCACCACCGCGCAGCTTGTCTCCGGCGAGGACTTTGCGCCGACGATGCTCGAGGCGGCCGGCGTCGCCCCGCCGAAGGAGATGAGCGGGGTGAGCTATCTCAAGCTGCTCCGCGGGGAGCCGTTCGCAGGCCGGAAGTACGTGTTCGCGGAGCGCGGCCCGCACGGCGGCGACGGCGGCATGAGGCCCGACATCTCCGCGGCGACGTTCGACCTGGCCCGCTGTGTCCGGTCCGACCGCTTCAAGCTCATCTACAACTGCACGCCGCACCAGGCCGTCGCGCCGGTCGACAGCCAGCGCGACCCCGGCTGGCAGGAGATGAAGGCCGCGCACGCGGCCGGGACGCTCGCCCAGGCGCTGGTGAAGTCCTACTTCACCACGCCGCGTCCGACATTCGAGCTCTACGACCTCGACGCCGACCCCGGCGAGGTCCGCAATCTCGCGGGCAATCCCAAGTACAAGGAGGCGGAGTTGGAGCTCAAACGGGCCCTGACCGAAAAGATGGTGCTCGATTGGGATTTCCTCCCCACGCCGCTGAAATGACGCGCGAGAGGACATCGCGTGATCGCTTACAACTTGCGATCGCGGGGTCGCCCTGATAGCTCGTGCTTTCGGTGCCACCCTGCGACGGCGCGGGGTGGCACCGAAAGCTCTGCTTTGGGTGTCGCGCAGCGATAAGAGGCTTTGCTGGGATGCCCCAGCACGGTGCATCTGGTCAAGGTCAGCCTCTTGTGCCTTCGGCACCCCGATAGCAGGAGCTATCGGGGCCACCCCGCGACGGCGTTGGGTGCCACGGGATGTTTGCAGACTTCCCGCCGTGCGAAAGACGGGAAGCGGATTCCTGGGGACCAGCATGAGGATGCATGGCGACGATTGCCCAGGTGTGGCGGCTGTGCGGCCTGTATCGGCCATAGCGGACCTTGCCGGCCCGGCTTGGGCACGCGACCGCTCGACTTGCCCACCGGCAAAGGTACGGTTCCCAAGAGCCTCTCCCGGAGCGGCCCGCAGCGCAAGCGTTCTGGCTGTTGCGTGACAGGCGGGAAGCGTGTGCTACCCGTTTGGGGATAGGCTTCAAAATGACCTTGCCCTCCCAGAATTGTGAAACCTCATTAAGAACGATTCGGCTCTGCACCTTATGGAAATCGCACCCTGACCGGGCACTGTCTTCCCATGTCGACAACCCTGGAACACCCTGCCTCGCCGAACAACCGGATCCTCCTGGTTGACGACGACCCCTCGATGCTCCGGCTCCTGTCCCGATGGCTGGAAGACGCCGGGTACCAGGTGCGTCGGGCGGGCGACGGAGGGCAGGCCCTGGAGGCTCTCGAGGCCGAGTGTCCCGATTTCCTGGTGACCGACTGGGACATGCCGAACCTGGACGGCCTGGAACTCTGCCGCCGAGTGCGCCAGCTCGACCTGCCGTACTATCTCTACATCCTATTCCTCACGGCCCGAAGCACGTCCAACGAGTCCATCCTCGGCCTGGAGCAAGGCGCCGACGACTTCCTTCCCAAGCCGGTGGCCAAGGCGGAACTCCTGGCGCGGCTCCATGCCGGCGGCCGACGGCTCCAGTTGGAGCGGCGACTCCGCGAGATCGCCCACAGCGATCCCCTCACCGGACTCCTCACGCGTCGCACCTTCTTCGAGGCTGCCGCACGGGAATGGGAGCGGACGAGGCGGTCCCGGCGGCCTGTGTCGTGCGTGATGGTCGACATCGACTTCTTCAAGCGGATCAACGATACCCACGGCCACGTCGTCGGCGACACCGTTCTCCGGGCCGTCGCCCGCGAACTCGCCGCGTGCGGCCGGAAGAGCGACCTGATTTGCCGGTTCGGCGGGGAGGAGTTCTGCGCCTTGCTGCCTGAAACGAAGGAGCGCGACGCCGCGACCTGGGCGGAACGGGCCCGCCAGCACGTGGCCGCGACCGACTTTCCCGCTCCCGGGGGCCCGCTGCGCGTCACGTGCAGCTTCGGCACCGCTCAGAACCACGACGACACCCAGAACTGCGAACAACTCGTCGATCAGGCCGACCAGGCCCTGCTCTGCGCCAAGCGGTCGGGACGCGACCGGGTCGTCCGCTTCGAGTCGCTCAGCGACGCCGGCGAACACGACCTCGACGAACGGAGTGCTTACGGCGGCCTCTTCGCGGGCATTACCGCTGCGGACGTGATGACGCCGGTCGTCGTCTGTTTGCGGGAGGACGAAAGCGTGGGCCGGGCCGCGGAGTTCTTCCTCTGCTCGCGGATCAACTCCGCGCCGGTCGTCGATCGGGAAGGGCGGCTGTGCGGTATCGTCTCCGAGAAGGACCTCATGGTCGCCTTGACGTCCGACGGTCTCTGCGAGCGGCCGGTCCGCGAGTCCATGAAGCCGAATGTGATCTGCTATCCCCCCGAGACGCCGATCCGCGTGATCTACGAGTTCCTCTGCCGCGTCGCCATCCGGCGCGTGGTGATCGCCGTGGACGGCTCTCCGCTGGGGACGATCAGCCGGGCCACGCTGCTCCGCTGGTTCCGCAATCTGGCCCTGAGTAAAGGGCTGCTGGATTCCCCCCGCAGTTCCGACAGTTCCCGTTTCTCTTGCCCCTCCGAACCGACCGAACGCCTTGCGCAGACCGCACGGGAACTCGCCGGACAGATCGCCGATCTCGAACGTCGCCTGGACGCACACGCCGCGGACCTCGCGTCGCACGTCGTCGGCGGAGTCAGCCGGATGCAGGATCTCCTCGATGATCTGCTGGCCCATGCCCGCTACGCCAACCGGCCCGAGGGGGACGCGGGCACGCCGGAATCCCTCCTCTTCAGTGCGCTCTGGTGCGATTGAGCACCCGGGCCTCCCGGATTCTCCGCACGTGGCATAGAAGGCAGGGCATCTGGACCATCCCCCCGCAAGTAGGACAACGCCTCGGCGGCCCGGAGGGGAAAATCGTGTCGTGCCGATCACGGGGGCGGCGCGTGGAGTAGTCGGGCCGCCTCCCGCTGGCGATCGCCTGGACCGTGCCGCGACTCACCCCCATACAGCGGGCGATGTGCCGCTGCGAGAGTCGACCTTTGCTCAGGAGAGACCGCACTTCGCTGACAACTTCCGGCGAAATCATCGTACTTCCCTCACGAGAATTCGGCGTAATAAGTCTGGCGAAAAGACGTGCCATGAACATTGAATTCACGGCGCAGTCACGGATACAATAATGTCCAGAGTTGTGCCTTCTCTGAGCCTTTGCTTCTTCGTGATGCCCTGCCCCGGCGGCCGGGGTGTTGAAGTCTGCAAATCCTCACAACATATTGTTATAGAAAGACTTAGATGAATTGCTCTCTTCGTGATTGCGCCCGAGGATCCACTGGAGATCCCGTCGTCGGCGTGTCATCCTAGCAGGAAAAGGGCATTATTGCAACTATTACAGTGTACAAAATATGTCTCCTATTTGTGATGTAGTCCATTCGTCGGATGGTTAGTTCTGTATATACTTGCGTCCAGACCTTCCCGACACTCGCTGGGCCGGCGACCGCGATCGGCCCTGGAACTGCCGAGCGTCTTGCCGCTCTCCTGTCCAGGAAGTTGCCATGACCCTGAATCCGTACGAACCCGCGATGCTGGATCACTTCGCCTTGCGCCTGCTGGACTTGGCGGCCGAGGTCCGTCGCATGGCCCAGGCGAGCCGCGAGCACGCCATCGACGACTTCGCCCTCCACGACAAGAAGGCCTTGGAGTGGATCTCCAATCTGGAACGCTGGGTCCGGAAGGCGAGGGCGGATCTGGAGATGCGGGTCATCGAGTCGCGCGCGACCCGTCGCGCGATGGCCCATCGCGAGTAGAGAAATGGCCGATCCCGTGGTCCTCCGAGACTCCGGAAGTCTCCGAGATCGTCGATTGCGTAAGCAGTCCGGTCTGTACCCCTTAGCGCGGAGACTCGTGTTGTGGCTCGCTCGGGATCGGGCCTTCAGACGCGTGGGCGAGGCGGACGATGAGATTGCCGACGGCGTGGCCGCGTCGGGATGCGGCGAGTCCATTCATCCTTGGGCACCACGGGATTCCGGATCGTATGACGCCAATCGACTTGATGCACTACACGCTGGCCTTGGCGTTCCTGGCCGTTTGCCTCCTTGCTGTGGTCATCGTCGTCCGGGAAGGATGTTAGGCGATTTCCTTGCTAGGAAGAGGGACTGCCTGGCTTCCGGGAGCCTCGTCTCTTCGCATCGCCCGGGTCCTTCGCGCGAGTCTCCTTGACGCGCACCGGTCGCAATGCCGACGGCCGACCGGCCAGATCTCGCGTCGAGCCTTCGTCCCCGTCGTCGTGGAGGAGCAGGGCAACCATCGCGGCGCGCGTCTTGACCGGGAGTTCCGGCCACGCCTCGATGATCTTCGCCAAGTGTACGTCGACTCCCCCGTGCTCGAGCGGTGCGGAAACGCGTCGCGCGACCTGCGGCCCTTTTCCCGCCCCGGTCATCAAGTCTTCGATCGTCGTATCCCTCGCGGTCTCGGGCATGTGCGCGCCCAGCGTGTGCAGATCGTTGCAGAAGTCGCCCGTTGCCTCCGGCATTGCGGCGTGCGACTTGGGGCGTGAACCGGCGGCCGGCGTCCGCGGGCCGCTGCCAGCAAGAGGGGCATCCGTCAGGTCTGTCTTCACCGACCTCGCGGTCTCCGCCGAGAGCGTGATCTCGATGTTGCCCGTCCGTCGCGACGTGGCGAACTCCACCCACGTGCCGTCGCCGATCTCCGCGACGCTCGCGCGGAGTTGATCCAAGGCCGGCTTTGCTGAGGCGCGGGGCCTCTGGCCCGGGGTCATCCGCACGATCTGTTCTCTCCCGCTGGGTCTCGCGTACGCCGTCACTGGAATGCTCCTGCTCACTTGGGTCCCACCGCGCCCTCCTGCGTAGCTCCTGCTGGCAGAATCCTGATGGAAAGGGGCTACCAGCGGCTGGCGACTCTCGGCGTCACGGCGGAGGCTTCAGGCCGCCTCGGAAGTCTTGGTCGCCGCTGCCCAGGGACGCTTGTGATGCAGGACTTCGAGGAGTTGGGCAAGGCTCAGGGTCTTGTTGTCGAGTTCCAGCGGGGTCTCCATGGCCGGATCGCAGACCAGGTCCACGGTGCCGTCCTCGCAGACCGTGTAGTCGAGATCGCGGAGGAGGCCGTCTTGGACGGCTTGCCGCACGAGATGGCCCCGGGTGGCAGTGACATCGCCAGCTTGGTCCCCCAGGCTTTCGGAAGCCCGTTTGGCCAACGCAGGCAAGTATTCGCTGGGGATCTCCACCATCTTGGGACAGTACACTTTCACCTGCATCGTAAGTACTCCTCGGATCCGGGCCACTACGCGGTATCAGCGCTTAAACGGTTTATCGGCAAGCCGCCGACGTCCCATTGCACCGATTCTCATGGATCGCGCTTGACTTCTGATCCCAAGAATGCCTGGCGAGCTTCCCCGAGACGTGGGCGTCGCCAGCACGCCTCGCCGCCCGAGGAATCCTGTGCAATCTGGGGGAAGTCTGCGGCCGCGATCGTCCGATAAGACTCCATTGGACGCGCTCCCTTGCGCAACACGCCCTTTTGGGAGCCCCAAGTCAACCCAGTTTTCCTATTTTTCGGCCATGATCTCCAATACCACCGTGGATGTCCCCGGGACGTCGCAGACAAATGGCCTGGGGGCTGAAGTGGCCCGACCGACGCACAAGGCCCCTGCGCTCACGGTCCGAAGCCTTCCGGCCTACTCGCAAAGTCTGCTGCGAATCTCGGTCCCGGCGATGGTCGTTCTCGCCCAGAAGCGCCAATCGCTCGGGCGGATTGTAGAGTTTGGGCCTGGGGCTATCATCCAGTTCGAGAAGTCGTGTGACGAGATGCTGGAACTCCACGTGGGGGGAAAGCCCATCGCCATGGGAGAGGCGGTCAAAGTGGGAGATAAGTTCGGCCTGCGGATCACGTCGATGGTCTTGCCGGGAGAGCGTTTCGAGAAAGTCGTCCCCAGAGACCGCAATACCGCCTCCTGACCGCCGGAACAAGTCGCGCGCGGCTCGCGTGTGTGGATCCCATTTCTCCGGACGGGTAAGTGTTCAGCGAAATGAAGTACGAATAGGGGAAGGGAAAAGGAAGAGTCCTGGAAAAATGGGAAAGGCAAGAACCCGTGCCCTGATCACGTAATCCTGAATGGAAACCCTCTCCTCTTCTTTTCCCCTTTTCCCTCGCTTTCTCCTTTTCCCTTCTCCTCTTCCTGCGACTTCATACGGCTGAAGCGTTACCCGGACGGGATGCGGCCGCCTCTCGTCGGCGTCGACGTAGCGTTCTCGTCCGCCCTCTCCGGCTCTTATCTTCTACCCGCCTTCTCCGCGGCGACGGAAATGGGTAGACTGGGCTGGATGCCGGAGCTTTGAGGGTCTTCATCGTGATCATCTTGATCGACAACTACGATTCGTTCACCTACAACCTGGTCCAACGACTTGGGGAGATCGACCCTTCCTTGGACTTGGAGGTCCACCGGAACGACAAGATCACGGTCGAAGAGATTGAGTCGCGCCGTCCCACCCACATCATCATCTCTCCGGGTCCATGCACGCCGGACGAGGCCGGCATCTCGTTGGAGTGCGTGAAGCGTTTTGCCGGCCGGGTTCCCCTGCTGGGAGTCTGCCTGGGGCACCAGTCGATCGGGCAGGCGTTCGGCGGCAAGATCGTGCGGGCCGACCGGCTCATGCACGGGAAAGTGGATCAGATCGTTCACGATGGCCGCGGCTTGTTCGAGGGGCTGGAGAGCCCGTTCGTGGCCACACGTTACCACAGCCTTGTGATCCGTCCCGACACCTTGAGTGACGCCTTCGAAGTGTGCGCCTGGAGCGTCTCGCCCGACGGCACGCAAGTGATCATGGGCATCCGGCACAAGACCTTTCCGCTGTATGGATTGCAGTTCCACCCGGAGAGCTTCTTGACGGAGGTCGGGCCGAGGCTCCTGGAGAGGTTTCTCCAGTTGAAGTGAACAGAGCTGGGGTTCAGGGTTCAGGATTCAGGATCTGAAAATCGTGTCTTTCTGGTTCATCCGGCTGAAGCGTACCTGGGCCGACGACGTCGGCCAAAGTGCGGCTGCGCCGCAGGATTTTCTTAGGCATAGGTCCGGTGTCCCATGGGAGGAAAGAAGCGGCCCCCGACGGCTGTGGCTGTCAGGGGCCTGACGCGCCATGGGCGCACCGGAGCCTGGATATCCCTCGTCTCACTTGCGTCGTGCGCAGGGCCCGACTTCGTTTCTCCGGGCAGTTCCAGGATATGGATTATTGGGAACCGCAAACAAGTACCATTGGACACCGGACTGATGCCTCCGAAAATCCCGGGGGTCTGGGGGCAGCGCCCC
>Ga0067045_1029457_pt1 | contig 20697 bp, 24 predicted proteins | sample TerdegcTABiofilm_FD_59184 | JGI IMG/M metagenome (GOLD analysis project Ga0067045, IMG submission 59184) | Combined Assembly of (Gp0054472, Gp0054536) Wastewater bioreactor microbial communities from Singapore -Terephthalate degrading...
AGCAGGATGACTTCAAAGGCCGATATCACCACGCCACCCGCGATCTCGTGTGCCCGTTCGGCTATCGCGGTGGCGGTGCGGCCTTTAGTCGCTGGCCTTTAGAGGGACCTGCGCTCAGAACCTGTGGTTGGAACGGATGAAACCCCGCCCCCTGTACCTACTTAAAGAGTTATCTACGGATTCAAAAGAAAGCAAATTAAAGGAAACAAGGATAATGATAAAAGAAAAACTACTTAATACTATTTTCGATCAAATTATTACCAAAAAAAGGATATACAGTGCTGTATTACAGGTAGATAATAGTGACGGGAGTTTCTCCTGGTCTAAGGCTGGCGGTAATATGAATGTAAACAGCAGATACAGTATTGCTAGTGTAACTAAACTGTATGTTACCGCCGTTGTAATGCGCCTTATTGAGGAAAACCGTATAACTCTCTGTGATAAAATAACAAAATATCTGCCCGAATCCCTTTGGAAGGGGCTTCATGTTTTAAACCGAGTTGATTATTCAAAAGAGATTACGATCGGTCATTTAATCTCCAACACCTCCGGTCTGCCGGATTATTTCTTTCATAAACAGCCTGACGGCAAGACAGTCGCCGATAATCTTATGACGGGTAACGACCAACCGTGGCCCCTGGATAAAACTATCGGTTTAATTAAGAATCTCAAACCGCGCTTTATACCCGGAGCCACGGGAAAGGCATCCTACTCTGATTCCAACTATCAGCTTCTTGGAAGGATTATTGAAAATATTACTGACAAGGCTATAGGCGAGGTATTTCATGAGTACATATTCTCCGTGCTGGATTTTAAAAATACTTATACCTATAAGGATATCAATGATGATACTCCTGTCCCCTTTTACTATAATACAAAAAAATTGTGGCTGCCTAATTATATGGCCTCAATAACAGCAGAAGGCGGCATAATATCTACAGCCCGGGAGGTAATGATCTTTTTAAAAGAATTCTTTAAAGGCCGTTTTTTCCCCCAAAACAAAATCACAGATTTGAAACAGTGGAATTTAATTTTACCGCCTCCGGGGATGTTTTACTTTGGTATAGGCCTGGAAAAACTTTTTACACCGAAAATATTTTCTCCCTTTAAACCAATTAAAGAGATACTCGGTTTTTGGGGACAAACTGGCTCTTTTGCCTTTTACAACCCCGACACAGATCTTTATTTTTGTGGTACCACTAATCAGATCAATGGAGAGGGACATATGGCGGTAGGCAACGCTATTATTAAAATAATAAAATCAGTATTATAACGAGATAATAATAAGGTAAAATTATGAAAGCGAAGGAATTATACAGTTACCTTGAGAGCAGTTTCATTACCCCGGGAATGAGCGATGTATGGTCACAATACATGGGTTCTATTTCCGATTTTCTCTGTAGCAATTTTAAGAAGCGGTCCATGGGGCTGGTCTGTGATTTTGCCCGGGAGATCAAGACAGTATATACCGCCGTCTTTCCGTCCCGAGGGGTAATGCAGAGAATTATTGATGAGGGCACACAGGATGCCATGCTTTTTGTTCATCACCCATCCATATGGGATATAAGAAAAGCCCCGGAGGTTTTTTATCAGATGGACAGGGATCTGCTAACCCGGTTTAAGGATAGGAGAATATCTGTTTTTAATCTGCATGTTCCTTTGGATAATTTTGGAAAATATTCCACCAGCGCAACCCTTGCAGAGGCCTTAAGTATAAAACCTGAAAAACCTTTTGCAGCCTATTTCGGCGCCTTGGCGGGGGTTTTCGGGAAAACACAGGCGGCAACAGTCCAGGAATTAAAACAACTATTTCAAGAGGCTGTTGGGCATACCGTAAGGCTGTATCATTATGGAGAGGATGTAGTCTGCGAAGGCACCGTTGCAGTTGTTGCCGGCGGAGGCCTTACAGAGACCATCGAGGAGATTGCACAGAATAATGTAAATCTTCTGATCACCGGCATTACTGTAAAAAACGAACACTCCAAAGGTGCGCATGAATTTGCAGAAAGAGAAGGAATAAATATCCTGGGCGGAACTCACTATTCCACGGAGAAATTTGCCTGCCAGGCCATGGCAGAATATTTTAGGGAACTTGATTTGCCTGCCCAATTTATTGAAGGTATTCCTATCCTGGAGGACTTGTGATTATCGAAGTTTTCCCTAATTGCCGGGAAAAAATATGAAAATATATGACGATATTTTAAAAAGCGGCGATCTCTGATCCATCCGCAGGGCAGGTATATGGCCATGAGTAAAACTACAGGGCTTAAACTCCTTATATCTACTTCTACATTTTTGATTGCTTTCCTTTTATTTACCAGCTGTCAAACCATTCCGTCCGGCAGCCAGAAATACCCAAAACTCTTAGCCCACCGCGGCCTGGCTCAAACCTTCGATATATCCAAGGTACAATGGGACACGAATACTGCAGCAATCATCTATCCCCCGGAACATCCGTACATTGAGAACACCCTCCCCTCCATGGAGATTGCCTTTTCCTATGGCGCGGACATTGTCGAATTTGACATAAGGGTTACGAAGGATAAGGAGCTGGCGGTGTTTCATGATTATCTGGTTGATTACAGAACCGAGAAACAGGGATTAGTTTCCGATTATACCCTGGCAGAGCTTAAGACCATGGATGTCGGTTATGGTTATACAGCAGACAGCGGACAAACCTATCCCCTGCGGGGAACCGGTGTGGGCTTGCTTCCTTCCTTTGACGAAGTAATGGCTAGGTTCCCGGATAAAAAGTTTCTAGTCCATATCCGCGACGGTGGGGAGGAAATAGGAAAAATCCTTCTTGAAAAATTAAAAAAATTGGATAAAGATCAGACCGATAATATAGCAGTCTACGGCAATGATACAGCCTTGGGGATGATCCGGAAGGAATATCCCGAAATGCTCATATTATCCGCAAAAATTGTAAAGCGGGCGGTACTTGACTACATGCTTGTAGGGTGGTCTGGCTATGTTCCTAAAAGCATGAGATACATCCATCTGCATCTGCCCCTGAACTTTGCAAGCTTTCTTTGGGGATGGCCTAATCGATTCCTTGATCGTATTAGTAAGGCAAATTCCAGGATGGTCCTGGTGATAAGAAGGGGGCAGTGGTCCGGAGGCTTTGACACCGAGGAGGACCTTAGAAAACTACCTAAAAATTACTCGGGTTTTATATGGACAGACAGAATCGACAGAATAGGAGCTTTTTATAAAGAAAAAACTCGAGAATAAGAGGATTGGATGAAACACCAAAGGAGTAACTTCTTTCCTAAAAAAATAACCCTAACCAGCGCTCTTATGGTTCCAATGGTTGTGCTTACTGTGCTCGCTATGACAATCCTGGGGTATCTTGCATATCAAAACGGCCGCAAATCTGTAAACATCATGGCAGAGAAGCTTCGTCATGAAATAACTGCACGAATAGAGGATCATTTAGAGATCTATCTAGAAACCCCGCATAAAATAAACAGGATAAATGCCGAGGCCTTCCGAAGCGGTTTAATAAAACCTGAGGACCAGACGAGATTGCAGTTCAGATTTTGGGAACAGATAAAACTTTTTGATACTGTAACCAGCATCTATTTTGGCAACACCTCCGGTGGACTGGTTAATGCAGGCCGGGAAGGACCGGAGGATACTCTTTATGTAATCTTTACACAAGATTTTAAAAGTGGCCTTTTTCAGAAATATCATGTGGACAGCAAGGGGGAAACCACACAACTGCTAATGACCTTACCGGATTTTGACGCCCGCAAAAGACCCTGGTACGAAAAGGCGGTTGAGAGCGGTTCATCGGTTTGGAGTGATATATATATTCTCTTCACAGGTCAGGATATGGCCATTTCCGCCTGCCAACCCATTTATGATTCTGGAGGCACCTTGTTAGGGGTGGCTGCGGTGGATCTTTTTATCTCCCAGCTTGAAAAATATCTTTCCGAATTGGAAATAGGCACTTCTGGAAAAAGTTATATAATGGAAACATCCGGGCTGCTTATTGCCTCATCCTCCGGCGAAAAGCCCTTTCAGAGGAGGGAAGGTGAACCACTCCCTGACAGAGTAACAGCTCTTGAGAGTATTGATCCCCTGATTTCCGGTTCCTCACAGTATCTGTACAAGACCTTCGGCAGCTTACCTAACTTGGTTTCTTCAACAGAATTCGATTTTATTCACCAAGGGAAACGCATATTCGGCAAGGCAACCCCTGTAAATAATTCCAGCGGCTTGAATTGGATTTTAGTAACAGTTATTCCGGAAAAAGACTTTCTTTTCCTGGTAAGTAATGGAAACAGGGCAACAATTGAGCTAATGGCATTATCTACCATATTAATCATGGTAGCCGTCATCTTGGTTGGAAAAAAAATTACCAGCCGTATCTCAAAGCTGCACGAAGCGGCGGAGGCCTTAGCGGAAGGGAACTGGGAACACGATTTTTTCTCCCCCAGCCGCATAAAGGAGGTTGATGGGCTATATACTTCCTTTAAAAAGATGGTTGATCAATTAAATCAGACCTTTTTCACCCTGCAGCAGGAAATAGTTGAGCGGAAACTTGTTGAAAAGATGCTTACCACCAGTCTGGAAGAGAAGGAGATTATGTTAAGCGAAGTGCATCACCGGGTTAAAAATAACCTCAATATCATTTCTAGCCTTCTTAACCTGCAGTCTTCCCAGGTGGAAACACCGGATCAGGCTGTGAAATCCCTGGAAAAAAGCAGGGACAGAATAATGTCCATGGCTATTGTCCATCAGAAACTTTACGAGTCGCGGAACTTTGCATCCATAAATATGAAAGATTATCTGGAGGATATATCAAGCAATTTACATAATATATACAAATCCGATAGCAATATAGAGCTTAAAATGGAAATAACTGGACTCCTTCTTGATATAAAAACTGCCATTCCCTGCGGTATGATTCTAAACGAAGTTTTAACTAATGCCTTCAAGTACGCTTTTCCCAAAGGGAGGGATGGTGAAATTAAGGTTACCCTCGCGGAGCAAGAAGATAATCTTTGTGAACTGACCATTGCAGATAATGGTTTAGGGATACCTCCGGGCAGTGAGGATAAGGGAACTCTCGGCTTGACGATGGTAAAACTTTTGGTAGAGCAGATTGATGGGACTCTAGATATTCAGAGGGAGAAAGGAACACGAACTAGGATCATCTTCCCTAAGCGGCTTCCAAATAAGGTCAAACCCGAGGCCGCTCCTGAAACAGTATAGAATAATTCTAACCAACCTTTTCTACAATTCCAAAGCAGGGGTGAAAGGAGATAAAGTTGATAGTAGGAAAACAAGAGGCGCAGATAATAGATTTCAGCGGTTTGGAAATCCTTGATTACACCGCAAAGGTCAGGGAGAAATCCTCCTTCGCAGTTATAAAGGTGCTGCCGCAGGTCTGTCATAAACTCTCCTGGTCAAATAGATCCGATAAATACTACTATGTAATCACTGGCACAATCGAATTTACAATAAAGGATAAGATACATATTTTAAAGGAAGGGGATTTTTGTATCATAAAAAAGGGAGAACAGTTTAGATATATCAATAAAACCGATGAAACAGTCTCCATGGTTTTGGTGCATACCCCAAATTTTATGTTAGAAAAAGAAGTATATATCTAACCAGGCTGATTTTACCGCTTGATACCGTCTGGCAGAATTTCCCCCGCCGGAGTAAAATTCCCGAGAACCCTCCTTACAAATCTCCTGCCCCTCCCCTAAGATCCAAATATTTTATTAATTTGCTTGACATTTTCACTGACATTATTCATAATAATAATTATTACTATTATGGAATTAATAAGAAGAAAAAGCAGACAACGGGAGATTATTTTCGAATTGATCCAGAAAAGTTCGGATCACCCAACCGCGCAGAGGATCTATGACATTTTAAAAAAAGAGATAGCCTCGTTAAGTCTTGGGAATGTGTATAGAAATATTCGTATTTTAATGGATGAGGGTCGGATTAAGAGCCGTGATTTCGGTGACGGTATTGCCCATTTTGACGCAATCACCCGGGCCCACTATCATTTTATATGTGAGAAATGCGGATCTATAAGCGATTTCTCTATGCCTGTTCAGGAATCCATTACAAGAGAGGCTCAAAAAGCATCCGAGCATACCATAACAAGCCATACGATACAATTTTACGGTATTTGCGGGCTATGTAAAAGGAGAAAGGCAGATTAAATAATTAGAAACAAGGTCTTGCTGCCAGGGAAAAGCCGCTTTGAGCGGGTAATTCCCAAGAGCGCTAAAAGTAGATATTTAGGAGGAAAGTATGAGTGACAGCAATAGAGAGGGCAAAAACCCGGGTATGGGTGCCGCCGGTAAAAGCGTAGGCGGACGGGGAACATCGAACCGCGACTGGTGGCCCAATCAGTTGAATCTGGAGATCCTGCATCAGCACACCCAGGCATCCAACCCTATGGGTTCAGATTTCAATTACGCCGAGGAATTCAAGAAGCTTGATCTTAAGGCCGTGAAGGAGGATCTGTACAAGCTGATGAAGGATTCTAAGGAATGGTGGCCTGCCGACTGGGGACATTACGGCGGTCTTATGATAAGGATGGCTTGGCACAGCGCTGGTACCTACCGGGTTTCCGACGGGCGCGGCGGCGGCGGAACGGGGAATCAGCGTTTTGCCCCTCTTAACAGCTGGCCGGACAATGTTAACCTGGATAAGGCCCGCCGACTTCTCTGGCCTGTAAAGAAAAAATATGGCAGAAGGATCTCCTGGGCAGATCTTATGATTCTTGCAGGCAACTGCGCCCTGGAATCGATGGGCTTTAAAACCTTCGGTTTCGGCGGGGGCCGGGTGGATATCTGGGAACCGGAAAAGGACATCTACTGGGGCACCGAAGAAACCTGGCTGGGAGACAAACGGTACAGCGGAGACCGAGAGCTGGAAAATCCTCTGGCGGCTGTACAGATGGGTTTGATCTATGTTAATCCGGAAGGCCCCAACGGCCAGCCCATACCTGCTGAATCGGCCAAGGATGTGCGGGATACCTTTGGCCGGATGGGTATGAATGATGAAGAAACCGTTGCCTTGATAGCCGGCGGACACACCTTCGGCAAGGCTCATGGAGCAGGTCATCCGAAGCATGTGGGGCCGGAACCCGAAGCCGCACCCATCGAGGAGATGGGGCTTGGCTGGAAGAGCAGCTATAAGAGCGGTAAGGGCGGAGACACTATATCCAGCGGCATTGAAGGCGCCTGGAAACCAAATCCAACCCGGTGGGATGTAGGGTATCTTAAGGTTCTTTTTAAGTACGAATGGGAACTTCTTAAAAGCCCCGCGGGTGCCTACATCTGGCTTGCCAAGGATGTGGAGGAGGCGGACATGGTTTTAGATGCCCATGATCCTTCCAAGAAGAACCGCCCCATGATGACCACTGCAGACCTTTCCCTGAAGTTTGATCCAGCTTACGAAAAAATTGCCCGCCGCTATCTGGCAAACCCGGAAGAATTCAGGGAGGCCTTTGCCAGGGCTTGGTTTAAGCTTACCCATAGGGATATGGGCCCCCGCTCCCGTTATCTAGGCCCAGAAGTACCTTCCGAGGAACTTCTCTGGCAGGATCCGGTTCCCGCAGTCGATCACGAACTGATCAACGAGAAAGATGCCGCTCAGTTAAAGGGGATGATCCTGGAAACCGGGCTTTCCATTTCCGACCTGGTGTCAACCGCCTGGGCATCGGCCTCTACATTCCGGGGCTCCGACAAAAGGGGCGGTGCAAACGGCGCCCGGATCCGTCTTGCCCCTCAGAAGGATTGGGAGGTTAATCAGCCTGACCAGCTGAAAAAGGTATTAAAAGCTCTGGAGGCGGTTCAGTCAAAGTTCAGCAAGAAGGTTTCTCTTGCCGATCTTATAGTGCTCGGCGGAGCCGCTGCAATAGAAAAGGCGGCAAAAAATGCGGGTGTTACTGTAACAGTTCCCTTTGCCCCAGGAAGAACCGATGCGCGGTCCGAACAGACCGACGTAAATTCCTTTGCCTATCTTGAACCGCTAGCGGATGGATTCCGAAACTACCTTAAAACCAAATATGCAGTAACGGCGGAGGAGCTTCTGGTAGATCGCGCTCAGCTTCTCACCCTTACGGCACCGGAAATGACAGCCCTTCTGGGAGGAATGCGGGTTCTGAATACCAACTACAAGAAATCCCAGCACGGTGTCTTTACCAAGCACCCGGAAACCCTGACAAATGACTTCTTTGTAAATCTTCTCGATATGGGTACCGTCTGGAAGCCGACGGATAAGGATCCGGACCTGTTTGAAGGCAGAGACCGGAAAACAGGAGAACTTAAGTGGACCGCCACACGGGTAGACCTGGTTTTTGGTTCCAACTCGCAGCTTCGCGCCCTAGCTGAGGTGTATGCCTCCGATGATGCGAAGGAGAAATTCGTGCATGACTTTGTATCCGCCTGGAACAAGGTTATGAATGCCGACCGTTTTGACCTTGCCCGGAAATAAGAATAAGTGCTGAATTAAAAATCAAAGCGGCCGCTTTAACCCTGCTGCCGCAAAAAAGCTGCAGGGCCGAAGCGGCCTTTTATTTCTACGGGTAATTATCTTATCCTGGACTTAAGGAGATTGCCGATGTCTAAGAGGGATGACACATCAAGAAACACTCCGGAAGAGATTGATCTATATCTTTCAAAGCTTCCGGAAGAGGAAAGAAAAGCTCTTCAAGATTTAAGAGCTAAAATTAAAAAAATGGCCCCTCAGGTTAAGGAGCACATAGGATATCAGATGCCTATCATGAGAATAAATAAGGATCTGGTAGGATTTACCTCTCAAAAAAACCATCTCTCCCTGTATACCATGAGTCCCAAGCTGATGGAAAAAATAAAGCCAGAGCTTTCGGGAATAAAGATTTCCGGTGCAACAATTCACTTTACACCGGCCGCTCCTATCCCGGATGCAATCCTGGAAAAGATAATTAAAGCCAGAATAGAAGAGGACGAGCTGTTTAAAAAGTGTGCCCCATGTAGTTCTCCAAACCTTGTTGCTAGGGTTCTAATATTAAATATTTTTTATATTTAATAAAGTTATTTCCCTAGTTCAACAGAAAAAGGAAACCTTTAAGAACTTTCAAATACTCCTTTTTATATATATAATCGGTTACAACAATGTTCGGAGAACTACAAAAGGGTTACTTGTGAAAGAGGGCACCTATGAATAAAATCTCCCTTAAGAGAGTATACGAACCTTTTAAGCCGGAGGACGGGTTCCGTATACTGGTTGACCGGCTGTGGCCGAGGGGTCTTTCCAAAGAAGAGGCAAAAATCGACCTTTGGGTACGGGACATTGCGCCCTCAAACGAACTTCGGAAAGAATATAATCATGTACCGGAAAAATGGAACAGTTTCAGAGATTCCTACTTTAAGGAGCTTAAAAACAAAGCAGCACTGATCAATTCTCTGCTGGAGATAATCGGTGAGAGAAGTGTAACCTTTCTTTATTCAACACGGTATACAGAGAACAATAATGCTGTGGCTTTAAAAGAATATCTTGAAGGTCAGGCTTCTCCAGAAGGATATAATCAGGATGCAAAATAGTATTAGAATTGACGGTTTAACTCTGTTTTACGACTCTGCAGAGGAATCCTCCGTTGAATTGGTAAAAGGGGCTTGTGAGAAAAGTGTCCGACTTATCCGGGAAAACTTAGGGCTTCCTCTACCCGAGGACTGCCGGGTATACATAATGACATCCCGCTTTCAACTTTATCATTCAGCACCCTTGGTTTGGAAGTTTTTCCTGGCTGTTATGGCTCTCTTGTGGGTCTTTAAAATTAACAGGATGTGGCCCTATGTAGGGGGCTGGCAGCAAAGATTTGGAAAAAGAACAGTTGTGGGCGTAAAACCGCCAGGACTAATACAGGTTTCAGACCGCCGGATCGGCGAGAATATTTACATCAAAGAGGATAGTATCGAAGAAAAGGTACAACACATAACCTGCCACGAACTAACCCATGCCTTTACCTCTCATTTAAAAATCCCGACCTGGTTTAGGGAAGGTTTAGCCATGATCATGGTAGATAAATCCCTGTCAAAGCTAACGGTAAAATCAGAAACCCTGGAGACCCTAAAGAAATATACAGTTAATAGTTCCCCATCTTCGGGTTATAGTTTTAAAAATAAAGAAGCTCTTGTTTATCTTTACGCCCGAAGCTATTGGCTTACCAGGTATATTGAAGAAACTAAACCGGAGCTATTAAAAACCTTGCTCTCCGGTAATTACCGAAGGAATCAGTTTAAAACACTTATTGCAAAGTCGTATGGAAAGAATACCGAAGTTTTCTGGAAGGAGATCAATTCTGATCTTGTATCCTATTTTAAGTAAATACTAGGAGAGATTATGTTTAAAGAGATGCGGAGAAAAGACCGGGCTATGGATAAAGCGGGAGTTATCGAAATTTTAAAAAAAGGCGATTACGGTATCCTCTCGACCGTAGGCCAGGATGGATATCCCTACGGTGTGCCGGTAAGTTATATCTATTTCAATGATTCAGTATATTTTCATTGTGCCCTGGAGGGACACAAACTGGATGATATTTCCATAAACAACAGGGTCTCCTTCTGTGTTGTTGGGCAAGCGGATCCTCTGCCGGATAAATTCAGCGTACAGTATAAAAGCGTGATATTATTCGGAAGAGCCAGCGAGGTTTCTCCAGACGAAAAGAATCAAGTTCTTATGGAAATCCTGAATAAATACTCCCCGGATTATATTGAAAAGGGAAAGGAATATATCAGTAATTCAGGAAAGGCAACAAAGGTAATAAGAATCAATATTGAACACATTACCGGTAAAGAGAGGAAATAAATATGAATTATGCTTTGATGATAATTGACCTGCAGAAGGCTTTTTATACTGAGCCTTCCAAGGAATCGATGGATTCCGCCTGCGAATACATCAATGCTGTTCTTCCCTTATTCAGAAAACGGAAAAGTCCCATACTGTGGATACAGGATAAGGATGAGGAGGATGATGTTGTGCCCGGAACGGAAGGGTTCGAATTTCTACAACAGCTCGAACCACAGGAGGGTGAATACAGAATCCACAAGGAATATGGAAACAGTTTTAATAGGACCGACTGCGCTAAGATATTAAAAGAACATAAAACCGATATTGTTGTAATTACCGGGTACTGTGCCGAACAGTGTGTATTATCCACCTACAGGGGCGCCCTGGATCACGATTTTCTTCCAGTTATTCTGAAAAATGGAATAGCCAGCGGGAAAGAGGAGAATAAGGAATTTATCGAAAAAATAAGCAATGTAATAAGTTACCCGGTGTTGAAAAAACTGCTGGAGGAGTAGCACAAATATATAGATATTTTTGAATAGTGGGCCTGCAAGGAGTATATTTATTATGCTTAAGTTGTAAAAAACTGGGTAAGGAGGCTCGCCGTGAAAAAGGATAGAAAGGAGTTATCCCCGGAGGATAGGAAAGAACTTTTTGAAAAATTAAAAACCCGGTTCGAGAAAAACATGAACCGTCATAATGACCTAACCTGGACCAAGGTGCAGGCAAAACTGGAGGAAAATCCGGAAAAAGCTTGGTCCTTAGGCGAGATGGAAAAAACCGGCGGGGAACCGGATGTAGCCGGGTATGATTCAGAGAGGGGTGAATATATCTTTTACGACTTTTCCGAAGAAACTCCCAAGGACCGCAGAAATCTCTGTTACGACCGGGAAGCCCTGGAGTCAAGAAAGGAACATAAACCGGAAACCAATGCCCTCGATATGGCCGCCTTCATGGGTATCGAAATCCTGACAGAGGAACAATACAGGGAATTACAGGAGTTCGGAAGTTTTGACACAAAGACCTCCAGCTGGCTTAAAACCCCCGCTGAGGTAAGGAAACTTGGGGGCGCCATCTTCGGCGACCGCCGCTACGGCAGGGTTTTTGTGTATCATAACGGAGCCTCCTCCTACTATGGGGTAAGAGGTTTCCGGGGCGCCCTAAGAGTTTGAAGTTTAACTAGTTCTCCGAAGCTTGTTGTGAGGAGTGTTATATAACAAAATCTAGATATATTCTTTATCCCCACAAGTGTTTAAATCGAGAAATATTGGAAAATATCCTATTGAGGATAGCTGTTTCTTTATATAAGGCAGGCAACAACAAGCTTCGGAGAACTGAATGAAGTTTACAAAAAGGAGGTGCAGATTTTGAAAACCATCGGGCTTCTCGGAGGAATGAGCTGGGAATCCAGCCTGGAATACTACCGCCTTTTAAACGAAGGGGTAAAACAGAAGCTGGGAGGATTACACTCCTGCCGCTGCCTCCTTTACAGTGTGGACTTTGGGGAGATTGAACCCCTTATGAGGGAAGGGGATTGGGAAACTATTCTCCAGATCTTGATTACGGCTGCTAAGCGGTTGGAGACTGGAGGCGCCGATCTTATACTCCTCTGCACCAATACAATGCATAAGATGTTTGAAAATATTCAGGAAACCCTTAAGGTCCCAATGATCCATATCGCCGATGCAGCGGCAGAAAAGGTGCTTGAGAAACAAATCAAGAAAGTAGGACTTCTTGGAACCCGGTTTACCATGGAACAGGATTTCTACAGATCCAGGTTGGAGGCAAGATCGCTCCGGGTAATAATCCCCGGGCAGGAGGATAGAGAAGCAATAAACCGGATAATCTTCCAGGAACTGTGCCTTGGAGAGATCCGGCCGGAATCCAGAAAGGAATACAAAAGGATAATAGAAGACCTGGTTTCCCGAGGTGCAGAGGGGATCATTTTGGGCTGTACAGAAATTCCCTTGTTAGTAAAAGAAGTGGATTCCAGGGTGCCTCTCTTTGACACCACCCTGCTCCATGTCCAGGCGGCGCTGGAAAAGGCGCAGAAACCTCTCTAAAACAATATGCGGGATAAAAGATTTGTAGCGATCCACCGGGGAGGGATTCTCTCTCCGGAGGAGCATAGAAAGCTGATGGCCTGGGCAAGAGTCTGCCTGGAACATGCCCTCCCCCTTTGCGGCAATGAGGTCGCCCGCACCTTGCAGGAAACTCTAATTACTGCAGGAAACTGGCAGGAGGGGAAAGCCTCTACAGGGGAAGCAATCAAAACAGCAAGAAGGATCCACGCCCTTGCCGGAACCATCAACAACCCTTCAGCCCAGGCCTTTCTGCGTGCCGCGGGGCATACAGTTGCCACTGCCCATATGTCGGACCACTCCCTGGGAGCGGCGCTGTATATACAGAAGGCCTTAAAACTGGCAGGCATGGATTATAGAAAGGAAAGAGAGTGGCAGAAGGAAAGACTACAAGAACTTCCTGAAAATCTTGCAAGCTTGGTCATTGAACATTTAATAATCAGAGCAAAGAGTCTAGGTCTTTAGTACCTGTATTACTCCACAGGTTTACAGATATACCATGCTGCCTGGACATCCGCATTAATCACTTTTACCTCGGAAAAACAGGACTTCATCTCCTCCATACAGTTCTTCATCTCCAGTTCCGCATTTCTAATAAAATGAAAGTAGTCACCCCTTTCAAGACCTTCGATAATATTGATTAGCAGAGATCTCTTTTTATTGTAGTCGTATATCACCACACGATGCTTTGCAATATGGCTCATCTGTGCATACATCCTTTTTCTTTCCTCTGCCTTTAACCCGTGGACAACATGAGAGGCGATAACAATATCAAAACTTTTATCCTGGAAGGGCAGTTTTTCAAGAACACTTGCCCGGATAAAGGAGATTGATCCGTTTTCCGGTTTTTTCCTGGCAATTTCCAGCATCTTCTCCGCAGGGTCGATACCTGTAACCTTCATTCCCTTTTCATTCAATACCGAACATAAGGCACCGGTGCCGCAGCCGACATCCAGAATAGTATTGAAAGAGGCTATATCCAGTTCTTCCCGGAGATCATCAATAACCTTGGCAAACTTCCTTTTCTGTTTTTTATAAAAAAATCCATAAACCGTGGCTATGGAATTGAATAAAGAACGGTTATCCCTGTTGTCCAAGAATCAATGCCTCCTTTTTATAGATAAAACATATATCTATCCAGTTCCTTCTAGAATAAGTTTATTGACCCATCCCCAACAGATAATATAATACTATTATATTAGGAGCATCCTATGACTAACAACTATCAAACACAAATTGAACATTCTTCCCCTCTTAAATCTTTGATCCTGCATTTACTGCCGGGAGTATTAATTGGATTATGTTACTTTCTTCTCCTTACCCCTATCACCAAGAATGGATATCCCTCAATTACAGCATTGATGCTTTCTATTGTAATTGTACTGATCCCCTTTGAATTGGGATATCTGCTTTATTTGGGCAACAGGAAAAAAGGAGGGCTTTCCCTCCGGAACATTATTGTCTATGGAAAGCGGATTCCACTTTGGCAGTACTTTGTTCTGGTGCCCTCCTTGTTTGTGGTGATTGGCCTAATATTTACCCTGCTGAAACCCCTGGACCGGTTTCTTATGGATTCCTTATTTTCCTGGATTCCCGCAATGGATTCAGGTCTTCAAGGCGGATTCTCCAAACCTGTGCTTATCCGGACCTACCTCCTTGTCGGGGTCTTTGGCGTAGTATTAGGCCCCCTGGTGGAGGAGTTATATTTCCGGGGTTATCTTCTGCCAAGGATGAACTATGCAGGGAAGTTTTCCCTGGTTCTTCACAGCTTCCTCTTTGCCTTGTATCATATCTTCACCCCCTGGATGATCGTTACCCGCACCCTGGGAATGCTCCCCCTGGCTTATATTGTCCGAAGGACCAACCTCCTGGTGGGAATCCTTGTTCATATTTTAATTAACAGCATCGATCTTATAGCGGGGCTGCTCTATATAATAAACACCTAACTACTCTCCAGCGGGGATGTGCAGTAAGCGCATCTTTTCGCTTTTACAGGAATTTTCGAAAGGCAGAAAGGGCATTCCTTTTCTGCAGGCTCTGGTTTTTCGACCTCTTTGGTCCTTTTGATCTCCGAAACCCTGTTAACGCTTCGTACGATAAAAAATATCGCAAACCCGATAATCAGAAAATCAATTACATTGTTGATAAATAGCCCGTAATTTATTGTTGCTGCCCCCGCCGCTTTTGCCTCGGCCAGGCTTGAGTATTCTGTTCCGGATAGATTGATATAAAGATTGCTGAAATCCACGCTCCCCAGCAGGAGCCCCAGGGGAGGCATAAGTATGTCTGTCACCAGGGAGGATACTATTTTACCGAAGGCGCCGCCGATTATCACTGCCACGGCCAGGTCCAGAACATTCCCTCGGGTAATGAATTTTTTAAACTCCTTAATCATCCTCTTCTCCTTTCTTATTAGCTAGTTATCTGCAGGATCACCCACGGGGAACCGCTGCTGCCCACATAAAACTTCTAAAGCTCTTAAGGTTATCCACTTGGATTCAACGCCCTTTTTTTCAATATTCACAAGCATTTTCCCATTAAAGCTGTTTTCCAGAATCCACCGGTTATTCTCGGTCTTTTTATTTTCAATTACAGTAAGCGCCTCGGCCATCCTCGAATCATTACAGCCGAGCCTGGTTAATATTGAAAGTATCTCCAAGAGGTCGGTCTGATACATAAGGGGGAAACCCAGTTTAAGCCACCCTGGTTTTGATATTTTCTCGGGATCATGGCTCCTTTTAAAGATCCTGTGCGCTAGAAAGTATTCCACAAGGGATTCAATTTTCCTATTTACCTTTTCCTTTCTCCTGTCTGCCGGGATTGCAGAAAGGGCCTTAAGAGATTTTATAACCCCCATATGGCAGGAATGTTTTCCAAAACAAACCTCAAAACGGTCATAAGGCCAACCCCGGGGCGGTTCTGATTCTCCATCATCACATCTTTGGTATTTGCAGATCCATTCTATACCCGCCTGGACCCTGAGATCTTCCAGATAACCTAACCGGATAAGACTCCAGATCATATTCCCCGTAAGACAGGGGATTACCTCGCTGTGCCTTCCGCAGTTGTTTTTTGCGCTCCTGTTTACGGCAAATCCATGGCTCTCCTTGTCCTGGCTGTTTTCTAGAATAAACTCACAAGCCTTCCTTATCCTGGGATCCTCTCCATCGGCTCCAAGTTCGGCAAGAAGGATGAGCTGCCAGACGGTTCCCCGGTACTTATCCAGATAAAACCTTTCCCTTTCACCCCAGAAGCCCTCCACCGTCTGCTTTGCCAGTATTGCAGGAACAGGACCGAAAGCCATGGTCTCTCTTTTTGCGGATAGAACCTCCTTATCCTCTTCCTGTTTTCCTAAAATATCCACCAAGGTAAAATAACGGACAGAAGGATTCTCCCTTTCCAAAAGCCAACCGATAGTCTCTTCTCTAGAAATCCCCCTTCTTTTTTCCATCTAATTCCTCCCGGATCTTTAATAAGAAGCCCATCCCCACCGGGTTATTATGACCGGATAAAACAGTATCCGGTTCAAGGGAAATATATCTTTCTAGAACCTCTCTGTACTTTTCCTCTCCCGATTCCAGGTTTGGGATTATCTCTTCCTCATTGTCTCCTATATTATCCCCTGCAAGCAGAACCCGCTCCTCTTTTAGAAAAATACTGATACCCTCCTCTGTATGTCCGGGAGAATGGAACAGAAATAGACCTTCATCTTTAAGGTCCACAATGGAATCAAAAAGAATATTAGGGATTCTTTTCTCCACATCTCCGCGTACAAATTTTCTATTTCTTTCCAGGGCGATATCCCATTTCTCTTCCATTCTTTTAACAATTCCAGTGTGCCCAATTATATCTTTTTCTTTAAAACCACAGTTCCCCCAAATATGATCCCAATGGTGGTGTGTATTTATTACCAAAAGGGGTTTATCCTTCGGCAGAAATTGTTTAATTATCTCTGCTGTCTCTGTCCCAAACCCTGTATCAACAACGTAATCCCTTTTTATCCCCTGGATAATAAAACAGTTTGTGGGGCAGCCGGGAATTACTTCCAGTCTTATTTGCAGAATACGCTCTTTGATTTTTTCAACAGTATATTTTTTATCCGATCTATCCAAAGACCCACACCTCCATGGTTTTTATAAATGGCTTATCAGTAAAGGATTTGCTCGGAAATAAGACTCAATCGAATATCAGCATTCCCTGGGAATCGAATTTAAACCTTGGCCCCCAGGCTACCTCCCAGTAATACCCATCAGGATCCTTAAAATACCCGGAATATCCCCCCCAGAAAACAGGCTGAGGTTTCTTGACTATAACAGCCTGGGCTTTCTCCGCCTTAAGCATCAGACTGTCCACCTCTTCCCGGGTTTCGGCATTATAAGCCAAGGTTATCCCGCTAAATCCGGGGTTGATTTCCGGCGGGTCTGTTTCGCAGATATCCTTGGCAAGAAGCTCCAAAGGATAGAGTTCAAATTTTGTCCCCGGGGTATTGAAAAAAACAATTTCCGGATTATCCCCCTTTTCCTCGGTTTCAAAACCTAATTCATCCCGGTAAAACCTTAAAGATCTTTTCATATCTCTGACTCCGAGACAGATTATATTTATTCTGTTCATAGCTTCCCCCTATAGTAAAAATATTTTATAGGCCCTATAAGGTTGCCTCAATTGCATAATCGGTTAGAGAGTCATAGAACTTCTTGTGCTTGTTGTATTCAGATCTGTAGATTATGTCTCTTTTACTTATTGCCCTGTCCAGGGCAAGGATTCCTGAAAGATGATCGATCTCGTGCTGCAGAAGTTCCGCCTCCGCCAGGGGAAGATCTTTCCACTCTTGGACAAATCCTGCTTCATCCTGGTACATTATATCTATCGACTTATGTCTTTCTACCCGTACCATAAGATCAGGGAAGGACATGCAGTCATCCCACAGGGTAAAGGTTTCTTTACTCCTCCCTGTTATCCTGGGATTGATGATAACATAGGTTCCCTTCCCCAGGTTCAAAGCGATAAAGCTTTTCACTATACCGATTTGAACCGCAGTTATTCCCCTGCCAAAACCCTTCTCCCTTCGGAAATCATCCAGGGCTTCCTTAAGGTGCTCAATCTCCCCCTTTAACGTGGGATCATTAAAATCGGTAATCTCCCTCGATGCTTCCCGAAGCCGGGGATCACCCAACAGTAAAACCGTATGCTTCATAAATTACCCTCAGTTCAATGGAAACCAGTTTTGTATCAATATATTCTTATTATACCTCCCGTGGTTATAAGATCAACGATATTTCCCGATCCGGTTTTACGTTCGTATCTTATACCTCCCGGGTATTCCGAACCAACAGGAAGATCATCTATAAGTATAGATCCCCTTTTTGTCTGGGCTTGAAGGTTTATACTGGAAAGATGGTTTTTCCCCAGAAAATCTATATTCCCGTTTAAGGTTTTAGCGTGGAGATTTTTTCCGGTGCCCTGCAAACTAAAATGCCCTCCCTTGCTCTGGAGGTCGATCCTTTCCGCGGTAAAACCCTCCGGGATTGTTACAACGAGTTCTGTAAGACTTTCGTGCAGAGACACCAGCGGGAAAAGGGGGAGCCTTCCGTTCGATCTTTCCCTGAACTTTATTACGCCACCCTCTTGGGAGAGATCATAGGCAAGCCACTCCGACTGCCCGTAGGAAAAGACAATCGAGGTGATATCTCCGGTAATCATCCGTACCCGGGAATGTTCCGTGTAAATTGCTATTTCCGAAACTCCCGTTACAGGGTAGCGGTGGGTGTGTTCAATTATATTTTCTGGAATTTGGCTGTTAAAAATTCCAAAGAGCCGCAGAGGTAACCCGGAAAAGCCGAAAAGTACCAAACCGAGAATAATAAAGAGATAGCATAATTTAAGTCTCCACTTTCTCTTTGCCGCAGCTTTCTTTTCCTCGGCTTCTATCTTTACCCTGTAGATCCCGGAGTTCTTTCTCCGGATAAAGCGGATCAGTCTTGAAGAAAACCGGATAAACCAACCGGCAAGCCTGTAAAAACCGTAGGCACAGAGCCCGAAAAGACCGGCAGCAAAGAGGGCCATTCCGAGGGTGCCTGCTATTTCAAGGGCAAATTTACCCGGAATTTTTAGGGCTTCGTAAACCAGCCCCAGGAAGGAGAGAACCGCGGCAAGACCACAAACAAAGACCATTCCGTAAAAACAGAGGGCGACGGTGTATACAATAAGTAAAAAAAGAGGGATGAACAGATAGGCGAAGGGATTCTTTATGCTTTTAAGGGAATTCTTAAATATCCGGGAAAAGGTTGAAAGCCTGGGATTTTTCTCTGTTTCATTGAAATCGGTTTCCGCCTTTACCGACAGGGCGATCTGCTTTACCGGTCCAAGCTCTTCGAGGAGTCGGTCCAGATCCTCACCTTCCTCCAAGGAGTCGGTCAGATACTCAGAATAGTACCCCACCGCATCCTGTATCTCCTTTTCCGGAAGACCCTTAAGCTCCCTTTTCAGGGCTTCTAAAAAAATCAGAATCCTTTCATCCATCTGTATCTCCATCCATAATGTAATCTATTACCCTTTTAAGATCGGAAAGCTCCTTCATGGATTCCCTCAGCCTGGAAATTCCGGCCCCAGTAATCCTGTAGTATTTCCTTAATCTTCCCGAATACTCCCTTGAATAGGTATCCAGAAGACCCTGGCTCTCCAGCCTTCTCAAGACCGGATACAGAGCCGATTCCGAAGTATCCAGTAATTCTGTTATCTCCTGGGTTATCTTGTATCCGTAGGTATCCTCCCGTCTTAGAACAGAAAGAACACACACATCCAAAAGCCCTTTTTTTAATTGGGCATCCACCGGTACCTCCCCCGCTATGTCTTAAGTCCGCACATCCTCTCCGAAAGTTCCCAGAGCCTTTTTGCAGCCTCTTCTTCGCAGGCATACTTGCTTGGTTGTTTTGGTTTAAAATCCTTCCAGTATATATCAGGATATTCCCTGGGCCTCCCGTCAAGGGCCAAAAAAAGGGCGAGACGGGCGGCAGTTTCCGGCAGTTTTCCCTTACCGCTTCTCTTTTTCCAGATCCACCGGGCCAGGGAGTCTGTTCCTTTAAATCCTATCTGCGTCCGGATTAACCCCGGATCCAGGGCAAAGGCTCTCAGGCTTCCGCAGGATCCTATTCTTCTATTCACTTCCGCAGTAAAAAGAACATTGGCCAGTTTTGACTGCTTGTAAGCCCTTAGGCCATTATACCTGCGGGAAAGAAAAATATCATCCCATTTGATCCTAGTCCTGTAATGAGATCCGGAACTTACAGTGATTATCCTTCCATCCTCCGATTTCTTAAGGAGATCAAGTAGTTTGTTGGTCAAAAGAAAGGGCGACAGGTGGTTTACTGCAAATTGAAGCTCATACCCATCCGGTGTTCCCACATACCAGCTTGAGAAGGTCCCTGCATTGTTCACAAGAATATCGAGAACCTCCCGTCCCTCCCCAGCGAGAATACCCCTTATCTCCTCTGCAACCCTTGACACCTCCCGGGTGGAGGAAAGATCCGCTACTATAAAATCGACCCCGGTTTCTTCTACCGCGGCAAGCTTGTACCCTAAGGGTCCACCCACGGCGGGCTCGTACACCTTAGTTGCAGCCACGGCGCTTTTACTCCCGGCATTTTTAATTCCGGCAATACCAATTTCGGCAGTTTCTAACCCGCCGGGTTCAATCCCGGCAGGTTTACTCACGAGAGCATCAATACCTGCAGACGCCCTCGTATCTGCCGCTACAAAGTGAGTGCTCTTAATCCCGGCGGGGTCTCCTGCAGCAGCGTTAATCTGGGGG
>Ga0067045_1003448_pt1 | contig 20695 bp, 26 predicted proteins | sample TerdegcTABiofilm_FD_59184 | JGI IMG/M metagenome (GOLD analysis project Ga0067045, IMG submission 59184) | Combined Assembly of (Gp0054472, Gp0054536) Wastewater bioreactor microbial communities from Singapore -Terephthalate degrading...
TGGCCATGCGGCGGCGTGCCGAAAGCTTCTCCTTCTCTGGCAGGTCGTTGAGAGCGATGCCATCGAGGCGGATGCTTCCACTGCTGGGCGCCTCCAGCAGGTTCACCAGACGGAGCAATGTCGTCTTTCCTGATCCCGTAGGCCCGATGATGCCTAAAATCTCGCCCCGAGACAAATTGATGCTGATGCCCTGCAGAACATCAACGCCTCCGTATGCCTTGCCCAATGCCTCCAGCTCTAAAAAGGACATTTATCACCGCCCCTGTAATCTATTCATTGCCAGGTTCACAAGGAGAGATATTGATAATAATATTATTCCAAGTGCCATGGAGAGCTCTAGATTGCCCATGGATGTCTCCAAAGAGATGGCAGTGGTGAGCACGCGCGTGTAGCCTCGAATGTTTCCCCCGATCATCATGGCCACGCCCACCTCCGAGAGGGCCCTGCCAAAGCCAAGGAGCACCGCGGCCAGCATCGCAGAACGAACCTCATTTATAGTAGTGATCATAATCTGCAGCTCGCTAGCACCCAGGGATTTTGCAGTATCTTTTACCTGCGGGCTCACCTCCCCAAGAGCAGAGATCGTGAGCCCAATCATGATGGGCGTGATGAGGATCATCTGTCCCAGAATCATTCCTGCTGGTGTATAGAGGATCTCCAGGGAACCTAAAGGGCCGTTGCGAGATAAAATCAGGTAGACCAGCAGGCCCACGGTGACTGTGGGAAGGCTGTAGAGGGTGTGAATCAGGCTGATGATGCCGCGCTTTCCCCAAAATTCCCTGGACTCGATCATGGCACCAAGTGGGATGTCTATGAGTGACGAGAGAAAAACAGAGGCCAAAGAGATGTAAAGGGAGCGAGCCGTTATGCCCACCACCTCAGGATCGAGGGTTATTATGAGCTCAAATGCCTGCAAAAGGCCGCTCCAAATCTCCTCCAAGCCAAATGACCTCTTTTCAATCTATGCAGGTAGCTGCTGCAGGAACTGCACACTCCTCCGCCTGGCAGCCGATCAAGCTGCAGTTGCCCCTGGCAGCAAAGAAGATCGGCTGGCCAAATTGCGCTCTGCCATAGTCTGCGATGAGCCTTTGGCCTTCGTCTGACACCAGGAAGTTGATGAACTTAACTGCCAGATCGCAATTGACGCCGGGATGCTTCTCTGGATTCAAGGCTATTGCCACATAGACATTTAGCATATCGCTTCCGCCCTCAACGAAAGGCACAAGGTCCAGCTTGCTCTTGAATGCCATGAATGTGGACATGTCTGCAAGAGCGTAGGCCGATTTTTCATTGGCCATGACCAATGTCGCACCCATTGGACTCCCTGCATCGATGTACCATTGGCCGGAGTTGTTGATCTCGGAATAATTGTAACCGGCGCTCTGCCACAGGCTCTTTTCCTTGGAATGCGTTCCGGATTCGTCGCCCCTGGATACGAATTTGACCTTTTCATGGTCCGCCATGCCCTTTTCCCTGATGGTCTTCAAAGCCTCAGTGACATTCATGCCCTTTACACCAGCAGGGTCCTCTTTTGGGCCTACCAGATAGAAGTAATTGTAAGCCAAACACCGTCTCTCCAGTCCGTGGCCGTCCTGGACGAACTTGAGCTCCCTTTTTTTATCGTGAATTATGAGCATATCCACATTGCCGCGCTCGCCATCGGAGATTGCGATCCCAGTTCCGCTATGCGTAGGAATCTGCACAGTGACATTGTACTCCTCAGAGAAATTCTGGGCCAGCAGCTCCAGAAGTCCTGTGTCGTAAAGGCTGCTGGTTGTGGCTATCTTCAGAGTGCTGTCATTTGCAGCTCCGGATAAGAAACAAACGGCTGCCACAGTCACAAGCAGCAAAAATTGGTTCAAGATTTTCCAACTCATGAATTGATCCCCTATTGAGCAGTATTGCTTACAATAAAAAACTTACGTAGACGTATCAGCTTATCCAAGGACGACTGGATGGGAGCTCGTAGGAAGGAGTTATATCTTAATGTAGCTTAATGACGGGAATGGATGTCAAAGTCTAGATCGATTCTCGTTACAGGCGGCGCAGGATTCATTGGCAGCCACCTCGTAGACAGGCTGCTGGAGCAAAATGATGTAACTGTCCTTGATAACTTCAGTTCCGGCAAGATGGATTTTGTGGCGCATCATCTGAGCAATCCGAATTTCCATCTCATAAAAGCAGATCTCCTCGACGCCAGGGCACTGGAGAGGGCCTTTATTGGAATGGATATGGTCTTTCACCTGGCTGCCAATCCCGATGTAAAATTGGGTGCAGAGAACACTCGTGTGCACCTGGAGCAGAATGTGCTCGCCACCTACAATGTACTGGAGGCCATGCGCAAGACGAACGTTCGCCGCATCGCCTTCACATCCACGTCTACTGTCTACGGCGAGGCGAAGGTCGTGCCCACTCCCGAAGATTATGGCCCGCTGATGCCGATATCTCTTTACGGCGCATCTAAACTCTCATGTGAGGCCTTGATCTCATCTTACTGCCACACCTTCGATATGCAGTCATGGATCTTTCGATTCGCAAATATCGTTGGCGAGCGCGGCACGCATGGAGTTTTGGTGGACTTCATTCGCAAGCTGCAGCAAAATCCTCGAGAGCTGGAGATCCTGGGCTCAGGAGAGCAGCGCAAGTCCTATCTGGAGGTGAAGGACTGCGTGGATGCTATGGTGCATTGCGTCGAGAATTCTCGGGACGAGACAAACATCTTCAACATCGGATCCATTGACGCCTTGGACGTTTCTGGAATCGCAGATATTGTGACGAGTAAGATGGGACTTTCCGGCGTCAAGTACAGATACACAGGAGGAATCGACGGCAGGGGCTGGAAGGGCGATGTGAAGGTCATGCTGCTCTCAATCGAGAAGATCGCGAGGATCGGCTGGTCTCCAAAGCTCGGATCGGCTGGGGCGATTGAAACTGCCGTAGACTCGCTGCTGGGGGCTTGACGATGGCAGTTTCTACCGGACGTTTCTCACGGCCCACCTCGTCTCTTGCCACCAGTCTCCCTCCAGAAGCGTGGCGTTGTAGCCCATGAGCCGCAGCACATAAAAGAGACTGTAGGCCTGAGGCGTGCCGTAGACAAGTTGGGTGCCTTTTTTATCCAGGCTGCGCCGGTTCAGCAATTCCTCCAAAGTGGCAGCATCTCTTATCTTAGAGTCGTCGTAGAGATTTTCCGCAGTGAGTGGTATAGAAGCGTTGGTGAGCCTGTTCATTCCGAAGTCGGCAAAATCCCTTGCATCCAGAATCTGAACATCCGCCATAGCGAGGAAGCTGTCCAGGTTGGAAGGTGTCACGAGGAGCCAGGACACAGTGTGCTTGGTGTAATTCGATAAGGGCGCAGACACTTCGGTTCTGTCCGGCAAAATGCCTGCGCTCCAGGCTGCATCTATGCCTCCATCAAGCAGGCTCACGTTCCTCTGGCCTAGATAATTCAAAGCCCAGAAGACGAAGGCTGGGCCCTCATCAGACCCCCCGTAAATCAGAAGGCGATCGCTGTTGTTTACCCCCGCCCTCCGAAGTGCGCTTTCAGCAACCTCTGGATCCAGGGTACCATCCTTTTGCAGCCCTTTCCAGTAGAGGCTGCGAGCGCCTGGAATGTGACCGCTCTTGTAATCCTGTGGCGTCCGGACATCCAGGACAACCATTTCATCTCTTGAAGCTGTGGCATATGACAAAAGCCCCTGATATGGATAGCCTTTTGCAAGCTCTTTTGTCTGAGCGCTTGCCGTCGAGATGCTGCTGTTAGTCTGGCCGTAGTGCTGCATTGAGTTTATCTGGGCCTTCTCATAGGCATCCTTCTTGACCAGCCAGCCGTCCAAATCAGTCCAGTCCGGGCAGGTGGGACAGAATTCACCGTTCTCCGTTCCCGCTATTGCCGTACCAAGTATAAAATTGATGTTTATGGCTGCCATCAAGGAGAGCATGAGAGCTATCCCCCATACCCTAAACAGCCTCCTGTTGCAGCATACACAGCCGCCCATGTCGAGTCTCTCCAATGGTATGGACATATTGCCACTATTTCAGGCTTATCTGAAAGGGAAATTTTAAATACACCCTAATTGTTCATCATGGTAATAAAAAGCACTATGATGTACTAAATAATACATTAATTACGGGGTATTAAATTGAGAGGAACATCGATCCGCATGGAGAGAATCATCAACCGCAATACAGGCAACACAGTCATAATTCCCATGGACCACGGGGTCAGCGTCGGGCCCATCAAGGGCATCAAGAGCGTAAAAGCCATCGCCGACGCTGTAGCTTCTGGCGGTGCAGATGCAGCTGTGGTTCACAAGGGTGCTGCGGCCTTCGGCCACCGAGGCTATGGGAAGGACCTGGGCCTGATCATCCATCTTTCCGCGTCCACTGCTCTTGGGCCTGATCCAAACAACAAGGTTCTCGTCGCATCCGTAGAGGAGGCACTTAAGATCGGAGCGGATGCTGTCAGCATTCACGTAAACGTAGGCGCTGAAGACGAGGGGCGCATGCTCTCCACCCTCGGCGAGGTCTCTCGCAGCTGTCAGGAGTGGGGCATGCCCCTGTTGGCCATGATGTATCCCCGCGGAAGAAAGATCAAGGATGAATTTGCCGAAGAGCATATCGCCCACGCCGCCAGAGTTGGTGCAGAGCTTGGCGCTGATATCGTCAAGACGAATTATACTGGAGATCATTACAGCTTTGCGCGAGTCGTGGAGAGCTGCCCTGTTCCTGTTGTCATCGCAGGAGGCCCCAAGGTGAATTCAGAGCTTGACCTACTATGCATGATAGAAGGAGCAATAGACGCAGGTGCTAGAGGGGTGGCCATCGGCAGGAATGTCTTTCAGGCTGATGATCCAGCGCTCATCGTCCGCCGCATTTGTGGCGTGGTTCACAAAGGATTGAAGGCAGAGGAGGCCTCAATATTGACTTTTGAGCAGCAATGAGGTATGGCTTTCTGCTCTCGCCCCTGCAATAAGGCCGTAACGTCGCCTCTGGAGGTAAAGATAAAAAGGAGCAGTCCGCTTTAGCATTGATGAAGCCTCTGGCAGCTCTTGCGATTCTCCTGCTCCTCACAGCCCAAAGCAGTGGAGAAGATCTCCAGGCGGATGGCCCTCATCTGGAGGTCTCTTCGACCTCTGGGAGGCTGGTGCTTGACAGGCCGTCTGTGCTAACAATCGAATTGCGAAACAATGCCTCAGCCGCATCCGAACCTGAGCTAGGAATGCAAAAGGCCAACGCTCACTGGATCGTGGCTGAGCTTTTATGCGCAGACGACAGGATCAAGGTGCTCTCCGGACCACAGGTAGTGGGAGATCTTGCACCAGGAATGAGCAGATCTGTGAGGTTCGCAGCCTTGGCTGAGGGCATGCAGAAGGGCATTTGTCCATTGGAGCTTCACATCAGCTTCTCCAGACTCTCCGGTATCGCGGTCAGTGGAGATGAGAGCCTTCCGGATGTTGTGTTTCAATACGAGGACATCGCCCAAGAGATGCCTTTGCAATTCAGTGTGGTTCAGGGCCCAGATCTCAGGCTTGAAGAGGTGAAGGGCGTGGCAACTCCAGGAGAGGATTCAGAGTTGCAGCTTCTTTTGGCGAACCATGGGGATGAGCCTGCCATCGGCCTTCGGGTCGAGCCTCACCCACGGGCGCCCTTCAGCAAAGCTGAGGGTGATTTTGATCCAATGCGAATCGATCCCGATGGCATATCAGCGGCGAGGATCAAGGTTCAAACAGATGAGAATACCACTCCTGGTTACTATCCCTTGCCATGCAAGATCGTATACGGAGAGGGTCCAAGCGATGATCTCGCGGTCCTAATTTTGGTGCAGAATGATTCGCCATTATATTGGCTGGTGCCTGCTGCGGTTTTGATTGTATTGTCGGGAGGCATTCTCTTTGCAGAACGGTTTTTGCAAGCAAAGAGAAAACTGCGCAGGAGACTGAGATAGCTCAAGATGTCAAGCGCTCGAAGCGCTCTTGAGCCCTAACCAGGATCTCAGGCTCTCCGGGGATCTTTCCATCTTTCATGAGGACTTTTCCGTTGACTATCGTCGTGTCCACACCATCGACCATGCTGTAGGCCAGGAGAGACAGAATGTTTGAAAAGGGAGTCAGCCAGGGCTTTCTCAGGTCGATTAGAGATAGATCGGCAAGTGCTCCTTCAGCCAAACCCAGGGCAAGGCCCGTGGCTTGATAGCCGTTCTCAGTCGCAATCGTCCAGATATCCTTCGCAGTCATGGCCTCGGGGCGGGAGCAGGCATTCTTCTGGAGGATCGCAGCCATCTTCATCTCTTCGAAGAGGTCCAGGTTGTTGTTGCTCGATGCCCCGTCCGTCCCGAGGCATACGTTTACGCCTGCTGCCATCAGCCTGTCAACAGGCGCAATGCCTGCGGCGAGCTTCAGATTGCTCACAGGGCAATGGATCACGTTTACACGGCGATTGGCCAGCAGCCTTATGTCGTTCTCTGTGAGCCAAACGCAGTGAGCTGCCAGGAGCCTGCTGCTGAGCAGCCCCAGTGAATCCAGATATTGCACAGGACTTTTTCCACGCTTTTTCACCGAATCGTCAAATTCTCCTCGCGTCTCGGATAGGTGTATGTGGATCTTTATGCCGTTCTTCTCTGACGTATCCCTGGCCCAGGCGAGGGTCTCCTCAGAACAGGTGTAGATGGCATGCGGACCCACTGCAGGGCAGATCAGTTCGTCACCCTTCCACCGCTTGATGAAGCTCTCTGCCTCTGCTTTGAATTCCGGCCGGGAGTCGAAGACTACGCCAGACAGAAAAGCGCGAAGGCCCATTTGCTTGGTAGCTTTGGCAGTCTCGTCCATGAAGTAGTACATGTCATTGTAACAGGTTATGCCGAAGCGGATCATCTCCAGGCAGCCTAGCTTCACGCCCCAGTGGATGTCCTCAGCCGTAAGCTTCGCCTCAAGAGGCCAGATCTTCTCCTGCAGCCAGGGCATGAGGGCCATGTCGTCTGCATAACCTCTGAAGAGGGTCATAGCCAGGTGGGTATGAGCATTGACAAGGCCCGGAATTGCTAGCTTGCCGTGGCCTTGGATGGTATCATACTTGTCCTCATCCTTGAGATCGCGACCGATCTTGACTATCCTGTTTCCCTGTATGAGTATATCGCGCCCCTTCAGGAGATGGCCAGATTGGAGAAGGGAGACGTCCTTGATGAGCATGATTGAACCAAGTGATGAGAAAAGTATAAAAATTATCCGGATGAGCGGCAAAAGTTACAAGCGACCCACAACCAATCGCCAGGCTTAAAAGGGCCAGGGCAAAACATGGGTTGTGATGAGCTGAGGTAGCCAAGCGGCCTACGGCGCTGGTCTTGAGGTCCTGGCTCCATAAAGGGGACAGGTACGGGACAACCAGTGGTGCATAGCACCTCGTGAGTTCAAATCTCACCCTCAGCGTAAAATTACCTGTAATAGAGCGACGCCAGAAAGCGATTTAAGCTGATCGGATCACATCACTGTCATTCAATGCAGAGCAGAGAATGACTTGAGCGCGTCTTTCCACCAAAAAGAACGCCTCAAATGGCCAGGGCTTCAAAAGGGCCTTGGCCCTTCTCCTTCAACCTTTTTTCTAAGAGCAATTCCGCCGCACGTTCCATGAAGTGACTTATGTTTCTATAGTCCTTTGTCGCTACTTCCGCCTTGATCGCTTCGTATGTCTTTTCATCAAGGCTGACGCCGATTTTTTTTGTCGCCATAATAAAATAGAACGCGCACATTGTTGAAATACTTTTTCCTACTCAGTTAACCAAAGCATTTATAAATCTGTCAAGTGCACTTAGTATATGGTGGAAAGACGTGTTGAACAAAACAATTTTAGCAAGCGGCCCCGCCACCCAAACGGTCGAGGCTGTAAAGTCGTTGATCGCATACCACAACCACGGCCATGAGCCGCAGGAAATGCCCCCCTTCTACAGGCTCACGGCGGAGATGGTCTTGGTGCAGAGCAACAAGGGCGACGTATATTATGTGACCACTCCAGGGGCCTGCTCCTGCCCAGCTGCCATGTACAATCCTGGCAAGCCGTGCAAGCACCAGAGGACCTACTACCCACAGCTCGCGAAGACCACACCGGAGCCTGTGGACAGCATCCGGCCAGATATGCGAGGGTTCAGGCCGTTCAGCCTGCTGCCCGGTGAGGAGGTGGCCTAGGATGGCCGCCCAGCCTATCTCCTGTATGGCTACAGAGGCAAAGGGCCGCCTGACGGGAATCGATTTTGCCCTTAGCCTCCTGGAAGCCATGCGCAAAGAGACCAGCTCTAGCCTTGAAGAGTTGCAGGACCGCATGGACGGGATCAACGCGGCCATTGATCTATTGGAAGCTATGCGCCAAGAAACCGGCTCTGTCCTTGCTGAGATATTCACGCACCCGGAGGTGGCCTAGAATGGCCTCCCAGTCTATTCTTTTCATCGGAGAACGTGAGATGGCCGCCAGCATGAAGGACCGCCTGGCGAAGCTCGATCAGGCCATAGCCCTTTTGCAGACCATCCGCCGCGAGACTGGCAATTTGCTCGCAGAGATGTTCCCTGAGGTGGCCTGAGATGGAAGCCATAGTCGACAGCCACAAGCAGCCCATTAAGATCAGTCTGCAGAAGAGCCGCAATTACAATTGGGAGATCAGTGCGAGCGGTTCAAACGTGGACGAGATCCTGGCGGTGCTTCGGGATGCAGATACCAAGCTCAGAAATGAGTATGGCAGATGCAACGAGGAGGCCTGAGATGACCAGAGCCGTGATTCAGATCTCGCTTGCGGACCTTCTCAAGATCCTGTCCGAATCGTCCCCGAAAAATCCAACTATTTCAAGGACTACCGAGAATGAGCTTGATGCAATCCGCCACTACCTTCTGAGTACAGGTCCCGCCAAAAGGAGTGATCTGGAGTTTGAATTCAACCTGTCTGACAAAGCAGTGCTGCGTAGGCTCAATATGCGGAAGGAGAGAGGCATCGTTGTGCAGCGTCCTGGCCATCGCTATGACCTGAGAAAAGAGCTGAGGTCATGCACTCGATGAACTGCAAGAAGGCCCGCCGAGATGCCAGCCATCGCCGCCACGTGGCCAAGAGATGGAGACAGGCCAGGATACTGGCAGCTCTCACTTTTTTAGAGGTGGCCTGCCATGCTCAACGATGACCAGCTCATAACCCTGACGGCAGGTCAGTTCCGGGACGCTGTGAGCTACGCGGTCGAGAAGGCCATCCAGCCTTTGCATGCTCGAGTTTGTGCCTTGGAGGATAATTATGTCCGTCAGAAGGAAGAAAGTGCTGCCCTGGCCGCCACACAGAGCACTCTTTCGGAAAATCAGCTCATCCAGCTCCGGCTAATCAACGAGTTGAGAGATGCGGCCAGGAAGAAGCCACAGCCCACACAGAGGGACCGGGTCGAAGTACTCAGAGCTCTTCTGGTGGCCGACGGCGGCAAGATGCTGGCGAAGGATGCCAGGAAGAGGATGCACCTTTCCAAGGAACGGTTCTCAGAGTTACTCAAGATTTGTAGTTTCGTGGAGACCAAGCCTTTGCACTCAGACAAGAGGAATTCAGTTATTATATTAAAGTCTGAATTAGTTCCACGGAACTACTAACTAATTTTGCTCCTCTCTTCAAAGGNTGNTGCNAAATAGCANNAATTTGGCGTGAAATTGCCAAATTCCNTATATGCCTTACTTTGAGGAAGAGGAAGAAAAGAGAGCAATATACNACAAANAGGCTTTNNAGGGAGAGAAGAGAAAATTAGTTANTAGTTCCACGGAACTATTAAGTAGGGAGGGATAAAATGAAAAATGCAGCACCAGTCCTGTTGCTCTTGTGTCTTGTGGCCAGTGTAACTGTGGGTATAGGTATAGCTTCCAAGGACTATAGCATCATGGTATGTCCAGATACATATGCGCAAGTCAATTTCACACATCAGTTTGATAACTTGACTTTCTATCAGTACAATAAAACATTCGAGATGTTGAATGGGGACTCAGAAACGGATACATTTACACTGGCAAATACCAGCAACAGCAATGAAACCATCCTTATATTTATTCACATAAACAGTGATCAATTCAATGCAGATGATGCTGATTGGGAAAAGAGAGCGATAAATACAATGTCTCTCTTTAATACAACCGCCAACCGTTCAGCATCCAGAATCATATCCGGTCTCGATGCTGGCATAGCTACTGACGACATTAATACAACCCTTGCAGTGGTGAGACTTGATGGTCTTGATACGCTCATAATAGCCATTAACTCTAACTGGGATGAGTCGACTGCGAAGTTTTTCAAATCAATTGAGATATATAATCCAATTTCCGTTGAAGCTATTAATAGCAAATATCACTCTGCGAAAACCTCCATAACATTTGTTCCTGGAGACAGTTCGCCAGCCGATATACATGATCTTATCCGATACTATCCTTATGGAGATATAACGCGAGAACTAATTGAAAGCGAGGTGCTATACTATGTAAAAGAGTCCGAAACGATGTGGCCTGGCGGGCCTAGAGCGCCTTTTGCTGGATACATAACAAAGGTCCGAGGTAATAATATAACCGACCAAGAAGCAGGTCAAATCATCGGGAGTGCCAATACTTCCTATCTGGATAGCCACAAAGACGAAATTGTTGAGGTGGGTAGCAGTGTATTCAGAGATGTGGATACTGGCCTAATTATCTACAAAACCATCAATGGGACATATGTGGGCGAAGGAATCAGTTATCTTGCTCCGGTAAAAGATGAATGGATAGAGGAGGTAGTCAGAGTTTGACTCCTCCGCCGCCCCTTTTTTCTCCAAAAAGTTCTATTGCATTCTTTTCCGGCTTGATGAAAATGTCATAGACCAAATGCCCAAAAGAGCAGCATCAGGGCTCCAAAAAAAGCTAGGGCGGCGAGCAAGTCCTCAGTGTCCACGCCTGCCCCAGATGCCAGCCACTTTCCGCCTGTAGGGGTTCTGAGCCCTCACAGCCCTCATCCGCGTTCAATCTGAACTCTACACCAGCTTTTCGCATTGTTTCCCTTTTTTTACCATTCAATTCGTTCACCTGCCTCAATACGGGCCCAAGTAGGCACCTATGTCAGGAATGCTCTCATAGAGGTCTGGAGACTCATCCCGTTCATACTCCGGCGGCACCGGGAACTGCCACTCGCCGATGATCAGCGGTATGCATATGGCGCAGATGAGATCATCATGGGCCCCGACCTCGGCATCAAAGCCGGTATGGCCCGAGGCCGTCAGATGGTACTTGAACGATGCGATCTCCTGCTGCAGCAGCGGCAATGCATCCAGGCCGGGGCTGTAGTCAAACCGCCCGCGCTGCATCAGGCTCAGAAAATTCGATATAATCAGGCTCTTGCTGATGTTGTAGTTGAAGGTCACCTTATCAAAGCGCGCGGCTTCACCGCCCGTGAAAACAACAGGATATAGGCCTATCAGGCCATTGATCACACCCGACTGCAGCAGATAATCCCGAATCGGAGCGCCAAGGCCCGATGCGTCCATGCAGATGTGCGGGCCGTCAGTTGTGCCAGGCTCTTGCTGAAGCCTTTGCAGGGTGGCTATTATGAGCTCAGTGATCTTTGGATAGTCCACGCCCTTTATGCGGTCCAGGGCCCTCAGATGGTAGACAAAGCCCTTGATCTTCGTCTCATAGACCATCTCGATAACTGCGAAGCTGGTGAAATCTAAGGACTTCGCCAGGTCGCAGCCAATCAGGTATCTTTTAACTTCCGGTATGACCATTACCACGATTCATCACCTCGTAATTTCAATGGACTTATAGAGGAATTCGCAAGCGACCGGAACAGGTCTGAGCTAAAGACCGCGCCCTCCGCCTCCATGAACTCACCAAAATACTCTTGACGGTATTGGCCTTCTGTCATATTTAGCCGCTCATTGGCCAGGAACTCCTTGGTTATTCGCGGAATTTCGTCAGCAGTGACCTTGATCTTCAGCCATTCCGGGCCGCCCTCGGTCCAGATCTTGTAAAAATGACCGGTCTTGCCGTTGGGGGTTGAAAGAAGAATCAACCGCCCTTGATTCGTCGCCAGCATTGGCCGGATGGCCGTATATAGGTCATCGCTCACCCTTGAAGCTTCATCCTCGATGATGAGCGATGGTGCGCTGTAGCCTCGCAGGTTATCCTCCTGGCCGGGCAGAGCTATGATCCTCGAGCCATTGGCAAGCTGGATGGACAGCTTTGTATCCTCTGCCAGCCCTTTATGCTGAGGGTCTACCAGATCGTAGAACCTCAGACACTTGCGTTGGAGCTCTCCAGACTGCCTCAATGTGGGGCTCACCACAAGCACGAGAGACCCAGGAAAGAATACCGCCTCATGCACGGCCATAGCAGCCGCACAAGTGCTCTTCCCTGCCTGTCTGCTCACGTTCTCGATGACGTAGCGGGCCGGGCTCATCATTACTTTTACAGCCCATTCGTCCGGGTGGTAGGCCAGGGCCGCCTTAGCCCACAGCACCGGATCGAGCTTGAATGCCGCATCTCGAAGGCTCATGGCCGTTGGGCCTCCTGCAGGGCAAGAAGCTCCCTGGCAACCTCAGCCCTCAGCTCAGGATATGGGGCTAAGATCCTGGCCAGGAGCGAGCCCACAGCCTGCCACTCGGGAGAATTGTAGATGTTGACTTGCGTGAGATTGACGTTGACATTCTGCTCTCGAATCTGGCCGTGGATCTTGGCCAGCAGCTCCAGGCATTTCAAAGCTTTTTCCAGTCCAAACAGAGCAGTCTTAATGTCGCCGTTCGACTTTGCCATATTTTGAAGGTCCTTAGCTTCGGCATGCCACTTCTCTATTTCCTTGTAGATATCTTCGGACGTTGCTAGCTCTGCTGATGTCGGTATTGCCGTCACATCTCGGATGTGGTGGTTTGCTTTTACATGCCTTCCGAGGGCATCCTCGGATACCGCGAAATCCCGTGATACTCCCGCGATTGAATCGCCCCTAATGATCCGCCTATCGATTTCGTCATGCTGTGGATCTCCACAGATCGTACATGCTCGGACCATCTCAGGCCTCCACGGACGGGGTTTCACCATGGCCGTCATACTGCCTCCGGTCATAGGCTGCCCTCTGCCGGGCCTTCCTCACGGCGTTCTTCGCAAGGCTTCGCATGATATCGCGCCTGGCTATTCTCGTTCGATTCTTGCCCTTCATGCCTCGCCTCCTGCTCCAGGCTTTCGGCCGCCCAAAAGGAAGGCCAGCCGTTTGTCTATTTTCCTGATCTCGTCTGCTGCCTTTGATAGTTGCTCCAATAGGAATTGGCGGCGCCTGATGCAGGGCTTCGGGTTCTGTCAGGCTCTCCGCCTCCTGAGAATAGGCCTCCCACAGAAGTCAAGAAGAGAGGTCATGCCTCGGCCCTCCCGGGTTGTTGATACTCATCTGTCCGCTTCTGGCGGTAGGCAATAGAGCCGTCTGATCGCGTGTACTGGACGTATCCGAGATGCAACAGCCCGCGACAGGCCTGGCACTCCAGAAGGCCGCACTTGGGCGCGATCTTGGAGGGATTCACCCAACCGTTCATACCGTATTCCATCATCGCCAAAGTTCGAAGCTTCGCTAAGTAACAAAATGGTCTTTTCACCGTCTCACCTCCTGGTGTGGGCTCGTGCTGGTCAGTGCACGGTGCCGCTTTTTTCAGGTCATCTTTTATCATGTAGTGCTTCCCAAATTTCTTTAAAAGCTCTTCACCATCGGCTCTGAACTTCGGCCAGTCGATCGAGTCGGCCCGGGCATCATGGTTCCACTTGCCCACGCCATAGTGATCCACGAACTCATGAGTCATTTCGATCAGTGCCAGGGTTTGAGTTGGAGCTATCACAGGTTCCAGGCTCACCCATGTCTGGATTCCTTTTGCATGGGCAGCTTTCAAGGCTGCTATACGATCGGCTGGAAGTGCTGCACCTGGCTCCCACTCTAGAGAGTCCTTATCGTTGTTGAAAGTCAGAGTACACCCGAATCGACAGCCTTCAAAGTACAGGTCGAAGTCCCGTGCTGCCTTCATGCCGCCCTTGCTAAGGATTTGGAAGGGGTGATGATACTTCTTGAACAGCTCAAGAACAGTTCGCGTGTAGCTATTCTCCTGCCTGCCTAGGTCGTAGGGATCACCCATGAAAGTGAGGTGAACGGGCTTTCTCTCTCCCTGCCAGCCCTTCAAATCGGCCTCGATGTTGGCCAGAGTGGCCTTCTTTGTGAGAATATTACAATCGCTCTTCCACTGCTCGCGGGATTTGCGGGTGAGGCTTCTGGCATAGCAATATTCACAGTTGTGAGAACATCCTTGGTGAAGATTCAACGCAAAGGGTGCGTATTCCAGGGCAGAGCCTCCCGGCCGGTAGATCGCCTTGAGCGTGGGCTCATCCCTGCGTGGATGCGGGCCGAGAGCGGGCTGATTTTCTACGCCATCCGCACCAACCACAGCGTCGGATGATTGTCTTATTTGTACATTGGTGCTTTCACTGATAGCGTTATTGGTCTTATCGGTCCTATCATCGACGAGGTTATCGGTGTCAAATAACGGCTCTTGTTGCTGGTTTGGGTCGTTATCGGCCTTTTTCGGCGGAGAGAGTATAGAATGGTATTCTCTCAGAGGGCACTTTCCACAGTCGTCGCAGGGATATCCTTTCTCTATACTCCCCTGCTTATCTACCGATAAACTATTAGGAATCCTATTACTGTTATTGATTATTATACCGATAGGTATACCGATAACATACCGATAACAGCCCGATAACGCTATCTGCGGCCTACAATAAGTCTCACTAATATCTGTTTTTATGTCTATGAGGTCAAGGTTTAGCCAGTATTCTTTTCCTAGTTGCATCTGTGGATTGAGAGTATAGACCTTCTTGCCGCCCTCGTGGTCCTCTGTGATGATAGCAGACTTTGCCATAATGGATCGTAGCCGTTCTGAGAGGGTGCTTTGTGCGATCCCAAGTGCTTCGGTAAGATCCTTCTGGGTCATGGGGAGCCCAGAAGACATGGCCCCCACGACCTTAACCTCCGCTTCTGTGAGGTCCGCAAAATGCGCCACCTTGTGGCGCGCCAGGATGCCCTTCGCTTCGATGAGGTCTTCATCTTTTGCGATCAGCCATCCATCGGAGCCTCGTTCATGTTGCCTCCATCGCAGGATCACCAAGGCATCCACTAGATCCCAAAATTGTTCCTGCCCTCGAAAGTCGGATACCTTCAGCCATTTCGCCCTCTCCGCCTGTGGGATAAGCACCTTGAATGGGCCGTTTGCGAAAATGTCCTCTATGAGCTCCCTCGCAAATTCGATACCTTCATCGTCCGCAAGCCTCAGTTCTTTGCGGGCTCTCCTTGCGGAGATTTCGTGGGCCACTCGCTTCTTATGCTCGGGGCTTGAGTCGGTGCTGATCGGGTATTGCCTATCAAACGCCTGCTCGTTCGCCACACCCTCAACTGAGGTCAGCCACCAAACAATTCGGGGCGGAATTTTGAGCTCTATTCCGTGTCTGTCTTTGCCGCCGCTCACGGAAAAATGAGTTATGCCGTGCTGGAACCTGGCCGTCGACCTTTTGTAAATCGGAATTATCGGCTCGTATTCCACATCGTCCGAAAAGAGGATCATACCAGGCTTAAGCCGCCCAGTCTCCTGCAGATAGAACAAACTCATAGGCGATAATGAGCCGTCGAGCCTGCGATCTGGAGGAACCAGGTGATAGACCGCCGTGCAAGCATCACTTTTTCCGCTCCCCTTTTCACCTGTGCCCCCTGGCTGAATGCCGTTGCTTGTTTGGCTGGCCGCCGAGGCTATGGACGCTATGAGCACCTTCTGATAATCAATGTCTCCGGTGTGGTTTCTCTGAGCCTGCCATATCAGGTATTTTACTGGGTCTCCTCGTTCGGCGATGGCAAGTGCCTTAGCTTTGATATCATCGTGTGTCTCTGTGGGTTTCTCTGCGACCTTCACATGCGCTTGGATATACCTGTCAACCAAGGCGTGGATGGTGTCAACTCTGAGCCCTCTGTGAGCCTTTTTGATGCCATCGACGAGAAGGTCATATTCTATCGGGTCTCCTCTCTTCAGTGCTGCCAGGCCCGCCAGGATCTCAGGATCTCTGAGTGCCCTCGGGTCAGCCTCGACCTTTTCTAGGATCTCCGATGAGGTCAGTCCGGCCGCCTTCTCGTGGCTCGATGCCGCCCCGTTGTTATCATCTTTCGGAGGCTCGTAAAACTCCCTGGCCTTGGAGATCGCCTTCTGGATGGTTCGCTCCCTGTAGTCGGCCCGGTCCCACCATTTGGCCCGCTGTCCGAGATTCGACCTGGAGAATAGCCTCTCCATTTGAACAGCATCGCCGCCCGTCCAAAAAGCCAGCATGTTCATGAGGGCCATGTCTGCGGCGGAGTCATCGCCGTTGTAACCGAGGATCGAGCCATCCCACAGCGCCTTGAACTCGGTGCCATTCTTCGCCAGGGTCGCTTTAAGGATCAAGGCATCATCTGACAGTACATGAGATTTGTTTGTGTGCGGTCGTGTCTGTTGCCGCTTCTCCTCGCCAAAGATCTCATGATAGAGAACGTTAAGCTGCTCCTGGCGTGGTTCAATGGTAGCGGCCACTCAGAACACCACCAGATCACCCGTAAGGCAGCACTGCCGAAAATGGCTGTAGATCTCGATAGGATGTGGATACTTGGATGATCGGCATCTAGGGCCTGGTTTTGTCGCCCTAATCAGGATATGTAGGCCTCGGCCGCTTTGAGACCGCTCGGTGTAGGAATTAAAATTTTTTACGATCTCCAGAGCCCACGGCTTGATAGTGCCGTCATCCTCCATGCTGTCATCGAGATCGATGAAGACGATACCGTTCTCCACTGTCAGCATGACGCATATCCCATCATAGCCCTCAAGGTCCTGGTATGCTGCCAGAGCTGCATTGAATGAAGTCCAAGTCTTTGGATCGGTCGAACTCGCCCGCTGTCCATTGAGCTGATACGGAACCTTTGTCCTTTGGCCATTGATTTCTTCCAACCGGTAGACGCACCACTGATCCAGGGCTTTAAGCTCAAATGGGATGGACTCTGGAGAGAACATCACTCCTTCCGTCTTCCAGGCCCGGCTACCCTACATAACGCTGCCTGCAAATATGGGGTCTCCAGGCTTCGGAAATTATCGAGAATTGTCCCGTATACAGAATCCTCTGGAGTCAAAGCATCAGCAATCAGCCGTGGGAGAATATCCCTCGCGCAATGTGGGCAGATGTAGAGAATACCGTGCCCTCGCCAAATCGCAGAAGGTCCCCCTCCACAGACTATGCACTTATGTTCTCCCTCAAACGGCCATTCGCCGGGCCTTTCATTGCCGCTGAGTCGCATCTAGAGCCTCCCGATCTGGATTAGTCTTATGAGCCGGTTGAGAATGCACTCCCCGGGATAGTCATCATACTGCTTCGCGATCCACGGCAGGCACCGCTTCGCGATGCATTTTCCTCTAATGGGGCATTCGCCACGCATCAGGACCGCCCTCCTTCTGCCCACGGCGAACGCGATTTGCAGCAGTGGCAAAGCGTGTCACTGCTGAAGAATTTCAAGGAGTCCTCATCCAATGATCGCCGAATGAAGCCGCCGCACTCGCTGCAAGCTCTGGCACAGGTCTCGGACTCGCGCCAGTCGCTATCTTGCAGTGCCATCGCTCTCCTGATCGAGGTCGCGAATGTGGAATTTGCCGTCAAATCGCAAGCAAGCGATGTTATGTCCCACAAGTTCGCGCAGCCTGGCCTCCAGTTCCGAAGGCAGTGAGATCGCGCCCCATGCAAAAACCGCTATACAGAAGCCATCTTTGACATAGACTCTGAGCGGAATTCCTCGCACCTCATCCAGGTTTTGCGGATGGTGGGGTTCGGGATCTGAGATAGGCTTAAATTCATTGCAGTTATAGAACATTACCGGTAACTCCTGTTGCTGGATCTGGAGAGCCGCCCGCCTTGCGAGTGCTACCACACTCGCAGCGTATTCTATTTTTCATGCAACCTCCTGAAGGGGGGTGTAGATCAGTCTACCCGCATCATCAACCCTCACAGTCATGTAGTCGGACCGTAATTTTTTCACTAGCTCCTTGGGGACCCCGAGATAACGAGAGCCATTCACTGACCGAATCTTCATTATCGTGCTCACCAACACCAACCATTAATATTCACATATTTAAATTAATTTCTGAAAAGAAGGCTTATATATTTTCAACAATTAGCAGTAAAGGGTGTTATCCTGGTTAGACCGGAAGATTTTATCAGGGAGAAGCATGATAACAAGGTTGATTTCGCGATTCTCAATCATCTTTACTTACTCCGAAATCATGACCCTCGGTCAGCACGTGAATTGACCTCCGCATTGCTGCATCAATATTCCTGTGATAACGGGCATATTTTCACACTTTCTGCTAACTCAAAACGAGTATGTCCGAAATGCCATCAAGAAGCAAGACTGCTACTACCGAAACAAGACTCTGCCGAAAGGACAGTTCGAAACCATATTGACAAGCTGGAATTGAAAGGAGCCCTTCAGAAGACAACGAGAGATCCTACAGGAAAATCCGGACGCGCGCCGGATGCCTACCATCTGAGTGATGATTTCACATCCCAGCTTGATTCATATCTCAAGACGAAAGAGATGAAGATAGGTTATCTAATAGACACATATATCGCACCCAACTGGGCAGGTGTTTGGAAAACAACGTTCGGCCAGCTCGAGATTGTGGAAGAGGGCATAAGATATGTCGGCACGTACCCTGGCGGAACGATCGAGGGCAAGATGTCGGAGACAGAAATTGACACTTTGGTCGGCACGTGGCACGAGGGCGCGGCTTCGGGCGATTTCGAATTCACTATGCACTACGGAGGCAATTCTTTTTGGGGGGACCGTTATGGAGGGGACCACGGGCGAGTGAGGAGCTGGAACGGCGAGTTGGCGAAATTGCCCGGAGAGACAAAATAGCCATCCGCTTCTCTTCCGGCGTGCCAGCAGTCCACAGCGCATATTTTGCATTTTGCTTCCAACCAAAGTTGGGCGTCTTTCGTGGCTTCAGAAAAGCAGATTGCACAAGGCTCCTTCTAATAGTACGTTGCCAATTGGCAATTTTTCGTCCTTCAGTATTTCGCTTTGTGCTACTTCCTTCTCAAGTTTGGCGAGGGCTCACCGCCATATCTTCAGCCTCGCCAGCAGCCGCCCTAGCAGCTTGTTCTTGGCTCTTCGGACGATCTTCTCCGGGTCTCCGCTCGCCAGCACTTCGATGTCCCTGGCGGTTCTGGCCGCCCGATACAGGCCGCTCGATGCTTTCTTTGCCATTAGCCATCCCGCCAGTGGCTCTTCAGGCCAATAGCAGCTCTTCAGGCCGGTCTCTTTTGTCACTTGGTGGATCGTTCTCATAATCCACGATGGCATTGATCAGGTTCCGGCCAGGAGCTATGACCTCCTCGATCACCTTCTGCGGCTCATCGGCTTCCTGGTGCTTCAGGGCGAAGTGTTCAGAGATCGCGTCGTCCAGCTCCATGAGCTTCTTGACTATGGGATTCTGTTTGTTGAGTCGGTACATCTTGGCCTGCCCCACAGTGCGGGTGGCCGTGATGAGTGCCAACGCCTCCAGCCGGGGCCACACCTTGAATAATGTGGCCCTGCTCAGCCCCGCGCCCTCTGCTATGTCGGTCTTTGAGTAGTCGAAGGACTCGTTGTCCATAAAGAAGTCCAGCACTTTCAGCATCGGGCTCTTAATTCCAAGCTCTCTAATGAACAAGGAATTTTCCATTAATTTAACCTCCTCTTTCATTGGTCTCTCTGCGTGGTCGATGAAAATTACCTGGTAACTTAGAAGATGAACAAGGTTTAAATACTTTACCGATATTGTTTTAAAAAGCATACACGAATATAATTAATAAAATCGTCTCAATACAGAGGTGAATCGTTGGTAGCAGAGATGATGCCAACTTTGAAGGCGCAGATATTGAAAAAACTTCGTAGGCGTGGTAATTGGGGTGCAAGCCATACCGCCTTTGACGACCTCCCTAAGAGCATGCCTAAACACCTTAGGGGCGATGCCAAGGACGCCGCCGAAGATCTGATCACCGAAGGCCTGTTGATACCTAAACAGACTGGATACGGGCTGCATGTGTCTTTGAATCCACAGAAAAAGGCAGAAATCGAAAAGATAATCAAAGAAGTTCTTGGAGATTAGATCCCCAACTGCGGTATGCACGCCAGATAGGCTTCCTTCAGCTCCTTGAGGTCTATGTGGTTGTACAGGTCGAACGCCTCTTTCCTGCTATCGCCCCTCAGCTCCTTGATGAACTCTCTCCTCATGCCGGCCCGGAAGAGGTGAGTACAGAACCAGTGCCTGCAACAGTGCGGCCCAAAGTGGTCCTCCAGGCGATCCGATGTGGGGTCATGCAGGCCTGCCCGCCTGGCAGCCTCGACCACAAGATTATAGACTCCTGACCGGTTGAGCCTCTCTCCATCTGCATTGATGAATAGGGCCTGGATGCCCTTCTTATTCACGCCATCGCGAACCGCAAGCCACCGCCTGAGGATGAAAGAGCATTCATCATCAAAGAATACCGTCCGGTTCGTCCTCTTGGCTGTAGGCTTCAGCCTGATGCTCAGCTCCACAAGGTCCACGTCTGAGACATCCAGATCTACCAGTTCGTGCCTTCTTATGCCGGTCTTCGCCAGGAG
>Ga0067045_1029458_pt1 | contig 20693 bp, 15 predicted proteins | sample TerdegcTABiofilm_FD_59184 | JGI IMG/M metagenome (GOLD analysis project Ga0067045, IMG submission 59184) | Combined Assembly of (Gp0054472, Gp0054536) Wastewater bioreactor microbial communities from Singapore -Terephthalate degrading...
GATAAAGGCGTCATTAAAAGATACTCCTGTTCAGCCTTTCCCATCTCCCCGGTTTTTCATATTAGCCAACAATGGCAGGAAATTCCGCCGGCCCCCGATTTCCGCCAAAACCGCCCGCCCTAGCGGAAACAGCAAACTCCATCGGTAGCAATCTTTATTTTACCACAAAAATTCCTTATCTAACAATCCCCTGAGAAGAAGTTAAGTTTTTTTAATATCATTAGGAGTTATGTCTTTGTCATTGTTAACGACCATCGGGAGTGAAGGGAGCCTTTTGTTGACATTTATGGTCAAAAATGGATAAAGATTGCGCCGAACGATTCTTTCGTTTCAGACTCCTCGCTATGATACCCTCTATTTCAGCGTAAGTCCTGTGCCGATATTTTCCGACTCAGGGGACCAGTTCCAGCTCTCCCCAGATGCCCGCGTGTTGGCCGATAACCAGGATCCCTCCTCTCAGGAGTCCCCGTTCTTTCTCCCGGCGGATGATCTCTTCGATATTTTCCGGGGATTTCAGTTGATTGCCCAGGGAAGTGGCCGCCGCATCCGATAATATACAATTGTCGGCATAAACCGCCACTGCATCGGAGTTGCCGAAACTCAGGGAAGGTCCCACCGTCCGACTGGATGTACACACCCCCGCCGTACCGCCGATAGTTCCTTCCTCCCCATTGCCAGGGTTTATCCTGAATTTGAGTCTGCCGGTAAAGGGGGACTTTTCTCCGGCAAATACTGACAGAATAACCGGTTCTTCGCTTTTTACCAGAATATCGCCGCCGTTCTCCAGTAGCAGATAATCACAGGAATAACCCGCCTCCTCCGCTATAAAGGTATTCACCGCTCCTGCCACCGCCGCCATGGGCCCCACATTATATTTTCGGGATTCGGTCAACATCCTTCGTATGATAGGATGGGCCTTCCCGTCATCGGGCAGAGGAACAAGAGAAGTCAGAAAAAGTGGCGTTTTATCGATATAATCCTCCAGAATCCGCCTTATTTTTATGAGTGCCTCAAGGGCTTTTTCCCTTATGTCTTTATCGGTGATCACAAATATGTCGCTTTCTTTTTCCATAATTGTGAAAGCAAAGCGGTCTTTGACATCGAAACTTTTTCTATAAAATCGATCCATATACAATCATCTCCCGTTCATCGAATTTGAGGTTGTCGCAAAAGTCCCGCCCACTGCCACCGGTTATAGTCGATCTCCACTCTTATAATAAGCGCCTATCCGGAAAATAATCGCCTCTAATCGAGCAAAATCCGGGGCTGGAGATCCTCCTACAGGACACCGGGGTTCTGCACCGACAGAGTAAATGTGAGGAAAACGGCATAAAATTGTCAGGACAGGCTTCGTTTCAGAATCTCTGGCAATCGGCATGAAATCTGGGTTTTTACTACTAACTACAAAGAGGATATTTTCAGACTTCATGCGGGTTTTAGCGAAAAAATCCGGAAGTTCGGCTTAAATCTGCGCTCATCATCGTATGTAGATAACGCCCTGTTTTCATCGGAGTCATGAGACCACTCCTACAAGAAAAAACATATTCATTCAGTCCCCCCGTCATTCCGAACCCGTGAAACAAGTTCAGGGCAGGCTTGTTTCGGAATCTGAGACACAAGATATTTTATAGATCCTGAAACGAGTTCAGGATGACGTGGTTCTCCGCCAGAGGACTGAATATATACCTTGTTTCAGAATCTATTTCGGAAATTTTTATTTGGAGTTACTACAACAAATCCGCTTTCCATCCTGACGACTTTTTATCACCGGTTCCAGTGGACCCTGTAAGTTTTTATGGGGTCTTTTACGTTTTTGGCTTTTATGTCCTCATAATATTCGTAGGAATATTTATCTTTCAGATTTTTTATTATATTATCGGTAACCAGAATATGGCTGGGTTTGGCATGGGAGCATAAACGGGAGGCTTTCACCACGGTATTGCCGATGGCGGTAAATTCGAATTTTTTGCTGCTGCCCAGGTTACACATGACCACTCTGCCTATATCCAGTCCCACGCCGACGAAAATAGACTCCCGGTTATCCTTTTGTCGCTCCACGTTCATCTGGCATATCTTGCGGATCACTTCTCTGGCGGCGGAGACTCCTGCATCGGCGGGACTGAAGGAAGAATCTTTAACCCAGGGTCCGCCGAAGAGAGCCATGATCTCGTCCCCAACGAACTGGGTAATCATGCCGGAATTTTCAAAAATCGAATAAGACACCTCTTCGTAATATTCGTTCAGGATCTCGATAAGTTCACTGGGGGGAATCCGTCCCGCTTTTTCCGAGAATCCCCTGATATCGGCGAAGAGAACCGCCACTTCCGCCTCCACCCCCTGGGAGGGAATAATAATATCCCCGCTGATGACCTGATCCACCAGTTTGTGGGGGAGGTATTTGGTCATGGCTTCCCGCACCTGGAGTTCTTCCTTTATCTTCTCCCGCAGGTTGGTGTTTCCGATGGCGATGGCGGCAGCCCGGCAGTAGGTCAGGAGTTTTTCCAGATCCGCCTTTTGAAACCGGTTGTCGGGATGAACCGTATCCAGTTGAAGGACCCCCAGAAGTTCGTTATTGAAAATCAGAGGGACGCAGATAATGGAGGCGGAACCGTGAAACAGCATACTGTGGCTGACTCCCCCGGTGGGTTTCAATTCGGCGATATCGCTGATGAGAACCGCTTCCTTCTCCTTCCAGACCTTTTTGAGAATGGTGCGGGAAATGGCCAGATGCCTCATCTCCTGCTCCCGGAGTCGGGAACGGGTTGCTACCGGAATAAATTCTCCCCGGTTTTCATCCAGCATCAGTACAAAACCCCGATCCGCCGGGAATTTTTTGAACACCAGTTCCATGATCCGATCCAGCAGGATGGGCAGGGAGTATCCCCTGGCAATGCCGTCGATAATCTGAATAAAATCCTCTTCACTATTGTAAGCCACGGTTGAAGGAACCATTCCTATGATGGTGTTGGTGGGGAGTTTATGCTGATAATCGGGTTTCACGTCGGGCAGTTCGTCGTCGAAATAATCTTCCAGTAAGACAGAATCCAGAGGATATTCCTTATTTAAAAACAGAAATATCACGCTGCCGATCTGGATCTTGTCCATGTGGTTGACCTTCTGGCGGTGGGCAATCTTTTTCCCGTTGACCAGAGTACCGTTATGGGAGTCCAGATCCACCACGAAGGCCTCCTTCTGTTCCAGAATTATGACGCTGTTTCTGGGATCCACACCGGGTTCCCGGATAATGATATCGCATTTATCCGAACTGCCTATGACGATCCTTTTTTTGTCCAGATCGATGCGGTTGCTCTTCTGGGTAAAGGTACCCCGTCCTTTCTTTACCATTCTTATCAGTTGACAGGGTAAAAAAGACTGTTCCGACTTGCTCAATATATTAGACATATACGCTAACCGTCCTGATCGTTATTATTAATATACTTCTCTATATACTCTTTCGCCTGTTGTCCGTCTTCCCCTTCCGGATCCAGTTCTATCACCTTATTCCAGTCGGATTCGGCTTTATCCGTAAGCCCCTTTTCATAGAACACCAGACCTCTTCCCACATAAGCCTGAGAATTATCAGGATTATTTTTGATAACCCGGTTATAATCCTGCATGGCTTTATCGTACTTACTCATGTAATAAAAGCAGTTTGCCCGGTTTATCAGGGCGTCCTCGTAATCGGGAACCAGTTCCAGGGCTTTGTTCAGGTCTTTCACGGCTTCTTCGTATTTTTCGTCTTCCAGGGACAGAAAGCCCCGATTGTTGTAGGCATCGGCATTTTCGGGCTCCAGTTCGATAGCTTGATCAAAATCTTCTCTGGCATTCTTATATTCCTTCATTTCCAGATAGACAAATCCCCTGTAATTGAAAAAATACCCCGTATCGGGTTCGATTTCTATGGCCATATTGAAGTCCCTGAGAGCCGAAGGGTATTCCTCCATATCCGTAAGTGCCTGTCCCCTGCCGTAATATGCCTCCGCCGACAGGGGAGATACTTCCAGAATCCGTTCATATTCTGCAATAGCCTGCTCATATTCTCCGTTATCCCGTAACTTCCCGGCATCCTTGAGTTTATCCTCTATCGTCGTCGGAGGGGGGGACAGTTGAACGAATCGTTCAAAATCCTTCAGGGCTTTCTGAAATTCCCCCGTTTCCATATATATAATTCCTCTTTGGAGGATTCCCGGAGGATAATCGGGTTTTATTTCCAGACATTTATCTATGCTCTTCATGGCAACGTCCGTATCTCCCTGTCCCAGGGTCAGGCGGGAAAATTCGCAATAAATCTCCGGATCATTGGGTTTCAGGTCTCTGGCTTTTTCCAGATCTTTTTTCGCCTGGTCGTATTGCCCCATTCTCCTGTAGGCGACGGCTCTGCCTATATAAGCCTGATAAAGTTTGGGGAATTTTTGTATGGCTATTGAAAATTTTTTCTCTGCCCCCTCATTGTCCCCCTTTTCCAGCAACGCTCTGCCCTGGAAAGTCATTTTCATGCCGATATTCAGATTACGGATAAAAAATAACAGAACCCCTCCCAGAATAACAAGGGCAATAATGATGACCGTCGGCGGAATAACGGCGGGAGTCCCTGAAGCCCCCTTATTTCCGTTATTTTTGATTTTCTTTTCCCCTTCCATTACCGATGTGGGACGGGAATCCGGAACACCGGCGGAGGGGGAGTCCATAATACCGGTAGATACCGATTGGGCAAAAGGAACGGTCTCCGCTCCCCTTATATAAACCGTGTCCCTCCCCTCCCCTCCCCTTTCCATTTGAACCGATTCCAGGTCATTCAGAACCTCTCTGACGTGGGAATACCGTTCTCCTTTTTTGTGAGCCAGCATCTTGTTGAGAACCGTCTCCATTTCCGGCGGAATATCCTGGCGGTATTGGGAGAGGGGTGGAAAATCGAAGGCTTCCCGATCCTGGGGGTTGTCGCCGGACAGCAGGAAATGGAAGGTAGCTCCCAGGCTGTAGATGTCCGAGGAGAGAGTGAACCTGCCTGAAAAATTTTCAGGAGATGCGAAACCGTAGGTTCCGACTGTGGTGGATGTTTTCTCTTTATGAACCGTGCGGGCGACGCCGAAATCCACCAGATAGACTGTTCCCAGAGAAGTTACCATGATATTGTTGGGTTTTATATCCCGATGGATCACGGGGGGAGCCTGATTGTGAAGATAACTCAGAATATGAAGAATTTCTTTCAGCCAACGCAAAGCCAGGGGAAAAGGGATCCTTCCCTGGGGAAACTCCTTAGCCCTGTCGGCAAGGGTTTTTCCCTGAATATATTCCATTATGATATATAATTTATCGTCTTCCCGGAAATAATCGGTAACCTTGGGAAGTCCGCCGTGTTTCAGCCGAAAAAGAAGTTTAGCCTCCTCGATAAACCGGTTTGTCAGATATTCCCTTTCCTCATCGGAATAACCGAAGGATAGCATTTCCTTTATAACCACAGAACAATCCATGCGTCCGTCATGGGCCAGATAGACCTTCCCCATACCTCCCGCACCGATACACTTTTCTATCCTGTATCTTCCCTGTTGGAGAGTTTTTTCACCATCTCCGCATTCCTTCGGTTTTTTTTCAGAGGATTCCCGAACCTTATCCGGGATTCCCTTCTCTCCGCTGGTGGGGACGGTGGTCTCATAGAGGGGTTTTCTTCGCCGGTCTTCCAATTCTCCCCCTCCGGATTCCCCCTTTTCCCCAGACGGACTCTCCTCCGGTGTAAGCCGGGTCTGCTTTCCTCCGCCGAAAAGGACGTTTCCCTCCTGAAAAAGTTTATATCCGCAGGAGACGCAAAAAACCGCCGTACTTTTGTTCTCGGTTTTACATTTGGGACAAAACATAATGGGAATATTCCTTAAATCCGGTTTTTTTCCTTTTCCAAAAGGGTTTTCGTATAAGGAGAGAAAAAGACTAACGGTATTGCAGATATTGTAAATATTGTAGTTCAGGACTTTAGTCCTGTCTTTACAGAGGATAGAAGTCAGAGATCAGAGGTTGGACATGGGCAGTTCAGAGCCGACTTCAAATTTTTTTAATGCAGACCTGAAGGTCTGAACTACAGGAGCAGAATTTTTGGCATTTTAACACACTCCAAAGTCTGACTTCCAACTTCCAAACAGCGAGGATACTATGGCAAAGAAAGACGACATCGAGAAAATAAATTTTATGGACGTTTTCGCCGGCGAGAAGATCCCCCTCCGTTCCTTCTATCTGGTTACGGGAGGGGATATTTTCGTTTTCAACGAGATAGATCGGATCTTCAGGGAAAAGTTCATGAAGGACGATCCCCAGGGGTTTAACTACAGCCGTTTGGATGCCGACGCCAACACCAAGGGATCCTCCGTCGTCAATACCTGTGAGGAATATCCCTTCGGTTCCCGATACCGGATGACGGTGGTGCTGAACACTCAGAAAATGAAAAAGGAGGAAGGGGAAAAAATAAAAAAATATCTGGAAAATCCCCTGCCTACCGCCATACTGGTTTTATGTCAGGATATATCGGAAAAAAATCTTCCCTCTTCGAAATTTAACGCCGAGAAAGAACTGAAAAACCTGTTTTCAGGAAAGGGGCTGATGATCTCCGGCAGCCTGGACTATAAGCAGATGAGAGAATGGGTTAGAGAAAATTTCAAAAAAGAAGGCAAGAATATAGATCGGGACGCGGTGGAGTTTCTCATAACCTCTGTGGGCGAAAATATGTGGGAGTTGAAAACGGAAACCGACAAACTGCTCCTCTACGCCGGCAAGCGCTCCCAGATCACCGGCGAAGACGTTCAGACTATCGTTAGTCAGCGTTCCACCACCAAGATTTTCGATCTCAACGAAAGCCTGGGAACGAAAAACATAAAGAAAAGCCTGTTGATTCTGGATCAATTATTGAAAGAAAAGATAGTGGGAGTACAACTGCTATCCACCCTCAACAGCCACTTCACCCTCATCGCCCAGGTATCCCGATTGCTGGAAGAAGGACAAAATGAGGACGGTATCGCCAAAACTCTGCGAAAACACCCCTACTACATAAAAAAAGTGGTGGCCCAGGCCATGAAGTTTTCCCGTGAATCCCTGGCCACTCTCTTCGACATCCTGGCAAGAGCCGACGGAGGCATAAAAAGCGGCATGGACGAGAGAATGGTGCTGGAAATGTCCTTCATAAATATATGCCGGCTAAAGGGTTAATCGGGTAAAATTTTATGGAACCCCCTTTGCAACAACCGATCATCCCCTGTTCCAACCCTTTTCAAGTAAAAAAATTCTCTGTATAAAAAATAAAATCCCTGTTTTTTAGTAAATACCATCTTTTAAATTTACCCTTTATCCCGAAAGGAGATGTAAGTAATGTCCAATGCTCACCATATTGTAGTCATAGGTGCCGTAAACCTGGATATAAAAGGAAAATCATTCAAGACCATGATCCCTCATACCTCCAACCCCGGCAAAGTGGAGATCAGCGCCGGAGGAGTGGGGAGAAACATAGCCGAGAACCTGGCTCGTCTGGGAGTAAAGACCACCCTCATATCCTCCCTTTCCAAAGATCCCTTCTCCCGATTCCTGGTGGAAGAGACGGAAAAGGCGGGAGTCAGCTGCCAACACTGCATAGTAACCGAGGAATACCCCTCCAGCCTCTTCGTGGCTTTTATGAACAACCGGGGAGACCTGATGAGCGCCATTTCCGATATGTCCATATTAAACGCCATAACTCCCGAATTTCTACAAAGCAAGATCGATATTCTCAAAACCGCCACCTACCTGATTCTGGACGCGGATATTCCCCAGGAAAGCCTGGACTTTATCCTGAACCTGGGACAACAGGAAAATATTCCCGTATGCGTTGAACCGGTATCGGAAGAAAAAGCCGAGAAACTGCTCCCCTTCCTAAACCGGATCTCCATAATCACCCCCAACCGGGAGGAAGCCTCTGTTCTGGCGGGATTACCCATCGAGGGAACCAAAGGAGTCATCAGCTGCGGAGACGCTATCCTGGCCAGAGGGGTCAAACATGTGATCATCACCCTGGGTGCCGAGGGAGTCTATTACGCCTCCCAGGATCTGAAACGGTTCATCTCCTCCATTTCCACAGTGGTAGCCGACTCCGTGGGCGCAGGAGATTCTTTGGTGGCAGGAACCATGTACGGTCTGGTCAACGGCGAATCCTGGTATGAATCCCTCCGACTGGGCATAGCCACCGCCACCATGACCCTGAATACCACCCGGGCTGTCCACGATGAACTTAAACCGGAAGCTATTCGCCAGATCCTCAACGAAAAATGGTGGCAGTAAAACCTTCTCTCCTTTGAAAAGTTTATCTAATACAATATGCGAATACAAGCCATAGAGGGAACCGGATATATAGTGGTTCTAAGAGCCTAGTCGGAAAGTCTGTAGGAGGGTTCTCCGGAACCCGATTTCACCTCTACACCGATTACAGGCGGTTATTTTCCGAATAGATTCTAAATAAAAACTTCCGACATAGATCCTGAAACGAGTTCAGGATGACGGGATTATAGAGGAGATTGTTTATTAGAATCACTATAAGCGGACACTGGGCGAAAAATCCGGCGTTAATTAACAAAATTGTAACAAGAACACTAACAAAGTTAACAATAGTTGATTGTAACTCCCCTCGGAAAGTGCTAAAATAAGGTTGCACAAATAGTTGGGTTAAATCAACCCAGAGGAGAAGGATAACCATGGCGGACTTTTCAGTAGGACAGAAAGTAATGCACCCCCTTCACGGAATCGGTACTGTGGAACAGATCGAGGAAAAGAAGATTCTGGGTACTACCGGTCACTATTCCATTATCAATTTCACCGAGAACCGGCTGAAGATAATGGTCAACCTGAGCCAGGAAAATACCCTGATCCGGGATCTTATTTCCACTGACGAGATTCCCAAGATTTTCGATTTTCTTAAAAATTGCAAAAGCAAACTACCTGCCCGGTCTTCCGAGCGATATAACATAAATATGAAAAAGGTTAAATCTGCCGACATCTATCAGCTGGCAGAGGTCATCAAGGATCTCACCGATCTGAGCAAGAAGAAGAAACTCTCCCAGAAAGAGAAAAACCTTCTGAGACAGACCAGAAAGATCCTTTCCAAGGAAGTCAGTTTTGTATCCAACATATCCGAGGAAGAAGCCGAAGAGATGATCAGCAAAACCGTGAAAGCGGAACTGGAACTGGAATAATTTAAATATATTTTTCTATAACAAAAAAAGAGGCAAGCGCCTCTTTTTTTGTATAGAAGGGTTTTGAGAGGCGAAATAGAAAAATACCTACCCATACTATACCCCTGTCGCAAAAACCAAAGGAATATCATGGGGGTAAAAAAGTCTGGCGCCGATATGCAGGCAATGTTGATTGTGAAAAAATATAAACCCCTATCAGAAGGTAAATCTTATGAGCGTTCTGGAAAGGTCTTTTATGAAAGAATCGGATTTTGACCATCGGGAAGATATGATAAAAATACTCAGTTACATAGCATCGCTGTCTTTCTTTCTTATTATGAGTTTTACCATAATATATCTGGCGGTGCCCGAAGTGGATCGGGGATACTCTTCCCTCCCCGGAAATTACCCATTTTTTAATCTGCTGAATCCCATCCTGGCATTTACCCTGGCGTCCATAAATCATATAATCAGCTATATTGTCCTCAGCATTATATTTGTCGCATCCCTGGTAGCCGCAGGGCATCTGGAAAAAAGCATCGAAGAGGAAAAACAGGAAGCCAGGGAAGAGGAACTCCGGGAAAAGGGAAAAGAGAAAGAAAAATCCCTGGAGAAAGTTACCGCTGTCCTTCAGGATACCCCCCGGCAGGAAGTCCGGAAAAACCTGCTGGATCTGCCCATCCACGTCATAAAAAAAGAAGAGATACCGCCCGGCAGAAGTAAAAAACCGGAAAAAACCGACGATAAGAAAACCGTTGAAATCACTCAACCCGTAACCGCCGGAAAAGCCGCCACGGCAGAACTTAAACCTGAAATTAATCAATCCGTAGCCGCCGAGACAGAACCTAAACAGGAACAAAGCAAACCCTCTGTAACGAAGGAAAATAAATCCGGCGAAAAAAAATAAGGGAAACCGTTTAGAATCTATTCGGAAAATAATCCTCTGCCGACGATGAGGGGATAGAATCGGGTTCCGGAGAACCCTCCTACAGATTTTCCGAATAAGATCTTATTGGGAACCGGTGCGGGTGATAATCTCTTTAATCCTTTCGTCTTTTGCCAACTGGAGAGGAGTGGTTCCCATGTTGTTCCCCTGTTTTATGTCGGCTCCCTTTTCTATAAATAACTCCAGTACTTCTCCGTCTCCTCTTCGAGCCGCCTCATGCACGGGACGGTATCCATCCCAGTCGGAATTATCTATCTTCGCTCCTTTTTCGATGAGAACCAGGGCGATTTCCCGTTTTCGGGCAAAATGGAGGGAGGTTTCGCCGTTATTGGTCATGATGTCGGGATTAGCCCCCTTTTGAAGAAGAAACTCTGTTAAGGGGATATTTCCTTCCTTTACGGCGATATAAAGGGGGGAAAATCCGTTATAATCCTTACAGTTTATATCCGCACCCATATTCAGGAGGTGTTCGACCGTCAACAGGTCTCCTTTTTGAACGGCATGGAAAAGCGGAGTCCTACCCTGGGAATCCCTGGTATGGGGTTTAAGTTCATCCATATATTGTGTCCCCCTTACGATATTTATTACGGCTGGGTTTTGGGGAATCCGATATTTGCTATGCCTAGGGAGGTGGGGTGTTTCGTTTTCCTTCCAGGGCGGTGGCCACCGAATAGCCCGCCAGAGAACCCGATAGGTTGGCGTAACCGTCCCGGATGTCCAGGTTTCCCAGTCCCATGAGGCCGTCATGGATCAGACCCTTGATCACCGATACTCCCGTAAAAGTGCTGGTGGCCGCCAACCAGGGAGGAAGGCCCATGGCGGACAGGGTGGTTGTAATAAAGAAACACCCTCCTGCGTGCAGGAGTTTATCCTGGGGAATAGCCTCTCCCGCCAGAATTTCCTTACCCGCCGCTCCTGCAAAAGCTGCCACACTACCCGCACCTGCGATGCCGATTTTGGTCATATCCTGAGATTTGCCGTAGTCCTTCACGAAAGTATCCTGTTGACCCAGAATATTTTCCTTTGCCCAGTCTTTTATTTTGCCAAACGCTCCTTTTTTTTCATAAGGGTTATTTATAGGTCTGCTATCCATATTACCGGAAATGCTGTTCATATCTATCGTTCCTCCCTGTTCTTCCACTGTGCCGATATAGAGTCCGAAAGCGAAAATGATTCTCTCTTATCACTAAAGTATATCAGACTCTTCTCAGGAATTCAATATCATCTTTGAAGAACGGGATTGACATGTATGGAAAAAAAATGATAAAATTTTTAATAGGGAAATTCTTTGTATTCCCACAAAAGGCAAAGGGGGACAACCCATGCAAATCTCAGGACCAGGCGGATTTAATCCCCATAGAGGAACATACGTCAGCGCCCATATTAGCGGCTCGGTGGGAAAAAATCAGGAAAGCCTCAGTATTCACGGTACCCAGGACTCGGTGAGCATCAGCGGCAGAGTTGGAGACAACAACGTCAGCCTCAACGAATCCAAATTCGGCGGACACTCCAACATTACCGGTTATATTCACGGTCCCAAAGGCAACTGGAATGTCAGCATCTTCGTCAACGATTTCGCCGGCGGCAAGAGTTATATGGGCTCCATCGGACAGGAAAGAGTCAACCTCAACGCATCCGACTTCGGTGGAGACCTGCAGATCAGCGGATGGATCGGCAATAAAAATGTTAACGTCATGGGAGACACCGAAGGGCCCTTCGTGGGATTCCGGGGTAATGTGGGTAGCGACCATGTGAATGTAAACGGCAGTCAGATGCCCGGCGATAGTCCCATTCCTTATAACGGGGTAATACCCACATTGATATTTACCGATAAATAAACTCTTGTAAAACTCTTTTGACAACAGAAATTTTTTATTGTCGATGTTTTATCTCCTGCCATGGCCGGAAAGGGTTAGTTTTTGTTTTCGGCGGGGAGATATTGGGAAATAACGACGGTAGTGTCTCCTGGAGTCGATTCGGAAATAAAGGCAACCAATATGAGAAAATCACAAAAGATAGCTCAAACTATTTTCTCTCATTTGAGTAACTCCTGACTTATTCATTCAGTCCCCCCGTCATTCCGAACCCGTGAAACGAGTTCAGGACTGCAGACAATACGGAAATAATAGAATTATTGTTGAAAAACGGAGCCGACGTCAACGCCAGGAATGATGACGGAGAAACTCCTCTGACCAAGGCTAAGGAAAAAGGAAATCAACCCAATATACTCCTTCTCAAAAAATACGGAGGAACTGTATAGTGAATTGAAAACCGCTTAAAACGGGATCAGATATTAAACATAATATGCACGATGTCGCCGTCTTTTACGGGATAGGTTTTGCCTTCCAGCCGCAGTTTACCTTTGCTTCGGGCGGCGGGCAGGGAACCCAGTTCAAAGAGATCTTCCACGGAAGTAACCTCGGCTCTGATAAATCCCCTGGCCAGATCCGTGTGGATGGTCCCGGCGGCTTCCAGTGCGGATCCTCCGTAACGGATATTCCAGGCTCTCACCTCGTCTTCTCCCACGGTAAAAAAGGTTATGAGTCCCAGCAGTTGAAAAATCTTCCTTATAACCTTATTCCGGGCCGGTTCTTCCATGCCGTATTCCCTCAAAAACTCCCGGATATCCTCATCGGGCAGTTCCATGATTTCCGATTCGGTGAGAGCGTCCACGGTGAAGACGGGGGATGAATCCGCCAGGGTTTCCAGGTATTTTTTTATTTCTTTCCCTAAAGCGTCTTTTTCTTTTCCAAATTGTTCTCTGGATAGATTCAAGACATAAATGGAGGGACGCAGACTCAGAAAGTTATAATTATTTATAAGACTTTTTTCCTCGTCGGTAAGTTCCTGAACCAGGGATTGGGGAAATTTCTCCTCTTCCAGAGGGACCCTTATACGGTTTAAAAGATTTATTTCAACTTCTTTTTTTGCCCTTTCTCTGGGGAATTTCTTGATCTCTCCCTCGATCCTCTCCAGTCGTTTCAGTACCAGATCCAGATCGTTGATGATCAACTCGGTTCTTAATCTGGAAATCTCGTCTTTTATGCCGTGGATAGTTTCGGATAAAAACGCTCCTATGTTGAATATCTGGACATCCAGAGTCCTGGTTCTCTCGGTGAATTTCTGCTTGTCAGCCTTGACCGAGGAATCTATGGAGGGAAGATCCTCTATCATGACGGTGGCATAGGTAGTCTTGCGGGGGTTATAGATCCTCTCCAGTCGTGGAATCCGGTCGTCGGGAACCGTAACCACTCCCACCTCCCGACTATTTTCTCCACCAATGAAGGAGGATAAAAGGGTAGTCTTTCCTGAACTTTTGAGTCCGATGATTCCTGCTCGCATAACAAAACCGTCCTTACTGCATAAACTGCTTCATAAAATCCGAAACGCCGAAAGTAAACACAAGATAAACATTGCTTGTAAAAGGCTGCTTTTCAGGATCTATTTACGGAAAAGGAAAGATATTCTCGTATTGATAAGGAAAAAGATTCTGTTTTTATTTAAAAACCGGAGGACCTCCCACCGCCCTTATTCTTTTCCCCTCACCTTCAACATTTCACCATACCGGCTTTTTCTATTTTCGCCTCACGGGTTTAGGCGGAGGGATTTCCTCTTCTTCCTCGTATTCTTCTCCCTCGTATTCCTCTTCATCTTCTCCCTCTTCCCCTTCTTCCTCTTCCGCCTCGGCGGCTTCAGCTTCTTCTCTCATCTGTTTTATTCTCAGGGCTATCATATACAGGATCTCCTGTACTCCCATTTCCTGAGCCAGTTCGATGGGGGTTTTGCCGTCCTGATCCTTTACCATGGGATCGGCTCCGGCATTGAGGAGGAGTTGCACCAATTCCTTGTCCCCTTTCCGGATGGCGAGGAACAGGGGGGTATCTCCCTCTTCGTCGGTATATTCCAGGTCGGCTTCCGCTTCGATAAGGAGGGCGGCGATTTCATTATTGTCGTTTTCCAGGGCAATCTGCAGGGGAGGTTTTTCCTCGGCATCGGGTATATCCGGGTCGGCTTCCGCTGCCAGGAGAATATCCGCCATATGGCTGTCTCCTTCTTTAACCGCCCACAGAAGGGGGGTGTTTCCCTCGGCATCTTCCATGTCGGGATCGGCTTCATGTTCCAGCAGGAGCTCGGCCATATCGTAAAGTTTATTTTTGACCGCCAGCATCAGGGGAGTTTCTTCCTGGGTATTCCCGATGTTGGGATCCGCTCCTGCGGATAGAAGCATAAGAGCGGTGGCTTCCTGGTTTTCCCGGATAGCGTAGTGAAGAGGGGTACAATCATTTTCCCCTTTAAAGTCCACCAATTTCTTATATTCTGCCAAGAGATCCTTCAGTCTCCTCACGTCCCCTTCCCTGGCGGCAATATGCAGTTCCAGATCCAGGGTGGCTCCCCGTTCTCTCAGGAATTCGATGAGGGATTTTCTCTTCTTTTCTATGGCAATCTTCAGGGGGGTATTGCCGTCCCGGTCCATGGCGTTGACATCGGCTCCTCTGCCCACCAGAAATTCGGTTATCTCGTTGTCCTTGAAGGAGAAGGTTTCGTGAAGAGGGGTTCGGCCTCTTTTGTTTTTGGCGTTGACCTTTGCTCCCCGGTTGACCAGCAGTTTGCACATTTCCTTCTGCCCCTGTTTGGCGGCAATATGAAGAGGTGTAACGCCGTCTTTGGTAACGGCGTTGACATCGGCGCCTTTGCTCAGAAGTTCTTCCGCCACGTTTTTCTTTCCGGTGCCGGCGGCGATATGCAGGGAACTGATTCCGCTCTTGTCTTTTTCTTCATCCACTCCCCGGGCGGCTCCACGGGACACCATCAGTTCCACCAATTCGTTATAACCTTTCCGGGTTGCCATGTCCAGAACCGACTTGCCGTATTTGTCCTTGGCTTTTATGTCGGCGCCGGCTCTTATCAATTGCTGGGCGATATCTCTTTCTCCTGCTTCCAGGGCTTTATGGAGGGGGGTCATGCCGTAGGCTCCTGTATCCCTGGCATCCACATCCACCTTGTTATCCAGTAATAGTTGAAGAGTCTTCCTGTATCCTTTTTCCGCGCATAAATGAAGAGGGGTAAAATGAAAATTAACCCTTATATTCAGGTTGGCTCCCTTGGAAATGAGGAACATGGCCAATTCCTCGTGTCCCGATTCCAGGGCGTATTGGAGGGGAGTTTTTCCCCGTTCATCCATGATGTTGATGAAATCGGGTTTTATTTTAAGGAGCAGTTCCGTGTAATCCTTATCCCCCTCCTGGACAGCATTAAAAATCATCTCCTCTTTGGAGAAAAAAGTGATATAAATAGTTTTAAAAATACTTCCCATTCTTTACTCCTGCCAAAAGCCGAAACCTTACGGATATTATTCCCTATTCATTCAAATTCCCCTACCGTCCGTCAAAAGGAATTTTTTTATAGTGAGGGGAACCTTTAATATATTAACCCCGTTGGAATTTCGGAGAGATTCCTGCGACGGATATTTTGTAAAGTTCTCTTAAAAACTGCGGAAAGGAAATGAATCCCATGAAAAAACCCCTGTTTTCAATTATATTAATCTTCTTATTTTCCCTTTTATTTACCTCTCCTCTTTTTGCCGAGTTGCAACTTATCTCGGAAAAACAGGAAATTGAGATAGGCAAGGATGTTGCCAAGGAACTGGAAAAAAAATACGGCGTATATAAGAACGACAAATGGCAGAAAAAGATCAACAGTATCGGCAAAAAAGTGGCGAAACAGTCGGATCGGCCCAACCTGCCCTATAAATTCAAGATGCTCAATACCAAGGAGATCAACGCCTTTTCCGTACCGGGAGGATTTATTTATGTAACCAAGGGGCTTATCAACATGAAAGTCAGTGATCAGGAGATGGCCAACGTCCTGGGTCATGAAGTGGCCCATGCCGCCAAACGACACGCCATGAAACAGGTGGAGGTGGCCATGGGTATGTCCATTCTTCTCGATGTAGCCACCGACGGCAAGGCAAAGGATCAGATAACCTACCAGGTGCTTCAACTGCTGGTTCAGAACGGCTTCTCCAGAGATCAGGAATACGAGGCGGACCGGATTGGAGCCGAATACGCCTACAAAGCCAAATATACTCCCTGGGGTATGATCTTCTTCCTGGGCAGACTCCAGAAAATGGAAAAGGGGAGTTCTTCGGGAGACCTCGCCCAGTGGTTCTCCACCCATCCTCCCACGGAGCAGCGGATTGAAAAACTCAAGGCACAGATGAAGGAAATGGGCGTGGAGAAACCTTCCGAAGATGAAAAAAATTAAAGACCTCCTATGATTTTTTTACCGGTTATTTTCCCATTTTTGCACCGTGGCTTACCAGAAAGTCATATATTTCCGTTCCCTTTTTGGCGAAGTTCAGCGGAGTATCACCGTTTTTGTCTTTGGCGTTGATCTGGGCCTTATATTGAACCAGCATCCGGACTATTTCCATCTTCCCTTCCGCCACCGCCTTGTGGAGAGGAGTTCTTCCCTTATTGGTCTTGGCGTTCACGTCCGCCCCCCTTTTCAGGAGTATTTCCACGGCTTTTTCGTTACCTTCGGCGGCGTATCTGTGAAGGAGAGTGGCCCCGTCCTGATCCTTTTGATTTATATCTTCCCCCTCGTCAATACAAACCTCAAATCCGTACCTGGCGCCATATTTTACCAGCAGTTTATAAACTTCGGAACCTTCCTCGGCATAATCCAGAGGAGTTTTCCGGTCATCGTCCCGATCATTGAAGGAGGCGCCGGCTTTGATCAGAAATTCGGCGATTTCCGGATTATTTTTTCGGGCGCATATATGCAGGGGAGTAGTTCCTTTATCATCTTCCGCGTTTACTCCCGCTCCCCGATCTATCAGCAATTGTGCCACTTTTTTCGTGCTGAACAGGCATACCATATGGAGCAGGCTTCTTCCCCGGCTGTCCCTGGCTTTTATATCGCCCCATCTTTTCAGTATAATATCCGCTGTTTTTGAGTCCTTTTCAAAATTAACATAAACCGACAATAAAAAAGTGGCCACCATGGTTTTCACAAAATCGCTGTCCTTACTGTTGATGGTTTTGACATTGATAAAATAAAATATTTTTACCGGTTGACCGTCCTTATCCACCTTTGCCAGGGCGATTATGGGAAACCTCTCCGCCTGAGAATAACCCAGTTCACCATAAACTTTTCTGGCGGACGCGTCATTTTTTACATCATATTCGCTGAGGAGGGGATCGAAATCGGGCAGGTCATCGAAAAAATCCATGGCCCTCATCCGGACGTAGGTCTCGGTTATCATTTTATAAGTTTCGTTATCAAAATCTCCGAACAGGACAAACCCATACTTGTAATCGGGGAAATCGGACGAATCCCCCGATTTATCCGCCCATGCCTTCATACCGCCCAAAAGGGACAAAAACACTAAAATATAAATGATATACTTTAAGACTGAATTCCTCTTTATATTCACTTTGTTTTGCTCCTCCTTTTATAATCCTATCTCCTCCGAGTGGGTCCTTCGGGTTTATGGGTAATTACAGGCGCTGGAGTACTGACGGGACTAGGATTTCCGGGATTAATTACCGGTCTTTTGCCGGGGGTACCTGTAGGATATTTGGGAGTTCCTGTGGGATAAGCGGGTCTAGGGGTCTTATCCGGTGTCTTCTTGGTCGGTGTTTTCTTTGCGGGAATCTTCTTAGCCGGTGTCTTGGTCGGGGTGGGTTTCACCGGCGTTTTTTTGTCGGGGGTCGGTTCCGCTTTTTTTATCGCCTCCAGTTCCAGAGCCATTTGCCAATTGTCCCCCTTCTTGAGGGTAATTTTCTTTTCCTTTTCCTTGTATCCTTTTTTCCTCAGCACCAGTATATAGGAACCCTCATCCAGTCCGTCAATTCTGAAGGGTTCATCGGCCCTGGCAAATCCCATCTTGTCCTTTAGTTGGTTTTCATCGGGTTTGTCGGGGACATAAGAATCCTTATAGATATAAACCTGGCAATCGGGATTCACCGTAACTTCTATGGAGGGAAAGGCTACCCACTCTCCGGAAAACTCTCTGGATTGTCCCCCCACCAGAGTCAGGGTTTGTTTAACAGGATAATACCCTGTCCTGGAAGCGGTTATATCGTAGGAGCCCCAGGGAAGGGAAATTTCGGGCTTCGATTCCAGTTCCGCTCCTTTAAAACTCTGATAGGGAGTCTCCTCTCCCGATTTACATACGGTTATATCCGTTTCTTTTATGTCATCAATCTTTACTCTGACAATAGCTGAGGTGGGGAGCTGGGCAAAAACCGCCTGTTGTAAAAGATTGAAGGAAATTTTCTTTGTATCTCCCTTACCGAGGGTTACTTTTTGAATTCCCTTCTCATAACCGGTCTGTTCCGGTATTGCCACTATGGTATAATTTCCTTCTTCCAGGTTTTCTATTTTGTATATGTAGTTTTTATCAGAAGAGGTAAAACCTGATTTTTCTTTTATCTTATTCTTTTCCTCGTCTTTTTCGTTATAATCCCCTTTATAAACAAAAATATTTACCTTCTCTTTAAGGTTGGTTGTCACTTCCAGAGAAGGATAAGAAAGCCACTTTTCCTTGATAACCACTACGTCTTTCTTCTTCAGGGTCAATTTTTTTTCTATGGGATAATAATCGGTTTTGGAAAGGGAAAACAGATAATTGCCGGGATCCAGAGAAATCTTTTTCCCTCCGGTCAGTTCCTCCCCTTTGAAACTCTTATAGATCTTGTCGGGAGAAGTATCGCTATTATAAAGATTCACCGTAACTCCTTTCAAGTCCATATCGAAGCTGACCTCTCCGGGATGAGGAAGGACAAAATTATAAACTACATAAACCGCTATAAGTCCCAGGGCGAAAATAAATATTAACAGGAATATTCCCCCGATTATGAGAGCGGGAGAAGTGGATTTTTTAGCCGGAGCGGGTTTTACCGGCTGAGATACCGACCATTCACCGGAGATTTGTTTGTCCCATTTCATTCCGCATTTCTGGCAGAAAATCTTGTCTTCCTCTCCGGTAATCAGATTTTCATGTCCGCATTGACATTTTATCTTTTTACCGGTTATCTTTTCTATCTCTATAATTACATGCCGGGCGGATTGAAAACGCTCCTGTCTCTTCTTGCCCAGCATCTTATTCAGGATCTTTTCAAACCCTTCGGGTATATCCTTTCTATATCGGGAAAGGGAAGGATACTCGAAAGGTTCATCCGGTGAAAAGTTGGTCAACAGGAAATGAAAAGTCGCAGCCAGGCTATACAGATCCGATGTGGTATCCATTTGCCCCTTATGATATTCGGGAGGGGCATAAAGGGTAGTTCCCACCCGGGTATATTTTGATGTATCCGCATTTCGGGCGATACCGAAATCCACCAGAAAGACTTCATCTTTTTCGTCTATCATTATATTTTCAGGCTTTATATCCCGGTGGAGAATGGGCGGTTCCTGAGTGTGAAGATATTCCAGAATCTCCAGAACCGACACCATAATCCGGACTCCCTCCTTGAAAGGAAGCTGATTTTCGGGATACTTCTTTACATAAACCTTCAAATTCTGTCCCTCTATATAATCCATGGAGAGAAAGGATTGTTTGTTTTCCTGAAAGAAATCCGTCACCCGGGGCAGTCCCTTATGCTTTAAATGGGAAAGAAACTGGGCTTCCCGAAAAAAACTATCTTCCAGATATTGCTGATTCTCTCTGGGAACCCGTTCCTTTATCAGCTGTTTTATTACCACGCTGTTCTTCATGACGGTATCTTCCGCCAGGAAAATCTTCCCCATGCCTCCTTCCCCCAATTCCTGGACTATTCTGTATCGTCCGTTTTTCAACTCTTTTATTGATTGTTCTTCAAATATAGTATCATCTAATCCATCCATACCGTTAACTCCTTTTATAGATAAAAAAATTGCCGTCGGGTTCAGGAATTTCCTTCCATTCAATCGGGAGCAGGAGACCCCTCCTACACAATCGGGAGCAGGAGACCCCTCCTACACAATCGGGATCGGGAGATCCCTCCTACACAATCGGGATCGGGAGATCCCTCCTACACAATCGGGATCGGGAGATCCCTCCTACACAATCGGGATCAGTTTCTGGGGCAGAGTTGGAAGGAGAGGGAGAATGCACTGGGTTTTCCGGTGGTGTTGGAAATCTGCAGAAGGATAATATCCACCTGCACCAATCGGGTGGTTGTGGAAGTTGGGGGTTCTCCCGATATACTATCCTCATCGGATATCAGTGCGGGATTCACTCCTGAGAGGGTCATGTCGGTATCCTCTGTTTCCCGGACAAAAGCCACCCGAAATCCTCCGTAGTCCATGCCTGTACTTTCATCCTGAATAGAATCCATTCCTTTCATCCGGGGTTCTCCCGGCATCATTAGACTTTTTATAACGGTTCTTTTATCTCCTTCTATGGAGGAAGGGAGAATGTCGGTGGGAGCGGGAATCGGTTTGGATCCTTCTATGGCTTTTTCCCATCGTACCAGTTTGCCCGTTTTGGGGATTACGCCGTCGTTATAGGGATCCGGATTGGGCAGGACGGTATAAAATACATATTTACACCATTTGGGAGTTCCGTAGCGGGTCAACTGAAA
>Ga0067045_1029459_pt1 | contig 20688 bp, 22 predicted proteins | sample TerdegcTABiofilm_FD_59184 | JGI IMG/M metagenome (GOLD analysis project Ga0067045, IMG submission 59184) | Combined Assembly of (Gp0054472, Gp0054536) Wastewater bioreactor microbial communities from Singapore -Terephthalate degrading...
CCGTGAAACAAGTTCAGGGCAGGCTTGTTTCGGAATCTGAGGCACAAGATATTGTATAGATCCTGAAACGAGTTCAGGATGACGTGGTTCTCCACCAGAGGACTGAATATATACCTTATAAACTATCCTGACATTGAACCCTCAAAAGTTTTTTATTATGAAACTTGTTATTCCGCCCTGGATTTTATTTATAAAAGTCAAAGATTTATAGAAGACGAATTGTATTCACTGAGAGAATCTCCTCCGAAATTATTTCTTCATGATATAACCAGTTCATATTGCGAAGGGAGAAAAACGGAACTGTCAAAATACGGATATTCCAGAGACCATCGTGGAGATCGCAAATGGAATCTTCTGATACTCAGAATTAAGTTAGGCTTAGAACTTCTTTTAATTTTTTCGTAAAGGCGGGGGTGGAACCGCAGCAGGAACCGATTATCCCAGCTCCTTCTTTCACGAGAATCTTCATGGTTTCCGCAAAGGTCTCCGGAGTCTCGTCATAGTGAATAGATTCCCCTTCTCTTTTGGGCTGACCCGCGTTGGGTTGGACTATGATAGGAAGAGATGCGGATCTTTTCATCTCACGGGTTAACTCGATAAAGTCTTTGGGAATCAGGGTGCAGTTGGCTCCCACAGCGTCGGCTCCGGCGGATTCCAGAATTTTAAAGGAATCTTTCACACTGTTGCCCATAAATGTAAAGTATCCCCTCTTCTTTTTGTCGAAGGTCATGGTAACAAAGACCGGCAATCCCGTGAGTTTTGACGCCCTGACCGCCGCTTCCGCCTCCCGGATGTCGTACATGGTCTCAATCATGATCAGATCGACTCCGCCTTCCAGAAAGAGATTAGCTTGTTCTTCAAAAGATGATTGAAATTCATTAATATCTCCGTCTCCCACTGGGGGAAGGAATTTGCCTGTGGGTCCCATATCGCCGGCAACAAACCTGTCAGCAGGACAGACCTCCTTTATCAGTTTAACCCCTTCCAGATTTATCTCCCTGACCTTATTTTCGAGGTTGTACTTGGACAATTTTACCGCAGTGGAGCCGAAAGTATTGGTGCAGACGATATCGGAACCCGCTTCATAGTATCGGCGATGGACTTCCCGGATTTTGTCCCTCTTCTCCAGATTCCACAGATCGGGACATTCGCCGTCTTTCATGCCCATCTCTATCAGTTGGGTTCCCGTAGCCCCGTCCAGAAGGACGATCCTTTCCTTTATGAGGGATAATATATCTTTTTTAGGTAAATTCAAACTTTATACCTCCTTTTATTATGAGGATAGGGTTATTGTAGGAGAAAGAGGTTGCAGAAGGAGCGGGAATCGGGATCTGGAGACCCCTCCTACAAAAGCCGATTATAATAGTGAGAATCGGGGTCTGGAGACCCCTCCTACATAGTCTGTCCAACCTCTAACATCTAACCTCTATTAGTCTTTTTGCCGATTGAACTGCTTCTACGGCTCCTGAGGGGGCATCATCGGCGCCGATCTCTTTTGCCCACTTCTTATCCACCGGCGCTCCTCCCACCAGAACTTTTATTTTATCCCGCATTCCCTCTTCTTGGAGTCGTTCTATGACTTTTTTCTGTCCTATCATGGTGGTGGTAAGGAGGGCGGACATACCGATGATGTCGGGATTTTCCCCTTTGGCGGTCTCGATGAACCTTTCTACCTTGACGTCGGTTCCCAGGTCGATGACGTCGAATCCGGCCGAGGAGAGGAGGGATGCTACCAGGGTTTTGCCGATGTCGTGAATATCCCCTTCGATGGTTCCGATTACCACCTTGCCCATTTTTGAAGTTTTTTCATCTTTATGCTCCATACAGGGTTTCAGGATATTCATGGCGGCTTTCATGGCTTCGGAACTCATGACCAGTTCGGGGAGGAAATATTCTCCTTCTTCCCAGAGTTCGCCCACCCTTCTCAACGCCGGGGTGAAGCCTTCTTCCAGGACTTCGGTGGGATCAATATTCATTTCTATGGATTGTTTCGTCAACTCCACGGCGGATTCTTTATCTCCCTCCAGAACCGCGTCAAACATTTTTCCGAATAGTTCTTTTTTGTCCATTAAATAGTTCCCTCCTTGATATGGTTTATGGTTTTTTTAGGTCGGTGGAAAACAACCCGGAATTGTTCTCTTATTTTATCATTTACCAGTTCATACTTGATATTGAATTCCTTACATTTTCTTATCATTCGGGGGATACCGGTTCCCCTGTAGTTATCCCCGGTGATTTCCATGTCGTCAAAACAGGTGGCTTTTATGATAAAAGGCGGCTTGTGTCGGTGGGGATTTTTCCCGAATAGCAGAAGTCCTGCCAGAGTCAACTGTTCCCCTTTCATCAGTTTAAGGTTTTTCAGCATTTTGGCTAAGGGAATTTCGGAAGTATCCAATTTCTCTTCATAATATTTCTCATAAAATCCCCGGAAGTAATATTCGTCCAGTTCGTCCACTCCTGCGCCGGTTTCTGTTTCGTCAGCGTAGAGAAGGGATGAGGATTGCATCAGGCGAAAAAGTTCCTCCCGACCGGCTCTTCGTTTATCGGCGCCGTTTTTAACCCAGAAATTGGTTTTATATACCGAATAGGGTTTGTTTTTACCCATAGGGATGTAAATTATTAGAATTTTTTTCTCTCCCCGTTGCAAAACCTGAGTATTTACAAACAGGGGAGGTTCTATGACCCCCGATATGGTGTTGGAGATCCAGTGATTTAATCTTCTTATGTCTTCCCCTGAGATTCCCTTGATTTCTCCTTTGTCGTCCACTCCGATGATGATTCTGCCTCCCTGGGAGTTGGCAAAGGCGCTGATTTCCACCGCCAGTTTTTCAGGGCTGTCGAAGTTCTCCTTGAACTGATGAAAGGAATCCTCTCCTCCTTGCAGGATGTTTATGAGTTCTTCCTCTTTCATGTAGTCCATAAGTTCATCAACTTCCTATATCATTTCGCTGTTGTAGGTGATGTTGTTCTCGATGGGTAACAGGAAATGGAAGGTGCTCCCCTTGTCCAGGACACTTTCCGCCCAGATGCTGCCGCCGTGAATTTCCACGATGTCCCTGGCGATGGCGAGTCCCAGACCTCTGCCGCCGGCTCTTCCCGAACGGTTTTTTTCCGCCCTGTAAAACCGCTCGAAGACCTTCTCCAGCTGGGAGTGGGGAATACCCGTTCCCTGATCCGATACGGAGATTTTCACGTAATGCTTGTAGATCTCTCCGTTGACAGTTACTTCGCTTTTTCTTTTTGAATATTTAAGTGCGTTATGAACCAGATTCAATAAAACCTGTTTAATCCTGTCCTTATCGCCGATGATGACGGGCAGATTTTCCTGGAATCGGGTTACTATCGTAATGTTTTCCTTGTCGGCTTCGTATTGCAGAAGGCTGACCACCTCGTCCACCACCTCCCGGATGTCCAGGGGCTTGAAGATGAGCTCCACCTGTTCCGCTTCCAGCATGGAGAGATCCAGCAGGTCGTTGATGAGTCGTTCCAGACGCTGGGCTTCGCAGTAGATGATGTTAAGCCACCGTTTGCAGAGATCGGGGTCCTCCATGGCGCCTTCCATGAGGGTTTCGGCATACCCCTTGATGGAGGTGAGGGGAGTTCTCAACTCATGGGAAACATTGGAGATAAACTGAACCATTATCTCTTCCAGTTGGGATTTGAATCCGGCTTCTTTCTTTGCCTCGTAGATGAGCCGTTCCACTTCCATGTAAGGGTCTTTTTTCAGAACCGTATATCCCGTATGGAAGTCCACTTCTTCGGCGATGCCCAGTTCGTCGCTATTTTCGTCGATGACGTGCTGAAGTTTCTGTTTTATGCGGGTGGAGATAAGCTTCAGGTCGTGATTGGCAAAACTTTCCTTTCTTCGAGGGGGGGAAAAGAGAAAAAGAACAAAAAAATCCAGACCCTTGCCGCCCACTACTACCAGGTCTTCGTCCCGATATAGTTTTCCTTTCTGCTGCTGGAGGGTGATGCCTAGCAATCGAAGTAAATCCCGGCATTTGTGGTGTCCGTATTTTTCTTCCAGACGCCGGAACTGAACGATGTCGAAATAGAGGAAACCCACCTCGTTTTTCCTGTTCAGTTCTTCCTCTATAACGGGATAAGCCAGAGAAAGGATGGGGAGTCCCGTAAGTTCGTCCACCGCAGAGGAGGGGAGTTTCATGCGGGTTTTCCTCCTTTTTCCCGGATAGGCAGAATGACGGAGAAGGTGGAACCCCGATCCGGGTTGCTTTTTACCGATATGTTGCCGCCATGGGCTTCCACGATGGCTTTGACGATGGAGAGTCCCAGTCCCGTGCCTCCCAGTTCGGCGGAGGGCCCCTGTTGAATTCTATAAAACTTATCAAATATCTTGGATTGTTCATCGGCAGGGATACCCACTCCCGTATCGGACACCTCTATCTTGATAGTTTCTCCGTTCTTGATGGCTTTTACATCTATTTTTCCGCCCGGTTCGTCGATGCCGGTATATTTGATGGCGTTATCCACCAGGTTGAGAAGCACCTGTCGGAGTTTATCCTCGTTGGCGGGGATGGTGGGGAGGTTGTCGGGTATATGGGTGGTCAATTCCAGATTTTTCTCCCTGGCTCTGGGTTCGAAAAACTTGGCGGTATTGACGATCAGATCACCGGGGTTGACGGGTTTGAAACTTTCCTGAACATTGGCGGTGTGGGTCATGCGGGTAATATCCAGCAGTTCCACCACCAGCCGGGTCATGCGGTTGGTCTCCTCGTTGATGATCTGGAGGAATTTTTTGGTAATTTTGGGATTGGTCATGGCGCCTTCCAGCAGGGTTTCCACGAAGCCCTTGATGGAGGTGAGGGGGGTTTTCAATTCGTGGGAGACGTGGGCAACAAATTCATTGAGGGTTTTTTCCATCTTGTGGAGATCGGTAAAGTCCTGGAGTACTGCAATGGCTCCCATGACCCTTTCCTCGTTATCATAGACTGGATTCATCTTGACCAGATAGATCCGATCCGGTGGTATGGTGATAAACTGTTCCAGAGGAGAAGGCTCCGATTCCTTTACCAGGGAAACAAAAATTCTGGTAAAATCGTTGATTTCCATTATATCCCATATTTTTTTCCCCACCGATTTGTCGGGACTAACGTTAAACAGAGTTCCCGCCTGGGGATTTAATATGAGGATTTTGCCCTCCTTATCGATTCCCACCACGGCATCGGGAATATTTTCCACCACCGATGATAACATTTTGCCCAGAGGTTTTCTAGCCACGTCGATACTCCTTTTGTTTGCAAAGTTATAAACTATTCCTTTTCCTCGTATTGGAATTTGTATCCTATTCCGTGAACTGTTTTCAGATATTGAGGTGAACTGGGATCTCTTTCTATCTTTTGCCGTAATCTTCTCATGTGGACGTCCACCGTACGGGTATCCCCCAGGTAATCGTAGCCCCATAGCTGTTCCAGCAGGAAATCTCTGGTGAAGACCTTGCCGGGGTTGGTAGAGAGAAGTTTCAGCAGATCAAACTCCTTGGGTTTCAGATCCACTTCTCTGCCCTTGACTCGGACCTCATGTTTGACCAGGTTGATGGTGAGCTCATCGAAATTAAGTTCGTCCTTTTCCTCCGACTTGGAAGAGGTGCGACGGAGAACCGCCTTGACTCTGGCCACCAGTTCCCTGGGGCTGAAGGGTTTGGTTACGTAGTCGTCGGCTCCCAGTTCCAGACCCAGGATCTTGTCGATTTCCTCTCCCTTGGCGGTAGCCATGATGATGGGGATCTTGGTCTCCTTGCGGAGGATCCGGGTTACTTCCAAACCACCCTGACCCGGCAGCATTATATCCAGTATTATAAGATCGGGTCTTTCGGTTCTTGCCTGCTCCACCGCTTCGATACCGTCGTAGGCGCAGATCACTTCGTAGCCTTCTTTTTCCAGATTGTACTTGACCAGTTCGACGATATTTTTTTCATCGTCCACTATAAGGATTTTTTCTTTGGGCATCCGGGGTCTCCCTCCTCTAAGGAAATTTGGTGATCCCGATCATTCCCCTCTGACGATCACTCCCGCCATTCTTCCCGAATTTTTGCCGTCCCGCCGGTACGAGTAGAATAATTCAGGGTTACAATAGGTGCATAGGTCTGCTTTTATTATATTTTCCGGTTTTAAGCCTGCATAAACCAGAATCCTTTGATTTATGCCCAAAAGATCCACTCTCCGCTTATCCTTGTTAGAATTAGATATTTTCCTTACTAAATCCTCCCAATAAGGAAATCTCTCTGCAAATTGCTCTCCCACCGGTGAATCCACTTCAAAATGACACATACCTATCCCGGGTCCCACTCCCGCCAGAATATTTTCCGGATTACATTTATACGCTTCCGCCATTTTTCTGATCCCCTGTTCCGCTATTCTTTCCATGGTTCCCCTCCATCCTGCATGAAGGATCCCCACGACTCTTCGAACCGGATCAGCCAGAAATACGGGAATACAATCGGCGAAGGTGGTAATCAGGGGAAAGCCGATCCTGTCGGTTATTATCCCGTCCACCTCGGGGGGACTGAAAGAGAGATAAAAAGCGGGGGAACCGGCGGTGGGGACAAGGGAGTGAAAATCGGCAGGCAGTTCCTCGGCGGTGATCACCTTATTGCTGTGAACCAGTTTTATTACCTGATGAATATTTCTTCTCCCCAATCCCAGTGCGGACAGAAATCTTCTCTGATTTTCCCTGAGATTTTCGGGGGGATCTTCCGTGGTAAACCCCAGATTGAGGGATTGGAAGGGATGAGGGCTGACTCCGCCCTGGCGGGTCGAGAAACCGTGAACCGCAAAACCCGATTCCCTCAGATGATCAAAGGAGAGGAACCTGACTCCCTCTCTTGTTATAAGAGATATATTTTTTAAAAGACTCATATTTTCTGTCGAAGGGTGTTTTTCCATCATAGTTAGATTTCCCTGAAATTTGCCGACAGGGGATCTCCGGAGGGGAGAACGGCTCCACCGAAACTCAACGACCTTTTATACCTGGTTGAACTCAGGAGGATACCGGCGCTATTGACGCCGCTGATACCATTATGGAGTCAAATCCTTCATAAGACAGGTCGGGCATGAAATCCGGGGTTATCAGCGCTGCTATAGTGAAGATTTTCCTCTCCCCGCCCAAAAAACTTGTGGAATCGAATCTGACTATTGATAATATATATACCCAACTTTCCCCTTTCCCCAGGCAAAAAGGAGTGTCAGGAGTTACGCTCAAATTCGAGGAAACCGGCATGAACCCGTCATCCTGAAACCAGTTCAGGACAGGCTTTGTTTCAGGATCTTTGGGAATCGGCATAAAATTTGGATTTTGGCAATAAAAGGCGTAACTCTTGAGTGTGTATTTCTAATTCGGCGTAAAATGGAAAAACCTTACAGTGCAAGGAAATCTTTGCTGATATTTATAGTGATCCCGATAGACGATCTCAGGTATAAATCCATCGTATCTATCCAGTCCTCCAGGGAAGAACCCCGATCTGAACACTTCTCCGGTGTCAATCCGAGCTCCCGGCCAAGGGTTTGGGACTGATGCTCTTCCTTTATGTCCTTTTTTTGCATCCCTGAATTTCTTTCCCGGGGATCGGTTTACTTCTGAGTATTTTTGCCGGAACCGGTAACCAGGAGGGCGTAGGCGGCTAAACCGATAGGGGCTGTGATGGCGGCAAAGACGTTTGTCATGATTTTTTCCGCTTTTTCAGGATCCATGCCATGTTTTTTAATCCGATGGTTGAGGTAGATATGAACGCCTTCGGTCAGGATTCCCAGGAGGGCCAGGGGTTTAACGGTGGTCAGGGCGCCCGTCATCATATCCACCTTGCCTTCCAGACGCTGATGAGGGTTATTCTGTTCCACGCCTTCCCGGTATTGTTTGAGTCCGTCGCTCATGCGGGAAATACCGAAAACCGGAGCCATTATGTTAACGGCGAGAGATACTCCAGGCAAGCGGGCGATTTTCATGGTATTTTCGTAGGCGGATTTTATGAGAGGGCTGTCCTTTATTTTACCCAGAAGAGACGCCAGAGGTTTGGCGCCTACAACCTCCGCTTTACTTAAAGAACTGTAAACGGCGGGAAGGGCCACTTTATAGAGCATCCGGGGGACAAAGAGGGCCATTTCCAGCAAATCCTGGGGGATCTTTCTGATCGCCTTGTATCCCAGATAGAGGGAGTGTAGAACCGGATGTCTTTCAAAAAACTCATCCTGAGCGGGCTCCGGCTCTACGGATGGCTTTTCTTCAGAATCTTTTCCTTTGTTGACATATTTCTCCGCCGGATAAGGAGGGAGTTGATCTTTCATCTTTTGAAGATTTTCTCTTCCCTCGGATTGAATCTCCTTCATTTCATGGCTGTCTTCGGCTATCCGGGAGGCTTCTGCATGAAGATATTTGTAAAGTTTCTTGAAGGGAGCCGATAATGCGCCGGTTATTTTGCCTTTTATTTTATCCTGCCATTGGAAAAGCCGGGAATCATGAATTTTTTCTCCCAACAGACTCCACCCCAGGGCACTTTTTTCTATAAGGGAGGTTCTTTTACCGGAAAAATCGTCTGTAGTTCCCCCATGTCCCGGTCCGGCAGATGAACTCTTTTCTTTTTTCAAGGAGGAAGATGAGGTTTTTAGTTCATTTTCAGCCTTAACATCACTTCCCGATCCCAAAGACACCGGGAGATTATTCCGTTCCCTTACGGTGGAAATCCCGCCATATTCAGAAAAAGATCCGCGAATATCCATGGTTTCCCTGTTTCCTCCCTCTGCTCCGTTTAAACACCGGAACCTCCCCCACATTATACCACAAAAAGGAAAGGAACGGATGTTAATTATTTGTTAACGTTCCTCCCAATGAGAATTCGGTCCCGGATTCACTTTAAAAAAGGGGGGTGAGTATTTTTTAGATTGTTTTTTGCAGAAATTCGCTTCTTTTAATATCGGAATTTCACCCTACAAAAACTATTTATTGATGATAAACACTGAAATCGGGCTTTACTCTCCTTTGAAAAAGTCTATCTTGTAAATTCACTGTTTATAAGGTTTTAAGAGTATCGGCAAATCTACAGATCTCCGGATTGTGACTAAAAACCTTTTAAAAGGAGGGTAAATCAGGAGATTCGGGAATAAATCCCGGAGAGAAGAATTTTCGATATTCTCTATATAGGAGGTACCCCCAGTGAAATTCGGAATTTCCACTATGTTTATGTGGAGTCGTCCCGGTAATTTGCTGGACTATTTGCCCTATTTCGGAAGAGCCGGGTTTAACAGTCTGGAAATAGGTATTACCAAAAACAATTTCTTTCCCATGAATTCACCGGAATTTATAACTGAACTTACTCAGATGTTAAGGAATCTGGAAATGAGGATTCAGTCCTTCCATGCCCCTTTCGACGCCTCCATCTTTGATCCGGAACCCAGAGCAAGAAATTACGGCGTCAGGGAAATAATCCGCAGTATGGAAAGAATGTTGCCCCTGCTGGAATTCGCCCCGGAAAAGCCATGTATGGTCATACATCCCGGAACCCACTCCTACAAGATTCCAGGTGATCAACAGAGTCGATCTTCTATTCAAAGTTTGAAGGAAATTCTGGATAATCCCCTCTCCTCCCGTTATCATATCTGTATAGAAAATACCCTCTCGTCCCACTTCGGTTCCACCGCTTCGGAACTGCTGGAAATTGTTCGCGGAGTGGGGGAGGGGAGAATCTTTATCTGTCTGGATACCAATCACACGGTCTATAACAGTTGTCCGGAGGATTTCATTCGTGCGGCGGGAGATCATATCCTCACCACCCACCTGTCGGACAATTTTCACCAACCCTACGGGGAATTTCACGCTCCCCCCCTTACCATCAAGCATAGCAAAATAGACTGGAAATGGATTCTGAAAAATCTTCCGTCTCATACGCGACTTCTATTGGAACCCGACTGTCCTTCAGGCATGGATGTGGATCTTTTCGTGGAAATAGCCTTCATCTCCGCCCGACAGTTGGAGCGACTGTTTGATAGATAGTTATTATAGAAATTAAATGATATATTAAAGGAATGGTTATATGATTACCACACTTTTTTGCCTGGCATTCAGGTACTATCAATATAACCGACATACTCCCTACGTCAGGGGAAGAATCGATGGTACTACGGTTTTCTGGTGTCTGGCAATAATTGCTGTAATTGTCACCCCCATTATCCTGGGAGTGATCAGGAATTATATCCGGCAGTCTCGACGTCCCAAATTCATTGCTGCACTGGAGATTCTGGACAAGGAAAAAATCGTCAATGAAATGTATAAACCGGACCCCATAGTCAGCCAGATGCTGGACCGAATTCTCCAGAACCTGTTAAACTCCATGGCCGCCGATATTAACTTCGATATTTTCAGGGTAGCCACCAGAGAATATCAGGATATTTCGTTTTATTTTTTCGGATTTCAGAAAATCACCGAAGGAGATAAACCGAAACGCAAAATAATCAAAGGGAATAGACTGACGGTAAATAATGACTATTTTGATGACTATATGGGAATTTATGCCCCTATTAATATGGGAAATATTGGTTTCATATACGTCCGTTGCAGGCCGGAGGAGGAACAAAAGCCGGATTCGCTGGAGGGAACACCTGTCTTGTCAGAGTCGGAGATTCCCGGATTTAAAATGAAATTTGTGGTAAAAGGAAAAATCGCATCGGTGGAACGGTTTATTACCGCTGACATTCAAAAGGTTTTGATGGAACATTACGGCAATTATCCCCTGGACTCCTCCGGTATGGGGCAATTCGGGCTTTACATCTGTGAACATGGACTTTTCATTTATACCGGTTTATCCGGAGATACGGACCGGATAAAGTATTTTCTGTCTCTGTCGGAAAAGATCTATCCATGTATTACCCGAACCGCCTCCCCGGTAAAAGCGGACGGTTGATCATGACAATACCCGAAAAGGGCGAAACTCTTTTTATATTTTGGAAGGAGGGGATAAAATATGATTACCGGACTGGTCTTTCTGGCATATCGCTCCTATGGACGCCACAGAGATGTTACTCCCGAAGAGGTGGTGATAATGGGTGTGATTTATGCCGTTCTTATATGTTTCCCGATTATCGCCATAGGGTTTAAAAAATATATGCTTAAACAGGGACGCCGTAACTTTGTCGAATCTCTGAAATCCCTGATGCAGGAAGGGGTGGTCAAGCCCTTTTCTCATCCGGGAGTAACCAAAACCCTGGATCATCTTCTGCAAGCCCTGCTAAATCCCAAATTGGCGAGAATGACCTTCGATATTTTCAGTATTTCCCTCCGGGAGTATCAGGGTATTTCCTTTTACCTTTTCGCCTTTCAGCAAACCAGAATAAAAAATGAACTGGTGCGGGTCAAGGGAGGGGAACGGTCGGTGGAAAAAACCTATATGGATAACCGGTTGGGAATCTATGCCCCCATAAATATGGGAAAAATAAGCCCCATGTCCGTTCGCTGTCGTCTTCATGGCAAGGAGGAGGAGGAAATTTCTTTCTATGAAGGACAGTCCACCCCTCCCGATGTGGGGATTCCGGAATTTGACAGGAAGTTTGTGGTAAAGGGGAGTCATCCCAAAATGGTGGGACATGTTCTTTCGCTGGACCTGCAAAAGGTTCTGACGGATTATTTCGGCAATTATCCTATGGCTTCACCGGGACTGAATGTATTCCGTCTTTTTATTTATGAAGATGGATTTTTTATTTATGGAGATATGTCTTCGGATCCCAATCAGATAAAATATATGCTGTCTCTGGCGGAAAATATTTATCCTCATCTGACCAGAACCTCCTCTACCGACGGGGAAGAGGAAATAATAAGGTTCCCCGGATAGAAATTATCCCTCATTTTTGATCGAAGGAAGGAACTTATGATTTCAACGCTTTTTTTTCTGATGTACGGATACCGCAGTCGTACTACCTTCAAAGATCTGATTATAATGCTCTTTATCGCCTTCTGTGTGGGACTCTTGCCCAAAGTGATTCAGTGGTTTAAAAAACTGGAAATAAAAAATGAACAGGAAGACTTTTTAAAATCCATAAAATCCCTCATAGATGAAGGAACTCTCAGGGACTTTCCCGATTCCCGATCTGTTATCGATTCCGTATTGAATATTCTGCAAAACTCTCTCAACCTCAAATCGCCCAAAATCACCTTCGATATTTTCAACATATCCCTCCGGCAGTACCAGGATCATTCCCTCTATCTGGTCGGTTTTCAGCAGATGGAGAAAAAACGGGAATTGGTGAGGGACAACAAACCCGTATCGGATATGAAAATAAGGAACTATCTCGATAATCGTCTGGCTATTTTTGCCCCCATAAATATGGGAAAGATCAATTCTTTCTATGTCCGTTGCCGTCTTTTGGGACGGGAAGAGGAAAATCTGATGTTTGACGAAAAAAGATCCTCCATCCTGTCCGAACCCGTCGTTGCCGAATTCGGAGCCAGGTTTGTCGTGCAGGGAGACAACCTCCAAACCGCTGAACGGATCCTTACCGGGGATGTTCAACAGATACTGGTGGATTCTTATGGGGATTATCCCCTGGAGTTTGAACAGATGAGTAAATTCCGGCTTTTTGTATGTCAGGAGGGACTTTTGATTTGCGGTGATATATCCGGGGATACCCAGCGGATAAAACGCCTCCTGTCTCTTGGGGAAAAGATATACCCCCATATTCTGCGGACTTCCAATCCCGATGAAGATGAAGAGATAGTTCGGATACCGGGATAAAATAATTTAAACAGGAAATTAACTATCATAATGATTCAAATTACTTATGATGAAATAAAAGAAGTGTATGAAAAATTTAAAATACTGAACAAAAAATATCCGGATCTGGTGGAAGATGTCAGTTTTGAGGAAGTTAAAAAGGTTGCTGATTATCTTAATGATCCAGAAGAAAAATATAATGAATATTATGCCTGGCAACAGATGGCAAAAGGTAATTTCTATGGATTTTCTATTCTTTTGCATGAAAAATCTGAGATTCAGGTGCTGGAAGACTTGATTGCAAAGAAAGAAATAAGAGATTATAAACACGGAAACGACATCAGAAGAACCGACAGCCACGGCAAGGCTCTGGTTCAACAGTATCTTTTACTGCAGGAATATATAAAACAGGAAACCGGAATTGAATATACTATCACCAGTCTCTGCTATGCGGACTCCTGGGACGAAAACCGCTTCGATGAGAAGAATGCCAAAACAATAATTAAATACTTGAAGAAGTATGACTTATTGTTGTATAATAAAGTTGAGAGGTATCCCTGGCAGAAAAATTACTCTCTGAAACTGCTTATGAAAAAAATACGAGAAGAATCTCAGGGTGAGACATTATGAAAGTTCGATATAGATTTCTCGAAGATAATAACGACGTTTTCGGCATGGCTTTCGACGGATTTGATACTTTTACCGAAGAAGGGGATGATAGAGCTTCTTTCATTTATGGAAGAATGGAAAAAACATTTTATCTAAATAACAATTTGAATGCTTTATCTGATATTGATATACCTATCCTATTTATAAATAAAAAGGCAAAATGGGGAGAAATAAAAGAAATAGATATTCCACTAAAAGAACAAGAAGAATGGATACCCGACGATCTTTTAATAAACCGAAGAATATGTCTGGATTCCGAAAAAGAAAGAAAAAACCGCCTCCGACAACGAAAAGTGGCTTAGTTTGCCGATGCCATATGAGAATTGAGAGTCTGTAGCGAAGAACTTTAGAGCTTCCTTGAGAGCGAAAATGAAGGACTAAAGTCCTTCGCTACCACTGAGTCCAACTTCGAACATGACATTGCCGAATTAGTTAATTTCCTTTGCCCATAGAGTATAAGTCGAGGGAGTTTTCTTCTCTTATGCCGGGATCTCCACAAATAGTAAACTGCTTTACGAAAGGGGATTTGTATGAAATTTGAATTTTATACCGCCAACAGTATAATATTCGGCTCAGGAACTTTTGACCGGACAGCCAAAACCGCATCCCAACTCCTTATGGGAGAAGCAAAAGCCCATGCCCTTCTTGTTCTGGGAGGAGGTTCTTTAAGGAAAAAAGGGGTTGTAGATAATCTGATTAACTCCCTATCCGATGAGGGGATAAAATATACTATTTATGAAGGAATTAGTTCTGAACCCCAAGTGGAAACCGTGGATGAGGGAGTGGAAATCGCCCTGAAAAGCGGGGCCAATCTGGTTATAGGTTTGGGCGGAGGCAGTGTTATAGATACCGCCAAGGCTATAGCGGGACTGGTTACCAACGGGGGATCGGTTCGTAAATATCTGGAAGGAGTGGGCGACGGCAGTGAGATTACCCGCAAGGCTCTCCCTTATATCGCCATTCCCACCACCGCCGGCACGGGAGCGGAAATTACCAAGAACGCGGTGATTTCCTCCCCCAAGGAACGGTTTAAAAAGAGTATCCGCAGTTTTCATCTGATTCCTAGGGTTGCTCTGGTGGATCCCCGATTGACCCTTTCTCTTCCTCCCCATATAACCGCCGGTTGCGGAATGGACGCCTTAACCCAACTGATAGAACCCTACGTATCCCGCAAGGCTCAGCCCATGTCGTCGGCACTGGCTATTTATGGAATTCCGTTTATTGCGAGATCTCTGGAAAATGCGGTAAAATCGGGAGAAGATCTGTCCCCCCGTGAAGATATGTGTTTAGGCAGTCTTTTGAGCGGAATCGCCCTGGCAAATTCCGGACTGGGAGCGGTTCACGGTATTTCCGCCTCTTTAGGCGCCAATTTCGGCGTTCCTCACGGCATGGGGTGTGGTATCTTATTGCCTTATATTATGGAGTTAAACTATAAAGAGGCGATCAGATCCGGTAATACCGATGTTATAGGCAGATTCGCCCATATAGGAGAAGCCCTGACGGGAAATAAATATAATGATAAGGAATCCTCCGCTCTTTCCGGTGTGGAATTTATAAAGGAACTGTCGGTAAAAATAGGTATTCCCTCCAATCTGAAGGGATTTGGAATCAAGAAGGAAGATATTCCCCGGATCGTGAAAGGATCCGCAGGATCCAGTATGAGCGGTAATCCCGTTCCCCTGTCGGAGGAACAACTGACCCGGTTACTGGATGAACTGATATAAAAAAAGGAGGTTGATCATGGATAAACCAAAAAAGGAAGAATCTCCCTCATTACCGGATGCTTTTTCACCTGTTGTTGTAAAATCCGATGAACATAAAGAATGGGGCTCTGTTCAACTGCCCGATGAAGGTAAAACTTCCGATGAAGATCTTTTTGATGAAATATTTGAAAAACACGCCTCCGCATGGAAAAGATTAGCCGATAAATGAGATATTTAAGTGCAGAAGAGATTATAAAAATTAATGAACGGGTAATATTGAAGACCGGGGGATTTAAACAGGGAGCGGGAGTAGTAGTTAATTCCAATAGCCTTCATTATCTGGTGGATATAGTTTCCTCCAGATTCGGTGAAGAGGAAATTTATCCTGACTTATGGCAAAAAGCGGGACTTTATGCTTTCAATATTATTACCCGCCATATATTTCAGGATGGCAATAAAAGAACAGGTATGTTTTCTGCTTTATTCTTTCTGGCTGTTAATGGTGCAAATATAGCAGGAAGTGTCTCCGATGATGAAATTGTAGAAATAGCTCTGAAGATAGCAGAAAAAGATATGGATTTTGATAGTCTATCTTCTTGGTTTAAGGCAAAAGTTGATGAATTATATTCGATTTAAATACTAGTGTTTTGGAAAGGGTGATCCTGTATGAAAAACCAGGGAAAATGGAAAAATCTAAAAAAAACGGACTTTAATCCGATTCATCTCCGTATAGGGGGACTAACTTTGATGATCGTCGTTTTTGTATTTGTGGTGTTTATGGTATCCGGTAATCCCGTTTATGGAGGGGAGAAACAGCCCTTGTTTGATCGGGTTAGCAAGTATATAGCCGATTCGTGGGATATTCTGACCAGAAATGCGGAGAAGGTTTCAGCGTTGAAGGATACCAAGGCGGGATCTCCCATTCTGTATGTGCCGGAGGGGGATTTTGAAAGAGTCTCAAAAAAACTCAAGGATATTGACGTTCGCCCCGTAAAGAAGGGAACCGCTTTCACCGATGTGAAGGAACACGGACTCCTTTATCTGCCCTATGATTATGTGGTGCCGGGAGGCAGATTCAACGAGATGTACGGCTGGGATTCCTATTTTATTATCCTGGGGCTATTGCAGTCGGGCAGAACCGATAAAGCCGAGGGAATGGTTCGTAACATGTTTTATCAGATAGACAATTACGGCAAGGTTTTAAATGCCAACCGTACCTATTATATAAGCAGGTCTTCGCCTCCCTTCCAATCAAGAGCCGTGTTGGGGGTTTATGAAAAGACCGGGAATAAGGAGTTCCTGAAAGAGGGGATAGATCACGTTATAAAAGAATATAATTACTGGACCAATCCCGGTACGAAGGATTCCCCGGATCATCTTACTCCCACCGGTTTGTCCCGTTATTACAGTCCCATAGGGGTTCCCTGTCCCGAGGTGGAGCCGGGATATTACAAGGACAACAACCTCCCTGTGGATGATCCTGAGTTTTGCAGGAATGATCGGGGAGAGAGAGAGTCGGGCTGGGATCTGTGCGACCGTTTTAATTATAAGGTTACCGAATATAATCCGGTGGATCTGAATTCTTATCTATTCATGTTCGAGAAGGATCTGGCGGACATGTATCGCATAATGGAAGGAGAAAATTCCGTTGAAGCCGGAAAATGGGAGAAGAAGGCTTTGAAGCGGAAGGAACTGATCAATACCTACTGCTGGGACGAATCCGCAGGCATGTTTTATGATTATAATTTCAAAACGGGAAAACGTTCCGGCTATGACTGCCTGGCTACCTTTGTTCCCCTGTGGGCGGGCGTTGCCTCTCCGGAACAGGCGAAAAGGGTCATGGAAAATCTAAAGAAGTTCGAGACCCCCTACGGACTGGTTACATCCACCACCGAATCGGGCAAACAGTGGGACTCTCCCTCGGGATGGGCTCCCCTGCAGATTCTGGCGATCAAGGGTATGAGAAACTACGGCTATAACCAGGACGCGGATCGGGTATCGGTCAAGTTTCTTGCCACCATAATGCACAATTTTGACAAGGTGGGCGGAATTCTGGAAAAGTATAACATGAAGACGGGTACCGGCGAGGTACACATGGGATACGGCAACCAGATCGGTTTCGGTTGGACTAACTCGGCGTTTCTGGAATTGTATAGTGAAATGTCCGAGAGAGCCAGAGAGGAACTGAAATCCATAACCGATTGAGAAAAGTCGGTTCGAAAAACGGTGTAAAAACGGCATGAAAATCGGAATCTTTACCAATTCTTACAAACCTTACATTTCAGGTGTGGTGAATATAATCGTCCTTCTCCGGGAGGGATTGACCAAACTGGGACATGAGGTTTATATTTTTGCACCCAAATTTCCGGGATACGAAGCCGGAGAAGAGGAAAACGTGTTCCGGTTCCCCTCGGTGCTGATGACCTCGGAAGTTTTTTATCCCATTCCCATTCCCTATTCCTATAAGATTTTCAGCAAGATCCCCAAAATGGGACTGGATATTATATTCACCCATCACCCCTTCCTGCTGGGAAGCGTGGGTTCCTTTTTTGCCCGTTTGCTGAAAATTCCCCTGGTATATACCTTTCATACCCAGTTTGAACAATATACCCACTATATCCCCTTTCACCAGGATCTGTTAAAGACCATGGCCCGGTTTTCCGTGAAGAGCTATGCCGATAAGTGTGATCATGTAATCTGCAATTCGGAAACCATCCTGCCCATTCTCAAAAACTACGGAGTGAATACCCCCATTTCCCTGATCCCCAATTTCATAGATGTTTCTCGCTTCGAAAAAGTAGATCCCAAGCCGATCAAGAAGAAGTTTAATATAAAACAGAAGGATCGGGTCTTTATATATGTGGGAAGAATAGGCAAGGAAAAGAACCTGGAATTCATGGTAAAAGCCTTCAGTAGAGTCGCCCGCAAGATTCCCCGAACCAAACTGATGATCGTGGGAGACGGTCCGGAGATGGAAAACCTGCGCAATCTGGGAGACCGGGAAGGACTGGGAGACCGACTGATCCTGCCGGGATTGGTGCAATATGATGATATTCCCGCTTTCTACGCCGCCGGATACGCCTTTATCATGAGCTCCACCACAGAAACCAAACCCCTGGTTCTCATGGAAGCCATGGCCATGGGATTGCCCTGTATAGCCGTCCACGCCACAGGAGCCGATGATACCATAATCCCCGATTATAACGGCATATTAACCGAAAATGATATGAATCAGTTTTCCCTTGCCCTGCTTAGGATTTTAGAGGATAAGGCGTACTATAAATCCCTTAGCCGGGGTGCTAAAACTTCCGCCCAACAATACTCTGTGGATCGGGTGGTAAAGGAGATCGAAGCCCTCTTCTACCGCCTCATCGAGGAAAAAAAAGAGAAGAACAGAGTGGAAGCAGGGATATTCTCCTGACAGGGCTGAAAGAGATTAAGAAAACCCCTTCCGTAAAGGAATAGAAAGAAAAAGGGACGGGAATCCCCTCCACAATGGCAATATAAAGAAAGGGGCGGGAGTTGATTAAATTCCTTCCATAAATTTAGTTCATCATTTAAAGGAGTTCCCCATGCAACTACCGGAGTTAAAGATACTCCCTTTAGAGCAGATTATTTTACATGAAGATTTTTCTCCCGAACGGACCGACAAACTGGCAAAAAGTATCGAGGAGGACGGCGTCCAGAGAAACCCCATCATCGTCGCCCGGATCAAGGGGATCGGAAAATATATGGTCATTGACGGTGCCACCCGAACCACCGCCTTAAAGAAACTCGAATTCCGGGATATTCTGACTCAGGTGGTCAACTATTACAGTGATGAAATAACCCTGGACACGTGGCATCATCTGATTCCTGCGGGTGGAAATAAGGAATTTTTCAAGAGGATCTCCCCCCAATTGAGCATTACCGCCGCTTACACCCATCTTCAGAATGCGGAATATCTTTTGCGTCAGAGGGAAATTTTATGCTATTTTTTATTTTTTGACAATACCTGTTTAATAATGAAGGACGAGAGCGGAAAGCCGTCGGAGAAGGTAAAAAAATTGAGAGAACTGGTATATGCCTGCGAGGAACTGGGGAAGATTACCAGGATCCATTTCAGCGATCTGGGGGAAAGCCTTAAAAAGAACGGCAATGTTTACATGGCGAATATTTTTCCTTCATTTAATAAAGAGGATCTGATCCGGTTTGCCCAGTCGGGATTGAGGTTGCCTGCGGGGATTACCCGTCATATCATCCCCGGAAGAGCCCTGGGTTTTGAGATGAAGGCTTCCATTCTGAAGACCCCCCGACTTTCCCTCCACAGAAAAAACGAGATACTGCAAAAAATGTACGAAAAAAAGATCCTGGAAAAAGGGATAAGATATTACCCCGAATCGGTTTACGTGTTTAATGAATAAAACCGGTTCAGTCCAGGTCAAAGAAAGTAAGTTCCTTTATTTTTTGTTCTATTATGCCAGTAACGGAAAGAACGGGGGAAGGAGCGGAGGAAGAGGAAATATCCGGGACATCGGAAAACGATGAAATCGAATCTGATAAGGAAGAAGCCGACGGGGAGGGAGAAATAGGAATGTCGGAACTGAAATATAAAGGTTCTCCGTATTTTATGATGAGTTTATTTTTATGTATTTTATTTTCCTTCTCTTTGCCTTCTTTTTCCGATATTCTCTCTTTCTTTCCTTTACTGTATGAAATTCCTACCGGATAAAAGGGAAGATTAATGCCGTCCTTTTTTTGTACTTTCAAGGCGATCTGAATGAGTCCCGGCTTGATTTCACCCATTTCACCGGGAAAAGTTCGTCCTTCGGGAAAAACCACCACCAGTTCCCCCTGACGGAGGGAGGTCATCATCTGTTTTATGGAAGAAAGGGTTTTTTGCGGATTTTCCCTGTCAATGGGGACGGCTCCCATCCATTCCAGAATTTTTGCCGTCAAAGGCTGGAGAATTTTGCCTTTTTTTTCCAGATCCGTTCCGGGAAAATCGCCGAACATGTTGGCGAAAAGTTCCTGCTTTGCCATATAAACCAGAGGCGGAGGAACCGTAGCGCATATAGCAAACAGATCCAGCCAGTGCCAATGTTTTGATACGATAACGCCGGGACCCTTTCGGGGTATATTTTCCTTACCCTGAATTTCGAAATCGAAAAGAAAGAAGAGGGTGGGTTTGATCACCGTCAACCGGGATGTTTTGTAGAAGAAAGGGGATTTATTGTATTTCATAAAATACCTCCCTAAGGGGATTGGCTTCTTCTCTGATGCCGGGGTTTGGGTTTTGAGAGGTCAGGGAAGAATTATCTCAGGAAATCGCCTATTTTAAAATATTATCCGTATCAAGTAGGATTATTCTACACTAAAAGGGAAAAATATGCAAAATACCGGAAAGCGGAGGGATTTTATGAACGGGAAGAAAACCTGGTTCATGGCGATTACTTTTATATTTTTGCTTGTTCTTTTATTGGCGGAGGGAGGAGTCATCTTTGCCGGAGAAGGGGATAATTCCGATAAGCTGGTTAATGACGGGGAAAGTCTCATGAAGAGGGGAGAGTTGGAATCCGCCCGATATAGGTTTGATGAGGGGCTGAAAATATGTCAGCAGCAGGGACG
>Ga0067045_1003503_pt1 | contig 20686 bp, 16 predicted proteins | sample TerdegcTABiofilm_FD_59184 | JGI IMG/M metagenome (GOLD analysis project Ga0067045, IMG submission 59184) | Combined Assembly of (Gp0054472, Gp0054536) Wastewater bioreactor microbial communities from Singapore -Terephthalate degrading...
GTACGCCCCGCCGGGTATCCGGCTTTAGCGGTTGCACTGGTCCTGGCAGCGCAGGTAGGCGTCGTTGCAGCGGTTGACGCATCGGTTCTGCTCGATCAGATCGCGCAGCTGGGTGCACCGGTTCCCGCAGGACTGCTGGGTCTGCAGGCAGCTGTTGTAGCAGGCCTGGGGGTTGCTGTACTTGACGCACACGTCCTTCCACTGCGCGCAGACGTCCTCGTACTTCGCGCAGGTCTCCTGCCAGCGGGCGCAGCTGTCCTCCCACCTCGTGCAGACCGTCTGCGTCGACACGCACTGCCCCGTCTTCGAGTTGCGGGCGAGGCACTGCTGCTTCTGCTCGGCGCATCGGCGCGTCGTCTGGGCGCATACCTTCTTCGTCTGGACGCATTTGCGCTGCTTCTGGACGCACTGCTTCTGGCTCTGCAGACACGTGGCGGCTCCGGCCGGGCCGGGCGCAACGACGACAAGGGCGCAGAAAAGGACGGCAAACCCCACTCCCATCAACCACCGCATTCGGAAGACCTCCTGTTTGGAATTCTTGTTCTGCATCGGACGGGACCGGACGAAACTTGACCGGTTTTCCCGCCCGTTGATCAGGCGTCCTTCCATGCAAGTTTCGCGCTACCCGCCCGCTTCCCTCCCCTCTTTGCCCGTTTGGCCGGATCCTTGCTTCCCATGTCGGCATTTTCCGCATTTGACAACGGAATCCCGATCCCCTTCGCCCGGTGACCGGGGCACCCGGAAACGGCGTCGACCCGCCCCGTTCACGCCTCGCGGGCAACTGAGACGCCCTGCCGGCACCGGGCCGTGGCTTTTTCCGCAATCGACCGCATTGACAGGAGAATATTTTTTGAAGATAATTCCCGCGGCCCCCGGGGCCGAACCATCTGTCAGGAGGAAAGCCATGAAGCGTCCCTTGTTCACCCTGTTGCTTGCCCTGTGCTTCACTCTGTCCGCGGCCGCACCCGCCCCGGCCGCGGAGGACGACAATGCGCGCTACCACCAGGCGTTCACCCTCTACGGCGGATCGGACGGAAACCCCTTCGACCTCTACTACCCCGTCGAGCTCACCCGCCCGGGCCTCGTCCGCGTCGGCGTGAAGGTCGACACCGCCTCCGGCCCGTCCCAGCACCGCCTCCGGGCGACGCTCATGGACGCGCGCGTTTTCGACCCGAAGAAGACGCCGCCCGACTTCTGGGACCAGCTCTACCGATCCGTGCGTCCCGCCGCAAAGACGGCCCAGTCGGTTTTGGAGATCAACCCCCTGTTCAGGGTGCAGGAAAAGCTCGTCGGGGAGGCCGTGAACGTCCTGAAGCATGTCACGAAGGTCTTCACCGGCGACAAGAAGAAGCCCCCCGTCTACTACCACGGCCACGCGGGACTGGGCCCGCACATGATCAACGGCGGCCTCGATCACGCCGTGGACCACCCGGAGCTGGCGGCCACGGCCGGCCGTTACCTCGTCATCCTGCAGAACTTCTCGTCCGGGACGGTGAAGGGCGAGATCCTCATCGACTACCCCGGCCTGGCCTGGGACGTGGATCCCGAGATCGAGAAGGGCTACGAGGTCAAGGCGGACCTGGCCGTGGAGTCGCTGGGCCTCGACGCCTCGAACCGGGTCATGGTCGTGATCGCGGGGGTGGGCAAGAGAGGCGTTCCGGCCGTCCGGTGGAACGACCCGCCGGAGAAGGCGATCCGTCTGGTTTTCAAGGTCGACGGACAGGAACGCAAGAGCGTCCCGCTCAAGGAGCTCGACCCCGGGATGACGCTCTCGAAGCGCGGCCGGCAGACCCTGCGGTACGTGAGCGATCTCGTGGTGGACCGCGAGGCGGAGGTGGCGGCGGTGATCGACCCGGACGGCCGCCTCGTGGAGGGCAACACGCGCAACAACCGCAAGGCCGAGCGCCTCGCCCCCGGGCAGCAGCGGCAGCGCCACCAGCGCGGTGAATCGGGGAGCTCCGCCCCCGCCCTGGCCCCCGCCGGCCCCGTTGCCGTCATCTCGAACCCGCCCGACCTGGCCGTCACACGCATCCGGCTCGACGCCGCGCGGCGCGTCAGCGTGGAGATCCGAAACCTCGGCGGCCCCGTGCCGCAGGAGCTCTGGCAGCGCGGCGGCGCGGACCAGCCCGTCCTGCAGCTCAAGCAGAACGGCCGCTCCTGGGCGACGGCCTCCCTCTCGGCCTTCGACCCCCAGCGCCTTCTCTCCCGGGGGGGATCCGCCGTGGTGTACGTGCTCGGCGAACCGCTGCGGACTGCGGCAACCGTGGAGGCCGTCATCGACCCGCAGGGGCGGGTCGACGACCGAAACCGCGCCAACAACGCGAAAGCGGAAGCCCTCACCCCGCGGTGAGGATCCTCCCGCACCAACCGCGGCCCGCTGTCGGACCGCGATCGCGGTTCCCTTTCCATCGGGCGCCGCAGTGAATACAGCTCTTCAGGAAGGAGGCATCATGACCCCAAGGATTCGGATCGCGCTTCTTGTCGTTTCCCTGCTGATCGCGTCGCTGGCCGCCTGCGGAGGCGGGCAGAGCGGCCCCAACATGAAGGAGGGCCTCTGGGAGATCACGATGAAGATGGACATGCCGGGCATGCCCGTGCAGATGCCCCCGCAGACCTACAGGCAGTGTCTCAGCCACAAGGACATGGTTCCCAAAACGCAGGAACAGCCGGGCCAGACCAGCTGCCGGGAGGTCAAACGCGAGGTCAAAGGGGACACGGTCTCCTGGGTCATCGAGTGCAAGGGCGAGGAAGGGACGGTCACCAACACCGGAACCATGACCTACAGGGGCGACCTCCTCGAGGGCGTCGTCAAGGTCCGCGTGCCCGACGGCAGGAAGGGCGCCATGGAGATGACCCAGCACCTCAACGGCAGGTGGGTGGGGCCCTGCAAATGATGCGCAACGCGGGCGCCCCGGCCTCAGGCACGAAGCGCTTGCGCCCGACCCGGCCGTCACCCGCATCCGGCTCGACGCCGCGCGGCGCGTCAGCGTGGAGATCCGAAACCTCGGCGGCCCCGTTCCGCAGGTGCTCTCGCGGCGAGGCGGCGCGGACCAGCCCGTCCAGCGGCTCAAGCAGAACGGCCGCTCCCGGGCGACGGCCTCCCTCTCGGCCTTCGATCCGCAGCGCCTCCTTTCCCGGGGGGGGATCCGCCGTGGTGTACGTGGCCGTCGAACCCCGGAGCGCCTCGGCGGCCGTCTGCGCCGTGATCGACGGGGGGAAGCGGGTCGATGGCCGCAACCGCGCCGGCGACGCGAAGACGGAAAGCCTCGACCGGCGGTGATGTCGGGGGCCTCGTATCCGTCGCATTGCAGTCTCGGAGGCGACGCGGCGGGCCTGCTTATCGGAGGCTTGCCAAGGCCGCCCGGCCCGCCGCCCCTCGGGCGTCGGATTTGTTGACAGCGACGCGCAGCGGTCGAAACTTGACAATTTTTGAATGGTTATTTCCGATTCGTGGCATATTGCCCTGTACGATGTAAAATTATTTTACAATTCTTCTAGTGATGCCCGCTTTCGTCTTCTTGTCTAAGTCAAGCCTTTTTCAAATATTCACCTTCACTATCATGAGCTTACAGCTTAAGCGGCGCAGCATGCGGCGATGCGGCATTTGCGATGCATACTTTTGAACGGCATATTTCGGCTGTCCCTGCAAACAGGGTTTTCTGACAAGATACTGAAGGAGGAAGATGTCATGAAGAGACTGTTGGTTTGTGCGGGAATCATGATTGCCGTGCTGACTTTCGGGACCTTCGCTGCCGCGGCAACAGTTACCTTCGATTTCAATGCTTTAGCCGTAGAGACAGGTCTTGCAGGCATCTCCAGTTACATGACCGGCCTCTTCGGGGCCCCGGTGACCGTCGAGACCTACCCGGCTACGAATGCGATCACCTTCATCAACGGTCCCGGCGGAGCGTTCACGACGAATTATCTGGCCAGCGACGGGCAAAATCAAAACTTGAACGGCTTTGCCATCACCTTCCCGGAACCGGTCGTTTCGGTCTCCTTTGATTGGGATGATTTCTATCCCTGGGAATTTGTCTTCATGGGCAGCATTGTTGACCCAAGTCTGGGCATGGATTCACGGGGGACGCTCAAGCACTTCGATGGGACATTCGCAACCCCGGTGACCACCCTCACGTTCCGAAACAACCAGAGCACTGCTCTCTTCGGTATCGACAACTTGACGGTCACGACCGCGGCAGTGCCGGAGCCCACGACTCTGATGCTCCTCGGGCTGGGACTTCTGGGTCTGGGTGCGGCCCGCTACAGGACGGGTCGATCCTAGGAGACTGCAATTCAGCCAGGGCGGAAAAAGGGGCTGCACACGGCGCGGCCCCTTTTTATTCGGCTCCGCACCAAGCTCTTGCGCCCGCCCGGCCCCTGTGGTAACCGTGAACAGGGGATGTTGAAGGCCCGTCGGGGCCCGCCCGATCCCCGGGGCCCCGGCATTCACCTCCCTCCGGGAATGCCCGGCAGTTTTTTCGTTGAGGGTTGAAGCCATGGCCGGAACGCACCGGGCCCCGGGATGGCTCCTCGGGACGGTTTTTCTGATCGCCTTCGCGGGGTGCGCCCGCGGAGCCGCCGCGGACGGGATTGCGGGGGGCGCCTTGAAGGACATCGTCGTCACCGAGCGGGACAGCGGCGCCGCCGTCACCCTGGGGCGCGGCCAGGCGCTCGAGGTGAGGCTCGAGGGCATCCCGGGCACCGGGTATTCCTGGTACCCCGCGCAGTTCGACCCTTCCGTCCTGTCCCCGGCGGGGGAGTCCACGGAGGGTCAGACGGGCCACCGCGTCATCGGGGGGCCCGCCACGAAGATTTTCCGGTTCGAGGCCCGCGCCGCGGGCCGCACATCCCTGGAGTTCCACTACAAGCGCATCTGGGAGAAGGACAGGCCCCCCCTGCGGACCTTCACGATCGTCGTCGAGGTCCGCTGAGCCTCCCCCGCCCTGCGCCCCTGTCCCCGCAGCGCCCTCAGCGCACGACGGGCGGCGTCCCCACGTACTCGATCCTCAGGGACGACACCTTCTTCCTCAGCTCCTGCGGCAGCTCGTAGCGCCCCCCGCCCGCCCCGGCCGTGAAGACCGCCGAGCGCCCCTTGAACTCCGAGTGCTCGTAGACCGTCACGCGCATGCTCCCCGTGATCCAGAGCCTCAGGGCGTCGTCGTGGTGCGCCACGCGGGGGTAATCGGCCCTGCGGCAGTCCTCGCCGACGGGGAAGAACTGCTCCTTCGACCCGATGAGCCAGGCGCCGATGGGCCCCGTCAGCGTCTTCGGGTAGACGACGAGCGACGAGACCTTGTCGTTGAAGTTGTACGGGCTCAGGGTGTTCACGGACGACGTGAGCTTGAGCTGGCGCCCGTCGTAGTTCTTGTGCTCGAAGAGGGTCACGTGAACCCGGTCGCCCACGCGCACGGAGGTGAGCTTGTCGTTCATCTTGGCCTTGCTCAGCTGCGGCTCGATGCGCTGGCACATGCCGGGCCGCACCTCGAAGACCAGGCTCTTGCCCCCGAAGTCCCGGTGCTCGTACACCACCGTCTCGTAGTCCCTCGCGCCCCCGGGCCGCTGGGGGTGGGCGTACACCCAGGCGGCGTGCGAACCGATCCTGTTGCACCCGTAGGCGATCCACATGTATCCGCGCTCGGTGCCGAAGCCGCCCGTCTCTCCCCAGCCCGTGCCCCAGGAGTTCTTGATCAGCCAGGACTGGCGGTTGTCGTCCCAGCCGATGAGGGTCACGGCGTGGTTGACGTCGCCCGAGGCGAACTCGTCGAAGACGCCGCCCGTGTAGGCGTGGAAGGCATCCGTCGCGTTCATCGTGACGGCCAGGGGCCCGAACCGGCAGAGGGCCTGCTTGAGCTGCTCCACGTGCTTGCGCCGGTCCCCCATGTCCAGCGGCGAGACGTAGCCCCAGATCTCGGCCCTGTAGGGCCGCTGCACGTTGTGCCGGCAGTCGTGCTTCTCATGCGTGTAGGGATAGTCGGCCTCCGTCGCCGACCCCTTGTCCGTGAGGTAAGAGAACGCCCACCAGCCGCCCTTGCAGCTGCCCTTGCCGCTGCAGTCCAGGGTGTCCTGCTCGGAGGAGTCGATCACGGTGCCGTTGACGAGACGCCAGCTGCCCTCGAAGGCCCCGTGCGTCCCGAAGGCCCAGCAGCTGCCGCAGGGCCCCTGGTCACGGACCGGGGTGCTCCCTCCCGCTTTTCGCCAGTCGAAGCTCGTGAGCGCGGCCGAGCACGGCGCCGCGGCCGGGATGGCGGGCAGTCTCGGCACCAGGGGCGCGATCCTCGCGTTTTGCTCCTGGATCATCTGCGCCAGGTTCGCCGGGGGGACGAGGCCCGTGATCACCCGCAGGTCGAAGTCGAGCGCGGCGGTGTATCCCACCGTGAACTTGTACTTCCTCTGCGCAGCGGTTTGGCGCAGGGCCAGCAGTTTCGTCTTGACGGCGGGCGGGGCCGCCTGTTCCCTGGCCGCGTAGTCGATGTGGACATCCCGCGGCGTGATGAACTTCCGCGGCTCGCCGGCGGTCGTCATCTGCCCGTGGGACGGCGCGGCGAGCAGGCCGGCGATCAGCAGCGCTGCGCAGAGCGCGAGCGGAAACCTTGACCGTTTCATGTCAGCCTCCTTTCGATGCCGGGGCAGGTCCGGCGGGGGCCTGCCCCCGTCTTTGGTTGTGCGGGTCGGGTTGACTCGAGGTAACGACGACGTGAACGGATGCGGCTTGCAGAGACAGTATCTACAGCATCCGGGGCCCCCGCGTCAAGCCGTCGAGGGCCTTGACAGGCGCGATCCGCCCGAGGATAACGGAGCTCCGTGCCGATCCACCCGGGTCGTCACCCGCCCAAGCGCAGCGCGTCAACCCCCGGCAGAAACGAAAACCCCTGGCAACCCCTCATCGTTTCCCGGCAAAGGCGCAGCGCATGGAGAGAAGGACGAGGATCGCGGCTGCCCTGGCCTTCCTGTTCATCCTGTGTTCCGGTCCTGCTCCATGATCCCGGGGGGATGACGGTACACGCCCCCTCCTGCCCCGTCCTTTTTTACCCCCGAACGCATACCGATCCGGCATCGTCGATGCAAGACGACACAGGGAGCGGCCGCTCAAGTCCGTCCGCTCCCTGTCGATGAAATGCAGTGACGGGCATCGGCCCGGCAAAGGAGATCCTTGCCCCCCGCGGCAAACCCGCAGGCGGTCGGGCCGGTCGCCCCGTCTGCAAAACCTCCGGCACCCGCTCAGCCTCCCCGGCCGTACGTGAAGAGCCCGGGCCCGCAGCCCCAGGATCCGAAGAAGGACGCAACCTTCGTCAACAAGGTCAACACCGCCCCGGGCCCAACACCCGCCGCAAAGAGGCCCGAAACGGGCTACAACGCAACGCTGAAAGACCTCGGGCGCTGAACCGGCCGGATCCCGCCGCCCCCCTGCCCTCTGCCCGTCGCTCGGCGACCGCTCGGCCGCATCGGTCAAAGAGCGGCCCCGGGCCCGTCATGATTTGTCGGTGAATCTCCATTTTTTGCTGAACGGGGGCCGCCCGCCCAGGGGGCCGTCGGGAAAAGCGCATTCATTTCAAGCCATTGAAAGTTCCCCTGCCCTGGTACGCATCCTGCTCTGTTCAATACCGGGGTCTTCCCGCCCGATCGGCGCCCCTTCGCGCCGCCGTCTCCGATCTGCGCCGATCCAATCCGCCATGGACGGCAAATAACGATTGCCTGTATCTTGAAGGAGGGTCATCATGAAAAGAAGCCTGTTGCTGGCGGTTTCCCTGCTCGCCGCACTCCAGCTCCTTGCCTGCGGAGGCGGCAGGGGGTCGTCGGGCGGCACCGGCACGCTGAGCGTCGCCCTCACGGACGCCTCGACGGACGATTACCGGGCCGTGTACGTGACCATCCGGAGGGTGGACGTCCACAGGGAGGGGGGCGGCTGGCAGACCGTCTCCGAGCCCGGCAAAACCTACAGCCTCCTCGAGCTCGTCAACGGAGTGAGGCAGAGACTGGGGCTCAAGGACCTGCCGGCGGGGTACTACACCCAGATGCGGCTCATCCTGGACGATGACCCGGACAACACGCGCAACATCCTCGGCGTCCTGCACCCATACGGGAACTATTTCATCGATCGCAGCGACAGCGCCGTCGAGCTGAAGGTGCCCAGCGGCCTGCAGACGGGCATCAAGATCGTCCGGGGCTTCACGATCTCCGGCGGCGGGACGACGGAAATCCTCCTCGACTTCGACGCGGCCCGCTCCATCGTGCAGGCGGGCTCGAGCGGCCAATGGCTCCTCAAGCCCACCATCAAGGTCCTCGAGACGAGGGAGCTTTGCCGGATCGAGGGCGACGCGGGCCTGGGGGGCGTCCTCGTCTCCGCGCAGGTCTACGACGGGTCGGCCGCGGCCCCCGAGGACCGTGTCCGTGTCCAGGCCGCCACGGTGAGCGACGACAGCGGCGGCTACGTGCTCTTCGTGCCGGCGGGCACCTACAGCCTCGTCGGCTGCAAGGACGGGTACGCCCCGTATGTGAGGACCGCGAAGATCGCCGCCGCGGCGGGAGAGGTCGTCACGGAGGACTTCGACCTCGGCGCCGCCGACACGGGCACCCTCGCGGGCGGCCCCGTCTCGATTCCCGGGGGCGTGGCCGAGGACCACGCGACGGTGAGCGTGCGCAAGGCGGCGACCGTGGGCGGCGCGCCCGAGCAGATCGAGGTCAAGTCCATCGGCGTGACGAACGGGGCGTCGTTCGATGCGCTCATCCTGCCCGTGGGCGACTACACGGCCGTCGTCTCGACGGCCGGGAAGGCCTCGATCGAGCTGCCGTTTACCATAGCCAAGGGACTGGAGACCAACCTGGGCGCGATCAGCTTCTAGCCCGGGGGAAGTCATCACGGGATAAACGGAAACTTTAAAAATACCTGGGAGCCTATAGGATACAAAACATAATCGAAAGGAGGTACCGCCATGAATCGGATCCTCGTCACGGTCCTGGCCGTGTGCCTGGCGCTTGTCCCCGCCTCCACCGCCCTGGCCGACCGACTTGCCGCCGGGGATGACGGGGCGACCCACGTCGTCGCCGGCAAGGTCAAGCATGTCAGGTCCTATCACGCGACGAACCGATGGGGCGACGAGCTCATCCTGAGCGACGTCACCGTGAAGGTCGAGAGGACCCTGAAGGGAGATCCCCAGGACGAGCTGCTCTTCACCGTCGAGGGCGGCGAGGTGGGGGACGTGGTGCTGCGGGTCTCCGCGGTGCCGCTCTTCCGCGAGGGGGACGAGGTGGTCCTCCGCCTGAAAAAGAAGGGCGCACGGTTCGAGTACCTCGGGCTCGGGGGCGAAGGGGCACCGGCCGCGACGAAGGCGAAACCCGCCAAGCTCACCTGCTGCAAGACCTTCGCGAGCTGGCCGTCCACGAACGTTCACTTCTACGTGAACCCCATCACGGCAGACCTTGAGGAAAGATGCGTCATCGACGAAATCGCCGCCGCGGCCGGGGCCTGGAACACGGCCCTGGGTGAGACCCTGCTCGCCTATGCGGGCACGACGGACATCACCGCGGTGAGCGCCCGGGACAGGAACGCCGTCTTCTTCCGGAACGACCCGCGCGGCAGCACCATAGCCGTCACCTACATCTGGTACACGAAGAAGGGTGGTGACATCACGGCCTTCGACATGATCTTCTACGACTCCTGGGCCTTCTTCGGCATGCTTTCGGGCTGCCGGACACCGGCGTGCGGCGGAGGGTTCTACCTCCAGCCCATCGCCGCGCACGAGTTCGGCCACGCCATCGGCCTGGACCACAACCGCTGCGCCGACAGCCTCATGTACCCCTACGCCTCCTACTGCGACGAGGGCATGCTGTCGGCCGACGACACCGCCTGCGCCGCCGGCCTCTACTAGGCGCGCGGCCGCCCTGCCCTTTTCAGCCGATGAACCGCCGCCGGAGCGCCGCGCGGTTCACCAGGTCGGTGAGCTGCGGCGAATCGCCGCCGTCGATCTCCTCGCGGAACCGGCGCACGATCTCCAGGTGGCCGGGGTCGGCCTCCGGGGCGGGACCCAGGCGGCCGATCGCCTCCCGGAGCGGGGCGGTCATCAGCGGGCCCTCGAGGTCGGCGTACCGCAGGGCCCCGGCGATCTCCGCGTCGAAGGAGGGATAGGCCTCGCGCACGAAGGCGGTGTCCGCCTCGTCGAGCGCCTCCAGGGCGATGAGCTCCGGCGGAAGGCCCAGCGAGTACAGGGCGCAGGTGAAGGCGATGGCCCGGGGCAGCGTGATGCCGTCTAGCCTGCGGGCGTAGCCGAAGAGCCCGATGTGGAGCTTCCTCGCGCGCCTTGCGGGCACGTAGCGGGCGGCCTGATTGATCCGGGGCGCGATCTCGGCGACGCGCCGCCGGTAGGCCGCGCTATAGCGAGTCATGACCGCCAGGGCCCGCTCCGTGTCGATCGGCGCGGCGGGCCGGATCTGCCGGGCCCTGAGCCTCCCGCAGGCTTCCCGTACTTTGTCGATGGGATAGTCGTACTTGAAGGCCGACTGGATCGTGAAGGTCGCGACGCTCGGGTATTCCCCGCCCACCCGCTCGGCCGTCAGGGGCGAGAGACCGCCGCGGAACGGCGCCGAGCCGACGCCGAGGATGGGGTGGATGCGGACCCCCCGGGCCGCCGCCATCGCGTCGAGCCTCGCCAGGGCGATCTTGTTGGCAAGGGCGGCGGAGACGAGGCCGTAGTTCATGGCGGTGTCCGAGCGGGCCAAAAAGACGCGCTGGTCGGCGATGTCCTTGTCCCCGAGGTACTCCTCGACGATGTCCGCCGCCGCGAGCATGCTCGGCACGTCCTCGAACAGGGGGATCACGCCGATGCGCTCGGGGAGGAACCGGCCGATCCACTCGGCGATCGTCACGTCGCCTTCCCAGAGGCGCGCGTGCTGCCGCTCGACGATCTGCCGTCTGTAGTAGCGCCAGATCCGCTCGATGCACTGCGCCGAGGTCGTCATGGGCAGGATGATCTCGAAGATGGGGGCGATGTCCCGCCCGTAGAACAGGCGGGCCGCGTCGTAGGACCGGGGCACGCTCTCGAGCGTCTCGAGCAGGATCTTGGCCTCCGCGGTCTCGATGGCGGGGTTGGGCACCCGCAGCGTGAGCCGCAGCTCCTCGCCCAGCGCGTGCTCGAGGAAGTACTCCGGGTAGTAGGTCAGGAGCTTCTTGACGACGTAGGTGTCGATCTCCTTGCCCTCGACGTCCCACATCTGCTCGTCGCAGCCGGCGTGCGAGTAGGCGTAGAAGGCCTCCCGGATCTCGTCCTCGCCGGCGAGGATCGAGGAGGAGGAGAAGAAGGGCACCGAGGCGTTGTCGGGATGCTGAGTGCTCATGCAGCGCGGGACCCTGACCACGAAAAAACACCTCCGTTGGAAGCATCGTACTGTAAATATCGCATGGTTCCGCCGTGCGGTCCAGCGTCAACGTCGCCGGGTGCTTCGGGGGCCTTGTGCTTTCCCCGCTGTCGCCCCTTCAACCGCCTGATTTCCCTTGACATGTCCCTCCCCTGCCTCTATAAAAACCTCCGGAGGGGAAAGCGGAGCGGTCGTGAGGGGGAGATAAACGGGGACGGCGCTCTGTTTTTCCGGAGGGGGGTCTTGAAAAACGTTGAGGGACAATAAGCCCGATGCAGGAGCGGGAGCTCTGCGTCGGGTTTTTTTTGACTGAAATTCGGCTTTCGACGATGAAGAAACATTACGCGCACAGCCTGCCGGACAGACCGGTTCATGATTGGCAGTTGATCTAAGTCCCATTTGCAAATTAAAACAAGGCAAGCTTTTTTATGTTGCGCTGGATTTCGGAACTGCAACTTAGGCTTTTCTAGCGGAGTCATTGCATGAGCAAGAGCAAACCTGAAAATTACTTAATTGCTCATCGGCGAAAGAGTGATGGTAAAGAGCAATCTCTCGTCGAACACCTAAAAGAAACGGAAGAAATTGCCTCACGATTATCTTCTAAAATTGGTCTTCGAGAAGTCGGGAGAGTGATGGGCTTGCTGCATGACTTCGGCAAAGCCGGTATCAGGTATCAGAATTATCTTCGCACAAATGAAGGTTTGATTAGTCCAGATGAAGACGGATATGACGCCGAATCCAGACGCGGCGATATTGACCACTCCACGGCTGGAGCGCAATTGGCGTTTGAGAAACTTGGAAAACGAGGTCAGGAGGGCAAGATTCTGGCGCAGTTCCTGGCGTTGGCAATCGCCTCGCATCATTCAGGGTTGATTGACTGCCTGAAGCCTGATGGTTTTAATGAGTTCGAACGGCGAATCAAGAAAGACGATAACAGCACGCATCTTGCCGAAGCCAGGAGCAAGCTACCTGACATCGAAAGGCAATTGGATGAAATTCTCGCACAGCCGATAGAAAAAGAATTCATCAAGAAAATCTTTGGGGAGATGAGAGAACCAGCTGACAATTCAAAACTGAACCTTGTATTCAAACAGGGCTTACTGGCACGCTTCCTGCTCAGTTGCCTGCTGGAAGCCGACCGCCTGAACACCGCTGATTTTGAGAATCCTGTCAACGAAGTTATCCGAAATTACGGCAAGTACATTCCGTGGGATAAGCTCATCGAACGATTGGAAGTGAAATACTCAGAGTACGATCGAACAACGGCGCAGATGAAACCAGGGCGGGCGTTGGAAGTCAATCAATTGCGGGCTCAGGTGGCGCAAGCATGCCTGGATGCGGCAACAAAGCCCAAGGGGATTTATCAGTTGACCGTCCCGACGGGCGGCGGAAAGACCGAGGCGAGTCTGCGCTTTGCTCTGCACCATGCGCGGTCGCACGGAATGGATAGGATTTTCTATGTCGTGCCATACATCACTATCATTGACCAGAATGCCGATAAGGTGCGGGAGAGTCTGGAAAAAGAGTACGAGCGCGGCAAGGTCGTTCTCGAACATCACTCCAACTTTGTGCCAGAAGAAGACACCCGCAAACGTCACAACCTGCTGGCGGAAAACTGGGACGCGCCGATTGTGTTCACCACGCAGGTTCAATTCCTGGAAGCGTTGTTCGGCCCGGGCACGCGCGATGCCCGCCGAATGCACCAGCTGGCGAACTCGGTCATCATCTTCGACGAAGTGCAGACCATTCCCAGCAGGATTACGCACATGTTCACCACTGCCCTGCGCTTTCTAACCCACGACTGCGGCGCGACGGTCGTGCTTTGCACGGCAACACAGCCGCCACTGGACAAATTACCGAATGAGTATCGAAAACTGACGATTGAGGCAGAATATAAAATCATCCAGAACGAAGCGGCGTTGTTCCAGAAACTGAAACGGGTCGAAGTGCATGATGAGCGCAAGCCAGGCGGCTTGGCCAATGCTGAAATTGCTGATCTGGCGGTTAAAGCATTACAGGAAAAAGGCAGTGTCCTGATTGTGGTCAATACGCGCGCTTCGGCCAAAGCGTTGTATGAGGAAATGAAAAATCGAAACTTGCCCGCGGCGCTGTATCATTTAAGCACCAACATGTGCCCCGCGCACCGCATGGACGTGCTGGAGAATGAAATCAAACCCAAGCTCGAAGCCGAAGAACCCGTGATTTGCGTCAGCACACAACTCATCGAAGCGGGCGTGGATATTGACTTCGGCGCGGTCATCCGCGCCCTGGCTGGGTTGGATTCGATTGCCCAATCGGCGGGGCGTTGCAACCGTCACGGAAAGCGCGAGGACGGAGGGGATGTGTGGTTGGTGAATCCGCAGGAGGAAAATCTCGACCGATTGAAGGACATCCGAGTCGGGCGCGAACATGCCCAGCGGGTTCTCGATGATTTCAGGGATGCTTCTGATAATTTCGGAAACGACCGAATCGGACTGGATTCCGTCGCCGCGTATTACAATTTTTACTATCACTCGCAAAAGGACAAAATGAATTACCCTGTGGACGCAAGTTCGGCAGCGGGACGAAACGATGATTTGTTCAATCTGCTCTCAGTAAATGAACTCTCAATAAAGAATTATAAAAAAGCACATCAAGAGAGCTTGCCCGACATTCTCATGCGCCAATCTTTCCGCACAGCCAACGGGGAATTTCGCGTGATAGATTCGCCTACGCGCGGCATTGTCGTGCCATACAAGGATGGAGAGAAAATCATCGTTGAGTTGTGCAGCGCGTTAGGGTTGGAAAAACATGGCAAGTTGCTCAAACAGGCGCAGCGCTACTCGGTCAATCTGTTCGACCATGACTTCAATAACTTACTGAAAACAGGAGCGATCCGGGAGGTGCAGGAAGGGGTAGGAATCTACTATCTTGACAAGCAATATTACAGCGATGAATTTGGCTGGAGCGATATGCCAGTCAACGGCATTGAACTGCTTACCGCATAATGTCAGCAAGAACGATCGCAATGGCATGAACAAAAGGAGGTCTCGATGCAATATCAAAACAGCGTGACGTTCAAGGTATGGGGCAGATATGCCCTGTTCACCGACCCGCTGACACGCATCGGCGGCGAGAAATATTCCTATCAGGTCCCCACTTACGAAGCGTTGAAGGGAATCCTGAGTTCGGTGTATTGGAAGCCGACCATCGTGTGGATCATAGACAAGGTGCGGGTGATGAAGCCCATCCGCACACAGCCGCGCGGCGCAAAGCCCATCAAATATCAATCAGGCGGAAATGACCTGTCCATTTACACGTATCTCGCCGATGTCGAGTATCAGGTGCAGGCGCATTTCGAGTGGAATGAGAAGCGCTCTGACCTGGCGCACGACCGCAATGAAAACAAGCATTTTTACGTTGCGCGGCGGATGCTGGAGCGCGGAGGCAGGCGGGATGTGTTTCTCGGCACGCGCGAATGCCAGGGGTACGTCGAGCCGTGCGAATTCGGCGAGGGCAAGGGCTTTTACGATAACTACGGCGAAATGGCTTTCGGACTGATGTTCCACGGCTTCGATTATCCCGATGAAACCAAGCCTGGCGAGTTTTGGGCGCGCTTCTGGCGGGCAAAGATGATTGATGGCGTCATTGAATTTCCAAAGCCTGACGACCCGAAAGAAATCATCCGCAAGTTTGTGCGCCGCATGACTGCCAACCCGCCCGATACGGTTGGACTGGCAGAGGAAGGCTTGCTCGGAGGCTGCGCGGAAGGAGGGGCTTGATATGAACTGGATTCAAAGCCTGTACGAGACGTATAAGAATTGCCAAAACATGATTGGCGTTATCGAAGAAGACAAAGAAGGCAAAGAGCAGGTGCCGCTTCTGCCAATTTGCCATACCACGCAAAAAGCGCAAATTGAAATCACGCTCGACGCAAAAGGCAATTTCAGACGCGCTCGCGTCGTTGGCAAAGATGAGGCGCGCACAATCATTCCGTGTACTGAGAAATCGGCCGGACGTACAAGCGGCGAGGCGGCGCATCCCCTTTGCGACAAATTGCAATACCTTGCGGCGGACTACAAGAAGTATGGAGGCGAGAAAGACCACTACTTCGAGTCTTACATGAAACTCCTGTCCGATTGGGTCAAAAGCAGCGCGCCTACCAAAGTACGCGCCGTTTATGAATATGTGCAAAAAGGCAATGTCATCGGCGATTTGATAGCCAACGGCGTACTATTTGCCGATCAACACGGGAAACTTATTGAACGTCCTGTTGTAAAAGACAAAAATGCACCCAAAGATATATTCGATTTGCTGGTTGGTGGGAGAGACCCAAAGACAGGAAAACTAAAAAGCTGGCAGGCTGACGCTTTCGTGCGCTGGAAAGTTGAGGGTATTGACAATGTGGCCGAGGTCTGGGAAAGCCCTGATGTAATTCAGTCTTGGATTGACTATTACTCAGCGACTAAGCAAACCAAATCCTTGTGCTATGTAACGGGCGAAGAAAGTTTCTCTGCTGACCAGCATCCTGCAAAAATCAGAAATGACGCTGACAAGGCAAAACTAATCGCTTCAGGCAAATCGATTAGCGGTAAAGGGAAAATCACCATTGACGATGGGTGCGGCTTTACTTTTCTTGGGCGATTCACTCATCCTGACCAGGCTGCAACTGTCGGCTTTGAAACAACACAAAAAGCCCATTTTGCCCTTCGCTGGCTGATGCACCGTCAGGGATATGTAAAGGGTGATCTGGGCGTTGTCGCCTGGGCGGTTTCGGGCGCGAAAGTACCGCAACCCGCTGAAGACACCTATGACTCGTTTTTCAAGGGTTTAGACGCTGAAGAAAATCAACTCCCTGCCGACACTGCGCAGGATGTTGGCATGCGCCTGAAAAAGAAAATCGCGGGCTACCGTCAGGAAATCGGCGAGCGGGAAGACGTGGTCGTAATGGCAGTCGACTCAGCCACACCAGGGCGATTGTCCATCGTTTATTACCGCGCTCTGAAAGGCTCCGAGTTCCTGGAACGAATTGAAACATGGCATGAGACCTGCGCCTGGCGGCACACCTACCATCTAGTCGAAAAGCAGGATGGGAAAGGAAAGACCCGCAAGGTTTCTGTTCCTTTCACTGGCGCACCCGCCCCTGCCGATATTGCCGAAGCCGCCTACGGCAGCCGCGTGGATGACAAACTCAAAAAAGCCACTATCAAACGCCTGCTCCCCTGCATTGTGGATGGTCAGCCCATCCCGCGCGATTTGGTCGAGTCGGCGGTCAGGCGGGCGTCCAACCGTGCCGGCTTAAGTGGTTATGACTGGAGCAAGGCGCTCACGATTGCCTGCGCTCTCTACCGAAAATACAAACATGGAAAGGAGAACTTTGATATGTCGCTCGATGAAACTCGAAAGACAAGAGATTACCTCTTTGGCAGATTGCTTGCGATTGCCGACGTGCTGGAAGAACGCACACTCTCGGAAGCCGAGAAAAAGCGTCCGACCAATGCTACCCGCTATATGCAACAATTTTCCCAGCGTCCTTTCAGCACATGGAAGCAAATCTACGAATTGCTTACACCCTATTTCATGCGGCAGGGCGATAACGCCTCTTTCTACAAGTGGCGGCTTGCCCAAGTGAAAGACCTGTTCACCCCTGAAGATTTCACAAGCAATAAGCCGCTCACGGGTGAATATTTACTCGGCTATTACTGTCAGCGGCAGAAAATGTGGGAGAAGAAAGACAAAGGCGCAACTGAAGAAAACGATAATTCCAACTCAAATGAATAACCAAACCATTTCATCATCAAAAGGAGACTTAAGCCATGGCTACCCTTTCAAGGAAAATTGATTTCGCTGTCACTCTGACCGTCCAGCACGCCAACCCCAACGGCGACCCGCTTAACGGCAACCGCCCACGCGTCACTTACGAAGGCTTCGGCGAAATGTCGGATGTATCCATCAAGCGCAAGATTCGCAACCGCTTGCAGGATATGGGTCACAAGATTTTTGTGCAATCCGACGACAACCGCGTGGACGATTACGGCAGTCTGCGCGAACGAGCAGAAGGAACGCTCGAGGGCGTCAACATGAGCGACAAAAAGAAGTTTCAGGAAGCCGCTTGCAAAACCTGGCTGGACGTGCGCGCCTTTGGTCAGGTGTTTGCCTTTAAGAAAAAGGGCAAGAAAAGTGAAAGTGCGGAGGACAGCGAGGGTGTCTCCATTCCCGTGCGCGGTCCCGTTTCGATTCACCCTGCTTTCTCCGTGGCGACTGTCCTCGACCGCTCCTCCAGCATTCAAATTACCAAGAGCGTGAGCGGCGAACCTGGCGAAAAACGCGGTTCCGATACCATGGGCATGAAGCACCGCGTGGACCACGGCGTGTACGTCTTCTACGGAAGCATGAATCCGCAGCTGGCGAGCAGGACGGGCTTTTCGGATGAAGATGCGCGAGCGATCAAAGAAGCCTTGCGAACCTTGTTCGTCAATGACGAATCGAGCGCCCGCCCTGCTGGGAGCATGACGGTTCACAAGGTCTATTGGTGGGAACACAGTTCCCCAAACGGTCAGTATTCCTCTGCCAAAGTGCACGGCTTGCTGAAGGTTAAGGTCAAGGATGGCATAGAGGAGCCGAAAGACATCAACGATTATGATATCAAATGCGATGCCCTGAACGGATTGCAATGTGAAGAACTGGATGGTGAGTGATTCTCCGGCCCCCGGCGTGACGCTGGAGGAGAAGCTTTGAGGCAGCCCCATGTTCGACGAAGACGATCTCATCCCGATCTCGGCTCTGCAGCATTACCTGTTCTGTGCAAGGCAGTGCGCCCTGATCCATCTCGAGCAGGCCTGGTCGGATAACCGGCTGACGGCCGAGGGACGGATCATGCACGAGCGGGCCCATGAGGCGCAGGCGGAATCTCGTGGGGCGGTCAGAATCGAGCGGGGCGTCGCCCTCCGTTCCCTGGAATTGGGCCTCGTCGGGAAGGCCGATGTCGTGGAGTTCCATAAAACGGGTGAAGGCTCCTGGCAGCCCTTTCCCGTGGAGTACAAGCGCGGCCGGCCGAAGATCGAGGACTGGGACAGGGTGCAGCTCTGCGCACAGGCCTTGTGCCTGGAGGAGATGTTGGGTGCGACGGTTCCGGAGGGGGCGATCTTCTATGGCGTACCCCGTCGCAGGGAGGAGGTTGCTTTCGACGCGACGCTGCGAGCCGACACGGCTCGGGCAGCGGAAGAGGTCCGGAGGCTGCTCGAACGCGGCATCACCCCCGCGCCGGAATACCGCAAACGTTGCGATAACTGTTCCATGATCGATCTTTGTCTTCCCAAGGTTATCGGACGAGGACGATCCGTTGTGAATTATCTTCACAAGGGAACGAGATCGGAATGAAAAAGCATCTGAACACTCTCTTCGTGACCACCCAGGGCGCCTACCTTGCGAAGGAAGGCGAAACCGTGGTGGTCAAGGCGGATGGCGAGGTGCGCGCGCAGCTTCCGGTACATACGCTGGGTGGCATTGTCTGCTTCGGCAACGTGGGGGTCAGTCCTTACCTGATGGCCTTCTGTTCCGAGCGGGATGTCGCCATCAGCTTCCTGTCGGAGAACGGCCGGTTCCTGGCAAAGGTCCAGGGCCCGGTCTCCGGCAATGTCCTTCTGAGGCGGGAGCAGTACCGCAAGGCCGATGACCCGGATTTTTCCGTCCGCATGGCGAAGTCGATTCTCGCGGGCAAGATCGCGAATTCGAGAACGGTCCTTCAGCGCGCCTTGCGGGACCATGCGGAAAAGATCGCGGCCGAGGATGTGAGAAAGGCCGTTGACCGCCTCAACGGATGTCTCGACACCCTGGATCGGGCGGCGGACCTCGACACTATCCGGGGCATCGAGGGCGACGCATCGAGATCCTATTTCAGCGTCTTCGACAACCTAATCGTTGCGCAAAAGGACGCCTTCACGTTCCGGGAGCGCAGCAGGCGGCCGCCGCTCGACAATGTGAACTGTCTGCTTTCGTTCAACTATACACTGCTGATGCATGATGTGCGCTCTGCGCTGGAAACGGTCGGGATCGATCCCGCGGTGGGATTTCTGCATCGGGACAGACCCGGGAGACCGGGCTGTGCCTTGGACCTGATGGAAGAGTTCAGGCCTTTTATCGCTGATCGTCTCACGATTTCGCTGATCAATCTACGGAAGATTGATGCGGGCGACTTTCGCAAGTCGGAGGCGGGTGCCGTGAACCTTTCCGATGAAGCCCGCAAGACCTTGCTGGTTTCTTATCAGGAAAGAAAACGCGAGGAGATCGTTCATCCTTTCACGGGGGAAAAGATGACGATTGGCACCCTCTTCTTCATGCAGGCGCTTCTGCTCGCCCGACACCTGCGGGGTGAGATCGACGGATACCCGCCTTTCATCTGGAAATGACACATGGAATGGAGTCGCGGACATGTTTGTTCTGGTGACCTACGACGTGGCGCTCGATGATGAGATGGGCGCAAGGCGGCTCAGACGGGTCGCAAGGGCATGCAAGGACTTCGGCCAGAGGGTTCAGTATTCCGTCTTCGAGTGTATCGTCGATCCGGCACAGTGGGCAGTTTTGAAACAGCGACTGATCAAAGAAATCGATGATGAGAAAGATAGCTTGAGATTCTATTACTTGGGCTCGAACTGGAAAAGGCGGGTGGAGCATGTCGGTGCAAAGAAGGCGATTGATCAGGAAGGGCCATTGATCGTTTGAGTCCTCCCGCGAACCGGAAGCGGCCATAGGATGACCGGAAGCTTCGCGAGGCTCTCAACCCGTTGATTTCTACTCAACATTGGTTCTCACTTGCGTCCGAATCGGGCAGTAAGAAACATGAAAAGTATTAGGTTCGCGGATTTCGTTGAATTTCATCAATCGCTGCAATGATTTGGATTTTAACTGTCGCCCCTCGCGCGGGGGCGTGGATTGAAACGTGCCTTCGATGTCCGCCGACCGGCAGGTCGCCTGCGTCGCCCCTCGCGCGGGGGCGTGGATTGAAACGCGACGGATCCGGACAGGGCAAAGCTGCCGCTTGTCGCCCCTCGCGCGGGGGCGTGGATTGAAACCTGACCAACGAGGCCCCGCTGGCCACGGACACCGGTCGCCCCTCGCGCGGGGGCGTGGATTGAAACGGCACGGGAGTGACCGTAGTCCCGCCGGAACCGCTGTCGCCCCTCGCGCGGGGGCGTGGATTGAAACCGCTATGCGGTCATCTACAACGATACCCCGACCTCGTCGCCCCTCGCGCGGGGGCGTGGATTGAAACTCAGCGGTCTGACGTCGGGGATGCGGCAGAGGAAGTCGCCCCTCGCGCGGGGGCGTGGATTGAAACAACGCATCAAACAGCCATTTA
>Ga0067045_1029460_pt1 | contig 20684 bp, 30 predicted proteins | sample TerdegcTABiofilm_FD_59184 | JGI IMG/M metagenome (GOLD analysis project Ga0067045, IMG submission 59184) | Combined Assembly of (Gp0054472, Gp0054536) Wastewater bioreactor microbial communities from Singapore -Terephthalate degrading...
AAACTGCCCATCGAGGCGCTGGCCGGCAAGGAGCTGCACTTGGCCCCACTAAATCTACCAGGCGAATTGCCAATCCAGCCCTTCAACGCCGAGGCGCACGAATTCCATTTTGCAAACGTCATCGCCGCCAAGCTGGCGATAGCGGGCGAGCTGGCCAAGCCGCTGGCCAAGCTGTCGCCAGCAGATCGCGCCGTCATCGACCAGGTACTGAGCGAGACGCTGACGCGCAGCGTCGTGCTTGCGCGCATACGAGATTATTTCCGAAACAAGAAGACTGGAGAGGACCATGCGAGTTGAAGTGATGCAGTACTACGGGCTGACGCAACCACTGAGCCAGGCCGGCTACTACGAAACTGACCACCACAAGCAGCTGATCAAGGACATCAAAGGGGCCACCCTTGAGGGGCGGCTGATCGCCTTGTGCGGTGTTGTCGGCAGCGGCAAAACAGTCACGTTGCGCCGCCTTCAGCAGATTTTGAAAGACGAGAACCGCGTTGCCGTCGCTAAGTCGCTGTCCGTGGAAAAGCACAGCATCAAGTTGGCCACCTTGATCTCCACGCTCTTCTACGACCTTACGCAGGACAAACAGGTGCAAATTCCCAAGCAGAGCGAAAAGCGCGAGCGCGAATTGCAGGAAATCGTCAAAAAGGGGAAGCGGCCGGTGGCACTGTTCGTCGACGAGGCGCACGACTTGAACGGACACACCCTCATCGGCCTCAAACGTCTGATGGAAGTGGTCGAGGACGCAGGCGGCCGGTTGTCGGTGATCCTGGCCGGCCATCCGAAGCTGCGCAACGACCTGCGCCGCCCGACCATGGAAGAAATCGGCTACCGGACCGATATCTTCACGCTCGATGGCGTCGCCGGCAGCCAGCGCGAGTACATCCTGTGGCTGCTTGGCGCCAGCGCGGCTCCGAACACTGATCCAGAATCGATCCTGAACAGCGAGGCAATCGATATCCTGTCCACCAAGCTGCGCACGCCGCTGCAAGTCCAACTGCACCTGACCTTGTCGCTGGAAGCGGGCTACCAGACCGGCGAGAAGCCTGTCACGGCCGCGCTGGTGGAAACTGTGCTGTCGCGCCAGCTTGACGATCTGGAGCCGACCCTGACCCGCCACGGGTACAGACTGAAGGATATGGTCGAACAGTTCGACGCCAAGCCAGCGGAAATCCGCGCGCTGTTCAACAACAAACTGGAACCGGCGCGCACAGCGGAGCTGCGCGACCGGATGCTTGCCGCTGGCCTGCCCATCTAATTCTGCTCATGAAATTCAAACAATTTACAGTCGCATCCTGCTTTTCGTCCTTCATGCTGCCGCACGTCCTCTTCGTTGAAGAACAGGAGGCGCGAAAGAAGGCTGCCATGAGCTGCTGTCTTGCCTGGAATATCAGTCTGTTTCCTGAAGCTGAGCAGGAGGACCACATCGAGCGAATTTGGAAAATGGTCGAGGCCGACAATCGGGACGCACCACCTCCGGGATTGGAACAGGGATTCAAGCAGGACCTGCGCATGCTGGTGGCACAGAAACAGGAGCTGTTTCCGTGGACGCATACGAACATCCCGACGGCAGACTTGATCGGAGCGGGCGTCCACGATGTATTGAGGATCGCCACCGGCACCGGCACGACCGAGGAAATCGAAATCCTTGCCTGGCCGAATCCAACCGGATTGCCGCTCATCATCGAGCATCTGCGGCGCATCCAGAGCGACACGGCCGCCCAGGTTGGCCTACAGGAGCAGGCCCGCAGTACCCCCGGAGCATTTACCGACATCGAGGCAACCCAAATGACGATCGCGTATTGCGTCCAGCGGGCCGATCTGGTCGGCTACCAGCGCATCCTGACGGTTTGGCGCGACACCCAGCCGGCATCGAGCGTCAAGCGGGTCATAGGTCATTGGCTGGGCGTGCTGGCTGAAATCGAGGCCGATACCAAGGCCGTGTTGAACATCCTGGTCAGTTGCAGATAATTCTGGTTCGCGGCGATGGAATGCTGGTTGGCGCGGATAAATGCAGGTTCATTTACAGCTAATGCTGGTTTGAAGGGGGCATCAGCTGCAGTTATTCCTGGCCGAGAATCGGCTGGAATGCTGGTCGGGCCTGTTTCAAATGCAGGTCGCTACACCTAGCCATAACAGCAGCAATGCGGTGTGGTATTCGCCACGTGAGTAATAATAGGCACCACGGCGCAAAGGCGGCATGGAGGTGGCCACCTGATTCGAATAGGGCGAAGGGTTGTTGCGCCGCAGGATCAACCAAGGCAAATAGCCGCTGCCGTGACCCATGCCATGGCCCAGCCTGATGCGCTGGCACAACTTCTTGTGCGTCATGCCTTTTTGTAGTCGATGCTTGGGCGTCGGCTCGGCCGGAACGGCAATCAAGTCTGATGGGGCATCGAAACGCCCCGAACTGGTCAATTGTTGCGTAGTTCCCGACATGGACCGCTCCATCTCCAGAATATGTTTTTCCGCACGCAATGACGCACCGAAGCATTCATGTCGTCTTACAAACGAAAAAGCTCAAATTTTGGAGGTAAATAGCTCACATTATGGAAGTCGGTCAATGCACGACTATCGAGTGCGACTATTTACGTGATGCTTTGGCAGGGCAGGATTAATAGCGCGGGGCAGAGTAGCCAACCGTCTTGTCCTGATCTAGTGCCAAGCCGCCGGCTTGGCATTACCGTATTATTTCGACCAAATCGGTTCTGTCTGGTTCTCCTTTGCGCTTGAGGGGGCGCAAAGGTTTGAAAGGTGGGTGCGACAACATGACGGGCATGCGCAATGCCATTCGTATCAGTTCCACTTGGGCCGGGTGCAATGCACCGATCTGGCGCCGAAGTTCATTGAACATCCTGTACATCTCATCGGGTGCCTCATTGGGCAACATAATTTTTCGATGGGACTCGTCCAGCGCTTCAAGCAAGCGTTTCTTCCAATGCTCGTCAAGCTGTAAACGCTGCACCAGGCGCTCGATGAAATCGATGGATGGCGGCCCCTTGGTGCCCAGCTCAATAGCTGAGATATAACTTTGTTCGTAGCCAAGTTGGGAGGCGAATTCAGCCTGCCGTAGCTCGCAAAATATGCGCAATTCCCGAAATACTGTTGAGAATGGGCTCATATACCAACTTTAGAAGTAAATAAAACTATTAATAGGAGTATTATGGACACGTTTTTTCCTTTGTCAATAAAAATATGAGCAGGCCCCAGAAATCACGGCACGTGCCACCCTTACGGAAACCCTCAACTACTTATATGATTCAAGTTGTTATTAAAATGACCTGATCGACCATTCAAGTTTCTATTACTGTGTTCAAGTTTCTATTCCGACGTAACAAGCGCCGCGCTGCGGCCATGTTGTCGATCATCGTTGTCACAGATCTTTTCCCATTCAAATATATCGGCGGTAGCAGTAGAGCACTTTGCCTGTGTCGGTTCTGCCTGCAGGCAGAACTAATATGCCGCGTTTGCGTAAAGTTCTACCTCGCTTGGCACTGACGACCTTAATATAAAACCGGCCGCCGTCTGACGGCAGATCAAAAATTTCTCGCTGTGTCGCCACGATGTTATCCGCTGAGTTAGAGGATGAAGGAAGCTGCTGTGCACGCACCGCCAATAATTTGGAGCGCAAAACCCAGAACCAGCATTTTCGTGCCAAGCTTTTCGGCGCCTTCAATGTGAGTCGTGGACCCGTACATTCTGATATTTGGCATATCGCGATTACCGTTGGCACGCGCCGCCTCGATCTGCATGTTCATGTCTGCCATTTTTACAGCCATCGTCAAAACGCCGAGAATCTTCGTGACTCGCATGGCCAGCACGATAGTCCCCAGAAGACTTAGAATTACGCCAGCTACTTTTATGTATTCAATTTGCATCTGAATTTCCCTACCAGTTCGTGATAATGTTGTAGAGCGGACGGCAGATCGGACGAATCTTGTCTGCTTCCGCCTTCAATCGAAGAACGGCGGTTTCGACGAGTCCGTTACTGACATCGTTTCGCGCCAGCCGCACGGCTGTCAGGTCATCGAGGCCAGGGGCGGCGAGCAACCTCGCCAACTCCATTACGTCAGCGCTGGTGTAGTGCATATTTTCCTCATGCTTCTATTCCTTTATGCGCCGATCAAAGATTTACCGGTCATCGGGTCGAATTTCGACGGTGGATTGAAGTTTGTGTCGATTTCGTACACGATCAACACGTCTGCACTTTCAGCCACCCTGGAGTAATAACGGAACTGACCACCGTTTTTTTCATCCCAGTTCCAGTCGTGGACGTAATCCTCCATGAAGACGTTTTTGGCATGCGTTAAAACCTGATCCTCATTGAATGAGTCTTCATTGATGATGGTGGCAACACGGATCGGTCGAACGGCTAGCAGAACAGCGTGCCCACCAGCCTTAACGTCACGCAGAATTTCATACTTCAACGCTTTAAGCATGCTTCTTTTCCAGTATCAATTCAGTTCGACGGCCGGATCAGTTGCCCGGAGTTTTTCCAGCACCTGCTGGTAATTAGGATGCAGATCTGGCCAGCCGGTTCCAGGGCGTAGCGCAGATGCGTCCAAACGGCCCAAAGCGACCGCCAGGCGCACGCCAGGGTGACGATGGCCTACGGTTGCCATCCAGCCTGCACATGCGATCTCGGCGCCCTCCCTGGACTGATGGCAGGCGAACATGCTCGCACCGAAGTTTGGTCCCATGTTGCGGGTATCCGGACAACAGTTCGCAAGACTTTCTGCCAAACTTAAATCAAAATTCGGTATATCTGTCGCATCCCGGTTGACGCGCCAGGGGCACGATGGACAAGGTTTAGCGAGAGTTGTCAGCGTACAAGACGACATAGCGTTGTCCTCGGCGTTTAGTGTTGATCAGTCTTCTCGAAAACGGCTTCGATAATACGCTGGTTCGGCAGTGGGCTGAGCGACAAGCTGCCGTTTGGCGACAGTTCGGCCGCGCGTTGAAGCAGTTGTAGCAGCTGGGCGTTTCCCAGCTCGACGCCGAAGGCCTGCCCGCCCAATTCAACGGCAAAAAACACCTTCGTGAATTTATGATCTGCCATGGTTTTCCTAAATCGTTTATACCGTTTTCGCCACCGCGAAAAAGCGGCGGGATTATCCTTGAATCACTTCCGAGCTCTTCGTGCGGCCATTTTCATGATGTCCACCAGTGACCACCATCCGAACAACCCCCAAAAAAATAAGGTGACCACTAGACCGATGCCAACTTCAGCCATCGAGCCATTTGCGAGACCAACGTACACTGCAAGTGGTCCTTCCCATCCAAGCATGATCAGAAAGTAAATGAAGAATGAGACCGAAGACATGGGCGGGCGATATCGCATATCTTTTTCGTTTAGTTGAATGTCGTTTGATCGTGGTCAAACAACGGTTTGCCGCGACGCTTTGCTTCCATGCGAATGAGACTGGAATTCTGCCTCAGTGACGACAGCATTTGCATGGCCGTCTCTTCATTGCAGCCATGCTGCAAAAGGTAGCTGATGGCATGTACCGCACCCTGTTGAACCAAGTCCTGCGCGATCAATAATTCGTCCTGCATTTCGCGGAACGTGCTCGCATCGATCACACCAGTGTTTTCAATTGCTGCCATGTTCTATTCCTCGCTGGCCAGCACCGTGCTGACCCTCTCATATATTGGTTGGTGTTGAACGCTGTGCCCAATGGAATGCATACCGAAGCAGAATAGCACCAGAAAAAATAAGCCCGACCATTGCTTGAGATTCATCTGAGAAAGAACTGAAGCCAGCGAGGTCGGTTATGCAGATGCATGATATTGCGATGCATATTCCAACGATGCCCAAGCGCATTTGACGCTGGCCACTAACCGGCATTGTCTCGATGTCTTCAGGCATCGGGATTGCTGGTGGTAGCGATCTTCCTGCGTTCCTCAGAGTTCTGACAGCCCAAACAATGCAGGCAAAACTCACGAGCAAGGCTGGAACACCCACTATGAACCACAAATTCTCATCCATAAAATCCTCCTACCGGCTACCGGCCGGCACGGTGGCGCCAAGTGGCGCGTTTTCCGTGGAGCGCCGGCGATTACGCTGGCCACCATCCAAAAATCTTTGCCGCTGCTAATGCTAGTGCAATAAGGACAATGAAAATTTTATGATTGAAAAATATTGCAAGAAAACCAAACAGTGCAACAATCACAAAATTAACAGAAATATTTGCCACGTCCCCATACTTCTGTGAAAGAAGTGAGGCATAGATTGCAACACCTAAGAGGCAAATAATTGCCACAGAATTAACGATGACTCGCTTGTACTTTTCCACGATAATCATATTTTTTCCTCATTGACCAAGCACAGCGCTCGACCTTCTCATTGAACCTGGCCCGTCGATGCGGGCCGTGGTGTGCTGCTGGGCGATTTCCGGTGCGTTATTGTTTGATTTGAACATCCGCAAACTCAGTGGCGCTTAAGCCCATCTGCTGGTAACTCTGCGCCATACCTTTATGGGCATCGGCGCTCTTGCCGATGATGACAGTATGGGTGGGCTGACCAGCGATCTTGAAGTAGTTGCTCGTGGCACTGAACCTGTCAGCGTGGACATCAACGATGGCTTCCAGCTGCGCCACTTGCTCCGTCGAATATCCAAGGTCTGTCAGCGTGTGTTTTACCCCTTGGTGGCCAGTATTGGCCAACTCGATCAGTTCTGCTGCATCGTTACTTTTACTCATTTCTTACTCCATATGGCTACCGGCCAGTCTCGGGGTGCGAACGCCGATTTCCTTGGGTCAGATGTTCCACTTGCCGCGCAGCTGTACGATGCGCTGGCCTTTGCGTGTGCGCTCGGCTACAGCTTCGGCACCGGCCGCGATTGGTGCACCAGCCAGCGCGGCGGCGGCCATCGTAGTGTCGTAGTTCTCGACGGCGCGCACCAGGTCAATCAGTTCGCGCAGATCGGGTTGCAGTTCATTCAGCATGCTCTTTTCCGGGTTAAAGTTTTTCGAGTTCAGAAGGCTTGAACGATGCAGACCACGGCATCAAGTTTGCACCTTCCCCGGTACGGAGGCGTCGAACAAAATTGCGAAAACGTTGGAGAACGTATCCATCCAAGACGACGCTAACTTTCCCACTTGGGTCCACATACCGCACAGTCCCGCGCTGGCCCGCACGATACGCAAATACTCTTTGCGTTGTATCGGCTTTTACTTGAACCCGGTCGCCGTCAATAATTGCTTGTACCATTTGAATTTTCCTCGATCAGTACGCAAGCTTTTCAGGTTTGTCCAAAAGTGCAAATTTGTATACGACGAACGGACCGCGTTGGCGACCACCCCAATGCGTCTTCGCATCGCTGGAGTTCTGCGCCGGGGCAACCAAAGTGCGGAAGAAGTTGGTCAGGGCGGTCGCCGTCTCGGCCAAAAAAAGCGCCTTCCACTTTGGATCATGCATCCGGGCCGTGTCGTCGATCAATACCCACATCGTCGCATCGGCCAAGTTGTAGGCCACGCCCACACCATCAGGGCCAGTGATCTGGTCGATATGGATCAGTGTGTGAGTACCTGCTTTCTGCGCTCCAAATTGGCTCTCCAGCGCGTTCCGGTACTCTTTTAAATCAACTGCGGCGTAAGCCATACACGTCACTTTCATCGGCTTCCGGCCGTTGCGGGCGCCCCAGGGCGCGATTTCTTAGCTCTATCTGGCTGAGCCGCATGCACTAGCTTCGACCATCCAGCCATACTCTTTTTCGCTCTCGGCGCGAACCATCCGCACCGTGCATTCAGCGCCTTTTCCAAAGACGGCTTTAGCAGTCGCCCTATTCCCTTCGATGATTGGTGCATCGTTGACACGAACAGGATCGGCGCTTTGCGTCATACCGACATACTTCGCCGCCAAGAACCGCGCCGCTAAGGGCGTGCCAGGTGGCGCAACTTGCTTGTTCAGCCCACGGTACCCGATCACGCCCAGTATTATCGCGACAGCGAAATAAAGTAGTTGATTTCTGCGAACGACATTCATACGTTTTCCTCACATCGTATAACTGAATTGGAAGTACCGGCCATCACCCAGCGGAATCGACACAGTGCCCGCGTACTCGTCGCCGGTATAACCGCCGTTTGTGGTCTGGTCCACGTAGTGCTTGCCCCACGCAGCGCCGCCATATTGTTCCTGGCCTTTTGGAGACGAAGCAATCTGGTAGTCGAACGTGTAGCCGTCTGCGGTCAGCTCTTCCACAATGTCCGTATAGACCTCGGCGCTCACGACGCGCTTGACTTCTTGCAGTACTGCCTGTCGTTTCACGTCCTCGGCACGCTCATGCGCAATGTGCGCTGCGTCGGCCGCCGCCATCGCGGCGCGGTCTGCCTCACTTAACTTGAATTCGGTTTTCACGATCTTTTCCCTACTCATACCGCTTGGTAGAGCGGTTATATTTGCCGTACTTGACCTTGATCGAGCATCGCTTGGTTACTGGATTGCGGCAAGGCTCGCCTTTACGCGCAGACCACCCACAGCTGCACCGCTCCCAGCAGTCGCAGTCGCCAGCTGGCGCACCACAAACGGTACACCTCATGTTGGCCTTGCTGAACAAGGCATCGATTACTGCCACGGTCGATTTCCTATTTCAATCCTATTTCATAAAACCCGGCGGAATATACCCTAGCGACAACGCTCCATCCGCGCCGAATCCAGGCTTCACCACGTTAAGGGAGAATCCACCTCGCTCAGACCCAGCTGGACCATTAATTTTCCATGTTGTGACTACTTGAGGCCCGGACGAATCGACGTCAATTTTCTTTAGCTCATATAACTTGACAAGACCACTACGAACCTCATCAGCATTGGAGGTTTGGGAAAGAATCCCACAACCGCCAGGCTCAGTGATCATAATGAAATATCTCTCAGAATTGAATTTTAATGAAAAAGCCCTCCCACCATTTTTAGCGCCAACTGGATCAGCATCAACAAAAGACTGTGGGAGCCTTTTGCCTCCTTGGGCAAGCACCATTTTTTCTACCACGTCAGCCTTTCCTTGAGACCCGACGCACAGTGAGTCAATCAGAACCAATAAATCTTTTGCCGCAGCGTTCGTAGTTAGATGAACACCAAAGGTCAAAATGACTGCTAGAATTTTTTTCATTTGTGATCCGCGACGAGGCGGCCTTTCGATTTGCTGGTCCCGCCATGCTCTCTAGGGCATCTTTGCGGAAATTTTCTTTAGATCGTTTGGTCTTCCAGCATCAACGGGTGCTGCTGGGCGTTTTCCTAGTTCGTTGTCTTGAAACTGATTCGTGTCTGCCATAAGTGCAGGATCTTAAGCAAAGCGAAGATCATCCAGGTACCGCCGACACCCAAAATAAGTAGTTTGTCCGACATACCAAACACTGTTACAACCACGAGTACTGATAGCGTTGCGACGACAATTATTTTGTTCAGCAACCATGGGACAAACCTGAACACCATGAAACTACCGAAGCAAATTAGGAACAAGAGCACGAAAATTTGGGGCATAAAATTATTCCTCGCCGGCTACCGGCCGGACTGTCGGGCACCACCAGGGCGCGATTTCCTTTTATTGCTCGTGGCGGTGAACGCCACCAGCCAGCTCAGCCGAGACTTCCGCGAAGTGATCGGGTTCAACGATACCAAGCAGCTTCTTGGCCGCTTTAACATACGCCCAAGGCAGGTAGTCTTCATTCTCTACAATGCGGCGTGCCTGCTTGAGTTGCAATTCAGTTGCCATGATTTTTCCTTGCCGGCGCCGGCCGGTGCGGGGCGCCCAGGGCGCCGGGATTTTCCTCGAATCAGTTACTGCCCTGCTGAACCAACGTAGCAAGGCGAGACAGGTCTTTCAGCATTACTCGATGACTCCAGCGACGCGATGACCACCAGCGCTGCCAAGCGCCCTTAGAAACGCGGTAGTCGTTCGGCTCGATTGTGTACTGCATTGAGCCATCGTCACGAAAGTTCGCGGTAAGCCACCAATTAAAATTCAAGCCCAGGTCCTGCCCTCTCTCTTCGATTGCGCGATGCACCTTAAACGCAAGTTCCTTGGGCGCCACAAACGTGACGAAGGGGCGTGATGCTCGCTCAGGATGCCCTTCGCAAGACCAGATTGTGAAGACGCCAGGCAAGCTATTCAACGCATCGCAAAGCGGGATTACACCCGCCTCAACAGGAGTATTGATTGAGCGATTATCAGCGGTATAGCCAGGATACTTTTGGGCGAATTCCACGATAATTTCCTTGGTGTTTATTTGAGGGCTGCGTGCACCGGTACCGAGGCCATCACCGCGATACCTTTCGCCGTGGCCGAGCTACGCAGCTCATCCAGGAAGACGGCAAAATCGGCGTTCTCACCGAACGTCGGCCATTTGCGGCCCATGAGAAAATCCGATACCTTGGAAAGCACCCGGCCAATAACATCGGCGTCCTCTACGCCCCACTCTGATAGGTCACCGAGCAGCGCGGTGTCCGTGTTCAACAGGTCTGCCAACTCCACTTCACTGAACGAAACACCGGATTGCGCTTCAATGAAGCCCATCAGCTCTGCCCGAACGTCCGCATTGATGCGGCTCCAGGTCGCATGCAGATCCGTATCGCCGTCAGAATCAACAATACCGTCGTGCGCAATGTTTTCAACAATCACAGCTTTACCGCCTACGATAATCATCGTGCCAATGCCATCGTCATCTTGGGGCTTGGTAAACATAATAATTTCCTAGATGGTTAGAGTGAGTTCCAGGACTCATCAAATACGGTGCGTGGAGTCATTACCCGCTCATGCTTCGCACCACACCACAGGCACATTCGTGTGTCGCCATCCAAGGTGTAACGGTCAGCCATGAAACTTTCCCTATGGGCCGGGTCGATGGCGCAGCGCCCGACCTTTAGATAGTTATCCCAAAAGCCTTCTACCTCTTCAAGCATGGTTGCGATGCCGATGTAATAGAAACGGCCCGCCTTGGAACCGTTGCACAACGCAGCCATCAAACGGATACCGGAAAATCCGTTTTCATCGGGACTGTCCGGATAGCCGATCATCAAGGTATCCGCACCAAAGTCTTTCGCAAGCGATGTATTGGACTTGATGCGGTAGACCGTTTGCAGCACGCCGCCACCTTTGTAGAAGTGTGCCTTCTCGCGCATCCAGCGATGCAAATTAGGCGAGAACGATGCCGAAACCGATGGAGCAAGCTGCTTGAGTGTCAAGGTCAAGTGGCCAATAGCGCGTGTAGTTCTTGCTTCATGCATATAATCTGCGTGACGTTCATCGCGCAGTTCAATCAAGTCTTTTTCAGTCAGTGCCATGCTGGCCTCCCATTTCGCCGGGCTGAATTACGCTTCCATGTAGACCATTGTATGCCCTCAATGAGGGTAGTCAAGCGCCCTTTGCTTCTTTATCTAAAATTTCTTGAATGAACTTCCACGCCATATCTGGCATGCCCCGCGCCGAGTCGCTCGGAGGCAATATCCAGTTGTCCAGCGTCTTGCGCTTGACGGCGATTCGATCCGCGAATTCATCACGCGTCATATCGAGACGATGCATAGCGTCCCGCAAAAATTCCTGTTGCGTCATCTGTATCTTCGGCATCAAAATACTCCCGCTTGTGCGGTATTCAGAGTTAATTATGCAAAGAATACGGAGAATATCCTTCACAGGCAAGGCAGGTAGCCTAGTCCTCGGAAAAACGATGGAATGGTGTTTTGAAACGCGTGCTTGGACTTAGTTCGCGCGTGCTACAGGGAGCTCATCCCATCGCGTAGTGTAGCAAGGGGTTTTGTTCTCTGACCGCATGGCCCACCGCGGCGCCAGGCCGGCCGATGCCAGCTTCACCGCATCGCGCCCAAACCGCTGGTTCAGCGCATCGAGCGCCGCCATCACCTTGTCGCCGCTCTCACTTGGTCTCGCTTCATCGAACAGAACGCCCTGCAGGGTTCCCTTGGGCGAAATATCCATCAGCTGCACGCCGGCTTTCTTGTAGCGAACCCCTTCGAGAAAAATGCGCTCGAGCCCATGCAGCGCCGCGCCGGCCAGCACGCGCGTGTCGTCGGTTGGCACGATGATGGGCACGGTCCGGCTGTTTCCGTATTGGAGGTCATCGGAACGAAACCGATTTGTCTGAATAAAAACGTTTACGGCGCCGCATACGGAACCCTGGCCGCGCAGCTTTTCAGCGGCACGCGTGACATACGCCGTCACGGCCTCGGCCAGCTCGTCATAGGTGTGCACCATCGAGCCGAACGATTTGGAACTGACAATTTCCTTGCGCGGCGGCGCCACCTCTTCCAGATCCAGGCACGACAGCCCGCGAAGTTCCTGAACCGTACGCTCCATCAATATCCCAAACTTTGCCCGCATGTCGCGCGGCTCCGCCTCTTTCAGGTCCTGCACCGTGTTGATGCCCAGGGCGCGCAACTTGTCACCGATGCGCCGGCCGACGCCCCACACCTCCCCTACGTCGATGCGCACGAACAGCCAGCGCATGCGGGCGGCCGACATCGACGACAGGTCGCATACGCTGTCGAACAGCGGGAATTCCTTGGCGATGTGATTGGCCAGCTTGGCCTGAGTTTTCGAGGCGCCTACTCCCACACACACGGGTAAATTTACCCATTTCAAAATCTTGGCGCGCATGTGCTGGCCCATGGCCGTAGGCGACTCCCACAGGCCGCCCATGCCGTTCAGCGATACGAACGCCTCGTCATAAATACAGGTGAGAGTAGCGAAAAGGTGGTGAGTGAGTGCGGCAGTATTAGCCTGCCATAGGCGGAAGGTCACCCAACCATAGGCAGCTCTCCATATTTCGTTAATAAGCCAGTCAATAACGACTCCTACAGCTCCCTGTTATTTACAAAATTGTAGAATGAGATGGGCCAAAAAGCCTTGGTCGACACCGTCATCGAGGACTATGAGCTCTCGACGACTCACCTCGGGAAAAACATGCGCGAACAACTTGAAATCGTCATGGGGGCGATGACGGGATAGTACGCAAGTCGCGGGATCGCTATTGAGCCGCTTCGCTCATCGAATATGCAAATAGCTCGTTGGGGCTGCCATTTCGGCGCGCCACGATAGCCGCCGCATCCGCTGGGAATGGTGGGCGTTTCACAATTCCCAATTGAATTTATCCACGACGTAGGATCGAACCGACCTGTTATGAGCAGACCGTCTCTCATACCTTTTGACATTGGGTTCGACCACTTTCAAACTATCGGCGAGACATCCTTGCCGTCGACGCTCCTGTGGCATTTAAGCTGGTCTCAGAGTGGCACGCAGCCAAACTGTGTCATCAAGATATCGTAGCGGTCCACGAGTGCGCCACCTGAGTTTATATGCGGCTCGCCGAGGACGGCGAGTTCAACTCCGAAGCGGTCCAGTTCGTGTCGATGAGGCCAGATATAATCGAATCCAGCACGCATTAAATGCATGCGCCAAGCAGGCCTCAGAGCGGCCGTTTGTTGGCCATGAGTCGCTGGACGCCCGGAAGGGCCTCGACCTCCGACTTCGACAGGCTCGCCCTCGATCCAATGCTCCGCTCAATGAGGGCGGCGATCTCCAAAAAAACGTCGCGGTTCGATTCAAGTGTCTCAAGGGCTGAATCAGTCAGCGCGTTCAAATGATTTTCGGTCTTCCAGTATTTCAGGTTACCCTTAACGAAGTTGATGTCAAAATCTGCGCTTTCGTCGTGCAGAACAATGCGTCGCCCTTCAACCTCAGAGATGCGGGCAAGCATAGCCTCCCCGGCCATCCCGCCCAGAGCGATCTCCGCTTGCTCTAAACCCGCCTCCCGGCATATCCCCGGCGCGCCGGGCCGAGGCCCTGCGCCCGACTGGGCCGTTTTGTCAAGCGTCGGGGCCAGCACGATCGCGGGGTCGGTCAGTTGGAAAAAGCGCGATATCAAAGTCAGCGTAGCGTGCCCGGCCTCGTGATAAGCGACGCCCCTTTTTTTCTCTTGGTCTGTGAGCTGCATGTGATGTCCCTATTTCTTATTAAATCGGCCGTTTGTTGGAGCTATCGCGTGACGTCGTGGGCGTACCCAACCGCCGTATGACAGCCTGGACTTTTTTGTCGAACTCTCGGCGTCAATTCGACTGCGTTGCGAGTCAGTGGGGACGCAAAGTAACCTTGGCGGGGCTTCATCGGTCACATAGGCCTGGCCAAAAATCAAAAATTCAAAGTTAGATCCACTCTATGCCGCCATTTTCGACTGTGGAATTTGATCGTCGGAGACTTTTAACTTGCGGCTGAAAAACATTACTTCGCTACCAATATAACGAGTCTGAGCCGTATAGTTGAGACTGTAGCTAAGCCCCTTGCTCAACTGATACATGGAGCAGATTTCTTCCGCATTGTCGTAAGAAACCACCCAATGTTTCGTGAATGCGCGGGATTGAAGCAACTTGGCTATAGCTAGATGGTCGTCATGTTGGTAAAAGTTTCGATATAGCCCTCGTCCCTTCACATAATAGGGAGGGTCTAAGTAAATGAGAGCCTTCTTCGGAAGAAAATCACCACATCGTTTCAATAAACCATGAGCGTCTTCGCAGTAGACGGATATATCAGTAGCGCGTTTAGCGATTTTTTCAATGCGCGAACCCAAGGCAACCTTGTTCAACCGCGCATCCAGCTTGTAGTCGCCTGTCTGGCCTAACCCGCCGATGACGCCGGCTTTGAGGATGCCCGATCTATTGGTGCGGTTCATGAACAGCGTCGCGAAGCCCTGCTCGACCACCGAGCAAGGAATCTCTCCCCTGAGAACGGAACGCCAATGAAACCATTGATCCATGGTGACTGGGGTGTCATACAGGAGCTTCATAAGCTCTTCTGAATGTCTGGTCACAGCTAACCAGAAGGCATTCACCGCTGGATCGTAATCATTGATGTGGACATGGCTTGCATGTCCATGAAAAAGCAACTCAAGGGCCACGCCAGCTCCGCCAGCATATGGCTCCAAGTAATGGCCACCATCCAACCCGTTCAAACGCATCGTTTCGGCAATGAAAGGAGCGAAACGCGCCTTCCCGCCTGGATATCGCAATGGAGTGTAGAGTTTATTGGAGAACATTTTGCAAGTCTCCAAAGGTAGAAAATTGGACGATGGATGGTTCGTGGATCATTCTCATCCCCTTAAACAAGTATCGGAAGGCCAACGGCCTGGTTTAACGTATTAATGCGCGCAATGACTTGTTTCTGAAATTCCGATCCCAGGTCTTGATCGTCGCAGTAGAAGGTGATGTATTTTTTGAAGCTCGCTTTGTCAGCATCTGCCCACCCCTTGCATTTGTCAATCGGCGTCTTCTTTTCGTCGACAATGTCATCTAAGCTCAAGGATTTGATGCCTGCCGCCTTGAACTCGGCAAGAAATGCTTCTCGTTCCTTGTCAAACTTGACAAAAAACTTGTCATCGTTCTTCAAACCGACAACGTAAGCGACAATGCGCCTCTCAATGGCCAATCCGCCTGCGTCGGGCAGCACCAAGTATAAATCCGAGTGCTTGATCTTGGCGAGCTCGGATGTTCCCACGTCCGCGTCGAACAAAGCCAAGGATCCCGCGACCAGCAGGGGAAATTGGATGCATATATTGCACAAAGACCTCAGCGATGTCCAACTTGTCCCTGGCGAGCCGCTCGCGGGATTGACGGAGCTATGGAAATCCAAGGCCCTCAAAATGTCCTGCCGCTTGATGAGCCGCTTGGCAAAATGAACCGCATATTCGTCTTCGCAGAAAACTTTGATCTTTCGCGCCTCGATCACTTTGGACGCGCTCGAAAGCGTCAACTCCTTGTAAGCCAACTCATATGCTGGATTTTGCAATATTGGATAATTCCCATCGGCGGCGCTGGACTTGCTGATGAAGTTGACGATGATGCGTCCAGCTGACAAGTCTTGCGCATGCTTAAGATACAAATATTGAATCAGATGAAGCGAATGGGTCGAGATGACAATCTGGACTTTGTATTTGGCGCTCCACTTTCTGAGGTAGTCAAACAAATGAAGTTGCGCGACGGGATGAAGACTACTTTCGAATTCATCGATGCACAAAATTCCATTGCCGGTTTTTTGATTCTTCGCCAGGGATCGTTGAAATCCAAGAAGCCTATTGAAAATGGCGCCAAGATTATCTTCGCCCGAAGAGATGGAGTGCCAGTCATATTTGGCGCCCGCTCCCGCCAAAGCGAAAGTCGTCTTCAAATCCTTCTGATGCAGCGGAACGAATTCCTTGTATTCGGTGCTTGGAAAGACCGTCTCGTAGAAGTCCTTCAAATCGGCTTTTTCGGACGTAGTCAATGTCAAAGACACATCCGACGCCGGCGCGGCCTTCGTGTCGACGAGCGGGAACAGTCGTTTTAGATTAAGAAACGAGGTGTTGTAAAGAAAGTTTCCATCGCCTTTTTCCGCGCCTGAGACCACAACCCTGTGCCGATTTGTTCCCTTGGCGACGTAATAGATGGAGACCGACTCGCTCAATGTTTCATTCTGATCGGTCCTTAAAACGAGCTTGTATTTGTAGTCGTCCTTGTCGAATTCAGGCGAAAATTTGAACACTTCGCTCAGCGTCGTTTTCAGATTTTTCCCGAAAACATCCTTGGCTTCGCTGGTGAATGGATGAGCCAGCAATCCCATCAACGATGTTTTCATCGTGCCATTGCGCCCAGAAATGACCGTGATTCTCTCGCCAAGCACCAGCGACTGGTCCGCAAGCGATCTGAACTTCTCGATTTCTATTCCAACCAAGGAGTTGATGGCGATTGCCTTGTTGTCGTCCAGACCGAGCTCGGTCTTGCTCTTTCCAACCAAGATGCTATTCATTCGACCCCCAGAGCTTTGAAAACGGCATCGACCGGATCTGAGTAAAAACTCGTCTGAAACTTGGCGAACAGTTCGCCTGGCACGGTCGGCAAATCGGTGACGCTGGACATGGGCAGCAAGATCCGCTTGGCGCCGGCGTCGAACGCGACTTGCAGGCTCTCCGCCAGGTTGCGCGCCTTCGAGATGGTCCCGCCCAGCGTCATGTCGCCCATGACCGCCAATTGGCTCTGAACGGGCTTCCCTAGAGCTGCCGAGCACAGGGCGATGAAGCTGGCTAACGTCAGCGCGTCCGGAGCGCCCGAGGCCTGCAGCTCTACCAAGTGGAGGTGGAAGTCCTTCTCCGTCGGGTGGATCGAGGCGCTGACGCGGGTGGCGTTGGCCTTGAAGTAGTCGAAGGCGACCCGAACCGGCTCGCGCGAGAGCGAGCCCGACACGTTGAGCTTGCCGTTGCCGGCGATCGCCTGGATCTCCATGCGATAGAGGCCGGGCATCTCCGCCCCGGCCATGGCGATGGTATGAAGCGCGCCAGGCGCGAGCCGGCCCTCTGGGATGAGGCCGCCCCCAGTCTGCTCCGGGACCGACACGAAGCGCTCTTGCAGGTCTTCGAGGTCGATGTATGAGAAATGGACGTCGTAGAACTCCATGCCCCCAATCTTTTTGAGCTGCTCCTTCACGCGCCGGCGAACTTCCAGCGCGTATTCGAGGCACTTGCGGACCGCCTCCTTGTCGTAGCCGCCATCGGGATGGATCAGCTTGAGAAGTCCCGAGACGGTCCGGCGCACTGCGATCGTGTCGCGCTGATTGAGGTTGTTGCCAAGCTTGAAATACTTGTCGATCGCGTCGGCGAAGCTGCGCTTGCGCATCTCCCGGATCCACTCTGCCAGGTAGTCGACGATCAGCCCGTATTGATTCGTGAAAAACTCGGGGCGCATCTTGGGGATTTCCCAGCCCGGCACATAGGCGTGGAAGCGGTCAAAGAAAGCCGAGTCGATCATGGCGGCCGGGAACGGCGCGAACAGGTGGCTCGTCTTGATCAAGGTCTCGACGCTTTGTCCCTGAGGCAGGTTGCCCACGAAGACCATGGCGGCGCTGGCCGAGATGGATTCGCGGCCGCGGCTGAACGAGCCCGAGGCCATGAAATCCTTCATGATTTGGACGCCGTCGTGGTCCTTGAAATTGATGCCGGCGACCTCGTCGAAGGCGACCACGTCCCACAGGCCCACGAGGCCCACCTTGCGGGCGCTCATGTTGTAGAACAGGTTGGCCACCGTCGTCTGCCCGCCCGAGACCAGAATGGAATTCGGGCTGATCTCTTTGTAGATGTGGCTCTTGCCGGTGCCGCGCGGGCCCAGCTCGCAGAGGTTGTAGTTGTTCTCGACCAGCGGGATCATGCGGGCGAGCAAGTGCCACTTCGCGCGCTCCTTGAAGCATGTCGGCTCCATGCCGGTCGACCGCAGCAGCGCATCGATCCACTGCTCGGAGGTGAAGCCCTTGCGTGCTTCGAACAGCTCCTCCATGTCCATGCCGGGCATCTGGATCGGTTTGAGCTCGGAGACGAGGAACGGAGATGTCTTCTGGTTCTCCTCGAAGCGATATTGCAGCGTCACGATGCACCAGATACCGCCGACCAGGAGCTTCTCGAACTCGCGCACGTAGGAGTCCGGCACCTCTGCGTTTTTGATTCCCAGATTCGACAGCAGGGCCTCGTAGGCGTCGCGGTTCTCGTTGAGACGAACGGTGACCTTGTCGATCACCTTGAAGGATCCGCGCTCGCGGATCTTGCTTTTGACCTTCTCGGCCTCGTCCGGGCGCACGTAGTTCTCTGCCAAGATGCTCTTGACGGTCGCCAGGCCCGCTTTGATGGTCTGCTCGTCGTCGGACGCGCAATACATCCCCAGCAGGTATTCGAGCACATAGACGGGAACGTTGGCCCCCTCCTTGATGAGCTTGGTCAGGTCCTTGCGGACCACGCGGCCGGCAAAGCGCTCGTTGAGCAGCTTGTCGAGGCTCGCAACGCCTGGGGCCACCGGGGCCGCTTGGATTTCATCCGACATGATTGCCTCTAAAAATCGTTGCTAAACGCCAGGTCGACGCGCAAGGTCGAGCGCCATGCCTCGGCCTTGGTCGCGGCGTCCCGAGCGACCAGGAAATAGTCCTTCGTCCGGTCATATGTGCCGGACTGGATCGTGAGCATCGTCGAGCGCTTGCGCTCATCGAGCATGGGCGACGCGCTGTCGAAGGTCACGGTTTGCTCGTCGCTGATGGGCTTGTCGCCGTCCCTGATCGTGAACAGCAGAGTGGCCGGCCGCACGCGCTCGGATACCGCCTCGTTTTGGATGAACTCGAAGCGCTGTTTGTTCGTCACCACCTTGTTCGATGATCCCAGCAGGCTGATCTCGACCACCTTGGTTTTTGTCTTCTCGGAATCGCTCTCCTTGACCACGATCAAAGGCACCGCTATCTCCTGCGGCATGGCGCTGCCATGCACGAAGCGCGCGCCGCCGACGAAGTGGAAACGACCGGCGCCTTTGGGCACCCAGAAATCGACGCTGCCCGCGCCCGGCTCGGTGTTGGCCGTCAGCGCCGTGTTGCCGCACCACGCCTTCGATGTGGATCCCATGCCGCGTCCCAAGACGTAGCGCTTCTTGGACTTGATCACACCCGGGGGATCCTCGGGCAAGATCGCGCGGTCCGCCTCTTCCATGGCGGACTCTTGATACATGAAGCCATGGTCGGCGATCACAAGCACCGTCGAGCCGTTGAGGTTGTTGACGATGAAGCCCACCAGCTCGGAGATCTCCTTGATCGCCTGCGAGGTCGCCTCGAACGTCTTGGTCTCGGTGCCGCGCTTGTCTCCGATCGCGTCGATGCGGTCGTGGTAGACGTAGACCAGCCTGTGCGGCTTGACGAATTCGCGCCCCTTTTCCTTGCCCTTCTCCATCAGCTCGTCGCGGCCGATGGCGACCCCGCCCTGCCTGGCCAGGATCGCCGAGCGCTGCTCCATCGTGGCGGTGGGAAGGCCATCGGCCATGACGTCGAGCGACGCGCTCGTTTTGTAAGAGAGCTGGGCGTGTGGCAACAAGCTGGCCATGCCCAGCGCGGTGTAGCTGGGAAGCACGCCCAACATGGCTTCGAGCTTGGCCTTGACGCGATTTTTGGAGTTGAGCTCTCGCGCCAACTCCTCGGCCGCCTCGAAGCGGAAGGCGTCGGAGATGACGACGAAGACGCGCTTGGCGCCCCCGTCGAACGCTGGGACCACGCGCTGCTCGTAGAAATCGTATTGATTGATAACGCCTGGCAGCTTCCACGTCTCCAAAAGCCCGGAGCCGCCTTCGATGACCGATCCCCATGCGGAGGCGAATTGACCGATGAACCATCCCGAATAGGCGTCCTCCATGCGGTCGCGCAGCTCGTGCAGCAGCGACCAGCCCATGGGCTCAACCGATTCGGCCGCGCGCATGAACCAGCGGTAGAGCTGGTCGAACTTGAAGATCTCGGTGGAGTAGGCCTCGAAGGCGCCCTTGGCGTCGGAGAAGCTGAACCCCTTCCCGTGCTTCGCCTGCAACTCGAAGAAGCTGGCGGCCGCCTCCAACGCCTCGTAGCTCGCCGACAGTGCCCGGGTGGACTCGTTGGCGACGGCGAGCATCGGGTTGGCCCAGTGGCCGTCTCGCCGGCGCGCGATCAGCGCTCGGATCGTGTCCATGTTGGCGCCGCCCGCGGCGATGATCCGCGCCTTGAGGTCGCCGATGACGCGCTTCTCAATCGCCTCGAAGGTCATCGCGTCGGCCAGCGCCTCCGCGCCCATGGGCCCAAGGATGTCCATAATGCGTAGATCTTCGGCCACCATGCCAGACACCTTGTCATAGCTCGCGTAGTTGGCCATGTCGGAGCGCCAGCGGCTCC
>Ga0067045_1029461_pt1 | contig 20682 bp, 16 predicted proteins | sample TerdegcTABiofilm_FD_59184 | JGI IMG/M metagenome (GOLD analysis project Ga0067045, IMG submission 59184) | Combined Assembly of (Gp0054472, Gp0054536) Wastewater bioreactor microbial communities from Singapore -Terephthalate degrading...
GGCTATCGCCGCGATCTCCGGGACCGGGGCCCTGGAGGAGGCCGAGTCCGAGGCCGCCGGGCTCCTGGCCCGGGCGGAGGCCGCGGCCGGGAAGGCCTGCCCGCCGGGCCCCGGGCGGGAGTCCCTGCTGGGGATCTTTCCCCTGCTGGCGGGGAAGTAAGACCCCGGCGCGGATCCTGCAGGAAGCAGGGGGTTACTTTCCGCCGCGCGCCCTCTCCACGATCCCCCGGAAGTCCTCGTCGTCCACCAGCCCCCGCCGCTCGTTCCCCAGGCGCTTCACCTCCGCCAGCACCGAGGCGGCCGTCTCGTCGTCCAGGTCCCCGAGGCCGAGCTCCGCGAGCTTGTAGGTCACCGAGGGCTTGCCGCTCTTCTTGCCCAGGACGATCTTTCCCTTCCGCCCGGTGAGGGCCGGATGGGTGGCGAACATGGCCAGGGGTTCTTCCACGACCAGGTTGACCCCGATCCCGGACTCCCGGGTGTAGTTCTCCGACCCGACCACCGGCTTGTTCTGGGCGAGCCGGACGCCGGAGATCTCCTGCACCAGGGCGGAAAGATCCATGAGGGCCGCCGGGTCGCAGCCCGTGCCCTCCCCGTATAACAGGTCCAGGGCCAGGATCAGCTCCTCCAGGGCCGCGTTGCCCGTGCGCTCCCCCAGGCCGTTCACGCAGGAGTGGACCACCTCGGCCCCCGCCCCGACGGCGGCCAGCTCCGTGGCCACGGCCAGGCCGAAGTCGTTGTGGGTGTGGATCTCCACGGGCAGCCCCGTGATGTCCCGGTACTTGCGGGTCAGGTACGCGACGGCCTCCGGGGACGCGCAGCCCATGGTGTCCACGAGGCCCACGGAATCGGGTGGAGACTCCTTCATGATGCCCGCGAGCAGGGCGTCCAGGTCCTCCTCCCGGGCGCGGGTTGCGTCATAGGGGAAATAGACCGTATACAAGCCCTTGGACTTCGCGTAGTTGATGACCGGGATGCTCTTCCGGAGCACGTCCTCCCAGGTCCACTTGAACTGGTGGACGAGCTTGGGATACCCGATGGGGATCTCGATGACCACTCCCTGGGCCCCGCACTCCACCGCCTTGTCGATGTCCTCGGTCATCGTCCGGGCGAAGGAAAAGATCCTCGCCTTGAGTCCCAGGGCCGAGATCTCCTCGACGGCCCGGAAGTCCTCCTCGGACACCGCGGGCATGCCCGCCTCGATCCGGTCGACCCCGACGGCGTCCAGGGCCTTGGCGATGGCGACCTTGTGCTCCTTTCGGAACACCACCCCGGGGGTCTGCTCCCCGTCCCGGAGGGTCGCGTCGTGGATCCGGACCTTGCCGGCCCGGTCCCGGCCCGCGAGGACCTCGGGCTTGAAGTTGTAGGGGCTCACCCACCATCGGCCGTCGCTCTTGTAGGAATCCATTCGTCCTCTCCTTTGCCGCTGATCGATTCAGGCCGAGGCGCCCGAGGAATCCCGGCCCGGCGAGGCGGCGGCCGCCTTCCGGATCCGCTCCGCGACCGCGGAGATGTGTTCCCGCATCCGGTCCCGGGCCGCCGCGGCGTCCCGGCTCCCGATGGCTTCGACGATCCTGCGCTGGGACTCGATGGTCCGGGAGGTCACGCCGCTCGCGGGAACCGTCGTCTCCCGGCTTTCCCGGAGTATGTCCCCCAGGGATTCCAGGATCCTCTCGAGCACGGTATTGCGGGAAGCCCGGGCCACCAGGTCGTGCAGGTGAAGCTCGCACCGGATGCCCCGTTCCCGGTCGGGGCCGGCGGCCGCCAGGTCCGCGTACGCGGCCCGCATCTCGGCCACCTCCTCGGCCGTGGCCCGTTCGGCGGCCAGTCCCGCGCATTCCGTCTCGATCACCAGCCGCGCCTCGAACAGCTCCTCCAGCCTGTCCCGGTTCAGCAGCAGCGCGAAGGAAAGATGCCGGGTCACGGAATCCGAGACGCGGGTCGAGTCGATAACCATGCCCGACCCCTGGTCGACCCGCAGGATCCCCAGCATGTCCAGGACGCGGATCGCCTCCCGCAGGGAATTCCGGGAGATGCCCAGCATCTCGGAGAGCCGGCGCTCCGGGGGAAGGCGGTCGCGCTCCCGGAGGTTTTCCGACTTGATGAGCTCGTAGATGCGGCCGATGGCCTGCTCCACGACGGACGTTCTCTTGATCGGTTCGACCACGGCGTTCGACCCCTCCGACGTACCGTACCCCCGCCCTATCGAGTTATCAAGTCATCCTACCACTTTGACATTTGCATACATCGTCTACGCCGGTTAAACTTAGATCGTGGCTACAAACACTCTCGTGGAGGCGGACATCTGGACCGTCGCCCAGACGGACCAGGGAAACGTGGTCCTGGTTCGCCCAAAGGGGTCGGAGCTGGCGGTTCCCATCTTCATCGGCCAGCTGGAAACCCAGTCCATCCTCATCGGCCTGGGGCATGTGGAAGTCCCGCGCCCCCTTACCCACGACCTTTTGCTCTCAGCACTCAAGACCCTGGGAGCGGATCTTACCCGGATCGAGATCAACGATCTCCGGGAGGGTACCTTCTATGCCCGTCTGATACTCAGCCGGGGAGAGGAAACCCTGGTGGTGGACGCCCGGCCCTCGGACGCCATCGCCGCGGCGGTTCGGGCGGGCTGCCCGGTCTTCATCGCCGAGGCCGTCGTGGAGGAGGCGGGAATCTCCGTGAACCTGGTATCCGAATCCTCCAAGCTCGGGGCCTCGGGATCCGAGGACGAAAAGGAGCGACTGCGCAAGGAGCTGGAGGAGGCCATCGCCGAGGAGGACTACGAGCGGGCCGCCCTGCTCCGGGACAAGCTCAAGGACCTGGAGGGCTGACCCCGCCTCTGCGGCGTCTCCCCTCGATCGGCACCCCTTTCACCCCACGGTTGACGAGTCGGCGCTCCCGTGAACATACTTCCGCTCCGAGGCCGATCGGCCGGACAAGGAGCTTTCGGTGCTGAAAAGCCGCCGCAGGGACGGCACCCTGCTTCGGGGCCTGCCCGCCTTCACCAGGATCATGCCCTACCTGATGCCCGACAAGGCGGGTTCGATCATCTTCTACCAGGAAGACTACGACGTCACCGACTGTCTGGGGTTCGTCAAGGACTGGAACCGCCGGAACTCCCGGACCGAGGGAGCCCTCCTCACTCTATTCGAGGTGGTCATGGTCGCCGCGGCCCGGGCCGTCGCCCTGCGGCCCCGGATAAACCGCTTCATCGCGAACCGACGCTACTACCAGAGGAACCAGATCCTCCTGTCCTTCGTGGCCAAGAAGGAGTTGTCCGACGACGGTAAGGAGGTCAACGTCAAGGTCCCCTTCGACCCGGAGGAGACCCTGTCCAGCGCTGCCCGGAAGGTGCGGGATTACATCAAGAAGGCCATTTCCGAGGATGGTCTTGAAAACGAGAGGGTCGTGGACTCGGTGATGCGCCTGCCCTCCTTCCTGCTCAAGATCATCAACTTCGCCTACAATTGGCTGGACGACCACAACCTCCTGCCCTACTCGGTCACCGAGAGCGACCCCATGTGGTCCACGATCTTCCTGGCAAACGTAGGATCCTTCGGCTTGAACCCTCCCTTCCATCACCTCTTCGAGCGCGGCACCTGCCCCATCTTCATGGCCGTCGGGAAGGTTCGGGACGAGAACCGCCTCTCCGCGACCCCCGACGGATCCCCCAGGGTGGAGACTCGGAAGATCCTGAGGGTCAACTATTCCTTCGACGACCGGATCGCGGACGGCATCTACATGGGCCGATCCCTGGAGCTCGTCCGCAAGTTCGTGGAGGACCCCGCCGCCCTCGACCGCCCCCCGGAGATCGCCCCGGAGATCCTGGCCGAGCTGGCCCTGCGCCCCGCGGGATCCTGACGGGCCGGACCGGCCTTCGGGCCCCGGCCTTGCGGAACCGGGGCCGGCGGTCTAGAGTTAAGCTCGTGAAAACCTCATCCTCGCTCCGATCCTTCCCGGCTCTGCTCCTGGTTCTGGCCGCCTCGGCGGCGTGGGCCCAGGACGCCGCATCGTCCCCGGGAACCCCCCTGCCGCCCGCGGCGGACCCCGCCCGGGCCGTGGCCGTCATCGCCAAGTACTGCTCAGCCTGCCACGGCTGGGCCTCCGGCTACAAGGAGATCGCCGCGGAAGGCGTGATCGTGCCGGGGAAACCCTCCGAGAGCAGGCTGTTCGAGTACGTCGAGTCGGGGTACATGCCCCCCTCGCCTCCCGCCCCGTCCCCCGCGGAGATCGAGCTTCTGCGGGCGTGGATCGCCTCGGGGGCCGCGGCGCCGGAGGCGGTCTCGGGGGCCACGGAGAGCGCGGACGCCGGAAGCTCCGCATCCCCGTCCGCCCCGGGGGGAAGCGGCCGCTTCCTGGGCTTCAAGAGCAAGGTGGACTATCACCGGGCGGCAGGCTGGACCTCCTCGGGGCTCCTGCTGGCCGCGGGGGTGGTCGGGGCGGTGCGGGCCTACGACCTTATGTCCGCGGGCCACGAGTTCCGGGATCAAAACAATATTGGCGAGGAAGACATAGGCCCGATCTGTTATGACGAGATAGCGCTCCTCTGGTCCAGGAACCAGACCCTGCGGTGGACCCATGTGAGCCTCCTGGCGGCGGGGGAGACCCTCTACCTGGGGAACGCGATCACGGGGATGTCCATGGCCCGGAAGGCCAAACCGGGCGAAATCAGTAAATCCGACATACACCGCTGGGCCTTCTTCACCCACGCGGCCCTGATGGCCTCGGAGATCGTGATGGGCCTCTTCACGACGGACGCCCTCAAACGGGGAGACCACGAAACGGTGTCCAGCCTCGGGATCGCCCACGCGGCGGTGGGGCTCGCGATCCCCCTGGTCATGATCGGGGCGGGCATCGTGATCGAGCTGCCGGCCCGCCCGAAGACCGCCCCCCCGGCGGAGTAGGAAGTCCCCCGGGGCTTTAAGGAATCACCACGGAGGACACGGATCTCACGGAGGGATATGGGATCGCGAACTGCCTAGGCAAGTCTCCCCCGACATCAGAACAGGATTATCATGATGTAGAGGATTAAGAAGATTTAAGGAAACAATATTCTCCTTTCAACAATCCTGACAATCCGCAAAATCATGTTAATCCTGTTCTGAATTGCCAAGAATCCGCTCTTTCTTCCGGCCCCGCGGTCATCCGGCGATTAATCGGTTCATCCGCTTCACGAAGTCCGCGGGGTCCGAGGGGGAGGCTCCCTCCACCAGGAGGGCCTGCCCGAGCAGGACCTCCGCGGTGTCCGCGACCAACTCCTCGTCCTCCGTCCCCGCGAGGCGGGAGACCAGGGGGTGGGACCCGTTGATCTCCAGGATGGGCTTCACGTCGAGCCCCTCGCCGCGGCCCAGGGCCTTCATGAGCTTCTGCATCTGCAGGGTCGGGTCCGCCTCGTCCACGACCACGCAGGAGGGGCTTTCCGCAAGGCGCTTCGTCAGACGCACGTCCTTGACCCGGTCCCCCAGGGCCTTCTTGATCCGCTCCACCACCGGGGCCAGGTCCTGTTCGGCCTTCTTGGAGGCCTCGTCCCCCTTTGCCGCGGCGTCCAGGTCTTCCTCGGCCCCGGCGCGGTTCACCGCCTTCAGCTCGAAGTCCCCGTAGCGGCCGATGGAAGGCACGACGAGCTCGTCGATCTCGTCCGCGCAGATCAGCACCTCCAGGCCCTGGCGGCGGTACATTTCCAGCAGGGGGCTCTTTCGAAGCCGTTCCTCGGAGTCCCCGGTGATGTAGTAGATGCCTTTCTGGTCTCCGGTCATCCGGGACTTGTATTCCGCCAGGCTCGTCCAGCCCTCCACAGCGGTGCTCTTGAAGCGCACGAGCTCCAGCAGGGCGTCCCGGTTGGCGAAGTCCGAGTACAGGCCCTCCTTGAGGGGCCGGTTGAACTCGTCCGCGAACTTGGCGTACTTCTCCTTGTCGGACTCCGCCAGGGACTTGAACTCTCCCAGGATCTTCTTGACCGAGGCGTTGCGGATGTTCGTCATGACCCGGTTTTGCTGGAGTATCTCCCGGCTGACGTTGAGGGGCAGGTCCTCGGAGTCGATGACGCCCCGGATAAACCGGAGGTACGTAGGCAGAAGCTCCTTCTCGTCGTCGGTGATGAAGACCCGGCGGACGTAGAGCTTGACGCCGGGTTTGTAGTCCGCGTGGTAGAGGTCGAAGGGGGCCTTGGCCGGCACGTAGAAGAGGGTCGAGTACTCGATGGTCCCCTCCGCCTTGGTGTGCATCCACAGGAGGGGATCCTCGTCGGTGTCCGCGAAGTTCTTGTAGAACTCGACATAGTCCGAGTCCTTCAGCTCGGACTTTGGGCGGAGCCAGAGGGCGCTGGCCGCGTTGACCTGCTCCTCCTTGCGCTCGGTCCCGGTCTTCTTGCCCTTGTCGTCGTACTTGTCCTGTTCGTAGGCCAGGATGATCGGATAGGCCACGTGGTTGGAGTACTTCTTCAGGACCTCCTCGGTCCGCCATCGGGACAGGAACTCCTGGCCCTCCTCGTTGAGCTTGAGAGTGATCGTGGTTCCGTGGCCGTCCCGGGAAGCCGGGGCGATCTCGTAGCCCTCCTTGCCGTCGCTGGTCCACAGCCAGGCGGCCTCCTGCCCGGCCTTCCGGGTCCGGACTTCCACGGATTCCGCGACCATGAAGCAGGAATAGAAGCCCACCCCGAAGCGGCCGATCAGGTTGGTCGTCTTCCGGGCGTCCTCCGCCAGGGCCTCCAGGAAGCGGCGGGTCCCGGACCGGGCGATGGTGCCCAGGTTCTCCTCCAGGTCCTTGTCGTCCATCCCGATCCCGTTGTCCGAGACCGTCAGGGTCTTGGCGTCTCTGTCGAAGGAGACGCGGATCACCGGCTCGAAGGCGATGGACTTGTACGCCTCGTCGGAAACCGTGAGGTACTTGAGCTTGTCGAGGGCGTCGGAGGCGTTGGATACGAGCTCCCGGAGGAAGATCTCCTTGTGGGAATATAGGGAATGGATGATGAGGTGGAGAAGCTTGCTCACCTCCGCCTGGAACGCTTTCTGGGCCATGGTTCACTCCTAAAGGTGCTGGAAGTAAGGGTATGTATAGGAAAATACTGATTGACGTCCCGGGGCGGCAAGGGAAGGAGCGAACCGGTGTTCAGGCATCGAGTAAAAAATCTTGACGGCTTTCCAAGGCGGACATAGACTGCTGATATATTTGTCGGACTTTCGGGCGGACCTGCCCGAAATGGGACAAAGACGTTGACGACAAAGGAGGCTGTTCAATAGACTCGAAATCGGTTTCTTTATATAGAAACCGATTGGGGTGTACGACGATAGTCCGCCGTTGTTCGACATCGCGCGTACCACGGCTCGGCGGTCATCACTCGGGCGACCCACCGTAAGGAGGCGGCCGGAGATCGAGAGACCATCCATCTCAACAGCTCACCCAGACGACAGGAAGGGCGCGCGTCGCGCGCAAACGGAGTCTAGAACTCGTCGTAACGTTCCGGGAGGATCGAGTATGAGAAAACGAGCACTGTGGATCGTGGCGGCGCTTCTGGTGACAGGGCTTCTCCTCGCAGGCTGCGGGGGCAAGAAGGAACAGGTCATCAAGATCGCCACCCAGAGCCCGCTGTCCGGCGGCATGGCCGCGGTCGGCGCGGACATCAAGAACGGCGCCCAGCTGGCCATCGAGCAACTCTCCGGCCCCCTGACCGCTTTGGGCTTCAAGGTCGAGCTGGCCGCCTTCGACGACCAGGGCAACCCGGACACCGGCGTGGCCAACGCGAAGAACATCGTCTCCGACCCGGCCATCCTGGCCATCGTCGGCCACTATAACTCCGGAGTCCAGATCCCCTCTTCCGAGGAATACCACGCCGCCGGCCTGGCCAACATCTCTCCGGCCAACACGAACCCCAAGGTGACCGAGCGCGGCTACCTCGAGGTCAGCCGGATCTGCGGCCGCGACGACGTCCAGGGCGCCGTGGGAGCTCAGTTCGCCGCCTCCAAGGGCATCAAGAGCGCCTACGTCCTCCACGACAAGACCGCCTACGGCCAGGGCATCGCGGAGTATTTCAAGAGGGAATCCGAGAAGCTCGGCATCAAGATCCTGGGCTTCGAGGGCACCGAGGAGAAGGCCAACTTCGACTCCATCCTGACCCCCATCCTGGCGTCCAAGCCCGAGACGATCTACTTCGGCGGCATGTTCGACCAGGCGGCGGTCCTCTTCAAGCAGGCCCGCCAGAAGGGGTACATGGGCATGTTCCTCTCGGATGACGGCTTCGACTCCTCCGACGCGGCGAAGATCGGCGGCGACGCGCTCCTGCAGGGCGCCGGCACCTACTTCTCCACCGTGGCCGGACCCGCCGCCGCCTATCCCGGGACCGCCAAGTTCCAGGCGGACTTCAAGGCCAAGTTCGGAGCCGAGCCCCAGCCCTTCGCCGCCCAGGCCTACGACAGCGCGGCCATCGCCCTCAAGGCCATCGAGAACGCGGCCGTGGCGGCGGGCAAGAAGATGCCGACCCGCCCGGACGTGGCCAAGGCCGTCCGGGCCCTCAAGGACTTCCCGGGCATCACGGGAACCTTCACCTTCAACGCCAAGGGGGACCTGGAGAAGGCCAAGTACTTCATCATCCAGGTGACCTCCGGCGATCCCGCCAAGTGGTCCGAGAACAAGATCGACAAGATCCTGGACATCGCCCCCCCGCAGTGATCCCATCCTGACACAATTCAAATCCCCGTCCCCGGGCAACCGGGGACGGGGATCCCATGGAGGCCCTATGAGGCGCTTGATCAAAGCCGACGCCCTTCGAGAGATCCTCCTTCCCCTGGGGCGGATGGCCGTCTTCGTCCTGGGCGCGGGAGCCCTGCTTTCCGTCGTCATGGTCGTCCTGTCCCTGCTGTTCCGGGGTTCGGGAGCCGACAAGCTGCTGCAGACGACCCAGGGCGTCAACATCGTCACGCACACCTTGGCCAACCTGCCTCAGGTCCTCATCGACGGGGTGACCCTGGGCTTCGTATACGCCGCCATAGCCCTGGGCTACACGATGGTCTACGGCGTATTGGAATTCATCAACTTCGCCCACAGCGAGATCTTCGCCCTGGGCGCCTTCGCCGGGGTGGAGTTCCTTCTCATCCTGGACGGAACGGGAGTCCTCAAGACGGCCGGAGGTCTGGCTCCCTACCTCTACCTGGGCCTGGCCCTGATCGTAGCCATGGCGGCTTCCGGGGGAACGGCGGTCTTCATAGAACGCGTGGCCTACCGCCCGCTCAGAAACGCCCCCCGCCTGGTTCCCCTCATCTCGGCCATCGGCGTCTCCTTCGCCCTCCAGGACATCATCCGCCTGACCGAGAGCCTGACGACGGGCCAATTCTACCGGGTCATCCCGACCTTCGGCAATTTCGACGACCGGATACCCCTCTTCTCCATACCCACCTCGGGAAACCCCATCCGGGTCGATATCCAGGTGAAGTCCCTGATCGTCATCGCGGCGGCCATGTTCATGCTCGTGGGGCTCAACTACATCGTGAACGCCACGAGGATCGGCAAGGCCATACGTTCCGTGGCCCAGGACCGCAGCACCGCGGCCATAATGGGCATCGGGGTGAACGGCATCATCGCCTTCACCTTCCTCCTGGGCGGCTCCCTGGGCGGGGCCGCGGGCGTCCTGTACGCCCTCAAGTTCACCCGCATCGACCCCTTCGTGGGGTTCATGCCGGGCATGAAGGCTTTCACCGCCGCGGTGCTGGGAGGCATCGGGAACCTCACGGGCGCTCTCCTGGGAGGCATCGTCCTCGGAATGCTGGAAAGCTTCGCGGGAGCCTACCTGGGAACCTATACCATGGGCAACTTCGGATCGGAGTACAAGGACATCCTGGCGTTCTTGATCCTGATCATCGTCATCATATTCCGCCCCTCGGGCCTGCTCGGCGAGCAGGTTTCCCAGAAGGCGTAAGGGAGGTCGTCTATGAAGATCGATATTCGGGACGCCCTCCGGAAGGCGGCGGTCTACGCGAACAAGGGGAAGGCACCCTACATCCTGAGCCTGGCTCTCCTGGCCCTGGGCTTCATCCTGGTCTACCTGAGCCCCCGGTCCATCCCCGCGTTCCTGGTCTTCGCCACCGCCGCTGCCCTGCCCTATTTCCTTGAAATGCGAAAACCCGTCAAATTGGCGCTGGCGGTCCTGGTCGCGGTCGTGCTGGTTCCCATCCTGGGAGCCCGGAACATCTTCTACCTGGAGGTGATCTTCCAGATCGCGGTGTTCTCCGCCCTGGCCCTGGGCCTGAACATCGTCGTCGGCTTCTCGGGACTCCTGAACTTCGGGTACATGGCCTTCTACGCCGTCGGGGCCTACCTATGGGCCTTCTTCGGCTCCCAGCAGCCCTTCCTGCTCAAGGCCATACCCGGAACCGTACCCCCGGGCACGCCCTTCTTCATGGCCGCCGACTGGTTCTACCTCTTCATCTTCCTGGGAATCATCGTGGCGGCCGTGGTCGGACTCATCCTGGGCCTCCCGGTCCTCCGGGTACGGGGCGACTACCTGGCCATCATCACCCTAGGCTTCGGGGAGATCGTGCGTCAGCTGGCCAACAACCTGGACAAGCCCGTCAACCTGACCAACGGTCCCCAGGGGATAACACCCATCCAACGGCCCACCTTGGGGCCGGAGACGGTCAAGTTCTTCAACAGCATCTTCGAACCCCTGGTCGGACGCCCCGTGACGGTGAACCAGTTCTACAACATCCTGTTCTACCTGATCGCCCTGGTGGTCGTGATCGCCGCGGTGATCATCACCTACCGCCTGGACGACTCCAAGGTCGGACGCGCCTGGACGGCCATCCGGGAGGACGAGCTGGCGGCAAGCGCCATGGGCATCCCAGCCAACAAGCTGAAACTGGGCGCCTTCGCCGTGGGAGCGTCCTTCGCGGGCGCCATGGGCGTGCTCTTCGCTGCCAGCCGCACCTTCGTCAGCCCCGAATCCTTCAACTTCCTGCAGTCCGTCAGCGTGCTGACCATGGTCATACTGGGAGGCATCGGGAGCATCCAGGGTGTCATCATAGGCGCCTCGGTGGTCATCATCCTGAACCTCCAGGTCTTGCAGAGCTTCTCCCTCTTCCTCTCGCGCCTTCGACAGAGCGACGCCTACATCCCCATCATCAACTTCTACTGGCGGGACCTTTCCAACCAGCTGGACCCGTCCAAGTACCAGCGCCTGGTATTCGGCATCATCCTGATCCTTATGATGATCTACCGGCCCGCGGGCATCTTCCCGGCGGCCCGGCGAAAGCGGGAACTGAAGGCCCATACCCAGGACGGTACGAATACGGGAGCCCTGGTCATCAACGGCAACGGAAACGGCGGCGCCGCGTCCGAGACCAAGGAGGGCGACCATGCCTGAGAGCGCGAACATCCTGCTTGCCCAGAACGTCGTCAAGCGCTTCGGAGGCTTGGTGGCCGTCAACAAGATGAACTTCAACATCGAGTCCGGGCGCATCTACAGCATCATCGGCCCGAACGGAGCCGGCAAGACCACGTTCTTCAACGCCATCTCCGGCCTCTACCCGCCCGAGGAGGGCACGATCACCTTCGACGGCCACCGCATCGAGCGCCTGCCGCCGGAGAAGATCACGGACCTCCACATCGCCCGGACCTTCCAGAACATCCGCCTCTTCGGGGGGATGACGGTGATCGAGAACATCATGGTCGGCGCCTTCACCCGGCTCAAGCAGAATCCCGTCCAGGCTGTCCTCCGGACCAAGGCCTTCAAGGAAGAGGAGAAGCGGGCGGAGGCCCGAGCCGAGGAGCTCATGGAATACGTGGGCCTTCGCGGCGTGGGAAACGAGCTGGCGGCCAGCCTGCCCTACGGCGCCCAGCGGCGCGTGGAGATCGCCCGAGCCCTAGCCTCGGAACCCAAGCTCCTCCTTCTGGACGAGCCCGCCGCCGGCATGAACCCCGCGGAGAGCGAGGACGCGATGAAGCTCTTCCGACGCCTGCGGGACGAGTTGGGGATCACCATCCTCTTGATCGAACACGACATGAAGGTGGTCATGAACATCTCCGAGCGGATCTCCGTCATGGACTACGGGGAGAAGATAGCCGAGGGAACGCCCAAGGAGATCGCCTCCAACCCGCGGGTCATCGAAGCCTACCTGGGGCGGGGCGCGGCGTCCGCCATGAACGATTAAGGAGAAGCCGATGAGCCTGCTCGAACTGAAGGAAATACACAGCTACTACGGCAACATCCATGCCCTCAAGGGCGTCTCCTTGACCGTCGAGGAGGGGGAGATCGTCACCCTGATCGGCGCCAACGGAGCGGGCAAGACGACCACCCTCCGGTCCATCTCCGGGCTGCTCCATCCGAAGTCCGGAAAGGTCTTGCTGAACGGCAAGGACATCACCCACATGGAGGCCCACCTGGTCCACAAGGAGGGCGTGGGCATGGTGCCCGAAGGCCGGGGAATCTTCCCGCGCCTCACGGTGCTGGAGAACCTGGAGATGGGCGCCTTCCTGGTCAAGGACAAGGCGGAGATCCAGCGGGGCGTCGAGCAAGCCTTCACCCTCTTCCCGCGCCTCAAGGAGAGGGCGACCCAGAAGGGGGGAACCCTGTCCGGAGGCGAGCAGCAGATGCTGGCCACCGCCCGGGGCCTCATGTCCAGCCCCAAGATCCTTCTCATGGACGAGCCGTCCATGGGCCTGGCGCCGGTGCTGGTGGACCATATCTTCGACGTCATCAAGATGCTCAACGCCAAGGGGACGACAATCCTTTTGGTCGAGCAGAACGCCCTGATGGCTCTCTCCATCGCCCACCGGGCCTACGTCCTGCAGACCGGCAGCATCGTCCTGTCCGGCACGGCCAAGGAGGTCTCCCAGGACGAGAGCGTGCGGAAGGCGTACCTGGGAATCTAGAGCCGGGCCGCGCAGCCTTCCGCGAGGTTCCGTCGCTCCGGCAAGGGTGACGAGGCATCCATAACGACGCCGCCCGGGAAAACCGGGCGGTGTTTTTGGGTCCCCGGAGGAAAAGGCCGGATCGGCCTACTGGCCGGCAGGGAACTACCGTCCCGGTTCCCCCGACCCCATCCGGAAAAATCGGCCAGGAACCGGATCGAGCCTTCCTGCAGGGAGGAAAGCTCGACAGGGGCGGCCTCCGGAGCGAGAAACCGGGAACCGGCCCTCTACTCCCGTACTCCCGCGATGTCCTCCAGCTCCCGCAGGGCGTCCCCTCCGTCTCTCCAGGTGTAGCAGGTGTCCCGGAGGTAGGGAATCCCGGAGGCCGCCCGCCGGCGGGCCGTCCCCGGATCGGGCTTTTCACGGTCCGACAAAGCCCACCAACCCTGGAGGACGGCGGGCGCCATGGTCGCCAGGAGATGCGCCAGGTGTACGCATCCCGCCCCCTTCCCGGCCAGGTTCTTCACGCGCCCCGTGAAGCCCGGCCCGATCCGGAGACCCGCGGCCGCGGCCAAGGACCGTTCCAATGTCTCGCAGTCCGGACGGGGAACGGCCCGGATGCGGACTTCCACCTCCTCGATCGCCAGATCGGGGATTTGGAGGAGCAGGAGTATTTCCAAATCGTGCAGGGGGCCCGCCGGGTGGGGGTGTCCCGTGAAACCGAAGCTGGGGAAGTGCCGGTCGTCGGTCAAACGGCCCACGGAGAGTATGTGCGATTCGTCGAAAGGATACGTCGTGGTACGGATCGTCCTCGTGTGGATTCCGGGACCGTCCCTCCCGTCCTGCCAATCCGAAAGCCTGCCCATGTTCGCTCCTTGAGGAGATCGGGATGGGCAATGATGGCATGGAACCGCGGATCCAGGCTAGGCGGATCCCGGATCGTCCCGGAAGGCTCGACGCGGCCTCCGGGGGCCTTTCAAAAATGCAGGGTGAACATCGCCGAGAAGAAGCCCCGGCCGCCCCCGGGCACGTAGACCGGGAACAGCGGATCGTCGCCGGGGAACAGGATTCCCCAATAGACTCCGCCGTGGAATGCCGGGCCGAGACCGAGGGCCAGACCCGCCCCGGCGGAGGCCAGGGTGCCGGAAGCGTCCCCGTAGGTCGGGGATTTGTGCAGTCCGGAATACCAGCCGGCGTCCAGGAATCCCAGGTCCACGGGAGCCGCCGGACCGAGGGCGGGGCCGAATACCCGGAGCTCCAGGTTGCCGTAGGCCTTGAGGGAGGCGTCGTAGGCTCGGGTGGGATAGCCCCTTACCTCTCCCGCCAGAGCCCGGCCTTCGTAGCGTCCCCCGAAGCTCTGTAGAATGAAGAGGGGCTGGGCCGGGCCGAAGGCGGCGTCCGCGGAGACCCGGGCGGAGAGTTGGGGAGCCAGGATCGGAAAGAGCGCGGACCGCTCCGGAACGAGGGGAAGGTAGCCCCGGACGGACACGTTGAACCGGAGGTATTCCACGGGGCCGAACCCGGAGGCCAGGAACCCGGGCCCCCATTCCACGGAAGCCTCCGCGGCCGCCCCCGTGTCGAGGCCGCGGCCGAGGTCGCGGACAGAGTCGTACCCCAGGCCCGCCAACAGGGCCGTGCCGAAGATTCCCCGGGCATCCGGGAAGACCGCCGTGGAAAAGCCGCCGCGGTATACGTCCCAGCGGCCCCGATACAGCAAAAAGGCCTCGAGCCGGTTTCCGACGGAGCCTCGGATCAATCCCAGCACCACGCCGATGTCCCACTGGGCGTTCGGGGCGTCGAACCGGGCGGGATCGTCGAAGGTCGCCGGCGCGGGGATCGGATTCCCGTCGAGGGGATCCCGGACCAGCTTGCCGTCCTCGTAGCCGGCCCCCAGGCGCAGGGACAGGGCCAGGGGAGCACCGCCCGACTCGGAAAGGGGGAAGCGGATCTCGACATCCGCCCCCGTCGGGACGGGCGGGCCCCCGAGGATACGGAAGTTGAACCGTGGGGCGATAAAGGTGAAGTTTGAGAATTCCGCGTGGACCGGGGAGAGGAGGGAGGCGGCGATCAAGAGTACGACTGAGGTGCGCTTCATCGGCTGCCTCCGGGATATCGATTATATTACTAATATGTTAATATTGCGCTTAGGTAAAAGCAACGGAGCCACGATCCACTCTTCTCCGTTTCCCGCCGCCGGCGGCTCATCGGGGCCAGCGCGGCCCCGAGTTCGACCTGGACGCCCCGGAACAATAAAACGGCCGGGACGCCGCATCAGGGAGGCGACGGCGTCCCGGCCCGGAACTTTAAGCCGTTGAATTCCTAGCGCAGGAGTCCCCGCTGGATGAGAACCTCCGCGATCTGCACGGCGTTCAGGGCCGCGCCCTTGCGGAGGTTGTCCGAGACCACCCAGAAGTTGAGGCCGTTGGGCACCGTCGGGTCCAGGCGCAGACGTCCCACGAAGACCTCGTCCTTCCCGTCCGCGTCCAGGGCGGTCGGGTAGACCAGCTTGGACGGATCGTCCATCACCTTCACCCCCGGGGCCTTTTCCAGGAGGGTCCGGACGTCCGGCAGGGTGAAGGGCCGCTCGGTCTGGACGTTGACCGCCTCGGAGTGGCCCCGGTACACGGCCACCCGGACGGCGGTCGGGCAGACCTCGATGGCCGGATCCAGGATCTTCTTGGTCTCGTTGACCATCTTCATCTCTTCCTTGGTGTACCCGTTGTCCAGGAAGACGTCGATGTGGGGCAGGGCGTTGAAGAGGATCTGCCGGGGATAGATCTTGGAGGTGACGGGCCGGCCCGAAGCGAAGGCCTTGGCCTGGGCGGTGAGCTCCGCGATGGCCGCGCCGCCGGTGCCGGAGACGGCCTGGTAGGTGGAGACGACCACCCGCTTGATCTTGTAGGCGTCGTGGATGGGCTTCAGGGCCACCAGCATCTGGATCGTCGAGCAGTTGGGGTTGGCGATGATCCCCTTATGGCCGTCCAGGGCTTGGGGGTTGACCTCGGGCACCACCAGGGGGACCGAGGGGTCCATGCGCCACTGGCTGGAGTTGTCCACCACGATCGCGCCCTCGGAGGCGGCCAGGGGGGCCAGGACCTTGCTCGCGTCCGCCCCGGCGGAGAAGATGGCCACGTCCACACCCCGAAACGCCCCCTCCTGGGCCACCCGGACCTGGACCGGGGAACCCCGGAAGGTCACGGTCTTCCCGGCGTTGGCCGGGATGTCCAGGGGCACCAGCTCGGAGACGGGATAATTCCGTTGCTCCAGGGTCTTGATCATCTCGGTTCCCACGGCGCCCATCGCCCCGACCACGGCAACTCTATACTGCTTCACGGCGATTCCCCCCTTAAAATCCTATATGATATAGGCTACTCATCATCTGGTGAGCTATAATACCCCGACTTTCGGGAAGAGGCAAGAGAAAACCACCTCAGGACTCACCACGGAGGACCTGAGAGAAAAATTCCACCACAGAGGCACAGAGAACACAGAGGGAAAACGGGAGGAAACAGGAAGGGATGATCTAGATAAGATACGAATGATCAAGATTCGTCGAGGGAGGAACATAGCATTGCCATCTCCTGTGGATCTTTAAAATCCCGATATCCTATCAATAATTGCATCTCCCTCCTATCTCTGTGCCTCCGTGTCTCTGTGGTTCAGTCTTGGGAATCGAGCCGTTCACTCGTCTGCGGAAACCGAAAAGACCTTGATCCCCTCCTTGGGGAACCGCGCCTTGATCCGGGCCACGACCTCCCGGGCCGTCCCGCAGGCCTCGTCCGGAAGGTACGCCAGGAGGAGGAAGTTCTCCTCCGGCCAGGTGGCGGTCCCGAGCTTCCGCTTCTGGCGGCCCCGGCCGTGCACGAGGGGCACGACGGAGTAGTAGAAATTCGGCAGGGCGCCCTCCAGGGCTTCCAGCAGGTCGTCCTGAACGGACCGGTTCGCGATCACCTCGAGACGCTTCATGCTAGGCCGCCTCCCTCTTGGAATGCCCGCGCCGCTCGTTCAGAAAGGAGTACAGGACGGGAATAAAGAACAAGGTGATGAAGGTCGAGGACCCGAGGCCTCCGATCACGGTAAGTCCGATCGGCTGGATCATGCTGGAGTTCTCCCCTGGGAAGAAGGCCATGGGTATCAGGCCCAGGATGGTCGTCAGGGTGGTCATCAGGACCGGCCGGAGCCGGGACTCCCCCGCCTCCACGCAGGCCTGCCGCACGGGCACCCCTCGGCGGACCAGGAGATTCGTGTAGTCCACCAGGACGATGCCGTTGTTCACCACGATCCCCACCAGCATGACCACCCCGATGGCCGTGAAGGTGGACAAAGCCTGGCCGGATATCACGTACACCGCCACCACCCCGATCACCAGCAGAGGAATGGTGAAGAGGTTGATGAAGGGATCCTTGAAGGACTCGTACTGCCCGGCCATCACCCCGAAGACCAAGAGCAGGGCCATGGTCAGGATCAGGATGAAGGTGCCCCCGGTCTCGGAGATGCTCTTCCAGGAGCCCTCGTAGGAAAGGGTTACGCCTTCGGGCAGGATCAGGGACTCCGCGACGGCTTGGCGGATCTTTCCCTCCACACGGTCGGGCCGCTCGTCGCTGGCGATATCCGCGGTGACATGGATGACCCGGCTCTGGTTTTCCCGGGCTATGCTCACGGGCCCCAGGCTCTTCTCCAGGGACGCGAAGTTGGCCACGGGCACCCGCCCCGAGGAACCTTTCACGAAGATGCGCTGCAGGTCGGGTATCTTGGATCGGTCCGGCTCTTGCAGCATCAACACGACGTCGTACTCGTGTCCGGACTTGCGGTAGGTCGTGGCGGTGACGCCGTTCAAAGAGGCGCTGATCTCCGAAGCCGCGGCCTGTACGCTGACCCCGAAGGAGTAGGCCCGATCCCGGTCGATCACGACCTCGACCTGGGGCAGTCCCTCGGTCAGGCTGATGGAGGGATCCGCCACGTCGGGCACCCGGGACTTCAGGATGTCCACGATGCCCCGGGCCGCGGACATCCCGGAATCCAGGTCCTGGACCCGCAGGACCAGGTCGATATCTGCGCTTCCGGACATGCCCTGGAATCGGCCCTGGGAGATCGAGAACGAGGCGTTCGGGTAATCCTGGAAATAGGAACGAAGCTTGCGCCGGATCGTGTTGGAATCGTCGATTCGTTGGGCGAAGGGCGGCAACTGGATCGTCATCTGGCCCCGGTAGGAGCTCCCGCCCCGCCCCGCGGTGGTGATGAGGTTCTTGATGCCCCGGACGTCGGCGACCGTCCGTTCCTGGAGGGCCAGGAGCACGGCCTTGGTCTCGGACAGCCGGGTTCCCACGGGAAGTGTCACGTTCACGTTCACCGAATCGTCCGTGGAAGGAGGGATCAGGGAGATATTCATCCGGGGGATGAAGGCCAGGCTGAGAGCCAGGGATCCGGCCACCAGGAGGACCGTAGTCGGTCGATGCCGGATCGCCCCTTCCAGGACGTACCGATAGGCGCGGGTCAGTGCAAGCAGGGCTTTCTCGGCCCCGTCGTCCAGAGCCCGGAGCACGGGGTTTCTCAGGGGCTTCTCCCGGCGGGTCGAGAGGGGCAGGAAGCGGCCGGCCAGGACGGGGATCAGGAAGACCGCCACAAGGAGGCTGGACAGGAGAGCGATCACGATGGTGAAAATCATGTGGGAAAAGAGCTGGCCGATCATCCCCAATCGGTTCTTGAAGAAGAGCACGGGAATGAAGACGAAGACCGTGGTGAGGTTGGAGGAGACGATGGCCGCGATCATCTCGTGGCTGCCCAGCACGGCGGACACCGAGGGCTTGGCTCCCCGCTCCCGGTATTGGTAGATGTTCTCCAGGATCACGATGGACGCGTCCACGATCATGCCCACCCCCAGGATAAGCCCGGTCATGGTCATCATGTTCAGGGTGATCCCGGCAAGGAACATGGCCAGGAGGGTTACCAGCAGGGACAGGGGTATGGAGATCCCGATAATGAGCGTGCTCTTGATGCTCCGCAGGAATAGAAAGAGGATGCCCATGGCCAGGGCCGCGCCCCAATAGGCGGAGGAGACCAGGTTGTCGATGGTGTCCCGGATCTGCTTGGTGTCGTCGGATATGATCTGCAGATCCACGTCCGCGGGCAATAGTCCCCGAATCTCCTCGAGCTTGGCGTAGACCCCGTCCGCGGCCTGGACGGAATTCGCGCCGCTGGCCTTCGTGAGGGCGATGTAGACCCCGGGTTCCCCGTTGATGTACACCGCCTGGGTTTCGTCCCGGTAGCCTTCGGTGACGGTTCCCAGGTCGGAGAGTCGTACCCCGTACCCGCCCTTGTCGGCCACAACGGTGTCCGCGATCTGCCGGAGACTCCTGTACTCTCCGGTGGTCCTGACCAGATAGTTCCGGGTGCCCTCGGATATGGCGCCCCCGGCGAGCTCCAGGTTCTGCCCCGCCAGGGTTGCCGCCACCCCGGTCAGGGTGAGGTTGTAGGCGTCCAGGCGGTTCTGGGAAAGCTCCACCCGGACGATCTTCGCACGGCCTCCGGTTACGTCCGCCTGGGCGATGCCGTCCACCTGTTCCAGGCGGGGAGCGATATAGTCCTCCGCGAGTTCCTTGAGCTCCTCGGAGCTGCGCTTTCCGCTGACGGCGATGCGCAGGATGGGCATCGCGTTCGGGTCGAACCGAAAGATCCGGGGACTGCCCGCTCCGTCCGGAAGGGCGTTCCGGACCCGGTCCAGCTTGTCCCGGATGTCGTTGGTCGCATCCTCCAGGTTCGTGCCGTACGCGAACTCCAAGGTGATCCGGCTGGATCCCTCGCTGGAGCTGGAGCTTACCTTCTTGAGGCCGTTCACATTGACCAGGGCGCTCTCCAGGACGGCGGTGACCGACTTCTCCACGGATTCCGGGCTGGCCTTGGCATAGGACGTGGAAACCGACAGCCGGGGCATCTCGCTCTCGGGCATGAGATCCAGGGCCAGATCGCCCAAGGTATAGAGCCCGACCACGGCCACCAACGCGAAGACGATGGAGATGAGCACGGGCCGATCGACGACCCTGTCGGCCACGCTCATGGCGAGACCTTCCGGGCGCCGATATCCCGAACCACCGCCCCGTCGGAGAGGACCGCGGCCCCCTCCACCACGACGGTCTCCCCCTCGGCCAGGCCCGAGACGATTTCCGCGGTCCCGTCCACGGCGACGCCCCGGGCGACCCGGCGCTTCTCCACCGTGGAGTCCGGACGGACGACGAACACGAAGGTCCCCTCGGAATCCGTACGGACCGCGTCCTCCCGCACGATCAGACGGTCCGGATAGGCCAGGGTGTTCAGGCGGATCCGGGCGAACATTCCGGGGTTGATCCTTCCGTCCGGCCTGTCGAAGGCCAACCGTACGGTCTTGGTTCGGGACACGGGATCCACGATCGGGGAAACCCGGACGACCGAGGCCGGGAAGATGACTTTCGGATAGGCTTCCAGGGCCACCGAGGCCGTAAGCCCCGTCCGGAGCACGCCCACAAAGCGTTCCGGGATCCGGGCCTCGACCTGCACATCCTCGAGAACTCCGATCTCCGCGACCGCGGTCCCGGATCCGACCGAGGAGCCCACCGCCACGGGCAGGGACAGGACCGTTCCCGAGATCGGGGCAAGGACGGGATTCAGGGAGAAAGAGGAACCCGGAGTGGAGGGATCCACCTCGGCCAGGACTTCGCCTTTGGACACGCGTCCGCCCAAAGGGACTTTCAGGGACACGAGCCGGCCGGAGATGTAGGGGTACACCTTGACCGCCGAGTCGCTGACCACGTCTCCGTTGGTCTCGATATAGTCCTGGATGGTTCCCCGCCGCACCGGCTCGGTCCGGACCGCGAAGGC
>Ga0067045_1029462_pt1 | contig 20681 bp, 25 predicted proteins | sample TerdegcTABiofilm_FD_59184 | JGI IMG/M metagenome (GOLD analysis project Ga0067045, IMG submission 59184) | Combined Assembly of (Gp0054472, Gp0054536) Wastewater bioreactor microbial communities from Singapore -Terephthalate degrading...
CGGCGCGGGGCTGAACCCCCGCGCTGAACGAACCAAGCCCCTTCGGGGCTAGCGTGGCCTGCCGCTCCCTCGCCCGCCGGGAGAGGGCCGGGATGAGGGGCTGCGCGGCGCGGGGCTGAACCCCCGCGCTGAACGGACCAAGCCCCTTCGGGGCTGGCGTGGCCCGCCACTCCCTCGCCCGCCGGGAGAGGGTTGGGGTGAGGGGCGGCGCGGCGCGGGGCTGAACCCCCGCGCTGAACGGACCAAGCCCCTTCGGGGCTGGCGAGGCCCGCCGCTCCCTCGCCCGCCGGAAGAGGGCCGGGATGAGGGGCACGCGGCGCGGGGCTGAACCCCCGCGCTGAACGGACCAAGCCCCTTCGGGGCTAGCGTGGCCCGTCGCTCCCTCGCCCGCCGGGAGAGGGCCGGGGTGAGGGGCACGCGGCGCGGGGCTGAACCCCCGCGCTGAACGAACCAAGCCCCTTCGGGGCTAGCGTGGCCCGCCGCTCCGTCGCCCGCCGGGAGAGGGTTGGGGTGAGGGGCACGCGCCAGCCCGCAGGGCTTCGCCCCTTCAGCCCGACGGTTCACCGTCGGGCGGGGCCCCTGCGCCCGGAGGCATAAGGGTCGGGGTGAGGGGCGCGCGCCAGCCCGCAGGGCTTCGCCCCTTCAGCCCGACGGTTCACCGTCGGGCGGGGCCCCCGCGCCCGTAGGCGAAGGGCCGGGGTGAGGGGCGGCGCAGCAAAGGGTACACCATGTAGGAGCGCACCTGTGTGCGTCTTGCAATCCGGCATACATAAGGAAGGCATGACATGAAGCGAATTCTCGCCAGCCTCGCGCTGGCAACGTTGTTTCTGATGGGCCTGGCCTCGGGCGGGGCCGCGCAGACCCCCCTGCCCCAGGGCGTGATTTCCGGTCGGGTCGTCAACGGCACGGCCGGCGCTGCCGTTCCGCCCGCGCTGACGGTTACGCTGCAAGGGTTCAAGGGGACCGATCCCCTGGCCCCCCAGGCGACCGTCGCGGATGCGGAAGGCCGCTTCCGCTTCACGGGCCTGGAAACGGGGAGCGACTACGCCTACGTAGTCCATACCGAATACCTGGGCATTCAGTACGGCACCGACGCGCTGGCGTTTGAAGGCGGCCAGACCGAGATGGAGACGACGCTCTTCATCTACGAGACCACCACCGCCGACGACGCCATCTCCATCGCGCGGATTCACTTCATCATCACCGCTTCCGCCGGCGCGCTGACGGTGGACGAGGTGCAGTCGTTCTCCAACAGCGGCGACCGCACGTACATCGGCGCGGAGCCAACAGCCGGAGCGCAGCGGACCACGGTGCGGTTCGCGCCGCCGCCCCAGGCGCAGGACGTGCAGGTGGACGAGGGGGCCACGCCCGGCCGCTTCGTGCAGACCGCTGACGGGTTCGCGGATACGCTGCCGGTCGTCCCAGGGCAGAGCACCCTGCAGGTAATCCTGTCGTATGTCATCCCCTATGACCCCGCGTCCACGACGCTGTCCACCACGTTCCTGTACCCAACGAAGGCGGTGAACGTATTCCTGTCGGATTCGGGCGTGGAGATGTCCAGCGAGCAGATGATGCTCATGGGCAGGATGGGGACCGGGCCCCAGGCCTATGTCGGGTACGTGGGCCAGAATTTCGCCAAAGGGGACACGCTGACCCTGGAGTTCAAGGGCGCGGCCAAGACCGGCGCTGCGACCACGGCCCCCACCGGCGGGCTGTCCACGACGGGCTACGTCCTCATCATCGGCGGGCTGTTGCTGATTCTGGTGGCGTTGGCGCTGGCGTATCCGGCGCTGCGGCGCAGGCAACCCGCAGCGGCTCCGGCGGGCGAGTCGGCCGCCCCATGCGACGACGAGTGCGAGGAACTCCTGGCCGCCATCGCCGACCTGGACGACCTGTTTGAGGCCGGCGAACTGGACGAGGAGACGTATCGTCGGCGACGCCAGGCCCTGAAGGCGCGCCTGCTGGAGATTCAAGAGGGGGCGCAGGAGTAGCGCAGGCATGATCCAGGTGCGCGGGTTGACCAAGGCCTTCGGGCCGAAAAAGGTGCTGCGGGGGATTGACCTGGACGTGGCCCCCGGCGAATTCCTGACCCTCGTCGGCCCTAACGGCGCGGGCAAGACGACTTTCCTGCGCATCCTGGCCACCTTGAGCCGCGCCACCGGTGGCGACGCCCTCATCGGCGGCGTGTCCGTGGCCGAGCACCCGGCCCAGGTGCGGCGCAACATCGGGCTTGTGTCCCATCGCACCCTGCTCTACGACGACCTGACGGCGGTGGAGAACCTGCAGTTCTACGGACGCATGTACGATGTGCCCCATCTGGATGCGCGCATTGAAGAGGTCTTGCGCCAGGTGGACCTGTACTTCCGCCGGCACGACCCGGTGCGCACCTACTCGCGGGGGATGCAGCAGCGCCTGTCCATCGCCAGGGCCATCCTGCACGACCCGCAGGTGATGCTGATGGACGAGCCGTACACGGGCCTGGACGTGCAGGCGACGGCGATGCTGCGAACGGTGTTGCAGAGTCTGGCGGCCAGCGGGCGCACCGTGGTGATGACCACCCACGACCTGGAACTGGGGCTGGACGTGGCCGATCGGGTGGCCATCCTGTCGGGCGGGAAGATCGGGTTCCAGGCGGCGGCCCGAGACATCAGCATTCACGAGTTTCGGCGCGTGTACGCCGAACAGACGGCGGGGTAGGACATGGGCTTCCTGCGGAAGGTGGCGGCGGTTGCCTGGAAGGACTTGCGGGCTGAGTGGCGCACCCGCGAAGTCTTCAGCGCCATGTTCGTCTTCGCCCTGCTCATTATCATCATCTTCAACTTCGCGCTGGAACTGCGGGCCGAAAACGCGAGGGTGCTGGTTCCGGGGATTCTGTGGGTGGCCTTCACGTTTTCGGGCATGTTGGGCCTCAACCGCTCGTTCATCCAGGAGAAGGACAGGGGTTCGCTGGAGGGGCTGCTGCTTTGCCCCGTGGACCGCAGCGCGATATACTTGGGCAAGATGCTGGCCAACTCGGCGCTGATGGCGCTGGTGGCGGTGTTCATCCTGCCGGTGTCGTTTGTGCTGTTCAACCTGTCCTTTGGGGCGCTGCCGATGATCGTGGTGGTAACGGCGCTGGGCACGGTGGGGTTCGCGGGCGTGGGGACGCTGTTCTCGGCCATGGCGGTGAACACGCGGGCCAGGGAGGTCATGCTGCCGCTGCTCCTGTTTCCGGTGGCCGTGCCGCTCATCATCGCGGCGGTGAAATTGACGGCGGGCATCATGGACGGCGTGCCAGGGGCCGAACTGGCGCGATGGTGGCAATTGCTCGTGGGGTTTGACGCGATTTTCTTCACCCTGTCGTTTATGACGTTTGATTACGTGATAGAGGAGTGAACGATGGCGCTACGCAAGGACGCCTGGCTGTGGGTGTTGGGCATTCTGGCTTTTGCGGGCATTCTGGTCGCGGGCTATTTGGCGCTCATCTACGCGCCGCCGGCCGAGGGGTTCGTCGGGCAGGCGGAACCGGCCCAGCGGATTTTCTACTTCCACGTGCCCGCCGCCTGGACGGGATTTCTGGCCTTTTCCGTAACTTTTGTGGCCAGCATTGCGTACCTGTGGAAAGGCGGGCGCAAGTGGGACATCCTCGCCGCGTGCTCGGCGGAGATTGGCCTGGTGTTCACGACGATGGTGGTCGTTACCGGCCCCATCTGGGCCAAGCCCACATGGGGTGTCTGGTGGACCTGGTCCGACCCCAAGTTGGTTACCGCCGCCATCCTTTGGCTCATCTACTTCGGCTACATCATGCTGCGGCGCATGGTGGAGGATGACGCGCGCCGCGCCAGGTTCTCGGCGGTGCTGGGCATCATCGGGTTCGTGGATGTGCCCATCGTGTTCGGCGCGGCGCGGTGGTGGGGGCAGAGCGTGGCGCACCCGATTGTGGTCAGCGGCGGCGGGTTTGACGTGGCGCCGAAGATGCTCACCGCCCTGATGTTCAGCCTGGCCGTGTTCACGGTCATGTACGTGGTCATCCTGACGCTGCGGGTGCGGACCGAGCGCCTGGCCGACGAAGTGGACGCGCTGAAGGAGAGGGAGTAGCCGATAGCCGTTAGCCGATAGCCGTCAGCGATCAGCCGTTAGCGATCAGCCGTCGGCCATCAGCACACGGGCGGGCGGCCAAAGGCTAAAGGCCAAAGGCCAAAGGCCAAAGGCTAGAGGCTAAAGGCTAGAGGCCAAAGGCCAGCGGCCCGAAGCCACAGGCTGAAGGCTAATGGCTAAAGGCTATAGGCTAAAGGCCAAAGGCTAGAGGCCAAAGGCCTATGAGAGAATCATGCGAGGGGGAGAAACATGACCTATCTGATCGCTGCGTATTTTGTATTCTGGGTGCTGACCTTTGCGCTGGTGTTCGGCGTATATCGCAAGCAGAAGAGCCTGCAGCGCGAGATTGAGTCGCTGCGCGAGGAGATGGAGCGGCGCAGGGGCTAATCATGGAAGGACAGAACGTGAGCCTGGCCCTGGCCTTCGTCGGGGGGCTGCTGTCGTTTGCGTCGCCCTGCGTGCTGCCGCTGGTGCCCGCGTACCTGGGCTATCTGGGGGGCGGCACCGTCGCGGGCGTGGTCAGCGACAAGAAGGCGGGCGTCTTCCATTCGCTGGCGTTCGTCGCGGGGTTCAGCCTGGTGTTCGTGGCGCTTGGCGCATCCGTGGGGGTCATCAGCAGCCTGTTGAGCCGCTACCTGGTGTGGGTGCAGCGCATCGGCGGCATCGCGCTCATCGTGTTCGGCCTGCACACGCTGGGCCTGCTCAAGATTCCGTTTCTGTACTACGACACGCGCGCGCAGATGCAGCGCAGGGGGGTCGGGTACCTGTCGTCGTTTCTGATGGGGGTTTTCTTCTCGGCAGGGTGGGCGCCGTGCGTAGGCCCAATCCTGACGGCCATCCTGCTGCTGGCGAGCAACACCCAGACGGCAGGCCAGGGCGCGTTCCTGCTCTTTGTGTACGCGCTGGGGCTTGGGGTACCGTTCGTGTTGGCGGGGCTGGCCGTCGGGAGCCTGACCGCCTGGATTCGGCGCATGGGCCGGTACATGCAGTGGGTGTCGTGGATCAGCGGCGTTTTGCTCATCCTCATCGGCGCGGCGATATTCACGGACTCGCTGCGGCTCCTATCGGCCTACGGCAGTTTCTTCAATCTTGGCATTGAGTGAGGATAACCGTGCGAAATCGCATCACACTGTTGCTGGTGCTGGCCGGAATTGCCTGCCTGATCGCGGGGCTGTGGCTGCTCAAGGGCGGGGCGTCGGGGGGCAGCGATGGGCCGAACATCGGCAAGGCGGCGCTCATCCCAGGCGCGACCCAGCTGACGCTGCAGAAAGGCTCGCCCGCGCCGGACTTTGAGATTTCATACCCCAACGGCAAGAAGACGCGACTGAGCGACCTGAAGGGCAAGCCGGTGCTGGTGAACTTCTGGGCCACGTGGTGCCCGCCGTGCCGCGCCGAGGTGCCGGAGATTCAGAAGGCCTACGAGCGGTACAAGGCGAATGGCTTCGTCGTCGTCGCCGTGAACGTCCAGGAGTCCAGCAAGGAAGTGGCCGGATTTATGGAGAAGTACGGGATGACCTTCACGGTGGCCATTGACTCCTCGGGCGCGGTGGGCAGGCTCTATCGGGTCAGCGGCATCCCCGCCAGTTTCTTCGTGGACAGGGCGGGGATCGTGCGCGAGATTTTCGTGGGGTCGTTGACCGCCGCCGACCTGGATCGGCTGTACGACCTCATCAAGTAGCAGGGAGCAGCCATGCACGGCGACGCGCAACGCCCCAAGGTGTCGGGCCTGGCGAGAGATCTGGTGATCGCCGCCGATCAGGCCATCTACGTCCTGTCGCGGCACTGGTTGCTGGTGGCGAACCTTCTCGCCGCCATCTACGCAGGGCTGCCGGTTCTGTCGCCTTTTCTCAAGTCCAGGGGGCTGGAGTTCGCCGGGCAGGTGATTTTCGCGGCGTACCGCGTGGCGTGCCACCAGCGGCCCGAGCGTTCGTTTTTCATCTTCGGCCACCAGATGGCCTACTGCCAGCGGGACACGGCCACGTACACCACCGTGGTGCTGGCGGGCATCGCCTACGCCCTGCTACGGCCACGGGTGAGTGGGCTGTCGCTCAAGGCCGCGGCGCTGCTCGTCCTGCCAATGGCGGTGGACGGCACAGGCCAGTTTTTCGGCCTGTGGACGAGCACGTGGTGGTCGCGGGTCATCACGGGCGCGCTGTTCGGGTTTGCGCTGGTTTGGCTCGTGTATCCTCTCATAGACGAGGGGCTGGCGGAGGCGCGCAAGGAGATAGAGGCGCGGTTCGCGAAGGCTGGGCTTCCGCTGCCGGGCTTCAAGCGAGAAGCCTGAATTTGGAGAAAACCTAGGGGTTGATATATATTACAGTGCTATTGTAGCAAGGGAGGAGTATCTTTGGCGAACACGAAGTCTGCAATCAAGCGAATTCGCATTTCGCGCAAGCGCGCACTGCGCAACCGCGTGTATCGGTCTAGTGCCCGCACCTACGTGAAGAAGGCCCGGACGGCCATCCTGGAAGGGGCCACGCCCGAGCAGCAGATGGAGGCGCTGCGCCAGGCCATTCGCGCGCTGGACGTGGCTGCGGAGCGCGGCGTCCTGCACAAGAACAACGCCGCCCGTCGCAAGTCCAGGCTGATGAAACTGTACAACAAGGCCCAGCAGGAGGCGCAGGCCTAGCCGCTGCGCTGTCGGCTTCCCAGGCCGAGAACTCAGAGCCCAAGCCAGCCCCGACGCGGCAACCCCGCCGAGGGGCTGGTTCTGTTGCGGCGCGCAAGCGATGGGAGGGATGCTCGTGGAGGCCGAACTGTCCCAAGAGGTTGTGGAGAATTCGCTGGCAGGCGTGCTGTTCGTGTCGCGCGCGCTCTATCTCCCCTCCACAACCTCCACCAACGACGTGCTCAAGCGCCTGGCGTCCGAGGGGGCGCCGGAGGGGACGGTCGCCCTGGCCGATGAGCAGACCGCCGGGCGCGGGCGGCTGAACCGCCGATGGGTTGCGCCCGCCGGCAGCAGTTTGTTGTTCTCCATCCTGTTTCGCCCCTCCGCGTCGGCGCAGGCCCATTCGCCCCTGGCCTACACGATGCTCTGCTCGCTGGCCGTGCGCGACGCCGTCGCCGAGACCCTGGGAGTCTCCATCGGCATCAAGTGGCCCAACGACCTGGTGCACGATGGACGCAAACTGGGCGGCATCCTCACCGAGATCAGCACCGACGCCCGGGGCGGGGGCTATGTCGTCGTGGGCATCGGCCTCAACGTGAACTGGGATCCATCCACCGCGGGGTTTGACTTCCCCGCCACGAGTATCCGCAACGCTGTCGGCCACCCCGTGGCGCGGGCGGACCTCCTGCGCGCCATCGTGGAGCGAATCGCGGAACGCTATGCGGCGCTGCGCGCGGGCCGGTCGCCGGTGCGCGAATGGGAATCCGCGCTGGATACCATCGGCCGCGAGGTGGCGGTGGAACTCCCCGGCGAGCGCATCACGGGCGTGGCCGTGGGCGTGGACGCTGACGGCGCGCTCCTGGTGCAGGCGGATGACGGCCTGTGCCGCATCATCGCGGGCGACGTGCGCGTGCGAGATTCGGCCGTTGCCCCGTAGGCCGGGCCGCCTACCCGATGCCGCGTGCGTACAAGTACCACATCCCCCCAACGTACCCCAACATCAACAGGAGCGCGTCCACCTCCAAGAACAGGATGCGGCGTTCGGCCCGGGCCAAGTTGTTGATGAGACCCAGCGCGGTCAGCAGAAGCCCCAACAATCCCGCGATGGCGAAAGCGGGGTCCACAATGTGCAGGAACCGGCCTGGGAGGTAGAAGACGTCCGTGATGCCCAGGATGAAGACGTTGAACAGGTTGCTGCCGAACAGGTTGCCCACGGCCAGGTCATAGGCGCCCAGGCGCGCCGCGGCCACCGTGGCGATCAGTTCGGGGAGCGAAGTGGTGATCGCCACAAGCAAGGCCCCGACGAACCCCGTGCTCAAGCCCGTGATCTCGGCGATGCCCACGCTGCTGCGCACCAGGTAGGGCGTGGCGAGCACCAGCGCGCCGCTGGCCGCGGCGAACCCCACGAGCGCCCACGGCAGGGTGGGCACGCCCGTAACCTCGGCCTCTGCAGCGCCGGTGGCGGCTCGGGGCGCGTCGCCTTGAAGCAGCCGCACGGCGACGACGTAGGTAACGATGATCAGAAGGCTGTCCAGCCCCACCCAGCCGATGCGCACGTCAATGTCGGCCAGGATGAAGAAGATGGACATCGCCGCGATGAAGACGGCCAGGCTGGCCGTGAGCGCGTGCTTCGTAGCCACCCGCCGCAGGATACGCGCCTGCCAGAAGACGGCGTCCAGCACGGCCAGCAGAAACATGTTGAACATGTTGCTGCCGAACACGTTGCCCACCGCCAGGCTGGGCACGTTCTGGCCCAGCGAGTTGATCGTGGTGAGCAGTTCGGGGAGCGAGGTGGCCCCCGCCATCAGTAAGGTTCCGATGAACATGCCGCCCAGCCGCGTGCGAACGGAGATGGCGTCGCCGTACTCGGCGAGTTTGATGGCCGCGACCACGACGACGGCGGCGCTGATGATGAACTGTATCCAGACCATCAGCGTCCCTCCGCACTCCGTGGCTGCTTGGGCATTCCCCTCACCGTGGCCAGAGGCCAGGCCGCCAGAATCCCCGTGTCCGGCTGGCCCAGGTCTCCCACGACGCTCTCCGTGGCCTCAATGCACCGCTGCACCAGGCGCTCGTCCTCCACGATGGCGAACAGGGTGTAGTGGTAGCAGTCCACGCATTCGCTGGCGCCGAGGCCGAAACTGAAACGCATGGGGATGTGGGCTTTGGCCTTGCGGCGTTGCCGCCCTGTGCTCTCCACAATCGTCGCGCCGCTGATACCGATGGCGTCCCACGCATCCAACAGCGCGTCCAGTTTGTTCGGGTCGTTCAGCACGTAAAAGATCATGTACATGGCAGGCTCTCCTTCCAGGTGGGTATCCCTTGAACTGCTCGGGCGTACTGCCAGTATACCCGGCCGCGCGTTGGGGGTCAATCGGAGTTGCCCGTGGGCAGTCAGACCGATGAGCGGCAGCACGAAACGTACAGAACGTAGGCCAGGTTTCCATACCTGCCCCCTGCCTCCGGCGGCTATGGAAAGCCGCCCTACACGCCGCCTGCGAAGCCCCCAAAGAACGTAGGCCAGGTTTCCATACCTGCCCCCTGCCTCCGGCGGCTATGGAAAGCCGCCCTACACGCCGCCTGCGAAGACCCCAAAGGCCTGCGAGACCTTTGGGGTCTCCGTGTGGGATATTGTTCTCACACAAAGGCGCAAAGACGCAAAGGTTTTTCTTTGTGCCCTTGGTGTCTTTGTGTGGGGTATTGTTCTCACACAAAGGCGCAACGCGCTTTTGGAAGCGCGTCGCACCTGGGTCGCCAACACGAGACGGAACGGAATTCACCGGCTCAACCCATTGCCAAATGGCCCAACTGCGTGTATAATGAGAGCATGGAAGGGAAGCCGCGCGAGAAGTTCCAACCCTGGCGACCGAGGGAGACCCGACCCAGCCGCACCGGGCTGACCTGGCAGCAGATGGCGTTTCTCATCGGGATCAACGCCATCATCGCGCTGGGCATCAGCGTCATCGTAACGCTGACCCTGGGGCGCGCCACCCCGGCCTCGCGTGCGCCCGCGCCCTCGCCCAGCCCCGTGCCGCCTGTGGCATCGCCCGTCGCGGCGGTGGCCACGACCCCGGCCCAGCCGACCACCTACACAGTCAAGCCCGGCGACAGCCTCTCGGCCATCGCGTTCCAGTTCGGCATCTCGCTCCAGGAACTCATGGCGGCCAACGGCATCACCGACCCAGATGTCCTGTTTGCCGGACAGAAACTCGTGATTCCCGTCCCCGGCAGCATCACCCCCGTCCCGACGCCGCGCCCCACCGCCGCGCCGACGGGAGCCGCCACTCCGATACCCACCAACACCCCGCCCACCGGCCCCGATTTGCGCATAGAGTCGGTCCAAATCCTGCCGGATGCGCGCGACGCGTTCGCCGTGATCACCAATTGGGGCATGTGGGCGCGGCTGAAGGGCTGGACGCTGGACGACGGCCAGGGGAATGTGTTCACGTTCCCCGACCTGTCGCTGTTCCAGGGCGGCAGCGTGCGAGTGCATACGGCCGCCGGGACCAACACCGAGGTGGACCTGTATTGGGGCATCAACAAGGCGGTGTTCGTTTCGGGCCGCACGCTCACGCTAAAAGACGCCACCCGCAAGGTGGTGGCCTCGTACACGGTGCCCTAGCGGGGCCGCCGTCCCTAATTTTCGTCCAGCCCCCTCAGGTGGCACGTGTCGTTGAGGTAGAGGAGAGACCGGCGGTGCGAATCCCACAGGAACGCGTTGATGCACCCGTTGTCCTGCGGCATGCGCCAGTAGGCCGACAGGTCCATGCCGAGGACGTGGAGCATGACCGCCTTGCAGACGATTTCATGGCTGACCAGGGCGACGGTCTGGCCCGAGTGCGCGGCGCTCAACTCGTTGAGCATCTCCACGGCGCGCTCCAGCACGATGGGCAGCGAGTCGCCGCCGGGGAATTGGACCTGATGGGGCGCGTGGAGCCACTGCCGGTACAGGTCGGGCCAGAGTTCGCTGACTTCCTTGGGGGTATGGCCTTGCCACTCGCCGTAGTCCGCCGAAATCAGCCCGCGGTGGATTTGGATCGGCAGGCCCAGCGCGTCGGCCAGGGGTTGCGCCGTCTGCACGGCCCGAAGGAGCGGGCTGGAGTAGATGGCGCGAATCGGCTCGCCCTTGAGCCATTCGGCAATCCGTTGCGCCTGGACGAAGCCCAAGTCGCTCAGCGGCAGGTCGGTCGTGCCGCGAAAGTGCAGGTCTTTGTTCCAGGCTGTCTGACCGTGGCGAACGAGCAGGAACCGCGTTGTCATTGCGTCGCTCCCGAATGTGGATGATTTCGCACGGATTATAGGCCGCGCAGGGGGAATGTCAAGAATGCGCAAGGACCCGATGCCAGAGATAGACTGGGGCGCGCTGGTGGAAGAGCAAATCCAAGAGGCCATGCGCAAGGGCGTCTTTGACAACCTCCCCGGCGCGGGCAAGCCGGTGCACCTGCCCAGAAATCCGTACCTGGACCCCGACATGGAGATCGCGTTCAAGATTTTGCAGGATCACGGGTTCGCGCCCGAGTGGATAGAGGCGGACAAGGACGTGCGCGCCCGCGTCGGGCGGTGGCGGGACTGCCTTGCCCGCGAGTGGGAGTCCTATCGCCGCGCCGTGGCGCTGTGCGAGCAGAAGCCGGAGCCGTGGCGTGGCGTGCGCCGACAACAGGCCGAGGCCGCGTGGCAAAAGCGCTGGTCGGCGCTCCAGCGCGAACTGGCCGAGTTGAACCGCGACATAGACATCCTGAACCTGAAGATACCCCTTGCCTGGCTCCATCGCCCGCGACTGGACGCCGAGCGGGAGTTGGACAAGGTGCGCACGGGAGAGCGTCGTGAATCCGAAGGATGAAGCCCCTGCCCCCAACGAAGAAGATGTCCTGCACAGCGGCATCTGTCGGATCGTCCTGTCGCGCGAGACCATACCGCGCACGCCCCGCTGGACCCGCGCCTTCCGCCGCACCCTGCTGCGCCTGGCGCGCACCATCCGCGAAGCCGAGGCGAGCAGCCCATCCGACGCCAACACCGAAATCCCACCTACGGAGGAACGCCACGATGACCGATCCTGAAGCCCTGCACCGCCGCTCCATCGTGATAGACGCCCATTGCGACACGGCGCTCCTGGCCGCCGAGGGCACGTACAACCTGACGGAACGGCACGAGTCGCACCACCTGGATTTTCCGCGGATGCGGGAGGGCGGCGTAACGGCGCAGATATTCGCCGTGTTCGTGGAGGCGCGGTACCTTCCCGCCCAGGCCACTCGCCGCGCGCTCCAGGTGATAGACGCCATGTACCGCCAACTGGAGGCCGCCGGAGAGGCTGCCCGCCTGGTTACCCGCGCCGCCGACGTTGAGGCCGCCAAGGCCGACGGCGCGGTGGGCGTCATCCTGGGGCTGGAAGGTGCCGAGGCGCTGGAGGGCGACCTGGGCGTGCTGCGGATGTTCCACCGCCTGGGCGTGCGCAACATCGGGCTGACCTGGAACTTCCGCAACCAGGCCGCCGACGGCGTGGGCGAGGAGCGCACCGGTGGCGGCCTCACCACCTTCGGCGTGGCGCTGGTGGAGGAGATGAACCGCCTGGGCATCCTGGTGGACATCGCCCATCTGTCGCCTGCCGGCGTGGAGGACGTGCTGAAGGTCAGCCAGGCCCCCGTCATCGCGTCGCACGCCAATGCCCGCGCCGTGTGCGATCACCGCCGCAACCTCACCGACGCGCAATTGGAAAAGATCGCCCGCAACGGTGGCGTGGTCGGCGTAACGTTCGTGCCCGCCTTTGTGGATGGGCGCGACGGCCAGGCCACCCTCGCGCGGGTGCTGGATCACATAGACCACATGGTGCGCGTGATGGGCGACGAGCATGTGGGCCTGGGGTCGGACTTTGATGGGTTCTTCGGCGACGAGAAGACCGCCGGCCTGGAGGATGTGTCGCGGATGCCGGCCATCACTGCCGGCCTGCTGGAGCGGGGCTACTCGGAAGCCTCGGTGCAGAAGATTCTCGGCGGCAATTTCCTGCGCGTGTTCCGCCAGGTGGTGGGCTAGGCCATGAAACTCCTGATGTTCCAGGCCAAGCGCTTCTGGTTCCGCTCGTTCTCCAAGACGCTGGACTTCGTGGAAGACCAGGAGGTGGAGCAGGAGGTGCTGGATGCCGCCGTCATCTTCATCCACGCCGAAGCGGGCGACGAAGCGCAAGGCCCCTCGCTCCTGACCAAGGCGCTGAAGAACATCAAGTGGATCGCCAACAAGCGGGGGCTGAAGAACATCGTGCTCCATTCCTTCACCCACCTGGCCGAGACCACAGCGCCCGCCGAGTACGCCCAGGTCGCGCTGGAGACGCTTGCGGCGCGCCTGCGCGATGTGGGGTACTCGGTGGCGGTAACGCCGTTCGGCTACTTTTGCGAGTGGGACTTGTCGGTGTACGGCGAGTCGCTGGCGAAGGTGTACAAGGCGCTGTAAGGGCCTCGGGTGTCCCTGCGGGCGACGCGGCGCACTCTCACGCCTGCGCTGGGCTTGCTGCGCCTTCTCGCAGGACGGGCACCTAAATTCCATTTTTGCTGACTTGACAAAAATCAAAACTGTGGTATAATAATTTTGAAGTCCAGTATAATTCCTTTGGAGCGTGGGCGACGATGCAACCCGTATTGGGCAAATGCCCTGTCTGCGGCGAAGACCTGATCGCAACCCGCCTGCATTGCCCCAACTGCGACACGAGCATAGAGGGCCGGTTCGCGCTGGAGCGTTTTCACCGCCTGACCCCCGAACAGATGGCCTTCGTGGAGTTGTTCATCCGCTGCGAGGGGAAACTGAACCGCGTGCAGGACGAACTGGGCCTGTCCTATCCTACCGTCCGCAATCGGCTCAACGACGTCATCCGCGCCCTGGGGTATCAGGTGGCCGAGCAGGCCATGAGCGTGGAGGAGCGCAGATCCATCCTGAACGACCTGGCCCAGGGCAAGATCACCGCCGAAGAAGCCGTCCAACTGCTGAAGGGGTAGAGAGCCGTGCTGGCAACGAGCGCCTCGCGCAAGGTCCCGTTTCGCGGCGTGCGCCGGCTGAGCCTGGCCCGCGACCTGCGCGATGTGGCGAACCTGATTGAGCAGACCTTCGGGCAGGAACCGGACCGCGCCGGACAGTCCGTCGCGTCCGAGTTCCGCGCCCTGGCCTGGTGGGGGCCGCTCCTGTGGGCGCTGGATCGGCTGAGCATGGGCGGCGAGGCGTTCACGGGGTTCGTGTGGGAAGACGACGGCCGCGTGGTCGGCAACGTAACGCTGAGCCGCGAATGGGCGACGCCCGGCTGCTGGCTCATCAGCAATGTCGTCGTGGCTCCCGACTACCGGCGCAGGGGCATCGCCCGCGCGCTGATGGAGGCGGCGATGGAGTTCGTGGCGTCGCGGCGGGCCGTGTGCGCCTTCCTGATGGTGCGCCGCGAGAACCAGGCGGCCATCCGCCTGTACGAGGCGCTGGGCTTCGCAGAACTCGGCGGCCAAGTAACGCTTCGGCGGGAATCGCCCCCGCGCCCCGTGGCCGAACTGCCCCTGGGCCCCGGCCGCCTGGTGCGCGATGTTACCTTCCGCGATGGCAGGGCGCTCGTCGACCTGGCGCGGGCGGCCACGCCGGCAGCCGTCCAGCGGATTCAGCCGGTGCAGCCGGACGCCTGGCTCTCCGAAGCGCAGGCGGGGTCAGGGGGCTGGCTCCTGAATCGGCTGGGGCAGCGGTCTCGTCGGTGCGTGGTGGAGGAGGACGGGCGGCTGCTGGCCTACGCGCGGCTGACCATCGCCAGGCGCAAGTACCATCGCCTGCGGTTCATGGCGCTACCCCATGCGCGGGGGCAGGTGGAAGGGGCGCTGCTGTCGCGCATGCTGAACCTGCTGGCCGACGCGGCGGCGCTGCCGGTGCTGGCCGATGTCGGCGCAGAGGAGACCAGCGCCATAGACGTTCTGCGCGCCCGCGGCTTCGCCGAGAGCCGCTGGCTCCTGATCATGGCGCGTCACTTGGACACGGCCGCGCCGAGGCTTTTCGAGGAGGTGTGATGGAACCCGAACACAGGGAGATTCTCCGACTGGTGCAGGAAGGCAAGATCACCGCGGACGAGGCGGCGCGCCTGCTGGACGCGATGGGCGACGGGGGCGGCGACGGCGAGGAACGCCCCCGCTCCGAGGACGCGGCGACGGAGCCGTTGCCTCAACCGATGGAGCGGCCCCGCGCGTCTCGCCCGGCATACTGGCTGTTCGTGCTCCTATTCGGCCTGGGGTGGACGCTGGCGGGCGCGGCCCTGACCCTGTGGGCCTTGGGCACGGGGTGGATGGTGCTGACGGTGCCGTTTCTCCTGGTGGGGCTGGCGATTCTGTCGCTGGGCGCGGCGTCGCGCGACGCAACGTGGCTCAGCGTCCACATCACGGATTCGGAAGGCCGCCGCAAGTTCGCGCTGGATTTTCCGCTTCCCCTGCTGGTGTTGGCATGGGGCGTGCGGGTCGCCCGACCGTTCGTCCCCCAGTTCCGCGACACGGCGGTGGACGAACTCATCCTGTCGCTGGAAGGGCGCGGCGCGGGGGGCGAACTGCTTCTCGTGGACGTGGTGGACGACGAAAGCGGGGAGCGCGTCCAGGTGAGGGTGGTTTAGTCAAACGGAGGCAGGCAAGATGTCATTGACCGAAGAGCGCATGCAAATCCTGAAACTGCTGGAGCAAGGCCAGATCAACGCCGACGAGGCGGCGAAACTCCTGGCGGCGCTGGAGTCGGGTCGCAAAGAGGCCCCGCATTCGGGCGCGGCCTCGGCGCCTCGCTGGTTCCGCGTGCGGATCACCGATTTGCGTTCGGGCAAGGCCAAGGTGAACGTGAACATCCCCATGAGTCTGGTGGACGTGGGCCTCAAGATGGGCGCCAGGTTCGCGCCGGACATGGAGGGCGTGAACCTGGACGAGATCAAGCAGGCGATCCAGTCGGGCATCCAGGGCAAGATCGTGGATGTGGAAGACGAGGAAGATCAGGAGCACGTGGAGATCTTCATAGAGTAAAGGAGACCGTCATGTCAAAAGCGCTTTGGCGTTGGGTCATCAACGCGGTGGCGTTGTACGTGGCCGCGCGCGTCGTTACGGGCATTGAACTCACGGGCGACTGGGTGTCGCTGGCCCTCATCGCCCTGGTCTTCGGCGTGGTGAACGCGCTGTTGGGGCCGATTCTCAAGTTGCTGTCGTGCCCGCTGATCCTGCTGTCGCTGGGCGTGTTCACCATCGTCATCAACGCGGCCCTGTTGCTGCTCACGTCGTACCTGAGCGAAACGTTGAACCTGGGCTTCCACGTCAGCGGGTTTGGGCCTGCGTTCTTGGGCGCGCTTCTCATCAGCGTCGTGAGTTTCATCCTCAACGTGTTCCTCAGGGATTCCGACAGGCACGAGCGGCGGAAGAAGTAACGCGCTGCCTGCCGCGGAGGTAATGCCTCGCACGAAGGCACAAAGGACACAAAGGGGATAGGGCTGCGGAGAAACCCTTTGTGTCTCTGTGTGGGATATTGTTCTCACACAAAGACACGAAGACACAAAGGGTGGGTAAGGGCACGGAGAAACCCTTTGTGCCTTTGTGTCTCTGTGTGGGATATTGTTCTCACACAAAGACACGAAGACACAAAGGGTGGGTAAGGGCACGGAGAAACCCTCTTTGTGCCCTTTGTGTCTCTGTGTGGGATATTGTTCTCACACAAAGGCACGAAGACACAAAGGGGGTAAGGGCACGGAGAAAACCCTCTTCGTGCCTTGATGTCTCCGTAAACGTGCCCCCGCATGTCCAGCACACACGGCGAACAGCGCCGGGCTTGCGCTGCGCGGGCATGTTGTGCTACACTTCGCGCGACCTGGAACGCAGCACCAGCGCATCGCGGAGGCCGTTATGCTGGCAAAAGTGCACAGTTGCGCGGTCGTGGGGCTTGACGGGGCGGTGGTGGAGGTGGAGGTGGACATCTCCGGCGGCCTCCCATCGCAGACCATCGTGGGCCTTCCGGACGCCGCCGTGCAGGAATCCAAGGAGCGCGTGCGGGCCGCCATCCGCAATTCGGGCTTCGTGTTTCCGGGCACGCGCCTGACGGTGAACCTGGCCCCCGCCGACATCCGCAAGGAAGGCCCCGCCTACGACCTGCCCATCGCCGTGGGCGTCCTCATCGCTACCGAGCAGATGCCGCCGATTCCCGCTGATACGCTCCTCCTGGGCGAACTGTCGCTGGAGGGGACGGTGCGCCACACCAACGGCGTGCTGCCCATCGCCGGCCAGGCGCGGCAACTGGGGTTCTCCACGCTTCTGGTGCCGGAGGCCGACGCGCCCGAGGCCGCCCTCGTCCCCAACATCACGGTGATTCCCGTGCACGACCTGGTCTCGCTGGTCAAGCACTTCCTGGGACTGGCGCCGATCCCGCCGTTCCCGCACCACGTGCCGAACATAGACACCGACGACCTGCCCACCTACTGCGTGGACTTCTCGGAGATCAAGGGGCAGGAGCACGCCAAGCGGGCGATTGAGGTGGCGGCGGCTGGGGGGCACAATATCCTGATGGTTGGCCCTCCCGGCGCCGGCAAGACGCTCCTGGCCCGCGCCCTGCCCGCCATCCTGCCCAAGATGACCATAGACGAGGCCCTGGACGCCACGCGCATCTACAGCGTGGCCGATTGCCTCCCGCCGGACGTGCCTCTGATTCGGCATCGCCCGTTCCGCGCGCCCCACCACACCATCAGCCATGCGGGGCTTGTGGGCGGCGGGCGCTGGCCGCGGCCCGGCGAAATCTCGCTGGCCCATCGCGGCGTCCTGTTCCTGGACGAACTGCCGGAATTCGGCCAGCGCACGCTGGAGGTGCTGCGCCAACCCCTGGAAGACAAGATCGTAACCATCGCCCGCGCCCAGGGCAGCCTCACCTTCCCGGCCAACTTCATGCTGGTCGCGGCCATGAACCCGTGCCCATGCGGCTACTACGGCGACCCGGTGCGCGAGTGCACCTGCTCCATGAGCACCATCAGCCGCTACCAGAAGCGCATCTCGGGGCCGCTCCTGGACCGCATAGACATCCACGTGGAAGTGCCGCGCGTGGACTACGAGAAACTGTCCGACGACCGCCGCGGCGAACCCTCGGCCGTCATCCGCCGGAGGGTGCAGGCCGCCCGCGACCGCCAGCAGCAGCGTTTCGCGGGAACCGCCCTCACCTGCAACGCCGACATGGGCCCCGCCGAGGTGCGCGAGTTTTGCAAGATTGACGACAACGGCAAGAGCCTGATGAAGTCGGCCATGCACCAGTTGCAACTGAGCGCCCGCGCCTACCACCGCATCCTCAAACTGGCGCGCACCATCGCCGACCTGGAGGGCAGCGCCGACATCCAACTCCACCACATCGCCGAGGCGCTCCAGTACCGGCCGCGTAAGGTGGTGTAGGCGGGACGGAATCCTTATCGCTACGGAGGCACCATGGACATCCTCTACCTTTCGCCGCATCTGGACGACGCCGCGCTCTCGTGCGGGGGGCTTATCCACCAGCAGACCCGCGCGGGGCTGTCGGTGGGCGTGCTGACCATTTTCGCGGGCAGCCCGCGCACGGCCGTGCGTTCGCCGTTCGCGCAGGCCCTGGAGGCCCGCTGGGGCGCGCAGGGCGACGCCATCGCCATGCGCCGCCGCGAGGACGAGGAGGCCCTCGCCGTGCTGGGCGCGCAACCCATCCACTGGCCCTACGAGGACGCCATCTACCGCCTGCACCCGCGCACGGGCGAACCGGTGTACCCCTCTCGCGAGGCCATCTTCGGCGACGTGAGCGCCCACGACCCCGTCAAGGCGCGGGCGCTCGCGTCCGAGATACGGCGACTGTGGCGCCAATCGGGCCGCCCCCGGCTGTACGCCATGCTTGCCGCCGGGCAGCACGTGGATCATCAGGTCGTCCAGCGGGCCGTGCTGCATCTGGTAGAGCGCGACGGCCTGGAAGTCGCCTGGTACGAGGACTATCCCTACGCCGAGGACCAGGACGCGGTGCGCCAGGCGGTGGCCCAGTCGCCGTTGGGCGCATTGCAGCCCCAGTCGGCGCGCCTGGCGGAGGACGACCTGGCCGCCAAACTGGACGCCATCGCCTGCTATCGGTCGCAGATTCCCATCTTCTGGCAGGACGAGGCCGACATGCGCCGACACGTCAGGGAGCACGCGCTGCGAATGGGCGGCGGTGTCCCCGCCGAACAGTACTGGGTGCGCGGCGCGGCGCGGGGCTAGCCGCCGCGCTGAGGGGGTACAGCAAATTGGCAAGTTGCTCTACGCGGGTGAGGGGAATCGCAGCAGAGCCGCGCGGGGCTAACCCCAACCCGCAGGACAGCGAGAAGGGAACCGCGAATCGCGGTTAGAGCCTCTATCTGTTCGCGGCCAGCCCGCAGGGCTTCGCCCTTTCAGCCCGATGCTTTGGCGTCGGGCGGGCACACCTCACCCCCGGCCTTCGGCCTCCCCCTCTCCGCGCGCGGAGAGGGGGAATGAGGGGGTGAGGTCGGTGGGCGCATGGCCGTGTGGGGCTAAACCCCCGCGCTACGGGGGCGAAGGTTGCGCGTCGGGCGGGCACAACGTGCGACGCACCTCGGAGGTGCGTCGCACGTGCTTCACGCAGGCGGGGAGGGGGAACGAGGGGGTGAGGTCGCGGGAGATGCTTCGCTTCGCTTGCAACGACAGGCGCCAACGCCCTTGGGAACGTGTCCTGCGCGGCACGATTTGGCAGATGGCGCGAAGTTGTGTATAATACCGTCAGAGAGAACGGTGTGCCTCGGCAATCGTCTCTCGGTTTTTGTTACAGGTGTGGAAAATGCGTTCTGGCTACGCCCCAAAGAGGATAGGGCGACAGACGCTTTTTCTATTTGCCTCAGAAAGTCCAAAAACACTCTTCACGAGGATTGAGAGGGCCGATGTCACAGAAACCGGTTTTCCTGACCCCTGATGGACTTCGCAAACTGCAAGAGGAACTGGAGTACTACAAGAACGTCCGCCGCCCCGAAGTCGCCACCCGCATCCACTCCGCCAAAGAGGAAGGCGACGTTACCGAGAACGCAGAATACGACGACGCCAAGAACGAGCAGGCTTTCATAGAAGGCCGCATCCTGACGCTGGAACAGATTTTGAACAACTACGTGCTGATAGAAGAAGGCGGCGCGTCCGATCGCGTTACGTTGGGTTCCAAGGTAACCATCGTGGAAGATGGCGAGCCGCCGGAGACGTTCCAAATCGTCGGGTCTGCCGAGGCCGACCCTGCCAGTGGCCGCATCTCCAACGAGTCGCCGCTGGGCAAGGCGCTGCTCATGCGCGGGGTGGGCGAGACCGTGCAGGTGCAGACCCCAGGCGGCGTGCGCCGCATCCGCATCATCGCCCTGGAATAGCCGCACAGCGGCGGAAGGGTGGACATGACCGAACGACTCACCGACCAGGAACAGTACCGACGAGAGAAACTGGCCAAGTTGCGCGAGAAGGGCGTGGATCCCTATCCCCCTCGCGTGGCGCGAACCCACACGGCGGAAGAAGCCAAGCGCGCCTTTGAGGCCGCGCCCGAAGGCGCCGAAGTGCGCGTAACCGTCGCGGGGCGGCTGCTCACCGTGCGCGAGATGGGCAAGTCCACCTTCGCGCACATAGAGGATGGCTCCGGCCGGATTCAGATTTACCTGCGGGTGGATCGCCTGGGCGAAGAAGCCTACGACGACTTCCGCAGACTGTTTGACATCGGGGATTTCGTGTCGGTGGCGGGCGTCGTGTTTCGCACGCGCACCGGCGAGATCACCGTCCTGGCCGACTCCATCACGCTGGCCGCCAAGACGCTGCGCCCCCTGCCCGACAAGTGGCACGGGCTGAAGGACACCGAACTGCGCCACCGGCAGCGCTACCTGGATTTGCTGGCCAACCCCGAAGTGCGCGACATCTTCCGGATTCGGGCGCGGGCCGTGGCGGCGCTGCGCCGATTCCTGGACGAGCGCGGGTTCCTGGAAGTGGAGACGCCCATCCTGCAGCCCATCTACGGCGGGGCGGCCGCC